>Ga0209640_10003907_pt1 | contig 13093 bp, 11 predicted proteins | sample RifCSP10_1_FD_184018 | JGI IMG/M metagenome (GOLD analysis project Ga0209640, IMG submission 184018) | Soil microbial communities from Rifle, Colorado - Rifle CSP2_sed 10_1 (SPAdes) (version 2) | ecosystem: Environmental > Terrestrial > Deep subsurface > Rock core/Sediment | place: Rifle...
GGTCGGCAGGGGCACTCCCCCGCCGCCGGAGCCCGGATCGGGCATCAGCTCGCCGCCGGGTTGAACGGCGTCGTCGGAGCGTTCTGAAGCTCGGTGTTGACTGCGTCGAACGTGAGCCCGATCTGGTTGCGGAACACCGTCAGCGCCAGAACGAGTCCGACGGCGACCAGCGCGATGATGAGGACGTATTCGACCAGGCCCTGGCCGGACTCGTCCTGATGAAGGCGCTGGAACAGCTGCTGGAGCTTGGACATGTGACCTCCTCCGAGCCGGATCTCCGGCCGTTGAGTGTTGCGCCGTGCTAGCCGCGGCGCCGTGTCCCCCCGCAACATCACGAGGCGGATGGTGCCCCGGGCGTCGTCACCCGCGGGTGCGCGTCATCACACCAACTCCCGTGCCGTCCGGCGATCTTGATCCAACTCTTTCAACGACAACATCTTCGGGCCGGCCGGCCGAACCCCGGGGCGCCGCTTTGCAACGATCTGTTGCGCGGCCCCGGGTCACGGCTCGTTACAGGCATCAGCGCAGCAGGCCCCAGCCGGCGAACGCCCCGATCACGAAACGCACGTTGTGGACCGGCGCGAAATCGTCGCCGGCGATCGGATCGAAGGGCGAGGACAGGACGACGTGGTCCACAACCTCGAACCGCAGGCCGACAGGCTCGCCGTCCCAGCGCATGCCCGTCAGCACATCCACGTTCAGCCCGCCCACGCCCACGAAGCGGGGCTTGTCATTGCCCGCGTACGTCGCGTTGGCCGACTCGAAGAACCGCGGGTCGCCATCGCCCAGCTTGTAGCGGATCAGGCCGGCCCCGAGGCTGAGTGTGGCATTGGCGCGACGCTGCGGGTCTGGCGCCAACAGTCGGAGCAGCAGATCGAAGTCAGCGAACCAGACTCCCGTGTCGCGGCTGTCGCCGGGGAGCTGGAGCGGCCGCTCGGTGAGCGCACCGTTCAACCGCCAGCCGGTGCGCCCGCCGCCGATCCACTGCTCGAACTGGAGCCCGATGATCCAGCCCGGATCGAGCTGGATGTCACGCGCACCCGTGCCATTGATCGCGCCGGCACTCCCGTTCAGCGGACTGAACCACACCCCGCCCGCGTTCCACCCGGCGGACGAGCGGTAGTCCTGCGCCGCGCCGGGACGCGGCGCCAGGAAGGGGAGCGCCGCCACGGCCGCGAGGATCAGGGTCCGGCGCACGCACGCACCGCAACGCATTGCATTCGTCATTTGATGTCCCTGCTCCGGACGTCGACGATCACGATCGAGCCGGCGCTCGTCACTCCGTAGAGCTTGGCGATGATGCAGTCCGCGCCTGCGCATCCTGCCGCATTGTCCGACGGAAGCGGAGCCGAGACGCGCAGCGGCCCGCGGATCGGATCCCGCACTTCGATCGTCCCGCGATCCACGAAGTGCACGGTGTCGACGATGCGCACGCGTGTACCCTCCGCGACGAACGCGAGCGTGTTCGCGCCGGACGGCGGGAAGCTGGTGTAACTCGGGTGCTGCGGATGGACCACGGCGCCCGAGCCGCCGGTCGTCACGGGAGCAGCGAAGTGGCCCTGCAGCCGCAGGTCATTCATGAAGAAGTACGCCGCCTGCTGCCCGCGCGCCGCACCCAGCGAGCCATCCAGGTTCAGGTCGAGCCCGAAGATGTGCTCCGATGAGTTGCCGACCAGGTCGCGCACCGTGATCTCGTTCGAGATGGAGGCAGTCGTGGCGTTCCACATGAAGATCCGGCCGGCCGACTTCGAGCCCTCCCCGAAGGCGACGCGCTGCCGGTTCGCGGACGCGGCCACGAAGGTCGTGTCGCGCAGGCCGAAGAGGTCCATGTCGTAGCGGCCGGGCACCCACTCGATGTCCGAGTCGGGATTGTTCACGAGGACCTGGATGGCCGAGTCGAGCGACACGATTCCGCTGCGGATCACGGTGCTCGGGAAGCCGCGCCGGTGGTCGTAGATCTCGATGAAATCCCCGCCGCCGATGCTCGAGAAGACGCGCATGCTGTCGACGTTGAGGATCGACGTGTTCGTCGAGTCCGCCTCGAAAATGTCCTTCCGGATCAGGAACTTGACCTCCGGCTGCTCCCAGCCCGGCGCGTTCTCCGCGACGCGGATGGTTCCGTTCGGCGCGGCGTTCGTGGGCACGGTCGAGTAGAGCAGCCGGCCCGCCGCATCCTGGGCGACGAACTGCGGCCGGTCGCTGAAATCGAAGAAGCGGACCTGGAGCCGTTCCCGGCCCAGCAGGTCGAACTGGCGCTCCACCGTGAACAGCACTGCGTTGGGCGTCCGGACGCGCGCCGGCACGTTCTCGACCGGCGTGCCCTGCAGAGAAACGAACGACAGATTGGTGCCGCCCGAGTTTGCCACGATCAGCGTGTCGCCCGTGCGGTTGAGCCCGATGCCCCATGGCTGCGATCCGACGATCACGGGCGCCATGAAGATCCGCGTGCGCAGGTCGAGCGCTTCCAGACGGCTGCGACCGAGGTTCGACAGCCAGAGCCGCTCCCGGAACGGATCCGGAACCGCATCCGCGATGTTGCTGCCCGCGGGCAGCTGCACGCTCCGGCCGGCCGCGACGACCGACGTCACGATGTCCGGGATCCCGGCCGCGACGATGTGTTCACCGGTGCGGTCCACGTACGACGCGCACGGCAGCCGTTGCTCCGTCGCGCGGACCGCGGCGCCGCAGTTCGATGCCGAGTCGACCGCGAAGCCGTGGATCGAGAAGCGCAGTGTGCGCGGCAGGGACCGCTCGTCCACGAACGGCGGTGTGAACGCGAACTCTTCGGTCCTGGTCCCGGTCAACGGCTGCGCATACGCGGCCACCCGTTCGAACACGAGCGTGTCGGGCCCGGCCGATGTCGTGACCAGCGCCGTGAAACCGATCCGCACCAGGCCGCTGCCGCCTTCGTTGTCGCGCGCCGTGACCCGCACGCGGATCGTATCCGTCAGCTCCAGTCGCTGCGGCAGCTGCACGGCCACGGCGACGTTCGGGATGATCGTATCGCCGGGCGTCACGTTGATGATCACGGGCTCCGAGCGGCTCGTGGCGCCCGGGCCGTTGCGCGCAGCGGCGCGCAGCTCGAGTCTGCCCGTCGCCGTCGAGTTCAGCGTGATGAAGGTGTCCGCGACCACGCTCAGGCGGGGTGGAACGTACGAGAAGCGGATGACACCGGCTGCCACGCCGCTCCACGTCAGCTCGATCAGGGACACGCCGAGCGAATCGCTCGCGACGATGCGCACCGGCACCGTGCGTCCCGGCAGCACATCCGCACCGGCCACGGGCCGCTCGATCGAGATCGCGGGGCCGGGACCCGTCGGCACTTCCGTATCGTACAACGTCTCCCCGTTGCACCCCACCAGCACGAGAATGGCGAAGGCCGGGAAGAATCTTCGCACTCGCCTTCTGTCGTCGAAGCGGTCGGTCATGGCTCGAATCCGGATTCCGTTGTGCTGCGATCGCATCATGTGACGATGCCGTGCCGGGCGATCATGCGGTCCAGCCGGGGCCGCGAGACGCCGAGGATTTGTGCAGCCCGACTCTTGTTGTTGCCACTCTGCGTGAGAACCCGCTGGACGTGTGCACGCTCGATCGACTCCAGCCGCTGGTCGCCGTCCATTGCGCTGGTCTCCTCCGCGGCGCCCAGCTGGAGATGCTCGAGGGAGATCGCGGAGCCGCGTGCGAGAACCGCGGCGCGCGTGAGCGCGTTCTGGAGCTCGCGCACGTTGCCGGGCCAGTCCCACGCGAGGATCTCGGCCATGACGTCATCGGGCACGAACAGCTCCCGGCCCGCATCGACCGACAGCTTCCGCACGAAGTGCGCCGCAAGGAGCGGGATGTCGCCGCGGCGCTCGCGCAGCGGCGGGATCGAGATCTCGACGACACGCAGGCGGAAGTACAGATCCTCACGGAACCGTTCCTCCTCCACCAGCTTCTCGACGGGACGGTGCGTTGCAGCGATGACCCGCGCCGCGGAACGGCGCGGCGCTTCCCGGCCCAGCGGCGTGTATTCCCCGTCCTGCAGAACGCGCAGCATCTTGGCCTGGAAACCCGGATTGGTGTCGCCGATCTCATCGAGGAAGATCGTACCGGACCCGGCGAGCTCGAACTTGCCCTTGCGGTCGGCCACCGCGCCGGTGAACGCGCCGCGCACATGGCCGAACAGCTCCGATTCCAGCAGCGGCTCGGGCACGGCCGTGCAGTTGACCGCGACGAACGGCGCGTCGGGGTTCGCGCCGTTCTGGTGGATCATGCGCGCAACGAGTTCCTTGCCGGTGCCTGTCTCGCCGCGGATGAGCACGGGCGTGCGCGAGGACGCGACCGCGCCGACGGCCTTGTAGATCTCGATCATGCGCGGATCGCAACCGATCAGCTCCGGCGCAACCCCGGCCGGCGGTCGCCCGGTGCCGCCGTTCGATGATACGGTCTGTTCGATGCAGCGCTGCAACACTTCGTCCAGGCGATCCAGGTCGAGTGGCTTCGTCAGGTAGTCGAATGCGCCCATCTTCATCGCATCGATGGCGTCCTGCATCTGCCCGTACGCCGTCATGACCACCACCGGCAGATCGACCGTCTGTCTCACGCGGCCGAGCAGATCCAGCCCGCTCATGCCCGGCATGCGGACATCCGTGAGCACGAGGCGCGGCTGCGCGACAGCCAGACTTCCCAGCGCGCGCTCCGCGTCTTCGACCGCCGTGACCTCGTAGCCGGAACGGCGCAGGTGGCGGGCGAGTGTCTCGCGATGTGTCTCGTCGTCTTCGACGACCAGGATCCGCACGCTCATTCGATGGTGTCCTTGCTGTTGGGCACGCCCCCTGCAGCAACCGTGCCGGTTTCGTCGCCAGGCGTCCGGGGCGACCGCCGTCGCGAGCTCGCCGGCGGCCGCCCAACGCCGGCGTGCAGCGGGAGCGCCACGACGAACTCCGCACCCGCTGCCAGCTCCGAATCCGTCTCGCAGTACAGCCGCCCGTCGTGCGAGCGGATGACCTGCATCGCAAGCGGCAGGCCGATGCCGGAACCCGATGGCTTCGTCGTGAAGAACGGCTGGAAGATGCGATCGCGGAGCTCCGGCCGGATGCCCGGTCCGCTGTCGGCGATATGGATGCGGATCTCGCCATGGACCTGCTCGGACCGCAGCCGCAGCGTGCCACCCGCAGGCATCGCATCGATCGCGTTGATGAACAGATTGAGGAACGCCCCGCTCAATTCATCGGGGTCGGCGAACACGCTGTCATCGCCGGCGCCGCGATTCCGCTCGACTTCGATGTCGTGGCGCTGCAGTCTGGGACCGAGGAGTCTCAGGGATTCGTCGAGGATTCCTTCCACGTGACACAGCTGCTTCTCGACGGCTCGCGGCCGGCCGAACTCGAGGACGCTCGTGACTGCATCGTTCAGCCGGTTGATCTCCCGCAGACAGATGCGCAGCAGCGCCGGCAGATCCGGCGGCACGATGCCGCGCCGGGTCTCCCGCTCCAGACTCTGCAGATTCAGCTTGATCGAGCTGAGTGGATTGCGGATTTCATGGGACAGCTGCGACGCGAGCTGCCCGACGGCGGCCATCTGCCGGGATTCGGCGTTCTGCCGCATGGTGTCCTTCAGACGCGCCATCATCACGGCGAACGCATACGACAGCTTGCCGACTTCGTCATCACCGGGCAGCGGAAGCCACGGCATCAGCTCGCCCTCGCCGATGCGCTCCGCGGCTGTGGTGAGCTGCGCGAGAGAGCCCATGGACCGCCCGACCAGCAGCAGGAACGCGCCACCCACCACCGCCACGATCAGCAATACGAACGACAGGAAGAGGATCTGGGCCCGGGCGTATGGCGCTGTGAATTCGGTCATGTCGACCGCCGCAATGACGTCGAACGGCTGGTTCGCGACACGCGCGACCGCACCGGTCAGGTCCCGTCCGGAATCGTGGAATCCGATGTACGGGCCCGCGCCCGGGAGATCGGCAACAGCTGAGAGCGTGCGGCCGCCCGTCACATCGTGCCCCGCCTCGCCGCTCCGGCACCGCGCCGAATACAGGACGTCCGTCGTGACGCGGTCCACGATCACGGTTTCGCCCGTCCGGCCGAACCGCACCCCCATCATGGATTCCGGCAGCAGGTCCGCAAACGGCGTCGAGCCCACCAGCTCCCCGTTGACACCGCCGAAATGCACCGGCGCACGGACCTCGACCAGGTCCGGGGCGACACACGGGTCCGCCGTCGCCGGGCCCGTGTCCTGCGTGAGGAGCACCCGGGCTGCGCCTGACGCATCGCGGAAAACGACGGACACGAACGACCGGCCCAGGCTGTTCGACAGATACGCCGGCATCGCCACGGACTGCCCGCGCTCCGGCGTCGTGCCGAGAACCCGCTGCGTGTATTCGGAAGCCGCCAGGACCCGCAGCGAAGCCGCGATCTCGCGCTCCCTGTCCGTGATCGAGAGCGCGATCTGCTCGCTCGCATTGCCGAGCTTGCCCTCGACCAGCGCTGTCAGCGAGCGCAACGACTGGAAGTAGCTGCCCGCCGCGACCGCGATCATGGGAACCACGGCCAGCCCCAGATAGAGCGCGAGGATCCGCGAGCGGAGAGTCGTCACCAAGGACGGCGACTCCTGTGCCTCGGGCGGAAACCGGGAGAGATCATGCGGTCAGCATCAACCGATCGGGAAGCAGAGGGCGGCTCGTACGACCTCGCGCGAACCGTCAGGGCCTGGTCGAGCCTGGTGCCACCGCAGGATTGTGGCCAGCCGATCAGTGTTGCTTCATGCCCACGATGTAAGGCAAACTCATGCCCATGGCGCCACGTGGCAAGAACTTTCTTCCGAAGTCGGGCAGCGGTGGGGGTCCAGCCGCCGGCACGGACGCCGGGCGGGGCCGGACGGACGGCATAAGCCCCTGTGATTGGCGCGGCTTGACTCCCATTGCCTGACCCGGTCGGGCCGAAGTGAGTGATCCACGCCACAGTTTCGTTGGACGACGCTGACACCAGCGGAAACCTGGACCGGAACCCCGGTGCCCGGCTCGGCGGCTGACCCACCGGGACCGGCCAGGCTCCGGGGGCGACTTCTCATTTTCTCCGAGGTGACCATGACTGCGCAGGAGTACCTCGAGCAGCGTGTCGACGACCAGATCCAGTGGTTCGACCGGAAGAGCGTTACAGCCCAGCGGGTCTACAAGCAGATCCGCTACGCCGAGATCCTTTTCGCCGCCACAATCCCGTTCCTGGCGGGGATCACGACGCGCCACCCCGTCGTTCCCGTCATCACGGGACTGCTGGGCGCCGTCGTCGTCGTGCTGGCCGCGATCCAGCACCTGGGCCAGCACCATGAGCACTGGCTGGAGTACCGCGCGACGTGCGAAGTGCTGAAACAGGAGAAGTACCGGTTCCTGGCCGGTTCGGGCATGTACAGCGGAGAGAATCCGCTGGCCCTGTTCGTCGAACGCGTCGAAGGCCTGCTCGCGAAGGAAACCGCTGCATGGGTCCGCTTCGCGCAGGAGCGGGCCCGGCCCGATGGCGCGGCTCCATCCGAGTGAGCCAACCGCAACCAGCAAGGAGGAACCCGCATGGCTTTCGATCCGGCCCGTGAGATTCAGGACTTCCTCGTGTTCGGCGAGTTCGGCGATGTCAACCCGTCGATCTGCGATTCATCGACCTACACGTTCCTGAGCGTGGAGCGCATGGAAGAGCTCTTCGACCACGAGGTCGAGGGCTGCTTCCTCTATTCCCGGCACTGGAACCCGACCAACCGCTACCTCGCCGAAGCCCTCGCCCGCATGGAGGCCGGCGAAGCCGCACAGGTCATGGCCTCCGGGATGGCGGCGATCAGCACGACGCTGCTCGCGGTGTGCTCGGCGGGTGATGAGATCGTCTCAGCGCGCACGATCTACGGCGGGACCTATGCGCTCCTCAAGAATCTGCTGCCCCGGTTCGGCATCACGACGCGGTTCGTGGACATCGGCGATATGGACGCTGTGGCGGCGGCGATGACGGCGCGCACGCGGGTGCTCTACTGCGAATCGATGAGCAATCCGCTGCTGGAAGTGGCCGACATCGAGAAACTGGCGGGCATTGCGCAGCGGCGCGGGATCCAGCTGGTGGTCGACAACACGTTCTGCCCGCTGATGCTGTCGCCGCTGCGGCTGGGTGCGGACGTCGTCCTGCACAGCATGACCAAGTACATCAACGGGACGAGCGACTGCGTGGCCGGCTGCGTCGTCTCGACGCGGGACTTCGTGCACCGGTTGAACGATGTGAACTGCGGCCCGAGCATGCTGTTCGGTCCGGTCCTCGACTCCGTCCGTGCGGCTGGCATCCTGAAGAACCTGCACAGTCTGCACGTGCGCATGAAACGGCACGGCGCCAACGCGGCATTCCTGGCGCAACGCCTGGCCGACGCCGGACGACCGGTCCATTACCCGGGCCTTGCCGCTCACCCGCAGCACGCGCTCCTGACTCGCGCGATGAACCCCGGCTTCGGTTACGGCGGAATGATGACCGTGGACGTCGGGGACAGGGAGACGGCCAGCCGCTTCATGACGCTGATGCAGGAACGCAAGGTGGGATATCTGGCCGTCAGCCTGGGCTACTTCAAGACCCTGTTCAGCGCGCCGGGCCAGAGCACTTCGTCCGAGATACCGGCGGAGGATCGGCACCGGATGGGCATGGGAGATGGGCTGGTGCGCTTCTCCGTAGGACTGGACAACGACATCGAGGACACATGGCGCAGGATCGCCAGCTGCCTGGAAGACGTCACCGCGGCGAGGCTCGATGGGCGACCTGACGGGGACGGAGTCGCGCCAACACGACCCTGATCAGGAGACCCGGAGCCGCCACCCCATCTCAACGCTTCGAGCCGATTGAACCTGGCCGGTCGGGCCGGTCCCGCGCCGCCGACGGGACCCTCCTTGCCCGCGCCGGGGCGCCCTCGTTATCAAGAAAGCGCGCTCTCGCGCCCGCATCCCCTCACACCCGGAGGCTCCGATGGTTCCGATTCCGTCGTTGTGGCTGGGCATCCTTCTCGGCGCCGTGATCGTGTTCATCGTCAGCTCGATCATCCACATGGTGCTGCCTTATCACCGGAACGACTTCAGCGGCGTCGCGAATGAGGACGCGGTCATGGATGCGCTCCGTCCGTTCAACATCCCGCCGGGCGAGTACGTCGTGCCGCGCGCCGGCTCGCCGGCCGCGATGAAAACGCCCGAATTCAAGGCGAAGGTCGAGAAGGGCCCCGTCCTCTTCCTGAACGTGATGCCGGCCGGCATGCCGAGCATGGGGTCGAGCCTCGTCCAGTGGTTCCTGTACTGCGCGCTCGTCGGCGTGTTCGCCGCGTACGTCGCCGGTCGCACGCTCATGCCCGGTGCGGAGTACTGGGCCGTATCGCGCGTCGCGTCGACCGTCGCATTCGCCGGCTACGGGCTCGCCTTGCTGCAAAACTCGATCTGGTACAAGCGTGCCTGGAGCACCACCGCAAAGTCCCTGTTCGATGCGCTGATCTACGCCATGCTGACAGGCGGCGCGCTGGCGGGGTTCTGGCCGGCGATGTGAGACGAACCAGAACCGCGGGAATGGGGATGGATGAGGAGGATCGAGGATCGGGAACAGACAGGGGACGCCCGGCGGGAAGGCAACATCTTCCGGTACGCGGGTCGGCGGCAGGGCTGGGCGTGGACGGCGGGGCGACCTGCAGCGTGCGTCGATACGCCACCTCCACAAGCCACGCCTTCGCGCGACCGCCCGCCCGCACCCCTCAGGAACGCGGAGAGTGCATGACATGTCGGACCTGAAGACAAAACGCACCGGAGCCAGTGTCGCCGCGTTCCTCGACGCCATCCCCGACGCGGACCGGCGCCGCGACTGCAAGGCCATTGCCGCGATCATGAAGAAGGTGACGGGCGAGTCGCCTGCAATGTGGGGCGACAGCATCGTCGGCTTCGGATCGTATCATTACAAGTACGCCGGCGGCCGCGAAGGCGACTGGCCGCTCACCGGGTTCTCACCCCGCAAACAGAATCTGACCGTCTACATCATGCCCGGCTTCGCGGAGTACGCCGGACTGATGAAGAAGCTGGGCAAGCACAAGACTGGTGTATCCTGCCTCTACATCCGGAACCTGGATGACATCGATGATGGCGTGCTCACGGAACTGATCAGGGAGTCGGTGGGGCACATGCGAAAAACATACGGCGGGTAGGAGGATGGGTTATCGGGATCGATGATGGGGGACAGAAACAGATCCGCCATCCGTCCCTGATCCGTTCCCCATCATCCATCCCGACAACCCATCCTCCTGCCCGCCGTCGATCCGTTCCTGATCCGTTCCCCATCATCCATCATCCATCCCTTATCCCGATACCCGAATCTGTGCTCAGGCCTCCCGCAGCGCCTCGACCACCTGCTGCTTCGCCGCCCGCCGGGCCGGCAGCAGCCCACCCACGATGCCCATCACGACCGCGAAGATCATGCCGTTCAGCAGCAGCGCGGGCGTGACACGGAAGGCGAACGCGATCTCGCTGAACGTGGCCCAGTTCGTCGTGCTCGTGACCAGCCCGTTGATGGGCAGCGCCATCAGACAACCGATCGCGCCGCCGAGTGCGGCAATGAACACGGATTCGACCAGGAACGAGCCCAGCACGCTCATGGGACGGAATCCCAGCGTGAGCAGCACGCCGATTTCCGGCGCACGGGTCGCGACTGCGGCGTACATCGTGTTGATGGCGCCGAACACGGCTCCAACGGCCATGATCCCGGCAATGAACACGGCCAGGAAGCTGAGGATCGTCGCGAGCAGGGTGGACTGGTTCTCGTAGTATTCGCGCTCGCGGAACGCGTCGACGAAGAGCCGCGCGTCTTCTTCCAGCGAGGCCTTGACGCCGTCGAACGCGGACGGGTCCCGCATGCGGAATGTGACCGTCTGGAAGACTTCGCCCCGGAACACGGGCATGAACTGCTCGTTCTCGCCCCAGATCTCTGACTCGAACGATGAGCCGCCCGCAGTGAAATGACCGACGATCTGCCAGGACTGGCCGCCGAACCGGATCGAGTCGCCGATGGCCGAGTTGTCGAAGCGCTTCACGAACGCCGCCCCGACCACGACCTCACGCGTGCCGGTGCGGAACGCGCGGCCCTCCACGACCTCGATGTTCCGGCGCACATCGAGTGCGTTCAGGCCCACGCCGCGCGCCACGACGTTGGCCATACCTCCGGTCGCACGCTCGAGGGGGATGACGACGAACGTCTCCGCGCTGACCAGCGGCAGACCGTCAGGGCCCTGCGCAACGAACGGGTAGCCTGCAATGATGCTCGCCGTCTGGCGGCTGATGCCGCTGTACATTTCCTGGTTCGCGCCCTTGCGGAGCACCAGCACGTTCTCGTCCGCGCCGGTGCTCGAGAGCGCCGAGCGGAAGCCGTTGGCCAGCGCGTTCATCGCGACGAACACGGCAACGACGAGCGCCATGCCCAGCGCGGTGGTGAGCGTGGCGGCGGGTCGCTGCCGCAGGCTGCGGATGTTGTAGATGATCGGGATCTTCATCGTCTTGACCCCCTCACCCGATCCGCCGGAGCGCGCCGGCCACGGACAGCCGTGCCGACTGCCACGCCGGGATCGCGCCCGTCACCACGCCCAGGACGAGTGCGAGCAGCATGCCCAACCCGATCGTGCCGGCTGTCACACCGAGGCCCGGGAAGAACGACTGCAGCGGAGTCTGGCCCGCGAGCGCCCCCTTCGCGAGGAACAGTCCGATCGCACCGCCCACGACCGTGATCAGCACGGACTCGACGATGACCATGCCCGCCAGCGTGGCATCGCTGAAGCCGACCGTCTTGAGGACCGCGACCTCTCCCATGCGCTCCCGCACCGCCATCATCATCGTGTTGGCCGCGACGAACAGGATCGCGAAGAAAACCGCCGTCCCGATCGCCCGGACCAGAAAGCCGATGTTGCCCCACATCGTGACGAAGCCGGCATTGAACGCGCGCTCCGTCTCCGTCTTGGTGGGCGCGGTCGAGTTCCGGAACTGCGCGTCGATCGCCGCCGCGATGTCCGCCGCACGGTCCGGCTGGTCGAGCTGGAGGATGAACCACCCGGGCGAGATCCGGCCCTGCGAGCGCTCGTACAGGTATTCGTAGTGGAAGAACATGTTCTCATCGCCGAAACTCGGGTTCGTCGGCGTGTACGCGGCCCGGATCACGAACTCCCAGTCGCCGGCGAAGATCGTCCCCTTGAGCGTGACCGTCTGACCCACCTGCCAGCCGTACTTCTCGAGCAGCCCGACGCCCACGATGGCGGCCGTGCGCTCGCGCAGGAACTCGTCGGCCGAGCCGGCGGTGATCTCGACCTCCGGATACATCGGCAGCCAGGTGTCCGCCTTGACCGCCATCTGCGCGAAGAAGTCCTGCGGGTCCTGGTAGTATCCGCCGAACCAGTTCTGCCACGTGACACTGCGCACGCCCTCGAAGCCGGCCAGCCGGTTCGCATACGACTCCGGCAGGACGAACGTGATCCCGCTGGCGTTGGATGTGACCAGCCGCGCCTCACTGCCGACTTCCGCAGTCGCATCCAGCGTCGTGATGATCGAACGCAGAAGGCCGTAGAGGAAGAACGCGATCACGACGCTCGCGATGGTGAGCGCGGTCCGCTTCTTGTTGCGGGTCAGGTTGGCCCGCACGAGTCCCGCCTTCGTCATCGGCTCAGCACTCCCTTGTCGAGATGCATTGTCGCCTGGGCCCGGGCCGCGGCGTGCGCGTCGTGCGTCACGATCAGGATCGTCTTGTTGAACTCGCGGTTCAGCCGCCCGAGCAGCGTCAGAACCTCCTCGCCCGAAGTCGCGTCCAGGTCCCCTGTCGGCTCGTCGGCCAGGATGATGGTCGGATCGCTCACGATCGCACGCGCGATGCCGACGCGCTGCTGCTGGCCGCCCGAGAGCTGCTTCGGATAGTGCTCCGCCCGGTCCGACAGCCCCACAACGGCCAGCACGGTCTGCACGTGCTCCCGCCGCTCGGCCTTCGAGAGCCGCGTGAGCAGAAGCGGAAGCTCCACGTTCTGCGCCGCGGTCAGGACCGGCAGCAGATTGTAGAACTGGAAGACGAAGCCGATGTGCGTCGCCCGC
>Ga0209640_10003908_pt1 | contig 13092 bp, 11 predicted proteins | sample RifCSP10_1_FD_184018 | JGI IMG/M metagenome (GOLD analysis project Ga0209640, IMG submission 184018) | Soil microbial communities from Rifle, Colorado - Rifle CSP2_sed 10_1 (SPAdes) (version 2) | ecosystem: Environmental > Terrestrial > Deep subsurface > Rock core/Sediment | place: Rifle...
CGGCGAGCGTGGGGCAGCGGAAGGCGAACTCGTTTAAGAGGTACGGATTTGTCGCGTCCATCCAGACATCCCTGGCGAAAAGCCTGTCATCGAAGTCGGCGGCGTAGAGTACCTGATCAACGATCGAGATGGAGAGTGCTATTTCTATGACATCAACGCCCTTTCCAACTTCGTGGCTGACGCACCGAATGTGATTGGTTTTGATCCTTTCCCCCGCCTGGTGGACTTTATCCTGGAGCGAGCAGGTTTGGAAGTCCATAGTCTTGCCTGAAGATCAACCTCAGCGGCTATGCTATAGCATGGTAAGATTAGTGAACAATCGAATATTGAAAGACTGAGGTGCTGAACCCGTGATGGGCAGCTTAAAGGCGAAGCCGGTGAGAGTCCGGCGCTGTCCCGCAACTGTGAATTTGATCGTATGCCCTGTCCGAAAGACAGGGTATTTTTTTACAAGGAAGCTATGCGATATGAACCTGGAAAACTTGATTTCAACCATTGGTCACTTAGATGAAAGCGCCATGGAGGCGGCGCGCGCCCGCCAGGATCGCCTCACGAAACCACAGGGCAGTCTGGGCCGCCTGGAAGAGGTCTCCATCCGCGTGGCCGGCATCACCGGCCAACCCTTGCCAATCCTGGAAAAGAAGGCCATCCTGGTGATGGCCGGCGATCACGGGGTCGTCGAGGAGGGGGTGAGCGCCTACCCACAGGAGGTCACGCGCCAAATGGTGTTCAATTTTCTGGCCGGCGGCGCGGCAATCAATGTACTGGCGCGCCACATCGGGGCGCGAGTTGTGGTGGTCGATATGGGCGTTGCGGGGGATCTATCCAAACATGCGAACCTGGTGGTAAAGAAAGTCGCGAGCGGGACAGCCAATATAGCACGGGGACCGGCAATGACGCGGGAACAGGCGATGCAAGCCGTCATCTCCGGCGCGCAAGTCGTCGAGGCGGAAGTCGAGAGAGGGCTGAACATCCTGGCCACCGGTGATATGGGGATCGGCAATACTACCCCGTCTGCGGCAATCGCTTCGGCCCTGACCGGGCGCGCCCCCGAGCAGATTGTCGGAAGGGGAACCGGAGTGGACGACAGTGGATTGGAGCGCAAGGTAGATGCCGTCAGACGGGCGCTGCTGACCAACAACCCGAACCCCAAGGACGGAATGGATGTCCTGGCCAAAGTGGGCGGATTTGAAATTGCTGGATTAACGGGCGCCATTCTGGCCGCGGCGGCCAGCCGCATTCCCATCGTCGTCGACGGATTTATCTCCACGGCGGCGGCGATGATCGCCGTAACCTTGCAGCCCCGGGTGAGAGAGTACCTGATCGCCGGACACTGCTCGCAGGAGCTGGGTCACCGGTTAATGATGGAATGGTTGGGCCTGGAGCCATTTCTGGATCTCAATATGCGGTTGGGGGAGGGCAGCGGGGCCGCGCTGGCAATTTCATTAGTGGAGGCAGCCTGCAAGACGCTGGTCGAGATGGCAACTTTCGAAGAAGCCGGCGTTGCGGATAAGGCCAGCGTGTGAACCAAACGAAGCGAGGCAATGCGACTGCCAATCCGTTGGTGATCGGGCCCTTGATCGATTTTCTGGTCGCGCTGCAATTCCTGTCGATTTCGCCGCCCTTATTCAAACGCTTACCCACGGCCAGAGAACTGGGGCGCGCCACCGGTTACTTTCCTCTGGTAGGCATACTCATCGGCGCTCTGCTGACCGCCGGACATTTTTTGCTCTCGCGGGTCTTTCCAACATCCGTCTCCGCGGCGCTGCTCCTCACCCTGTGGATCGTCCTCACCGGCGCCTTACATCTGGACGGTTTTTTGGATGCCTGCGATGGCATGCTGGGCGGAAGAACCCCGCAGAAACGCCTGGAAATCATGAAGGACGAGCGCGTGGGCGCGTTCGGGCTCGCCGGGGGAGTGTTACTCATCTTGCTAAAGTTCACAGCCCTGAGCAATCTATTCGATCCACGGACCGCACTGCTGGTAGCGCCGTCGCTGGCCCGGTGGGGCATGACCTTGAGCATCTTCGCCTTCCCCTATGCGCGAGAAGAAGGCCTGGGAAGGACGATGAAAGATCAGACCGGCGTTGGGCAGGCACTGCTGGCTACGGGGATCGCCCTGGGGGTTTCCTGGTTTGCCGGAGGCATATTCGGATTAGCATTAGCGATCGTTACCGTGCTGGTGGTATTGCTTTTCTGTCGTTTCGTGCTGCGCCTGGTTCCAGGAATGACTGGAGACACTTACGGCGCGCTGAACGAATTGATTGAGCTCGTGGTCTTGCTGGCATATGCGGCCCCTGGTTTTGCGATTATTGGATGAGGAAGACATGGGACAGTTAACGTTAATCCTGGGCGGGGCACGAAGCGGTAAGTCTTCCTTTGCGGAACGGCTGGCGAGGGAGATGGGAGACCAGATCGTTTATGTTGCAACGGCGGAAGCCCTGGACGAGGAAATGAAGGCACGCATCGCCAAGCATCAGAAAGGGCGACCAGAGGACTGGCAAACGCTGGAAGCGCCCAAGGATGTCGCCCGAACCTGGCTGGACAAGAACGCCGAAACTGACGTGGTCATCCTGGACTGCGTAACGCTTCTTGTGAGCAACCTGCTCATGGCGTCAGCAGAAGGAGAGAACCAGCCGGATGAATCCAAAGCCACTGAACTGGTCAGTGCCGAAATTGACGCCTTACTCCCGGCGATCGAGGAAGGCTCTAGCCATTGGATTGTCGTTTCCAACGAAGTCGGCCTGGGGCTGGTTCCTCCCAATCCACTGGGCCGCGTATACCGGGACTTGCTCGGATTTGCCAACCAGCGCCTGGCTGCAAAGGCTGACCAGGTTTATTGGATGGTCGCGGGGATACCGGTACCCATCCACGGGTATCGGAGACTTGATTAAGATTTACTCGGCGATATCTTTTTGCGCAACAATATTGGTCGGCGTTACGCGCACCAGGAGCTCCCCGGGGACGGCATTGCGTTTTCCATAGCTCTCGGCAAGATCCGGTCCCATGTAGCGACCGGCGATGCGCGTGGTCCAATATGCAAGGTCTTCGGCCTGCTCCTGTACGTCGGCACGTCCTTCAATGATCACAAAGGCATACGGGGGCGTCTGGTCATCCACGCAAATTGCTACCCTGGGATCGCGGCGCAGATTGGCGGCCTTTACCGTTTCATGCCAGGTGGTAAATACCACGGTATCGCCATCCAAGTCGAACCAGACCGGCGCTACATGAGGCCGGCCATCCTGCCGCACGGTCGCCAGCTTGCCGGTCCGGGCATTGAGCAAGAGGAAATTCTTGACCTCCGAAGGAGTCATGTCTTTCGTCATGAGGATTACTCACCTAGACCGGGTTGGCGCTGAGGAACCAGGCGGCCGCCCAGCCACGGGTTCCATCTTTGGACTGAACGTGCAACCACTCATTCTCTAATCCAACGAGGGCGCGGGCAGCTTCCACATCGGCCTCCAAAACCTGCAATGCCTCATTGCGGAAGGCGCCGCCCACCCGTGGGGAATTACCGCTGGGCTGGGCGCGAATATTAAGGTCTGCGGTGGGATACACTTTCAACTCGGAGGGAAGTGGGGCGGGTGAGGGGCCCGCTGCACCTCCCTGTACCTGGCGAACGAACCAGGCAGCCACGAAGCCCTGGTAACCCTCCGGTGTGCGCACTTCCAACCATTGATCCTGCTTGCCAATCCGAGCACGAGCCGATTCAGCATCACCCAAAACCGTTAGAGCGTCGCCAGGTGTGGCGACGGTCAACTGGTTGGCATCTACCGCTGGGCGGGCGCGCACGTTGAGCACCGTGGTGGAATAAACGACCAGACCGGCAGCCGGCAGCGTCTGGCCGGTCGTGTGCACCAGCCAAGCAGCCACAAAGCCGCGCAGGCCTTTTTCGGTCTGCACCTGGAGCCAGGCAGTCGCATCCCCGATCTTGGAGCGGGCGTTATCGGCGTCCCCCAGAACCGTCAGGGGATCGGTGGCAGAAAGAGAGGCAAGGACCTCATAAACAGTGGCCGGACCGGAGCGCAGGTTCAACTCGCCGTGAGGGTAGACAACCAGATCGCTGGGCGGGAAAGCCTGCTCGAGGCTCTGCACGTACCAGGCAGCCACATAACCAGGCAAACCGCTGGCGGTCTGCACCTGGAGCCACTCATCCTGCCGGCCGATTTTGCCGCGCACCTGATTAGCATCGCCCAGCACGCTGAGCGGTTCACCGGCGGGAAGAGAGGCGCGAATGGCAGAGTCGGTTGCCGGCTGGGCGCGCAAGTTAAGCTGGGCCGTAGTATATACGGTCAGACCGCTGGGAGGCGGCAGGGGCTCGGACGGCGACTCCGGAGCCGGCGGCGGGCTGGGTTTCACGTCAGCTTCTTTAAGATAGGGCCAGGGATCCACAATGCCATCCGGATATCCGGGCGTTTTTTCGCCTTCGATCTTCAGAGTGAGGTGCAGGTGCGATCCAAATGAGTTTCCGGTATTGTCCGCCCGCCCGATCAACTCACCGGCGGCGACTTTCTGCCCGCTCTCAACCACCACATCCGATAGGTGAGCGTAAACGGTATGGTAAATCTTCCCATTGAATTCATGTTTGATGCGAATTTGCAGCCCGTAGGGATGCTTCTTGGGGTGACCGACCTGGTAGACTTCGCCATCCGCAGCAGCGTAAATATTGGCGCCGCTGGGAGCGAACAGGTCCACGCCCTCATGCCCAGGCAAGCCGAAGGGTTTATAGGTGGCGGGGTTCTCGCCGAAGTACTGGTTAACGCGATGGCTGTCTACGGGCCAGCGCAATCTTAATTGACCGGCAGCATCGAAGCTGAGACCAGAATCAAAACCCAACATAGAGGCTGCGAGGTCCGGGACGGCTCTCTGCGGAGCGTAATTGATGATAAAGAAACCGCGCAGCGCCTCACCAGTAGATTGAGCGATCTGGATTCCTGCGCCCGGCCGGTTCAAGTCGAGGCTCAAAACAGGTTCTTCAGCCGGGCGGTTCGGATCGTAGAGCGTGATGACCATGCGTTTGGCAGCCTGGTCGTAGTCATAAGCGGTAGCAAGAACCTGGTGGTTTTGGGTGGGGTCCCCTAACCCGCGGACGCGAATTAACGCCAGCACCACAGGTTCGCCCTTATCCAGCATGCGGCGCAGCCTGGGCAGTTCGTAACGCGCCATGCGCAGACCGATGTAACGGTCATCGCTGACCATCCAGCGAATCACCTTAAGCAGCACCGGGATGCTCAGGCTGTCCAGCTGGCGATCCACCAGGTAGACGAACAGCTTCCGGTCAATCTCGTCGACTTTAGAAAAATCGGGAACTTCCTTGCCAGCGTAGAAGTAATCCAGAGCGGTAAAGCACATCCCACCACATAAGCCGTAAACCACGTTATTCAGATCAATCTCACCGACCAGAGGCAGGGGAAACTTCACGGGGAACTGCAACTCGAAGCGGTTGACGAAGCGAAAACCATTTATCTGGGAGGCGAAATTGGTCTTTGTGTGGGCCATGCTGTCTCTCCTTGGTATGTAAGAGGTTGAAGGTTGAAGGCTGAAGAAGGTTGAAGATTGAAAATTGAAGATTTAAGGTATGAGTTGGTGATTCAGTTATAAGGCCGGGCGAGGGATGGGCGAGATGCAGTTTAGCATTAATTTTGAAAAGAAGCAAGCGGAAGAATCCCCCCCGACCCCCCTTGATAAGGGGGGAGCAGAACCCTGGCCCCCTTGATAAGGGGAGAGCCCCTGGCACCCGTGATAAGGGGGAGAAGAGGCGCGCCGCAAGAATCCCCCCCAGCCCCCCTTGATAAGGGGGGAGCAGAGGGCTGTGCCCCTTGATAAGAGGGGAGCAGAACCCTGGCACCCTTGATAAGGGGGGAGCAGAGGGCTGTGCCCCTTGATAAGGGGGGAGCAGAGGGGCGCCGGAAGAATCCCCCCCAGCCCCCCTTGATAAGGGGGGAGAAGAGGGCCGGCTTTGCAGTACAATAGGAACGCAATATGCACAGCACGCAAAAATCCGGCTAGAATCAGCTACGCACGAGACACATTTATGAAGAAATATCCCCTTATTCAGATCCTGCTTATCGTTCTGCTCGTGACGAGCTGCAGCGCACGGATCATGCGCGGCTCGGGCAACACCATCACGGAGACGCGCCAGGTGAGCGGCTTCGACCAGGTGAGCGTATGCTGCGGCATGCAGCTGGTCGTGGCGCAAGGCAGCGCCGAGGCACTGGAGATCCAGGCTGATGACAACCTGCTGCCAGAGATCACCAGCGTGGTTGCCGGGGATGAACTGGTGATCGAGTTTCAAGACAGCTTCCTGGAAACCAGCTACCGGCCTTCCCAACCTGTTCAGGTATTTGTCACCGTACAGTCAATTGAGGGGCTGGATGTGTCGGGCGGGGGAAGGTTGGAAACCAGGAACCTACGGGCCGATGATCTGGAAGTGAACCTCAGCGGGGGCAGCCGTGGGGATTTCGAGGGGGTGGTGGCCTCCGGTCAGGTGGTAGTGGAGGTCTCCGGCGGTGGGCGTTTGCAGGCGGAACAGATCGAGACGAGCAGCCTGGCCCTTAATTTAAGCGGCGGCTCCGAAGCGATGATCGCCGACCTCGAGGCAGAAACCTTGATTCTGGATAACAGCGGCGGCGGGAACGCCCTGATCGGCGGCCAGGCGAGCGAGCAGATCATCGAGCTGAGCGGCGCCAGCGACTACGACGCGCCGGACCTGCTCAGCCAGACGGCCACCGTACAAATGAGCGGTGGGGGCAGCGCCAGGGTATGGGTGACCGAATCGTTAATTGCGGATTTGAGCGGCGGGAGTGAGGTCGAATATTACGGGGATCCGGAAGTGACCGAAAAACTGTCCGGAGGAAGCGGGATCACGCCATTGGGCAATAAATAGGTGGAATGAGAGAGGAGGTGGTCAGTGAAGAAGTGATCAGTGATCCGTGGACAGTAACCAGAAATTAGAGGAGAGCTCACTGGAGATGAGCCGGGAATGTGTTTTTGAACGAATGGTCGGATTGAATGGTAAATGGAATGGAGCGAATTCAGTATCAGGAGTATCCAGATGGAAACAACAATATTCGATCGATTTCGCAAATCTCTTGTGGAAGCGCGCAGCAACCTGACGAGGTGGATTGCTACGGCACCTGAGCAGCAGAGGGAAGCACGTATGGCGGGCGCCGACGAGCGGGCAATCCTTGAACGGGTAAAGGTCATCGATTCCGCAATTGAGAAGGCCGATGCGCATACCCTGGGTTTATGCGAGGTGTGTCACGGATACGTCGACACGGACCACCTGGAAATGGATTACACCGCCAGCGTGTGCATCGATCACTTTTCCGAACAGGAGCGGCGCCAATTGGAGTACGAACTGGAGCTGGCCCAGAGCGTCCAACGGACCCTGCTCCCGCAGCACGCGCCGGATATCCCCGGCATCGAAGTGGGAGCGTTCATCCGGCCAGCGCAGATTGTTGGCGGTGATTATTTTGACTTTCTGCAGTTTGGCGACGGGGCGTTTGGCCTGGCGCTGGCGGATGTCGCCGGGCACGGCATGTCAGCCAGCCTTCATATGGCGAGCGTGCAAACTTTGCTGCGCACGCTGGCGCCGGCGAGCGACGGGCCCACCCAAGTTGTCCAGCAAATCCACCATCTCTTCCGCCATAATATTCGCTTCACAACCTTTGTGACCCTGTTCCTGGCAGCATTTGATCCCAAGACGCGCGCCCTGACCTACTGCAACGCCGGTCACAACCCTCCTATTCTCCTCCGGCAGCAAGGTGGACTAGTGAACGCGCCCATTTGGCTAGAACCAACGGGACCGGCAATCGGACTCGTCGAGGATTTCGAGTACAGGACTGAGCGGGTCAACCTGGCGCCTGGGGACATCTGCGTGCTGTACACGGATGGGATCACCGAAGCCTTTAACGGCAACAGAGAGATGTTTGGAAAGGAACGCCTGGCAGAGGTGATCCAACAGAAGAGCTGGCTGCCGGCCAGGGATCTGGTGGGAATGGTGCGCCGCAGAGTCGAGGAGTTTATTGGCGACAATCCACTGGAAGATGATGCGACTGTACTGGTGTTAAAGGTCGCTGAAGGAGATTAGCTGGAAGGGTTGGGGTTTGAATAGAGGGAAGTTCGATTATCAATCCCTAAAACGGAGATGGCGACGAGAACTGCGCGGACTGATCTCGGCATTAGCTTTTGCCGGAGTGATCGCTTACATCTTCCGCAGCTGGGAAATTGCGGTGTTGATCACGTTGAGCCTGGCTTTCCACGAGCTGGGGCATGTGCTGGCTATCGCCAGGTTTGGGATTGACTGGGAAGTGGGATTCAATGCCCTGGGAGCATGGACCAAAACACCGCTGCAAGAGCGCCGCTCGCTCGACCACTACGCAAACTCGGTTATCCACCTGGCCGGACCGTTCTTCAGCCTGATGGTGGCGCTGGCTGCCCTGATTGTTTACTTATTGGCGCCCGCACCATACCGGAGTTACTGGCTAAGCTTATCCAACTTCAACGCGCTGGTTTGTTTGCTCAACCTGCTGCCGATGGGCAATCTTTCCGACGGTGGAAAATTTGTCCGCAAACTCTTTTCTTCGGCGGATGAAAGCCTGGCACAAAGATTGTTGCAGCTGGCAGGGGCGCTACCGCTGGCCTTTGCCGGCGCCGTCCTGGCTTACCAGCTGGAATGGGCGCACCTGCTCTCGCTGCTGACCATCGTGCTGTGGTTCGTCCTGACCATGCTCATGGAAAGCAGAATCGATGCCCCAAGCGAAAACCGGATCCAAAAAGCGATGAGCCCCAACCAGGCGAGGGATTTGCTCTCGGGGCTCATCCTGATGATGCTCATCAGCATGGGCATCATGGTTGCAACGCCTTTCTGGCTAACCCTGGAAAATTTATTGAGCGCGATCACGCAGATCGCTGCTCTGATTCGGCTTGTATTTTAGGCATGAATGATCGTTTGGGTAGCGTCGCTACGCTTGTCGCTCCGCTTATGGGAGAAGTGAATTGGACAAAAGTGGTGAGAATGAAGTTCAAGATCTTTCCATTCCGATCCCGAGCGCATACGGCGCTATGCTGGTCATCGTCGGACCCCTGACCGCCCTCCTCACAACAGGTCACATCCTAATCTGGGGAGCTGAGAATTTTTTTAGTGGTTTGAACAACTTTCTGCGCTGGGAAAGCCTGCTCCCCACACTGGTGCTCGGTATACCCCTTCACGAGTTCATTCACGGGGCTACGTGGGCGGTGGCGGGTAGGAAAACGCTCAGAGACATCCACTTTGGGTTTCAATGGAAGAGCCTGGCGCCTTATGCCCACCTGAAAGTCCCGGTGCAAGCCGGCGCTTACCGCGCCGGCGCGATTATGCCAGCCTTGATTTTGGGATTAATGCCCTACCTGATTGGGATCGCGAGCGGGTCAGCCTGGTTTACCGCTTTTGGCCTGTTCTATATTTTCGCCGCTGGTGGAGATTTGGTAGTCCTTTGGCTGCTCCGCAATGTCGATGGAGATACACTCGTGGAGGACCATCCTTCCCGGGCAGGGTGTTATGCCTATGCCCAGGGGTTGAAGATTGAAAGTTGAAGATTGAAAGTTGAGGACTTGAGGAGGGGTATTTATTTTATAGGCCTATGCGCAGAGGCATATTTATATTTTTTTAATAGAATTATAATATTATTTAACGTATTTTGGGTATAATATAGTATTTGCCCCCCAATGTCGTTGCCGCAAACGAGAGTTTAGTCGACACGAAATTTTTACGCGTCTCACAGCGTCTATAAAGTGAGGAAATGAAGGTAATGGATAATATGTTAGTAAATTCAATTGAGGAAAAGGATATGGAAAAGTTCGGAATCGAACTTTTGATTGAATACGGTCAGCAGCAAGGTTTCCTGACCCATGACGATGTTTTGGAATTCGTTCCGGAAGCCGAGGCAGACGAGCACCTGCTCGAAGAGATCCTGGAGGCGATTTCTGACGCCGGCATCTCTTATTTGGAAGAGGAGGAAGCCGCTGAAAAGCCTGCGCTGGATGAGGAGGACCTCGAGGAGGAAATGTCGCCGCGGCAGTTAGCCGGCGCTTCCTTGGAAGACATCGAGACCAATGATATGGTACGCCTATATATGGCCGAAGCGGCTCACGTGCCGCTGCTCTCCGCGGGAGAAGAGAAAGAGCTTTCCCAGCGAATCGAACTGGGGCATCTCGCCCAGCAAGAACTCGCCAGCGGCAACGTCGGCCAGAAGCGACTGCAGGAGCTGCGCCGCCTGATTGAAGACGGCTGGGCAGCGCGAGAGCATCTCATCCGGGCGAACACCCGTCTGGTTCTGAGCGTAGCGCGCAAATACCTCGGTCGCGGATTGCCCTTCCTGGACCTTGTTCAGGAAGGCAATATCGGCCTGATGCGGGCGGCCAAGAAATACGATCACAAGCGCGGCTTCAAGTTCAGCACGTACGCCACCTGGTGGATCCGCCAGGCGATCACACGCGCCCTGGCCGACCAGAGTCGCACCATCCGCCTGCCGGTTCACATGGGCGACCAGATCAACCGGTTGCTGCGAACGCAGCACAGGCTGCAACAAGAACTGGGCCGGACGCCAAGCGCCGAAGAATTGGCGGATGAGCTGGAGGTGCCAGAAGAGAAAGTGAAGCAGATGTTCGAGCTGGCGCAACTGCCGCTATCCCTGGAAACGCCTGTCGGCGAAGAAGAAGATGAGACGATCGGCGAGTTCGTAGAGGACAGCGATACCCCCGATCCCGAGGAATTGACCGTTCACACGCTGATGCAGCACGATCTCAGTGAGATCCTGGACGAACTGCCGCCAAGAGAGCTGCGCGTCCTGCAGCTGCGCTATGGTCTGCTAAGCGGCGAGCCGCTAACCTTGAAAGAGGTCGGCAAGAAGATGGGCATCACCCGCGAGCGGGTGCGCCAACTGGAGTCGCAGGCCTTTCGCCGCCTACGCGACCACAAGAGCGAGCAGAGGCTGCGGGCCTATACAGACCTGAACTAACCAAAACTTTAGGATAAACACATTGCGGGCGCTGAGCGCCCGCAATGTGTTTAATACGGCAAAAGGGGTTGGATTATTGTCCCGGAGTTATCTTTAGAACCACTCCCGTCTCACCGAAAGGTACACCGGTCCCGTTTGCCATGACATAAAGCTCTCCGCTGGCGTCCTGTCCAAATCCCAGGACTGCCATGCCCAGATCCTCCTGACCGACCAGCCGGAATTCCAGAATCCTGCTCTCTTTGATAGTATTTCGCACGATGTTCTTTTTGTTCAGGAAGAACAGGCGCCCATCATTGCTGATTCCAGATTCGGTGAAGCGGGTGTAATCGCCGAAAACGTAGCGCCCAACCAGTTGGGGGATTTCGCTCCCACGATAAACGAAACCGCCGATCACGGCGCGGCCATCATCGTTGACTTCCAAGGAGTCGGACACATTGTACTCAGCAACCGGGTCGATGAGATCGACCCCAGAAGGAACGCCAGGACACGGGTCTGCTTCAAAGGCGAAACCGTCAGCATCGCCATTTGGGTCGAAGCAGAAGGAACCCTCTTTGAGATTCCAGCCATAGTTGCCACCGGAGAGGACGACATCGACCTCCTCTATGTCATCCTGACCGACATCACCGACATAGAGGTCCCCAGTTTGGCTGTCAAAGGAAAAGCGGAAGGGGTTGCGCAAACCGAAGGCAAAGATTTCCTCGACAAACCCTGGCTGACCGGCAAACGGGTTATCCTGTGGTATGCCGTACTGCCCGTTGGCAGAGTTATCCCCGAGGGGATCAATGCGCAGGATCGATCCCAGGATGTTGCCGGGATTCTGAGCATTGCCGCCAGGAACGTGTCCAACGCCCTGATCATCGCGATTGCCACCGTCTCCCAGGGAGATGTAGAGCATACCGTCTGGTCCGAAATTCAGGCCGCCGCCATCGTGATTGAACTGGGGCTCGTCGATACGCAACAGCTCACGCGCGCTGGCTGGATCGACAACCGAGGCCGGATTGGCTGGATCGGGCACCTGCCATTCAAGCACGACGCTCTGGTGATTCGGAGATGTGCTGACAGGCATGGTGGAGAAATCAGCCGGACCATCCACCGGTTCGGATGTGTATGTGTAAAGCAAGCCATTTTCCGCGTAGTCTGGATGGAAGGCTACCCCAAGAAGACCGCGTTCATCAAAGGTGCCGGGGCCAAAGGCGCCGAGAGATACCAGCCGGCCGCTGACATCCAGGAAGACGGTTTTGTCACCGGTTGACAGATCTATCGCCCAGAGGATGCCATCCTGGTCGGAGACAAACAATCGCCCATCATCCCCGGGGGCAACCGTTCCCCAGTTGGGCGCAGTAAGGCCGGTGGCAACCGTTTGCAGGTCGATTTTAAAACCACCTTGCAAGATGGGGTCGGCCAGGCGGTCATCCTGCCCAAGGGCGAGCCCGGCGATGCCGGCCAACAACAGCCCCGTGAGCAGAATTACGCGGACAAACCGGTTAAAGAAAGAGCCTTTCATGATAGTACCTCCTTCGAATTTTTTAGGTGAGCTTGGATTTTTTCGCTGCAAACTTCTCTTATGGGCAAATCCTCCTTTCGAAGAATCCCCCCCGGCCCCCCTTGATAAGGGGGTAGCAGAGGGCCAGGACCCCTTGGTAAGAGGGATCCGCTCTGGCCGGAGGAAGAATCCTCCCCCGCCCCCCTTGATAAGGGGGGAGCAGAACGCTCAGTCCCCTTAGCGGCGTCGAAAACCAGAATCGCCGCCAAGAGGGTTTCGATGAGGCAATCCAGGTGAAAGCGGAACGCGGTTGGATCGCCACACGTCGATAATCTCAGTGCATTGCTCAGACGGCCTGGCGGGGCTGTATTGTTTTACCGCTGATGTTGCTGCTGTTAATCGTTGAGAGGAGAGGCTTCCCCCTGAAACGATGATGCCCGGAACGGGTGGATTGAAGCTCGGTTCCTCTGTACATTATGCTTACGAAGAGGAGGTATTTTTGGATTTATTTAATGAAGAATCCCCCCTGGGCGGCGGAAGAATCCCCCCCAGCCCCCCTTGATAAGGGGGGAGCAGAGGGCCCGACCCCCTTGATAAGAGGGGAACAGA
>Ga0209640_10003909_pt1 | contig 13090 bp, 10 predicted proteins | sample RifCSP10_1_FD_184018 | JGI IMG/M metagenome (GOLD analysis project Ga0209640, IMG submission 184018) | Soil microbial communities from Rifle, Colorado - Rifle CSP2_sed 10_1 (SPAdes) (version 2) | ecosystem: Environmental > Terrestrial > Deep subsurface > Rock core/Sediment | place: Rifle...
CGCGACGTCGCGCTCCTCGCCGGGCTCCCGAAGTCCGTTCCCGGCTTTGCCGTCGACCGGATGTGCGCAGGCGCGCTGACGGCCACGACCGCCGGAGCGGGCGAGATCGCGATGGGCGCGGCCGACGTCGTCCTGGTCGGAGGCGTCGAGCACATGGGCCACCACCCGATGGGCGAGGAGGTCGACTTCAACCCGCGCTTCATCGCCGAGCGCATAGTGGACGAGTCCGCAGCCGTGATGGGACAGACGGCGGAGAACCTCCACGACGCGTTTCCCCACCTGACGAGGGAGGCTGCCGACGCGTTCGCCGTCGAGTCGCAGCGGAAGGCGGGGAAGGCCTGGGACGACGGCGTCATGGACGAGATCGTCGTCCCCATGTCCGTGTTCACCGACGAGGGCTGGGCACTTGCCGCGCGGGACGAGTTCCTGCGGCCGGACACGACGATGGAGGCGCTCGCCGGGCTCCGCACGCCGTTCCGCGCAGGCGGACGGGTCACGGCAGGTAACTCCGCAGGGCTCACCGACGGCGCGACGGCAGCGCTCATCGCCTCGGCCAAAGCCGCCGACGAGCTCGGGCTCGAGCCGAAGATGCGCCTCGTCGGCTTCGCCTACGCCGGCGTCGAGCCGGAGCTGATGGGCCTCGGCCCGGTTCCGGCCACCCGCAAGGTGCTCGAGCGAGCCGGCCTCGGAATCGAAGACATCGACCTCTTCGAGCTGAACGAGCCGTTCGCCGTCCAGGTGCTGACCTGGTGCGACGGCGTCGGCGTTGCGCCCGACGACCCGCGCCTCAACCCCTACGGCGGCGCGATCGCCTGCGGCCATCCGCTCGCCGCGACCGGCGTGCGGCTCATGGCTCAGCTCTCGCGTGGCTTCCGCGATCGCCCCGACGCCCGCTACGGCCTCACCGCACTCTGCATCGGGCTCGGGATGGGCGCGGCCGTCCTCTGGGAGAACGTCCAGAACGGTGGCTAGTCCTACCCAGTTCAAGCTCCAGCGGATCGAGACGCGCGTCGGCCCGGTCGCGCTCGTGACGATGGACAACGGCGAGGACTGGCAGAAGCCGAATACGTTCGGCGAGGCTGCTCTCCGCTCGCTCGAGGAGGTGCTCGGCGAACTGCGCACCCGCGACTGGCGCGGCCTCCTGCTGACAGGAAAGCCGTTCGTCTTCGCCGTCGGCGCGGACATGGACGAGTTCGGCGCGATCACGCCCGAGCGGGCTCGGCTCGGCGGCGAAGCCGGGCACGAGCTCTTCGGGCGACTCCGTGACCTGCCGTTCGTCACGCTGGCCGCGATCAACGGCGCGGCGCTCGGCGGCGGTGTCGAGATTGCGCTCCACTGCGACTGCCGGACGATCTCCTCGTCCGTCCGCCACTTCGCGTGCCCGGAGGTCTTCCTCGGGCTGATCCCGGGGTGGGGCGGAACGCAGCTCGTCCCGAAGCTCGTCGGCGGCGAGCAGGCGGTCAAGTTCATCGTCGAGAATCCGCTCCGCCAGAACCGCATGCTTACCGCCCAGCAGGCGTTCGAGGCCGGCTTCGCCGACGCCCTGCTCGAGCCGGTCGAGTTCCTCGACGAGTCGCTCGCGTTCCTCATCGGGAAGATCGCGGAGGGCGGAGGCAAGCAGCGCCCGGAGGCAGACCTGTCCGACGTCGGCGAGTTGTGCCGCAAGGCACGGGCGCGGCTCGACGGCCAGGTGCACGGCGCGACCCCCGCGCCCTACCGCGCGCTCGACCTGATCGAGGGCGCAGCCTCGTGGTCGCTCGAGGAGGGCTACCGAGCGGAGGAGGACGCGCTCGCGGACCTCCTTCCAGGCCCGCAAGCGCAAGCCTCGGTCTACGCCTTCGACATCGTCGAGCGGCGGGCGAAGCGCGGCGTGGGTGTCCCAGACGCCGAGCCGAGGCGCGTGCAGCGGATCGGGATCGTCGGAGCCGGGCTCATGGCGCGACAGCTCGCGCTGCTCGCGCTGCGCCGGCTGGAGGTGCCCGTGGTGCTGCGGGATCTCACGCAGGAGCAGGTCGACGACGCGATCTCGTGGATCGCAGACGAGCTCGACGAGCTCACCCGCAAGGGGCGGATAGGCGAAGGCAAGGCCCGGTTCCTCGGCTCGCTCGTCACCGGGGGAACGGAGTGGGGCGTCTTCGCCGGCTGCGATCTCGTGCTCGAGGCGGTCTTCGAGGAGATGTCCGTGAAGAAGGAGGTCTTCGCGGAGCTCGAGAAGGTCGTCTCGCCCGAGTGCCTGCTCGCGACGAACACGTCATCCCTCTCCGTCACCGAGATGGGAGCCGACCTCGGACATCCCGAGCGAGTCGTCGGCATGCACTTCTTCAACCCCGTGGCCGTGCTCCCCCTCGTGGAGCTCGTACGCACGCCCCACACCGACGACGTCACGCTCGCGACCGCCTGGGCCCTCACCGGGAAGCTGCGGAAGCGCGGTGTGCTCGTTCGCGACGCGCCGGCCTTCGTGGTGAACCGCATCCTCAGCCGGACGACCACCGTCCTCATGGACGCGCTCGAGCACGGGAACACGGTCGACGAGACCGACGAAGCGGTGCTGCGGCTCGGGCTGCCGATGGCGCCCTCGGTCCTGCTCCAGATGGTCGGCCCACGCGTGGCGAACCACGTCTTGCACACACTCCACGAGGCCTATCCCGACCGCTATCCGCTCTCGCCGACCCTCGACAACTTCGCCGCTGGAAGGGACGAGATCGTCGTTCGCGAGCACGCGCCGCGCACCGTGGACGAGATCCACCAGGCGGTGCTGGAAGCGATCGCGGACGAGGTCGCTCACCTGCTCGGCGAGGGCGTCGTCGCCGAGGCCGCGGACGTCGACACGTGCCTCATCCTCGGCGCCGGGTATCCGTTCTGGCTCGGTGGGATCACGAAGCACCTCGACCAGACAGGCATCTCCGAGCGCGTGATCGGCCACCCGCTGGCGGAGCTCGCCGCGACGACGACCTGACGCAATGACTGGTTACCCGCCCGAACTCTGAGGTATGCTCTGCCGGTACCGCTCGCCGGCTATCAGGCGAGCGTCAACTCTTCGGAAGGAGCGGCACGACACTACGTGCTGCGTGAATGCACGAGGCAACGACCATCCCGGCGCTGACGTCGGACATCCCTGAGGAACTGATCGCTGCGGCCCGTCGCGCCGAGGCCTGGTTCGGCGAGCCGTTCCTGCAACCGGACGAGGACGCGGCGGTCGCGCTCGCACCTGGAACAGCCAGACGAGCGGCGCTCGACGACGCGCTCGACGAGATGGACGCCGGGCTGGAGAAGCCCTCGGCGCGCCGAAAGGTCCGCTACGGGTTGATGCTCGGCCTCGAGCGTGTACTGACCGAAAGCACCCCGCGCACGGCAACAGGCACCGAGCTGCGGCGGCACCAGGTCGACGCTCTCGCCGGAATGCTTGCGGAGCTCATCGCCTCCACCCAGCGCTCGGCGGAGGAGAACGGCAACGGGAACGGCAGTGGAAACGGCGGTGTCGTCGATGCAGAAGCGGAAGAAGAGGTCGACGACGACTTCGATGCCGGCTTCGTCGACGAGAAGGAGCTCGAGCGCGAATTCCACGGAGCGGACCCGGGAGCCGTGCGCCGTTACAGGTTCCGCCACCCGACCGCCTCCGGAAAGACGATCGCAGCCGCAGGCTTCGTCGAAGCGGCCCGCGGGCTCGGTGTCCTGATCCTCACGCATCGCCGACTCCTCGTCTCCCAGTTCAAGCGCGATCTCACGACCGAGGGCTATGCGGACCGCTTCGCGGACGCGGTCCTCAAGGGGGCACGCGCACCGATCGACAACCCGATCACGATCCAGACATACGCCTGGTTCGCGCGGCACGGCGGCGAGCTCGATCGCAACACCTACCACCTCGTTCTGTGCGACGAGGCGCACACGGCCTTGGGCGAGAAGACGAGCGCTGCGATACGCGCGTTCGACGAGCCGCTGTTCATCGGGATGACAGCCACCGAGCAGCTGATCGCGAAGCAGGTCTCTGATGTCTTCCCGGCCTCGGTCGACGACCTACCCCTGAGCGACGCAGCCCGCCGCGGCCTCATCGCGCCGCTGCGCAACCTTCGCGTGCCTCCAGCCGCCGCGATCAACTCGGTCCCGATCATCGGCGGGGACTTCGAGGAGCGCGCGCTCGCTGCCGCACTCGACCACGAGGCGCTGAATCAGGCAGCCGCGAGCCTGTACCGCGATCGCTTCGGGGCGACTCCCGGAATCGTCTACGCGGCAGGCGTGGAGCACGCCTACAACCTCGCGCAGGAGTTCCGGGCCACCGGACTGAAGGCGGAGGCGGTCTCTGGCCGCACTCCCCCTGCCCGGCTCGCAGAGACACTCGCGGCCTACGAGCGCGGCGAGATCAACGTCCTGATCAACGCGCAGCTCCTCGCGGAGGGCTGGAACTCACCGCGTGCGACCGTCTGCATGCACCTCGCGCCGACTGCATCGCGACGCGTCTACCAGCAGCGGATCGGCCGCATCATGCGCATCCACCCGCGCAAGGAGGCCGGCATCGTCGTCGACTTCGTGGCCAAGGGCTCGACCCACAACGACCGCGTGGTGTCGCTTCACGCCCTGCTCGACGCCGACTTCTACCGCGAAGGTGCCCGCGTCACGCCCGCGCCCCGCCGACGACAGCAACGACGCGCCCGCCGCAAGCTCTCGCCGGCCCCATGGCTCGTCCCGGTGACGCCCGACGTCGGACGCCGACTGGCCGTGATCCAGCGCGAGTGGCAGCGAATCGACCCGAAGTACCTCGACGACGACGAGCAACGCTTCTGGGCGACGATCGCAGGTCGTCAGATCCGCTTCGACCAAAGGGGAGAGTTCGCGCGCAAGTTCGCGGAAGGCAGAGCGAGCAAAGGCGCGCTCGAGCAGTTCCTCGCCACCTGCGCAGCCGAGAACCCGAACCGCCGCCTGCGGATGACCGCCCTGCTCGACCGCGTGGCGACGCCGGTCGACCGCGCCGACTTCGACGACCTCGTAACGCTCGTGACCCAAGCGCCGACCTGGGAGAAGGATCGGTCGGCCGGCGTTCGCGTCCTCCTCCGGGCGATCGGCGAGGCGAAGCCCGTCGCGCCCGATCAGATCCTCGCGCGTTGGACGTGGCGGCTGGCGCGTACGACGCGGAAGGTGCAGGACCGTCGTGTCTCGACCGAGTTCCCGGAGGCAAAGCGTCTTCTCGGCGCCGCGGCGAACTCCCGCGGCTACCGCCACGAGGAGAACGTCAACCGGCTCGTCCAGGTCGCAGGTGCCATCCCGCTCCCGGTCGGCGCCGCGCTCCTGGCCTCCGCCGACGGCTACACACCTCGCGCAAACGCCGCGCTCGACCGAGCCCGCGAAGAGCTCGGAACGATCGGCGAGATCGCGAACGCCCTGGCCGACAACCTTCCGGCGCCGAAGCTCACTGCGCGGAAGTCCCGCCGCCGTCGCCGCAAACGGAGAGGGCCGGCGCAGGCCGAGACGCCAAGCGTCGAGGTCTCGGGCGACGGCGCCCACGCGGAGCCGATCGAGCTGGTCACGGCGCCGGTGGACGAGCCCGCCGACCCCGAGACGTCCGAAGACGCTGCGTAGGTTCTAGTGGTCTCTCCGGGAAGTACGCCACCCCTTCGCACGGCTGCAAACGCTTCGCATGCCGTCGTCCTCGGTCGGCCACATACCTTCTGGTATGCGGCCTCCCTGCGTCCTAGGCCTGCTCGGTTTTCGCCGGCGAATGGGCACCGGACTTCCCGGAGAGACCACTAGCCGGGGCCGCCCGACTCCGCCTGCCCCCCGCCGTCCGTCTCCCGCTCCTTCAGGAAGCGAGCGATCTCGGCCGCAAGCGCCTCGCCGGAAGGCAGGCCGCCCGACTCCTCGAGCCAGTCGAGCGAGTCGGCACGTTGCTCGAGCTCCTCCACGTAGGCGGCCGTGTCGGTGTCCGTGGCGACTGCCTCGGACACCTGCTCCACGTATTCCTTCTCCGCCTCCACAAGCTCGCTGACGTCGATCTCGACGTCGAGGACGCCGGCCAGCCGCTCGCACAGTGCGCGCGCCGCGCGCGGGCTGGGCGCGAGCTGAACGTAATGAGGTACGGCGGCCCACAGGCTGACGGACGGAATTCCGGCGCGCCTGCATGCGTCGAGCAGCACGCCAACGATTCCCGTGGGGCCCTCGTAACGCGACAGCTGGAGGCCGAGCTCGTCGACGAGTTGCGGATCGGTCGCCGCTCCGGTGACGGGCGACGGCCGCGTGTGCGGCACATCCGCGAGCAGCGCTCCGAGCGTCACGACCAGCTCGACTCCGAGGTCGCGGGCGAGATCGGCTACGAGCTCGCTGAACGTCCGCCACCGGTAGTTCGGCTCCACCCCCACGAGCAGGACGGCATCACGGTTCGCCCCGGGGATCCGGGCGCGAAAGAAGGCGGTCTCCGGCCATTCGATCTTCCGCGCTCTCCCTTCCTCCAGCGAGACCATGGGACGGGTCGCCTGGAAGTCGACGAAGAGCTCGGGATCGATGTCCGCGAACTTCCGCGCTTCCCAGAGCCGCGCGAGGTAGCCCGCGGCTAGCGTCGCCGCCTGACCACCGTCGTTCCAGCCCCGGAAAGCCCCGATGAGGACCGGTCGCTCGAGCGTCGGACGCTCGTAGATCCGGAGCTCTCGGGCCATCAGACAAGCCTACTGCCGCGCCAGCCGCACAGGCGGGCGCCAGAGCACGTAGGCCAAAGCCAGGCTGAGCACCCAGATCGTCGCAGCGAGGAAGACGTGACCGAGCACGAGCCCCCAAGGGAGGGCATTCCGGTACTGGACCTCGCCGAGGATCGACTGCGCGACGAGCGAGGCGAGCAGCAGTGCCCAGAGGCGCACCACACCCGGGTAGCTCGCACGCAGCCGCCACAGGAACCAGCCGACGACGAGGACACCGATCCCGAAGGCAGCGGCCACTCGCACGTGGACGTACACCGTCTCGGTGATGGCGACGCCGAGGCGCTCGACGTCGTCATTCGAGCCGGGATGCGGTCCCGAAGCGGTGGCAACGGCGCCGGTGACGACGAGGACAGCGCATGCCGGGAGGCCGATCCAGCCCACGGCTCGACGCAGCCAACGCGCGCCCGCCGGAGTGGCGAGCCCAGCTACGAGGCTCCACGCCTCGAGCACGACAACGACGGCCAACCCGAGAACCGCCAAACCGAGCAGGAAATGCGTCATCACCGCGAGCGGGTGGAGGTCGAGAGCGATCGTGACCCCGCCCATCGGGATCTGTGCCACCGCCACGACGAACGCGGCCAGCGCCGACGTTCTGGCAATACGCGACAAGCCGTCGACCCTTCGCGAAGCGAGCCAGGTGACGAGCGTGAGCACGATGCCGCCGAGCGCGATCATCCGATTGCCGAACTCGACGAACGCGTGGAGCCCCTGCTCCGGGTACGGCTTGTCCCCACACCGGGGCCAGTTCTCGCAGCCGAGCCCGGAGCCTGTCAGGCGGACGAACGCCCCCGAGGTCACGACGAGGAAGAGCGCGGCACAGGAGACGACGGCAAGTCGCAGGAAACCCCGGGCGGTGAGCGCTCTCGCCCGGACGACCGCGACGCTCACTACCGGAGGACGACCCTGGCGCCGGCTTCGACCCATCCGATGCGACGGATGAAGAGATCAGCCGACGTGAACGTCGCCTCGAGGACGGGGGCCCGCTCGCTGGGCATCGAGACGAGAAGGCCCCCGGCGGTCTGCGGGTCGTACGCGAGAGACTCGAGAGCGGCAGCCGCCTCGCTCTCGACGTGCGGTCCTGCGTACTCGCGGTTCCGACGGTCCCCACCCGTCCGCACGTCGTTCTCCGCAAGCTCGAGCGCGCCCGGCAGCGACGGAAGCACCTCGGACTCGATGACTGCCCGTACGCCGCTCCGTGCGGCCAGCTCGTGCACGTGCCCCAGGAGCCCGAACCCGGTGACGTCGGTCACTGCGTTCGGAGCGAACGGTCGAAGCGCGTCGGCGGCAGCCATGTTCAGCTCGAGCATCGACTCGACCGCTGCTTCGAGCGCGCCGGATGGGGCAATCCCGTCGCGTACGGCCTGAAGGACGATTCCCGTGCCGAGCGGCTTCGTCAGAAAGAGCACGTCTCCAGGGCGGGCACCCGCCTTCGACCAGACGGCATCCGGGTGGACGGTGCCGACGACGGCGAGTCCGTATTTCGGCTCGGCGTCGCGGATCGTGTGGCCTCCGGCGAGAATGGCCCCGGCAGCGCGGACACGCTCGTCCGCTCCGGCGAGCACGTCGCCGAGAACCTCGGTCGGCAGCTCTTCGGGGAAGGCGGCGATCGAAAGAGCAAGGAGTGGGGAGCCGCCCATGGCGAAGACGTCGTTCAGTGCGTTCGTCGCCGCGATGGCGCCGAAGGTGCGCGGATCGTCGACGAGAGGCGGAAAGAAGTCGACGGTGAAGACGATGGCCCGCTCGTCGTCGAGTCGATAGACGGCGGCGTCGTCCGCAGGGTCGAGCCCCACGATCAGATCCTCGGCCTCGGCCGGAATGAGTCCGGCGAGCAGGGTCTCGAGACGGGCGGCTGCGTACTTGGCCGCGCACCCACCGGCACGCGCGAGTGACGTCAGCGGAACGGTCTCCACGTACGAACTCTAGAGGCTTGATCTGGAGGCACGCCCCGGCCGCGAAGCGGCCGGCTTAAGGGGTTTCGCGCGACCGGAATCCGCGCGAGCGGATTCTGGTCTTGCGCACTGGAAGGGGAACGGCCAGGCGCGGCGAACACCTTGCCCGGAGAGATCCTTCCCCTTCTCCTCTCCCCCTGACGCAGCGGCCGCCGCCCCCTCGGCGGCCGCTGACTTCTCACGGCTGTGATACTCGCGCCCATGAAGTCGGCGCTCGTCACGGGAGGATCCTCGGGGCTGGGCCTCGCGCTCGCCCGCATGTTGCGGGAGGAGGGCCACGAGCTCACGCTCGTCGCGCGACGGCCCGAGCCGCTCGAGGAGGCAGCGCAGGAGCTCGGCGCCACGGCGATTGCCGCGAATCTGAGCGATGCCGACGAGTGCGTCCGCGTCGTGGCTGCTCATGCCGAGCGCTTCGGCGGAATGGACGTGCTCGTCAACTCGGCCGGCATCGGGATCGGCGGCTCGTTCGCGGACCAGGACACGAAGCGAATCGCCCTCCAGCTCGACGTCAACCTGCGAGCGACGCTGATCGTGACGCGCGAGGCCCTGCCACTCCTCCGTGCGTCACGCGGGCAGATCGTCACGCTCGCGTCGATCGCCGGGACGATCCCGACCCCCGGCCTGGCGGTCTACGGAGCGACGAAGGCCGCGCTGATCGCATTCACGAACTCGCTCAACCGCGAGGAGGCCGACCACGGAGTTCGAGCGACAGCGATCTCACCGGCCTTCGTGGCGACGCGGATGACCGAGTGGACCGGGATCCCGGCCGAGGAGCAGGTCCAGCCCGACGACGTCGTCGAGCTCGTGCGCACGGTGCTTCACCTGAGCCCCCGCGCGCGTGTCCCCAACATCGTCATCGAGCGCGTCGGCGACGCCGTCTACTAGGTCACCCGGCCCTTCGAGGCGAACTGGGGTTACCTCTCGATCGGCACGTCGACGAGGTTCCCCCACTCGGTCCACGAGCCGTCGTAGTTCTTGACGTTCTCGTAGCCGAGCAGCTCACGCAACACGAACCAGGTGTGCGCTGAGCGCTCGCCGATGCGGCAGTACGCACGCACCTCCTTGTCGGGAGTGACGCCTTTCGCCGTGTACATCTCCTGCAGTTCCTCGGTGCTCTTGAACGTGCCGTCGTCGTGTACGGCAGCCGCCCACGGGATCGACTGTGCACCGGGGATGTGCCCGGTCCTCGATGCCCCCTCCTGCTCGTACCCGGGCGGCGCCATGAGCTCGCCCGCGTACTCCTGGGGACTGCGAACGTCCACGAGCGCGATTCCGGGATCCGCGAGCCCGGCGAGGATCTCGTCACGCCGGATCCGGATCGTCTCGTCCCGGTCCTTCGCGGTGTAAGCGACCGGCGGCGGCGCCGGTGGCGCGTTCGTCATCTCGCGTCCTTCCTCGATCCACTTCTGACGCCCGCCGTCCAAGAGGCGCACGTCCTCGTGACCGAAGATCTTGAGATACCAGTAGGCGTACGCGGCGAACCAGTTGTTCTTGTCTCCGTACAGGACGACCGTCGTGTCACTGGCGATCCCGCGCTCGCCCATCAGCCGCTCGAACTCCGCCTTCGAGACCACGTCGCGAACGAGCGGGTCCTGCAGGTCGTCTTTCCAGTGCAACTTCACGGAGCCCGCGATGTGGCCCTCCTCGTAGAGGTCTGGGTTCTCGTCCACCTCGGCGACGACGACGCTGGGCTCGGCCAAGCGCTCGGCGAGCCAATCGGTGGTGACGAGGGCGTTTGTCGTGGAGACGCTCATGCCTACCCTCCTTCGAAGTCCGCGTCCGAGCCTAGCAAGGTCGTCCGGCTCAGCCTCCGAGCTTCTCGCGCACTGCCTGCTCGAGCTCGTTCACCGAGACAACACCTTCGTAGCGGTCGACGATCTTGCCGTCTCGGCCCACGAGGAACGTCCAGGGCTCGGTGTCGAGCTTCCACTCCTGCAGCCACTCGTTGTATCCCTTGGCCGGGTCGTTGTCCTCGTAGACCTCGACATGGATGAAGCGGACGTCGCTGCCCTCGAATCGGCGTGCGACCTCCTCGACCACGTCGACGACCGGGCCGCACGTCCGGCTCGAGCAGAACTTCGGCGTCGAGAAGGTGACGACGAACGGCGTCTTGGCCCGCAGCGACTCGGCGACGGAGTAGCGAAGGAGCGCCTCGTCGGGAGGCGTACGCGTCGTCAGCTTGGAGAAATCTCCACCGGTCGACGCGAGCGTCGGAGTCTCTGACGCGATAGCGGGATCGCCGACATCGGGCTCGGGGTCCTCTTCAGCCACGATGACGTTCCCGAGCGCCTGAACTTTCGCCGGGCCCCCTTCGGGCTCGGCGAGCAGCCAGTACGTCCCTGGCCGGGGAAGACGCAGGTGCGCGACATAGATATGGCTCGCGTCCGCCTCCTCGCCTCCTGGCACACCTATGCGCTCGAGCTTCGCGCTCGACTCGAGGAACGGCGGAGCGTCGAGCCCCTCCGCGACCCACACACGCGCGGTCGGAAGCGTTACCACGCCGCCCTCGGCATCGACGACGAGGAACGAGACGCGAACGGTCCCGGGCTCGTGGTTGGCCGTCCCTGCGACGACGGCGACGTCGTCCCCCGGCTCACGCCAAAGCTCCTCGAGCGTCATGCCCCCTCCCGGGTCAGCAGACGTGGCGGTCGAGTCCCCGTCGGAGCCACCGCACCCGACGAGGAGCAGGCACGACAGCACGGTCAGTGCCGCAGCAGGGCGCATACGCGCCCGAGTGTAGCCGTGGTCGTCCTACGTCCCGTCGGGCCAGGAGCGGTCCGGGAAGACCTTTCCGAGCCACGCCGCCAGCAGCGCCAGGTTGACCAGCAAGAGCAGCAGTCTCGGCGTCATGGCGACCTCCTCTCCTCTTAGAAGCGGATTTCCTGGAGCGCCTCAGCGGCGTTCCGGTAGAGACGTGCGGCCCCGCGGTCGTCACCACGCCGCGCCGCCAGGTCCCCCAGTGCGACCCACGCCTCCGTCCGGTGGCTGATCGATGCCATCTGCTCAGCAGCCGCATCAGCCGCCCGGAAACACTCTTCCGCCTCTTCCAGCCGTCCGCGCTCCATCAACGCTCGCCCCAATACGAGCTGCGACGGACAGACCTCGTGGAGGTAGTCCTCCCGACCCTGCAGGAGAGCGAGCGCCTTGCGCGCGAGCTCGTCTGCCTGGTCGTATTCGCCACGGTTGTGATGCACCCGGGCGAGCCCCTCGAGCGCCTGCGCGGCGTCGGCGGGGGAATCGCAATCCAGCGCCCGAGAGTAGGACGCCTTCAGGTGCTCGACGGCACGCTCCTCGTCTCCCAGGAGGAGGGTGAGACCGCCGAGCATGAGCAGAACCCGGCCGACGTTGCGTTCGTCGTTCAGTTGCTGTAGCAACTCCTTCGCCCGCTGGGCGTAGCTGCGAGAGAGCACGTAGTGCCCTTGCCGCTGCGCGATCAGCGACGCCTGGAAGTAGTTGTCCGCGATCGCCCGCCGGTCGCCTATTCCCTGCGCCAGCTCGAGTCCACGCTCGGCGTCGTCACGCGCGGCCACGTAGTCACGCAGGCGCCGATGGCACCGCGACCGCCAGTGGAAGATCTCGGCGCGGAGGAGGTCACAAGGAAGCCCGGAGCGCTCGGAGAGCTCGAGCGCCTCGTCGAAGAGGCCGATCGCCGTCGAGATGCTCGAGAGCTTGTAGCGGCACACCGCAAGCCGGAACAGCACGTCTGCTCGATCGACGTCGGAGAACTCCGCGCGCTCGGCGAGCTCACGTGCGCGCTGCAGAAGCTCGGTCGCTGCTCGCACGTCACCCGACTCCTGGAGCGCCCAGGCCTCGCCCGCAAGCGCTCGTAGCTCGAGTGCGAGAGCGCCGGTGCCCTCGACGCTCGGGCGTGTCTCACGGAAAGCCTCGATCCCCTCCTCGTACCGGTGTGCCTCCGAGAGGGCCTCTGCCCGCGCAAGCGCGGCCTCCACCTTCGTGCGTTCCTCGGTCGAGACCCCGATGGAGAGGAACGCCGGATCCACCCCGAGCCGTTCGGCGAGCCAGGCGATGGTCGCATCGGTCGGGCGAGTCTTGCCGCGCTCGATCTGGCTGATGTACTCCTTCGAGAAGCGCTCACCCGCAAGCTCGGTCTGCGTGAGACCTGCAGACACGCGCAGCGCGCGGACGCGCTCACCGAGGCGTGGGCCCGGAGCGGGCTTGGACGGCGTGGCGGTATCGATCATGCCCATCGGAGTGAAACCGTGATGCAGCCTGGCCGCGCTCCCCCGGCCGGGGGATGTGCGACTGACCGTTTCGAGTCAAGTAACCTTAGCGGAAATCACTTGACCGAGCTACTTGACTTTTCGGGACACGGCTCCTATAGTCAGGCCCACACCGCAACCGATCGGACGCCAGATCGGATGCGCGGGCACCACCGCCGGATCCGCCGGCGGGCGCAGGAAAGCGTGGCTGGGCCGCAGAGCCACGATTCTCCAGCTCGCC
>Ga0209640_10003910_pt1 | contig 13088 bp, 13 predicted proteins | sample RifCSP10_1_FD_184018 | JGI IMG/M metagenome (GOLD analysis project Ga0209640, IMG submission 184018) | Soil microbial communities from Rifle, Colorado - Rifle CSP2_sed 10_1 (SPAdes) (version 2) | ecosystem: Environmental > Terrestrial > Deep subsurface > Rock core/Sediment | place: Rifle...
CACCGGTGACGCCCGAAACAATCACCGGGTCGACGACGCCGGACTGGCCGTCCTGCGCCGTATCCACGATCGCTCCAAGCAGGTCTATTGGCTCAACCCCGAGCCCCGGGGTGATTGGGGCGACGAGGACTCCTTGATGCTCGAGTTCAAACGGTTCTGCACCGGCGTGTACGAGGTGCGCAACCTGAATCAACTCCAACAGTTCGTGCTGGAGATCGCCTAGGTAGCTCGCAAGGAGTCCGGCAGATCCGCCCCCCGGAGCCTCAACCGGCTGGCTCCAGCGTGAAGTCGAATTCCACCTCGGTGAACGGGGCGATGACACCCCAGCGCTCGGCGTCTTGTGGGGACTCGTTGACCGCGAACTCGGTCACCAACCCGTCCTTCACCCCGAGCACGGCGTCTGACTCGAGATATGGATCGCCTTCTACGAAGATGTGGGTGATGAGCCGCTCGTGACCGGCGGCGTCGATCATGAAGTGGATATGGGCAGGGCGCATCGGAAGTCGCCCCGTTGCTCGCAACATATCCCCCACCGGGCCGTCATCAGGGATGGGGTACGCGGCAGGCTTCACCGTGACGAACCAGAACCGCCCTTGGTCGTCGGTGTGGAACAGGCCCCGCAGGTTCATCTCCGGCTGGGCAGGGTCCTGGACGTCATAGAGACCTTCTGGAGACGCTTGCCATACGTCGACCGAGGATCCCGACAGGGGCAACCCGCCCTTTCCCTTGACAACGCCGTGGACAACCGTGGTGGCTCCCAACGCGGCCTCCGGGCCTCGCGCAATGCGGGCGCCGTTCTCGAGATGAGGAGAGCCCGATACCCAGAAGGGCCCGAACACCGTGCTGTCGGTCGATCCGGCCGACTTCCGATGATTGATGGCATCGACGAGGATGCTGGCCCCCAGCGTGTCGGACAACAAGATGAACTCCTGTCGCTGGTCGTCAGAGATCTGGCCGGTGGCGGTCAGAAACCGGATCCCTGCCATCCACTCTTCCTCGGTCAGCTCGACATCGCGGATGAAGGCGTGGAGATGGCGGATCAGGCTTTCCATCACCGCGCCAAGCCGGGGATCCTCCGTGTTGATCAGGGCCACGGTCGCTTCGGTGACAGTGCTCTCGGTGATGTTTCGCATCAGCGGGCTGCCTTCAACGCCTCGCCGATCTTGTCGGTGTCGCCGGAGTACTTGAGCAAGAGGTTCAACGTAACCCTGATGTCATCCCGTGTCAGCTCCTGTCGACCGAGGACGAGGAGGGTTCGGGCCCAGTCGAGGGTCTCGGAGACGGAGGGCGGCTTCTTCAACTCGAAGGAACGGATCCAGGAGACCACCTCCGCGCAGTTGGCCGCCAAGGTCGAGCTGATCCCGGGAATGCGGGCCTCGATGATTGCCTGCTCCCGCTCGATCGTCGGATAGTCGAGGTCCAAGAACACGCAACGGCGTTTCAGAGCCTCGGACAATTCCCGGGTGTTGTTCGAGGTGAGGAAGACGGATGGTCGTGTGGTGGCGACGATCGTCCCCAACTCTGGAACCGAAACCTGGAAGTCGGAGAGAATCTCGAGCAGGAGGGCCTCGGTCTCGACCTCGATTCGATCCACCTCGTCGATGAGGAGGACCACCGGCTCCGCGGACCGGATCGCGGCGAGAAGTGGCCGTTCGAGCAAGAAGTCCTCGTCGAAGATGTCAGACTCGGTTTGCTCCCAATCGGCATCGTCCGGCTCAGCCTGGATCCTGAGAAGCTGTTTCTTGTAGTTCCACTCGTAGAGTGCCTTGGACTCGTCGAGACCCTCGTAACATTGGAGTCGGATGAGACGCCGACCGGTGATCTCGGCCACCGCCTTGGCCAGCTCGGTCTTGCCGACGCCGGCCGGGCCCTCGCAGAGGACCGGCTTTCCCAGAACATCAGCGACGAAGATCGAGGTCGCGATCCGCTCATCTGCCAGATAGGCAACGCCGGCCAGACGCTCCAGGACCTCATCAGGATCGCGGAACGTGGAACCGGGGCTCAGCGTCGGGTCAACCGTCACGTTTTCTCCAAGCGGGACTGGTGGGACATCATGCCACGCCCGAAACCTCTTTCCGATCTCACGACACGCCAGTCTCCACCGACGGTTTCTCGATTACGAGCCGGCGTTGAACCGGGAACAGGCGAAGCCCGGTGCGCTCCTGGATCAACCCCCACAGCCCTTTGGGTGCCCGCAGCATGACAACGATCAGGAACACCCCGAGGATGATGAACCACCATGCCCCCAGCTCGCTCAGATTCTCGTCGAGGAGGAAATAGACGATGGCACCCAGGATCGGGCCCTCGATGGTGCCCAGGCCACCCACCACGACCACGATCACCATCTGGGCGGTGAGCCCGACCGCGAAGTAGCTGTCGGGGTCGATCGAGACATTGTTGAGAAGGTAGACACCACCGACCAGTCCAGTAGCTGCGGCGACGATCAGGTAGAGGGTGAGCTTGACCCTGTTCACGTCGACACCGCTCGCCGCCGCCGTCTCCTCGTCGTCCCGGATCGCGCTCAGTGCCAGCCCGAGCCGGGATCGGAGGAGGAAGAGGGCCCCGATGATGGCCCCCACCCCTGCCACCAACGCCAACCAGTAGACCATTTGGAACCGGCTCTCACCGAGGACGGACAGCGCCCGAAGCGGTTGTGGAGTGCCCCTGGGAAAGAGGGTGGCATTGTTCTTGACGATCAGGCGATAGGTCTCGGCGATCACCCAGGTCGCAACGGCGAAGTACCCGCCATGGAGCCGGAACACCAGGAGGGCGGTGAGCACACCGATCAGGACAGCGACAAGACCGGAAAGGACGAGGGAGAGCCACAGGTTGAGACCGACCAGGTCGGCGAGGGCGAAGGTCGCATAGGCCCCGATCCCGACATAAGCCTGTTGACCGAAGCTGTAGATCCCGGCATAACCGGCGAGAAGATTCCACAGCTCGCCGAGAGCGATGAGGATCATCAACTGGGTGAGGGAGACGAGAAGAGACCGATCGGCCAGGAAGGGGACCAGGGCAAGAAGCAAGGCGCCGACGATCCCCACCACCGCGAAGCGCCTGCTGGCGCGGGTTCCCAACTCCACTCGGTACTGGACAGTCATTCCGCGCTTCTCCCGAACAAGCCCGAGGGTCGCCATGCCAGGACTATCAGAAACACCAGGTGACCGGCCAATTCCCGCCATCCTGGCGAGAAGTATGCGCCGACATTCTGGGCGACTCCGAGGATCACGCCACCGATCAGAGTCCCCCAGAGAGAGCCGAGACCGCCGATGATCACCGTCTCGAAGGCATAGATGAGCCGGGCCGGCCCCAACGCCGGGTCGAACTGGGTGCGGATCCCGAGGACCACTCCCCCGATGGCCGTCACCAGCAGGGCAATCGCCATCGCCAGACCGAACACATGGCGGGTTCGCACCCCCATGAGGCGGGCCGTCTCCTCGTCGTCGGAGACGGCGCGAAACGAGCGACCCATCTTGGTGTGGCCGATCACGAGTTGGAGGCCCCCGAGCACCGCGACCGAAAGCAGAAAGGTGAGGAACGGGAACCAACCAACCGCGATCCCGAACGGCAGGCTCACGCTGCTCAGCTCGAGGGCTCCGGCGTCCAGGCCCTGGGTATCCGCCGAGAACACCTCCAGCAGCACGTTTTGGATGATGATCGAGATCCCGAAGGTGACCACCAGCGGCGAGAGGATGCCGGACCCGAGGGTGAAGTTGAGGATTCCCCGTTGCAAGGCGTAACCGAAGAGACCCATCACCGCGGCGATCACCACAACCGTCACCATCGGGTTCAACGATGTCAGGTCCACGACCACGAGCGTCAGGTAGGCCGCGAGGATGATGAAGTCGCCGTGGGCCAGGTTCACGATCTTCATCACCCCGAACACGATGGCCAGGCCTGCGGCAAAGAGGGCGTAGAGCCCGCCGAGCAGGATCCCTTGGACGATGGCGTCGGTCATTCTTCCCGCACGCCGAAATAGGCAGCGATCAGCTCCGAATGATCGACCTGACTCGCCGGTGCCTCGAGGGACACCCGGCCCCTGAGCAGGCAGTAGATCCGATCGGCGGTCGCCGTCGCTTGGCGAACATCTTGTTCGACGAGCAGGACTGCCATCCCTTCCTCGCGGAGGGTCGGAATCACTCGGTACAGCTCCTTGACGGCGATCGGGGCCAAACCCAATGAGATCTCGTCGAGAAGCAGCACCCGGGGATTGGCCATCAGCCCGCGGCCAATCGCCAGCATCTGTTGCTGGCCGCCCGAGAGCCGGGTGCCTGGCGTCGTCCGGCGCTCTCCGAGCACCGGGAACAGCTCGTAGACACGCTCGAGGTCCCAGGAGCCCGGTCTCCTCACGTAGGCACCCATCATCAGGTTCTCCTCGACCGTGAGGCTGGGGAAGATCCTCCTGCCTTCGGGCACCATGACCACGCCGCGCATGGCGATGTTCTCTGCTCGCTGTCCACCGATCGGCTCACCGTCGAACAGGATCTGATCGGGGGCCGATCCCAACCACCCCGCGATCGACCTGAGCAATGTGGACTTCCCCGCCCCGTTGGCTCCGATCACCGCAACGATCTCTTCCTCGGCAACGGTCAGAGACGTGGCGAATAGAGCCTGAAACGACCCGTAGAACGCATCCAGGCCCCTTATCTGGAGGATGTCGGGCATCGCTGACTCACTCCTCGATCCCGAGGTAGACCTCACGCATCTCAGGGCTGTTGATTATCGCCGCCGGGTTGCCTTCGATCAGGTGCTTTCCGAAATGGATGGCCTGGACCCGATCGACCACGGCCACCAAGGCGTGGAGCAGGTGCTCGATCCAGACAATGGACATCCCCGAGTGGTGGATGGATCGGATCAGTTCGACGAGCTCTTCGACCTCGGGGTCGGTCAATCCGCTCGCGATCTCGTCGAGCAGGAGCACCGTCGGATCGGTCCCCAGCGCTCGCGCCAGCTCGAGCCGTTTCCGCTCCAGGATGGTCAACGTCCCAGCGAGCGTGTTCGCCTTGGGGAGAAGACCCGTGTGAGACAGGATCTCGACACATCGGTCGTGACTGTCATCCTCCCCTTTCGATGACCCGTAGGACGAGGCCACCAGGACATTCTCAAAGACGGTCATTCCCCCGAAAGGCCGCGGGATTTGATAGGTCCGCCCCAAGCCCCGGCGCACCCGGAGATGGGGCGCTTGGGCCACGATCACCGACTGATCGAACCGGATCGTCCCCCCATCGGGTGGGATCGATCCGGTGATCAGGTTGAAGAGCGTGGTCTTGCCCGCGCCGTTGGGGCCCACGATCCCGAGAGCCTCGCCTTCGCCCAGGGTGACGCTCAGGTCATCGATGACCTTGAGAGCCCCGAAGGACTTGCTGACGCCTGTTATCTCGAGAGCGAGCCCCACCTCGGCCGGCGCCCGCTAGCCACCGATTGGCTTGATCTCACCGGTGAGTGCCACCGATGGGGTCTGGGAGTTGTCCACGACCAGGAGGTCGTACTTGAAGTCGCCACTGCCCAACACCCATTGACCACCGACCAGCGGGGTGGTGGTGACATTGGGCACCGGTCCCGCAACGGTCCAGTTGACAGGGCCGACCAGCGTTTCCAGGTTGGTCCCGGTGACTGCGTCGAGAATCGATTGCTTGTCCTCGATGTCCTGGGTGCGCCCCAAGACATCCGCCGCCACCTCGAACAAGGAGTGGACAAACCCGATCGGCTGGGTCCATTGACGACCAGTCGAGCTGGTGTAGGCATCAGCGACCTCTTGAGCGCTCTGCCCGGTGAGCGACGACGAGAACGGATGACCCGGGCTCCACCAGACCTCCGAGGTCAACCCGTCTCCGGAGTCACCGTCGAGCGCCTCCACTGCCGCCGGGAAGAGGATTGCCTTCCCGATCGTGGCCGCCACCGGGGTCAAGCTCTGTTGGGCCGCTTCGGTCCAGAAGGTGGCGAAGTCGGGTGGCAAAGGCACCCCGGTGATGATCTGAGCGTCGGCGAAGGCAGCGATCTGCGTGGAGAAGCTGCCCGACAGGTTCTCGTAGCGACCCGGGTCGATCAAGGTGTAGCCCGCGGCCTCCAGCGCCGGCGGGAACCCGAGCTCGGGGTCTCCCCAGGCCTGGCCATCGCCGTCATTGGGGAACAACCCCCCGACGATCTTGTTGGTCTCCAACTTGTCCCACAAGGCGATGAACTGGGGGATCAAACCCTCGAGGCCCCAGAAGTAGTGATAGGTCCAGGAGAAGCCCACCGCCGGATCTCCGCCCCGCCCGAAGAACCAAGGCTGCCACGGTGCCACCGTGGAAACACAAGGGATCCCGTTGATCTCACATTGGTCGGCGACCGGGTTGGTCGTCTCCGGTGTGGACGCCACCACCATGAGGTCGATGGCCTCGTCGAGAATCAGTTCCCCGGCGACCTGGCCGGCGATCACAGGGTCGGACTGGGTGTCCCTGGTCACGATCTCGACCGGGTGCACCGTGCCCGCAACCGTGATCCCATCGGCCCACTGGGCCTGAACCGCCTCGATCACGAATTGGTCGGCCTCCCCGAAGGCGGCGATCGGCCCGGTCTGGGGAGAGACGTACCCGATCTTGATCGGCCGTCCCGCCGGAGCCGCTCCAGTGGTGGTTGTCCCCACGGCCGTCGTGCTGGTGGCGCCGCCGCCTGTTGTCGACGTGCCGCCACCTTCCTCGTCGGCACAGGCCGCCAACAAACCTCCGCCGACCATGGCGACACCGCCCATGCCGGCCATCCTCAGGAAGTCACGGCGTGACGTGCCGGACTCACTCTCCTTCTCTGACATGTTTCCGCCCTTCTTGTCGTGCTCCACGATCCCTCCTCTGGTCCGCGTTGCTTGGTTGCCTTCCCTAATGGGTTGATGGGGGACGGCCCGCAAACGCGTCCTCCAAGAGTTGCCTGATCCATTCCCGCTCGACGGGCCGCGGGTTGTAGCCCCGGCCCTCGACGATCATCTCTGTTGCCTTGTCGAGATCCGGCTCCCGGATCCCGAGGTCGGACAGACTGGTGGGGGCGCCGATGGTCTCGGCGAGCTCGCGGAGCCCGAGCGCTGGGTCCACGACACCCAGGGCGTCGGCCAGGGCAGCCATGACCTCGGGCTCGGCCTCCCGGTTGTAAGCGACCACATGGGGGAGGATCACGGCGTTGGCGTCGCCGTGAGCCAGTCCGAACGTGCCGCCGAGCACATGACAAATCCGATGATGGATGGCCATCCCCACCGCACCCAGAGATGCACCGGCGAGAAAGGCCCCGTAGAGCAGATCGGAGCGACCTTCGACATCTCCGGGGTCGCCGGCGACGATGACCGAGCCCCGCTTCAGCGCTTTGGCCCCCTCCAGAGCCATGATCGACACGATCGGATTTCGCTCTTGGGCGTAAAGGGCCTCGACACAATGGGCGAGGGCATTCATGGTGCTCCCCGCGGTGACTTCTCTCGGTAGGCCAAGCGTGAGATCGACGTCGTAGACCACCGTCTTTGGCTTCACCCTTGGGTCCCGACCGGTGCGCTTCACCTCTCCGGCGGTGATCCCGTATACCGGAGTCATCTCCGAGCCCGCATAGGTGGTGGGGATGGCGAGAAAGGCCAACTCCCTATCGAGCACGATGGCCTTGCCCACACCGGTGGTCGACCCGCCACCGATGGTGACCACTGCGTTGGCTTGGCAATCATCCGCTAGACGACGAGCCGCCTCGACCTCCTCGATCGGCACATGGGGCTCGATCTCGTTGATCCTGCCCACGACCCGCTCGCCGAGATCCGATTCGATTCGATCAGCCTCTGACTTCGCCATGTTGTCCGAGATGAGGACCACGCGGCTCGCCTCGAGGGCATCCAGCTCGACGGACAGGCGGGCGATCGTCCCGGAGCCGAACACCACCCGCCCCGGCAGCAGCTCGTAGACGAATGGTCTCATCTGGAGTGCGCCTCCTTGGTCCGCGCCACCAGGTCTCGGAGAATTCCGAGCTCCTCCGGGGTTGGGGGCTCGGTGGTCACGACCGGGTCGGCCACCAGGAGGTCCCACCCGGTGTGACTCATCACGTCGCTGACCTCGACGCCGGGGTGGGTCGCCACCAGAGTGAGCTCATGTGTCGTCGGGTCGGGCTCGAGGACCCCGAGATCGGTGATGACCACCGTCGGTCCAGCGCCGACATGCCCGGCCCGTCCTTCGCCCTGGCGCCCGAATCCGACCGACGTCACGAAGTCGACGGAGGGGACAAATGCTCGTTCGGTATGTCTGAGCATGACAATCACCTCGCCGGCCGACGACACGATCTCCGGCGCTCCTCCGGCGCCGGGGAGGCGAACCTTGGGGTCCTCGTAGCAACCCACAACGGTGCTGTTCAGATTGCCGAATCGGTCGATTTGGGCTGCGGAGAGAAAACCCACGTCGATGCGCCCTGCCTGGAGCCAGTAGGCGAACACCTCCGGCACGCTGACCACCAGGTCGGCGCGCTCCGCCAGTTCCCCGTCACCAATGGAAAGGGGGAGGATCTCGGGCTTGGTGCCGATGGTGCCCGACTCGTAGATCAACACGACGTTCGGGGCGTGGGAGAGACGAGCGAGGTTGGCCGCCTGGCTGGGCAGGCCGATGCCCACGAAACAGACCTGACCGTCCACGAGCTTGCGCGATGCCGTGACGGTCATCATCTCGTCGGACGTGTAGGTCACGTCATGGCTGAGCAGGTCAACCACCGAGCGCCTCCTTTCCCTGGGGCTGGGCGCTGATGGCTGAGAGATAGGCGGCGTGGTCCTCGGTCCCGATGACGAAGGTCTCGATCCAGCGGGCAAAGAGGTCCCGGTCACGTGAGATCAGGTCCCATTCGGTGTAAAAGGCGTTGTCTCGTGTCGAATAGCCCATGGAATAAGACGGATGAGATCCATGCGGAACACAAGCCACCGCCGCGACCGTCCAAGAAGGCAACATCACGTTGTTCGGCCCGCGGTGCGACAACTCGTCGACTATCTCCTCCACCGTGACGATGGCCTTCCTCGCCCCGAGCACTGCCTCACGCTGCACACCGGTGATCCCCCAGATGCCGACATTGCCCTGCCTGTCTGCCTGCTGGGCGTGAATCACCGCGACGTCGGGGTTGAGGGCCGGCACCGCGGCGAGTTCCTCCCCGGTGAACGGGCAGTTGATGGATGCGACCTCGGTGTGCTTGACCAGGTCCGAGCCGACGTAGGCGCGCAACACCGCGAACGGGAGACCGGAGGCACCGGCGACGTAACGGGCCGCCATCCCGGCGTGACTGTGCTCCTCCAACTCGAGGGGCGCGGGATAGCCGTGCTCGACGGCGTCACGAAACCTGTGGAGTGAGCCAACACCGGGGTTGCCGCCCCAGGAGAACACCAGTTTTCGGGCCAAGCCCATGCCGATCATCTGGTCATAGATGACATCGGGAGTCATCCTGACCAGCGTCAGGTCTTTCTTGCCCTGACGGATCATCTCGTGGCCGGCGGCGAAGGGGATGAGATGGGTGAAGCCCTCCATGGCGACGGTGGCGCCGTCCGGCACCAAATCCCGTATCGCATCGTGCAGGCTGGCGAACTCAGCCACGATCAGGACCCCGAGTACCAGATCGGTTGGCCGCCGGAGACATTGATCCAGACCGACTTGGCTTCGGTGTACTCGTGCATCGCCTCAAAGCCCATCTCACGCCCGTAACCGGAGGCGCCGACCCCGCCGAACGGCGATCCGGGGTTGACCCGCTTGTAGCAATTGACCCAGACCATCCCGGTCCGCAAGGCGCCAGCAACCCGATGGGCTCGGTTGAGATCCTGGGTCCAGAGCCCACCTCCCAACCCGTACTCGACATCGTTGGCAATCGCGATCGCCTCGTCTTCGGACGCAAACGTGTTGACGGTGACAAACGGGCCGAAGACCTCCTCCCGACAGACACGGTCCTCCGGGTTGGCCCGAACCACCGTTGGCTGCACATAACAGCCGAAGGCGAATTCCGGGCCGTCGGGCACCCCGCCGCCGGTGAGAATCTCCCCTCCTTCGTCAACGGCCACCTTGACGTAGTTGAGAACCCGGTCGCGATGCTCCGGCGAGGTCAACGGTCCCATCTCGGTCGCCCTGTCCATGGGATCACCCAGCCGGATCGATTCGGTCAATGCGACGAACCGGCTGATGAACTCGTCGGCGATCGCCTCATGGAGCAGCAGCCTCGATCCTGCGATACAGGCCTGACCCTGGTTGTGATAGACCGCAAAGGCCGAACCTTGGAGTGCAGCATCGAGGTTGGCATCCTCGAAGACGAGGTTGGCCCCCTTGCCACCGAGCTCGAGGTGGAGACGTTTGAGGTTCCCCGCCGATGCCTCAACCAGCCGCCGACCGGTCACGGTGGACCCGGTGAAGGAGACCTTGGCGATGTCAGGGTGCTCGGCGATGCGGGCGCCGGCAGTGTGCCCATATCCGGGCACCACATTCACCACCCCCGCAGGAAAGCCAACCTCATCGATCAACTCGGCGAGGCGTAGCGAGGACAGTGGTGTCAGCTCCGAAGGTTTGAAGACGACCGTGTTCCCGGCGGCGAGGGCAGGCCCCATCTTCCAGCTGGTGAACATGAGGGGGAAGTTCCAGGGGACGATCTGGCCCACGACCCCCAACGGCGCCCGGTACACATGGTTGAGGAAGCCGGCCTCCACGGGTGGAATCGAGCCCTGGTACTTGTCGGCCATCCCGCCGAAGTAGCGAAAGGTGGCCGCGGTCCTCGGGACGTCGAGGATCGACGTGTCCCTGATCGGATGACCGGTGTCGAGTGACTCGAGCCGGGCAAGACCCTCGGCATTGGCTTCGATGGCGTCAGCCAGACGGAGCAGCAACCGGCCTCGCTCCATCGCCGCCATCGATGCCCATGACGGGAAGGCCTCGCTCGCAGCCCGGACCGCATGATCCACGTCCTCGGCACGGGCCTCGGCCACATCGGCGAGCTTGGTGCCGTCATGAGGGTTGTAGACCTCGATGACACCACCCCCGGTGGACGGGACGAAACGTCCCCCGATATAGAGGCGATCCTCCAACTCAGTCGCTCCGGTTCGGGTCTAGAACTCAGCCGGATAAGTCGGGGTCTGACCGGTCGCGATCAACTCCGGCAAGGCAAGGTCGGCGTTCTCCCAGACCAAGAGCATCGACCGCTTGCGCGAGTAGCCCTGGTGCCTGATGTCGGCAGGCATGGCGGCCACGTCACCTGAGCGCATGACGACCTTGGCCCGAACCGACCCGGTTTCCCGGTCCTCGACATCCCAGCGAATCTCGTCGGACAGCTGCACGAACCACTCGACCCGGTCATTGCCATGGATGATCGGGAGGATGTACTCCTCCGTCGTCGGGCAGAAGAGGCTGTCCTTGCAGACCGACACCACCGAGGGGTTCCAGGTCACGTCCGAACGCGAGAGATAGGCATGGAGACTGAAGGCCTTGACCTCGTCCTCGAAGCCGGGCTCGGCGATGATCTCCGGCTCCTCCTGGGAGACATCGGCGAAATGCTCGTTGATCATGTGACCGGTCTCGTCGGAGCGAATGGCCTCATCCCCGGTGCAACTCACCATCCGTTTGGCGGCAACACGGTGCCGGGTGATGGCTCGCTTGTTGTCCCCGTTCTTGACACCGAATGCCGATCCCGTCTCGCGGGGAGCCGCAAAGGGATCGAAGGTCTGGTTCGTCCAGTCGTCGAGCATGTGCTCGAAGGTGGTCTTGATCTGTGGTGTCGGGAAGTTCTCGACATGGTCGAGCTCGGCCTTCCGGTACGAGTCGTTGTAGCGGCCGGCAAAGAGGTCGACGGATCCGTAGTGATTCACGGTCCCGATCACACCATCGAAGTTCACTATCCCGTAGAAGAACTCCCAGGCGACATCGCGCTGGAGCGCACGGAGGAAGGCATCTGCCGATAGGACGTGTGAGCCGGTGGGCCAGGTGATGTACACGAAGTACTCGTCTCGCCGGAAATGGAACTCACCCAGCGAGAACTCGCGGTATCCCTGCTCGTTCTCCTCGGTGGCGAGAACGGTCGGGGTTTCCTGAAGCATGGTCATTGTCTTTCTCCTTTCAGGTCACTCAGACCGTCGTGATGCAGATGTCTGCCCAACGTTCGAGACTCTCGGGGCCCTTCATCGTTTGCAGCAAGATGACCCCGGGTGTCTCGGCGTGAAACTGGTAGGCGCTGTCGGCAGGGAGCAGAGCCATATGGCCGCGCTTTGCCTTGATGACACCCATCGGGGCCCCGACCGGGTCGCCCTCGACGCGAACCGAGCCCTGATCGTCCGGATTGGTGAAGCCACGGGGGTCCTCCAACTTCATCAGCCGAACGAGCACCTCGCCGTCCATTACCAAGGCGAACTCGTCGTGAGGAGCGGTTCTCCATTCCGAGGTCCCCTCGGTGCGGATCGCCTCCAGGGTGTACTGCCGGTTCATCCCGACCACGACCTTCTCATAAGGTTGCGACGTGCTGGCCACCTCGAAGACGTTGGAGAAGGCGTAGTGCTTCGGGTCGTCATCGACGATCTCGATGCCACCTTTGGTGAAGCTCTCGAGCGAAGCGATCTTGGTCTCGTACAAAGGGTTACCTCCGTGCTTATGACCCTCAGATGTTCAAATACCGCACAAACGTACGGAGTCCGAACATAGCAGCGGGTCGGGCCACATGCAACCAGGCTAACCCAACCGGCGATGTGCGTGGGCTTGACCCTGGCAAGGGCCACGCAGAATCAGGTCTACAGGCGACAGAAAGAACCCTCTCTGGCCATCGCGTCTCGCCTCATCCGAGTACGCTGATCGTACAGTTGGGCGGTATACGCACAATACCCACCTAGAGGGAGGCAGGATGAGTTCGCACGATTTGTTGTCCGACTCGGCGACCCGATGGCGACTGGTAGCCACCAGGAGGCCCCTGGCGATGGCGTTGGTGGCGGGAATCCTGGCCACCCATATCGCCACCATCACCGGCTACTGGTTCCACGGGATCGGGCTCCGTGATCTCGATTTCCCGACTTTCAACGGCTACCTGCTGTTTCGCCCCGAGATGGGCGCCGCGGATTTCGCTGTTTTCGGGGTGCCCTTGCCGATCCGCCTGCTGTT
>Ga0209640_10003911_pt1 | contig 13087 bp, 14 predicted proteins | sample RifCSP10_1_FD_184018 | JGI IMG/M metagenome (GOLD analysis project Ga0209640, IMG submission 184018) | Soil microbial communities from Rifle, Colorado - Rifle CSP2_sed 10_1 (SPAdes) (version 2) | ecosystem: Environmental > Terrestrial > Deep subsurface > Rock core/Sediment | place: Rifle...
TGCATGATCCGGGGCAGCATTCGCTGCGGTGACGGGGTCCCGCCGAACCGGACGCGGGGCTGCTGCGACCGCGCCGTCGCTGGCGGCAACTCCATGACGAGAGCGGTCGCGCCGAGGAACTCGGCCGACGTCGGCGACGACGCCTGAAACCAGGGCGCGTCGTCGGTTTCCGGGTCGGTGAAGTCCTCCTCGAGCGTCAACGTGGGGCACGCGCACTGCAAGCACACCGGCGCGAACCCGTCTCCGCAGTTGATCGTCAACTCCTCGCCGTAGTTCGGGGAGTACACGTCGCTGTAGGGGCTCTCGACGATCCCGGTCACAGACCCCGTCGTCTGAACGCCGATCGAGGCCGATATCGCCGACCCGGCCAGACCGCGATAGAGGTAGGCGAACACGCGGGCATCGTGTATCAGCTCGACGCCCGCGAGACACAGGTAACCGACTTCTAGCGGCATTACAGGTTCATCGCTGCCGCTAGGCGGGACATGACCGCGAACGCGGTGGCCTCCGGGTCGCCAGTCACCTCGTACACGTTGATGTCGCCGTTCCACGTCCGCTGCGCCGACCGGTTCCCCGCCCGCTCGAACGCTGCGGCGTCGGGGTGGATCGTGCCATTACGGTCCGGGACGAACACCTCCGCCCGTCGCTCACCCACAACGTACGGGTGGCCAGCAAGAACGGGGCCACCATGCTCACGGCCCGCACCACGGTTCGCCTCATAGGCGCGCACCTTCGCCAGTTCCTCCGGTGAGAAGGCGTTCTCGCCCAGCAACGCCAACGTGAGCAGAAGATCGTCGGCCCGTTTCTTAGCGTCGTCCGTGTTCAGATCCAGCTTGAACTTGTTCGCCAGCAGACGCACCAGTTCGCGCAGGACCGTGTTGAGGCCCTTCAAATCCTCGGTGGCCGGTTTGAAGTCCGGTGGCCGGAAATCGATGAGCTTCTCGTTCGGTGTCGCTTCGATCTCGGCGCGGTACAGGAGCAGTTCCCTTTTCAGGCGCGGGTACTTCTGGATTTCCCGGTCGATGCCTTGGAGAAGCAGGTCTCGTGCCTGTTGTGCCGTGATGTTGCCCTCGGATGCGCGTACCCGGGCGTCGACTTCGGCTTGGACTGCTTGGACCAGTCTGAGTGTCGCCCCCTGCTGATCGGCGATTGAGCGGGTCGCGACGCCGCGTTCCTCGGTGGTTTTTTTCGACGCGTCGAGCACAGCGAGTTGCGCGTCGCGGATGTCGTGCGCTGTCCGCACCTGCGACTCGAGGGTGTCGGTCAGCCGGTTCTCGGCCCGCGCCAACGCCACTGTCGCCCGCTCCCGCTCCAACCCGGACCCGAACCGTGTCGCCTTTTGCAGGGCAAGTCGGGCCTCAGCGATGCCAAGGTTCGCGTCCGTGACTTCGAGCGCCGCACGGGCCTGCGCTTTGAACGAGTCGGCCAGCCTGAAGTTCGCGGACTCGACGGCCAGCGCGGCCCGTTCGACGGCGTACAAGTCTTTCGCTGCCGCGGTGCTGCGAACCGACAACGCTTCCTCCGCTTGGGCGACACCGATAGTCGCCTCACGCACCGAGATGTACGCGCCGAGCGAGAACGACAAGGCATTCGAGAACTGGTCCGCGGTTGCCGCCGCCAGATCAAACCGCGCTGTCAGCGGGTCGATCCCCGACGCCAGTCTCGACATGGCGTTAGCCGCCGCCGCCGCGGATGGGGAGAGCCGGCCGAGGGCCTGCGAGAAATCGACGACGGCGTTGCCGGAATCATCAAGCGTCGTCGACAACGCTATCGCCGCACCCGTCGCTGCCTCACCGAACCGTGCGCCGGAACCGGAGAACAGGAGCGACTGAGCGAACGCGTCGTTGACCGCGGCGATACCGGTCTGGGCAGAACTGACCGCGGTCTCGAGGGATCCGATGCCGTTCGCTAGTTCGGCCTGCGCCAGTTTCGAGAGTTTCGCCTGCGTGGCGTTCGCTTGCAACGCGTTCGTGTAGTCGTTGAACACGGCGTCGAGGTCTTTCGGCGTCAGGTCCAGCTCGGCGGCAAGGATTTTCACGTCCGCGGCCGCCGCCTTCGCTGCGCCGCGCTCGACGAGCCCGGCCAGCGCCTGGTCTATGTCGTTGTACCGGTCGGATAGGCGCCGCAGCCGGTCCTCGTCCTCCCGCAGGAAGGGGGGAATGAAGAGGTCACGCAGGCTGCCGGTGAGGCTCGTGTTCTTCAATTCGCGGGTGAGTCGTTCGACGAAGCTGTTCCCGGTGCGACCTGCGGCCAACACCTCGTCCAGGTTCTTGGCGTCCGACGCGAGATCGACGAGCCGTCCGGACAGTTCGTCGAGTTTGGGTGCGCCGCGCACCAGTTCGTCGAGAGCGCCGCCCAATGCGGACACGCCCGACGCTGCGAGCCCGAGCCCGACAGCGACACCGCCGACTTTGCCGAGTCCTACGAGGCCAGTCCCCGCGAACTTGCCGGCCCCACCCATCGCGACCAGCGACGCCGTCGTGGACTGCACCAGGGCACGCAAACGAATGAGGATGGCGGCGCCCGCGGTCAACCCGAAAAAGGCGAGGCCAGCCCCGGTCACTTCGGCCGGCAGGTCCGCGATCGCATGCGACAGCCCGGTGACGAGCGGCGTCGTCCTCACGATCGCCGGGGCGAGACCTGCGCCGATCGCCTCCTTCATTTCGTTGAACGCCACGCTCGCTCGTTGGATACCGCCGTCGGCGTCCGCGAGCGCGGCGGCGACGCCACCGAACTCGGTGTTGAGCTCTTTCAGGATGATCTTCTGTGCTTCCATGACGCGGCCCGACTCGGCCAGCGTCTGAATTTGGCCGCGCTGCTGCTCGGTGAAAACAACGCCGACACGGGTGAGCGCGGTGACGCCCCGGATCGGGTCGTTTAACGCCTTCCCGATCTGGATGGCGGCGCCTTGCAGGTCGCCGCCCATGGCCGCCGACAGGTCGAGGACCGCCTCGGTCGACTGGTTGAAGATGTCGTTGCCGCGGCCGACGCTGTTCCGCAGATTGGTGAACGTGAGCAAAACGTTTTCGGCGCCGCGGACTACGTCGTTGTCGACTGCGGCCAGGTTCCCAAGCCGGTCAGCGAGCCGGTCAACATCCTTAGCGGACACCCCCGCTACCTGACCGGTGGAGCGGAGCACGGCGTTCGTCTGCGCGATACCACGGGCGGACTGAGCGAACTCGGCGACAGACGACTGAATGAACTGGAAGCCCTGCCGGATAGCCGAAAACGCGGCGACACCGGTCAATCCGCCGGCGAATGCCTTCGAGAACGTCTTCGCCGACGCGTCGCCGATTTCGGTCCCAGCCTTGGCGCCAGCGGTCCTCGACGTCGAAGCGATGTCCTTCTGGATAGCGTCGACCGACGACTTCGAGAGACGAAGCTCGAGTTCGCCTTCGGCGAGAACCGCCACCTACGACGCCCGTCGTTGAGCGACGGCGCGTATGGCGTCACGAATGATGTTCTTCGCCTTCAACCCGGGGTGCATGACGTGGCCGAACATGACGACGCGTCGCCCGCCGCGCCCGGTGAACGCCAGCCACGTCTCCCCGGACCGCGGGATCCGGTACGGGCCTCTCGTTCCGTACTCCTGGAAGGCGGCGTGGGCGACAGGGTTCTCCACACGGATTCTGCCTACGACGGGGCCGGAACCGCCGACGACGGTCGACGACCGGTACCCGGCCTCCATGCGCCCCGTCCGCCGCGTTGTCCGTTCCCGCGCCACCCGCTTCGTTTCCCGCGTGCATCGGGCGGCGAGCGGCTGCATGACCTGCGGCAGCCGGCCCTGCTCGCGGATTGCTTTGGCGAGCGCGACCGAGTCGACACGGAACTGTGCGACGGCCACCGTCAATCCTTCGGCTTCGACACGAGGCCCATCACGCCGGCCGTGTCATCGGGCCGCATGCCCCACGTCCGCCGCTTGTATCCCGGGTCGAGGTCTTGGCGCCACAGGTGGCCGCCCTCCTCGAACGTCTTCTCCATTTCCGCGCGGGCGACCGCGTCGACGCCGTCAGCGACCAACGAGTGAGCGATGTCGAGCACGTCACGCAGGTCCATGTCGACGGTTAAGCGGACGCCGTCTCGGAGGAGCCGTCCTTTGGCGTAGCCCGCGTTCGCGTCGAGCCACCCCGCGAGCCAGAGGACGGCGTTGAAGGGCGTGGCTTGGAGTACTCCTCGACCAGCCACCTAGCGATCTCGCCGAGCGTCTCCAACGGAATGTTGATGTCCGACCCGTAGATGAGGTCGTTGAACCGCTCGAAGTCGTCGCCCTCGAGCGCCGATCCGATCACCCCTACGAACCCTGCCGCCTGCCGGGTTTTGTCTTCGGCCTGCGCCGCGTAGAACAGGTTCACCATCGCGCCGGCGGGCATGGTCGGCTTGCAAATGAACTTGTGGTCCGGTCCGAGTCCGAACTCTGGTCCGGACGCCGGTTCGTCGGCGGGAAGGTCGAATATTCGCATGCGCGGAGTGTACGACCCGCCCGCTACGGGCGCGGGTTACGCGGTCACGGCCGGTGGAAGTACAGGTGGGTCACAGGTAGCCCCATGACAGTGATGGCGGTGGCCGCGGTCAGTCGCCATCCGATCTGGGCGACGCCCTCGAGCAGGTAGGCGCCGGTGTCCATGTCTTTCTCGCTGATGAGTGGTCCGGGCTGGGCGAGGAATGTCAGCGCCCCGTCGTCCCACGCTTCCTGCGCGTCCCGAATCGTCTTGCCGGCGGCGGTCTCCAAGAACGTTTTCAGCAGGCCCATGACCGGTGACCATACATGGAGGACGCGGAGCGGGCAGGTGTCACACGCTTAGGAGGTCGACGGCGACCGTCAGTTTCGCCCCGCCGACGACGCTCTCGATGGGCAGGAGTTCGGCGATGAGGACGCCGTGATGCTGGCATGGGGTGACGCCGAGGATCTGTTCCACGTTCCGCCACATGATGTCGAGGTCGCCGTGCGTGATAGCGGACGCCGCGTTCTGGTCGGCGGCGACCGGAGCTGCGACGGAGACCGAGGACGGCATGCAGCCACGCCACACGGCGACCGTGACCGTGGCCGACCATTCGCCGAGCCTCACGTAGACGCCGAGCGGTTCACCGGGTGCGCCCCGGTTCACGGCGTCGACGGAGACCACAACTTGCTCGCAGTCGGCGGAGACCGTGTCAAACGGGCCTGGCGCGACGTACTGCAACGAAGGGAGCGCGACGGGCGGCGCCTGCGCGGCCCATACGGCGTTCACGTTGGCGAGCACGCTGTGCGCGTAAGCGTTGAGACCCATCAGTCGTCGTCGCGTTGCGCGATGAGGATTACGAGCGTCGAGACGGCACCGAACCACAACGCGGGCAGCGGCAACGGGCGTACGGCCCACACGGCGCCCACCACGGCGAACGACACCCACGCCCCGGAGCAGGCCGAGCAGGAAACTCCGGCTGCCCACGCGTTGCCGAACCGGCGGGCCACCCACTGCTCCACCCAGTCACGCGTCTTCTCGACGGGCGGGAACGCGTCGTGCGCCCACAACCTCCACACCCGGTACGCGGCTAGCACCATCAACACGAGTAGCAGCGGGTAACTCACCTACCAACCGTACGCGTCCCAGCACACGCGGAGAGTGCCGCCGATAACTGGCGCTCCGTCACCGGCGCTGGCCCGCACCCGGAACGAGTTCAACCCGACCGTCGCAGCGTCTATCGAGAGCTCCGCTATCAGTGATGAGGGCACATCGCCGAGTCCGGCGTTGGCTTTGATGAACCCGGTGGGGAACGCGGCGGGCAAAGTGATTGTCGCGAAGCCGTTGACGTCGGTCACCACGACGGTCTGACCGACGTAGGCGATTATCCCGACGAGGGGTGCGCCGCCACCGATGTACGCACCGGTCGACTGCCCATACAACGGGTCGGGAGTCGCCATAAGGCCGTCGTTGACACCAGCGCCGGTGCAGTCGAGCAGGTTGCGGACGTCGTTATCGAGCTTGACGTTCACTTCGTACGGCGTCGCCAAAGACCCGTCGCCGTCGACGGTGGTGCAGGACCCGTCTTCGACGGCAGCGGTGGCGGCGAACAGGCCAGCCGGCCCGCATTGAAGACTGTTCGCCGCGTTCGGGTCGACGTCGACGCCGATCACGGCCGGTGATGCGGGCGTGCCAGCGCCGGTGACGGTCGTGCACGCGCCGGCGGAGATCGATGCCCCCGTAGCGTTCGACGACGCACAACCGCAGCGGCCTGCCACTTAGACCACTTCTCGCGTCATTGGTTCACGGTAGGTCACGCGGGTGCCCGCCACGCGGTCATACGCGACAGGTCCACGGCTCGCCCCGGCCGGCGTTTCGAGTCGGCGTCGAGCGACGCCAACCACATGTCTACGAGACGCAGGCCGCTGAACCCGGCCACGAACGCCGACGACGGGTCACTGAAGTTGACGGCCAACTGTTGACGGGTGAACGACTGAACATGGCCCGGTATCTGGCAGGCACCCGGATTGTCGAACGCGTTGACGAGCTCGCACGCGATTTCTTGGACGACGAGCATGCCCATTTCGTCGGGCGGCGAGCCGAATGTCCCGTCAATCTCGAACGTCCCGTGATCGGTGTCCGGGTCCTGTGTGAGCCGCTGACAGCACGGAAAAGTCCCGTCGTCGGTGCGGACCAATCGGTTGTCGCCGTACAACACCCAGTCGGCGGCGTCGAGCGTGGCTCCGTCGACTTTGACCGACGCGATGGCCCACACCTGTTCCCGGATGACTGCTTCGGTTGCTCGTCCGCATCCGCAGCCGATCCGGCATCGGCATGTTGGGAGCAGGGCCTGCGGGCGGAGCCGCATGTTCCGCAGCCCGAAGTTATGGCCGGACAGGTTGGCGGCGATGATCGACGCGGCGCGGGCGATGACTTCGGGGTCGATGTCGCAGGGCGAGCAGTTCAGTTCAGCGGCTGGCACCCACGGGCAGACCTCTGGCGGGGTCGGAGGGCAAATGTCGGCTGCCACAACGTCAGGCTACGACGATCAAGTCTGAGCGCCCACGACTTGCAGTCCGCACGCCGACACTGGCGGCGCCGCGTCGGCGATGTAGATGAGCGGCGAATCGGTCGTGTCGTGCGTGCCCCAGTCGTTCGCGGGGCCGTTACCCCAGTTCGAGTTAGCGAACACGCGGCCCACGAACTCGTTCTGCAACGCCGTGTTCCCGAACGTACGACCCGTCGGCCGCCACGACCGGGTGCGCGGCAGCGCCCACTGGTAGTAGCCGAACGTGCCGTCCTGGGTTTGGCCGTCCTCGGCGAGGCGGACCGACCACAGTTCGATACTGACACCGCTGGACGGCACCGCACGCCCGAGGGGCGGGAATTTGCCTCCGACCGTGTCGGCGCCCGTCGCGAGCGCGACGAACCCGGACGCGATGAGAGCGGACAGTTCGGCGTCCGGCTCACAAATCTTCAGGGTGGCGTTCCACCAGCGGGTGATGTCGTCGCCCTTGAAGTCGATGCAGTAGTCGCCGCACCCGTTCTGCTGCTCGATCGACTCGCCTTCCCGCACCTCCGGTTCCAACACCAACTCGACGAGCGTGTTCGACACGTACAGGTCGTTGCCTGACGGCGTCGCGCCGGTGGCGGACAGTTCCGCGATCCGCATCATGCACGCCCTGATGGATCCGTGGTCACAAGTGAGGTTTGCCATCGTGTGTCTCCTAGTTGGCCGTCGGAACGGTGATGAGAGCCGCCCATATCGCGCATGGGTCGAAGCGGTAAATCATTTGGCGTTCGGCGAGCACGTAGTACTGGTTCGTGCGCCGATCCAGCCAGCGTGACTCCGCCTGCTCGGGTTCGAGGCGGACCGGCGCCATCTCATACTCGACTGGGCCGGTCACGTATACCCACACCTGAGCAGCCGTCGCCGGCAACCCGTCCGTGTCGCCCGACACCCTTGGACCCGTGTTCCCCGCATCCGGGTAGCCGGGGCCAGGCGAGACGACGGCGAGACCGTCGACGCCGAGCACCTGGCCCGTCAGGTCGATGGTGCCGTTCTGGACGAGGATCGGGACGAGGCGCAGCGGTACATGCAGCGTCGCGCCACCCACAAACGTGCCGGCCGCGTACGCGGCGAGAAGCCGGCCGATGGCGTCGACGGGGTTGAGCGCGCCACCCGAGTTGATGATGTGCGTCTCGTCGAACTCGTCAACGGCGCCGGGGAACGGTGCTTGCAGCGACGGGTTGACCGAGTCGCCGGTGTTCGTCAACCCGGTCCACAGTTCGTTCGACAGGAGCCACGCCGACGCGGCGTCGAGCTGCGAGCGTGTTTCGGGGTCGAACTCGCCTTCGGCGTTGATGCGGAGTAGCCAGTCGCACTGCGCGGCCACGAGCCCGACGAACGGGTAGAAGTCCGCGAGCCCGACCCCGGACGGCGACGGCTTTTCGTCGTCGACACCGGGGCAGAACGCCCACTGGTCCGCGGCGAAGCAGTGTGTCTGCCGGTACTCGATGCCGGAGCGCCAATCGATGCCCTGCGGGAGCCGGGACGCCGCTGTGAGAAGCGACGGTCCCGGCCCGCGAGGAACGATGCCCGGTGCTCGGGTGGTGCCACCCATAAGGGTTAGCTCCTAATCGCCTAGGCGCAGGCGAGCGCGGTGGACGTTGCTGCGCGGGAGCCGGATGCGGCGGACGTGAGGGTGATCTTCGCCCACGGCGGCGAGCCGTGCTTCGTGAGCAGAGCGAACTCTTCCTGGAACCACTGCCGCTTGTTTTGACGCATCAGCTGCGGATCGGCCTGCACGCCGGTGTCGATGACACCCGTTGAGCCGTACAGGGCGGACGGGGTGTGGATGAGCCGCAGCGGCCACTCGCAGGGCCCGTCGCTGAGCGCGGTCGGGTCGTTGACTGCGGGGAGTGGCGTGTCCCACGTTGCGTCCGTCTCGTCTCGGAGGTCGACGATGTCGACGCCGAGGATCGTGGACAGGCGAGTGAGGATGCGGGTCAGCGACTCGGCATATTCGTCGTTCACCATCCCGTCCTTGCCGTGCACGTCGGCGACAAGCATGCGCCCGAACCCGTGCGGGAGGAACAGCGTGTAGTCCTCGGCGTCGAGACGCTCCGGGTACGTGATCCGCGCCAGCGTCGTTTCGACGGCGTAGATCGTGTCGGGGAGCAGCGAGTAGTCGCCAGTACGCGTGTACTGGATCGACAGGGCGTCCATCAGGTCGAGCAGCTGGATCGTGCGGGCACGGATCCGGGCGGCGGTCAGCTTGGACATGATGTCCCGGATGCGTTCCGGGTTCGACATTTCCGTGGTGACGTCGAACGTCATGCACGCCGTCGCCGCCGTCGCGGTCACTTCGCACGGCGAACCGCACACAGCGTCGAGGCACGGCTTCCACGTCGCCGAGTCGTCGGCATCGACCAGCGCCTGGTCGGTGTCGTCCCACCCGGCCTGCGCGCCCGACGTCACGCCGGCGAGCGTGATGGCCGGTGTGAAGTTGAACCCGAGCCGGCTGATCGCCCGCGACGGCAGCGCCGACGCGAACGGGTCGGCCTGCGACACGTAGTCGGGGATGTCGCGGATGATGTCGAGCGGGTCGCAGATCGCAGCGGTGACCGGCTTCGGGCGGCCCATCTTTTCGGCCCGGCGCACTTGGTGCGCTTCGACGGCCTCTCGGATCAGCTGGTCGTTCCGCTGGTAGCCGTTCGCGGTCGACAGGATCTCGATGCCGAGCTCTGAGCCCATGTCCTCATACGCGGCGACCGACGCCACGTACGCCTTGACCTGCTCACCCTTGGGGCGCAGCTGGTTCTTGACCTGGTCGGCGATCTCGCCGATACGCATGAGAGACACTTCGGTGCCGAACGGAACGATCTGTTGCGACGCCGCGGCGGTCATGGCGGCACGCGGACGGGTGCGGGCCGCAACGGGGGCCTGCTGCGCCGCTGTCTGCGGGGTGCGTGCTCCGGCGACGCCGGTGGCGGTCAGACCGGCGGCGATCGCCTCAGGTGTCGGCGCATCAGCGTCGACCGGCGCCGCCGGGTCCACGGGCGGCACGACAACCTCAGCCGGATCGGGCTCGGCGGCAGAGTCGGGCTCCGACGGCAATTCAACGGTCTCGTCAAGCACGCGCAGGCTGTCGGCCATCTCAACAGTCTCGGTCTGACGGCGCGTGATCTCATCGGCGATGCGCTTCTGCGCCTCCCGGTACCCGCGCAACGCGTCTACCTGGGCACGAGTCTTAGCGTCGGTGCGTTCGGCCTTGAACTTCGCCTCGAGCTTCGCATGGAGTTCGCGCAGGGCGTCCTCGTCGATGCCGTCGAAGTTCGGTGGGACATCAACATCGGACGGCGTGGTCTCGTCGACGGGGCCGTCGCCGCCCCGGACCTCCGGGATCATGCGGGCAGTGACGGGGTCAAGCCAGAAGGCTCGGAATCCTGCGATGACGATGCGGATCGGGGAGTGCTCGAACATGGACTGGGCCTCTCTTGGACGCGTGTGGCTTCGGTCCTGAAAAGGGGCGCCGTCATGGGCCTGCCCGGTCGGCTCCACCAAGGGTGCCGTTCAGATCAATGCGAATGGTGGCACCGCTGTGGGTGCCGGGTCAAGTACTGCGACTATTCGACGGGTGCTGGGACTTCCGGCAGCGCGGCGGGCATGGCATCCATTTGTTGCATCGCGTCTTCGGCCAGCCACGCCTCGACGGCGTCCATGCGGGCCTCGAGCGCGGCGACGCGGCCCTCGACGGAGTCGGCGGGTGCGGCTGGGGTCATGTCCTCGGGTGCGGCCTCCACCGCCGGCGCGGGAGCCGCGGTCATCGGCGCAGCGACGGCTCCGTTGCCTACGTGGATGTGGAGGTCACCCCCGCTGGGTGTGACGCCTGGCATTGTCATGATCGTTTCCTCCTGGTCGACCCAGTAGCCGGTAATCGGCGGATGCGGCAACGATAGCGACGCGGCCATCGCGACGGGCGCGAACACCGGTCGTGCTGGCAGCGGTAGGCCCGGGTTGTTGACGAAGATCGAGCCGGCCATGTCGTAGGCGCCGTACTCCTCGCGCCACCGCCAGTCACCGCTCAACGCTGAGGCCTGCATCTTGCGGACCTCGAGGTCGGACAGTCCGGGCCAGGCGGCGCCGAGCGCGACGGTGCCGTAGCCGGCCAGGTCGACGTAGCGGACGCGTGCCAGTTGGACTCCGGTGTTGGCCATGGCGTCGACAGCTGACAAATACGAAAGGCGTTCAGACACGTGGTTCAGGTCCGCGGACAAGTTGGCCGTTTTGATGACGTGGCCATCAGCTGTGACGGTGTCGCCCTGCATCGCTTCTGCGTAGTTCGACGGCGAGTCCGGCGACCGCCACTTCTCGCCTCCACCCAGAATGAACGTGCCCCGACTCGCGACGGTCGCCGCGAACCTGCCTGCCTCCGTGCCTTCGGTGATGACGGTCGCCTTCATCGAAGGCAGAAACCACTCGGGAAGTTGAGTGAACCATTCCTCCGGGGGGTCAAGAGGAAAGGCGTCTGATATCACGACCGGAGGATACCGACTCAGAGCAGATGCTCAACGGATTCGTAACGGGCAATCAGTTCGCGAGCCCACGCCAAAAGATCCACGACGCGTTGTCCAGCCGGTTGTCCTCTCGACCACAGCTCCAAGTTCTCGGCTCGGTTGTCGTCACGTTGTCCGTTCTTGTGATGAACGGACTCGCCGCGCAGTAGTCGCCGACCGATGAGCGACTCCATGACGCACCGGTGTTCCGCCCGGTATCGGGCGCCCTTCTCGGTCCACACCCACACTTCTCGGTAGCCGTCACGTAGTCGCGGCGGCTTGGTCGCCGTTCGCCTCGTTGCATGCCAGCAGGAGCGACAGCGTGCATCGGTGCCGCGTGACGCGCCGTGGACTCTGACGCCGCAGTCCGAGCATTTGTACGGCGAGCAGACTCGACACACACGCTCTGGTCGCCGCAGCGCGGTGTTGCATCCAGGGCACATCGGGTTGTCGTGCATCTGCGCGCGCCGCCACTTGGTCGCTCGTTGGCGTGCCAACCAGTCGATGCATGACCGGCACCGTGGAGGTCCGGTCTTGGCGGTGACGTTGTCGGCGCCGCATCGTCCGCATACCCGCTTCGCTACATTGGGCACATCGACTCCTTCGTGAGAGGTTGTCGGTCATGCCCCCGGCTGTTAGCGCAGCGCGGGGGCTTTATCTGTGTCGAAGTCTATGCCGACGGTGTGACGGGCATGTTCGGCTCGAACCAGTCGGGGATGGTGGTGAACCATTCGACGGGCGGGTCAAGCGGGAAGACGTCGGAGATCATTTTCCGACCCATCCGGTGTTGCCGGCGCCACTCTCTTTGACGTAGAACGACGTGCCGGCGCCTCCGTCCTTGCGGTGGTACGTCGAACCTACCGGCGCCGTTTTGACGCCTTCGGGCGTGCCCGTACCAGAGAGACGTTGCACGCAGTTGGTGAGAGCGGTGCCGTCACCGCCGAAGTATTCCTCGTCGCCGACGGTGCGGAGGTATCGGTCGGCGGCGTCGCCGACGACTCGGCCCTTGGATGCCGTGTTCCCTGCTTGCTTCGAGCGGACGTCGATTGATCCTGCTATCGAAGCGAGCTGTGCGTTGCCGCTGGCCGCGGCGTAAAGCGCTTTCGGATTGACGATGCCAAGTAGCGCGAGACCGCCGGGCGAAACGGTTCCCGCTCCGGTGGTGTGAATGTGATATCCGGTTGCGACGCCGCAGTCCTCGATGATCCCGCCGTTCGCGGTAAGGGTCGCTCCGGCGACCGCGTCGAGGAGGAGTATGTCGCATGCCCCGGCGGCGTCCTGGTGGTAGCAGCGACGGATCGTTGGGAGCTTGACGGTTGTGGCTACGGCGGCGGGCACCGAGATTTTGTAGATCGGCTCGTCGGTGAATTGTTCCGAGAAGGTGTCTTCGACCAGGATTCCTTCGCCGGTGACGGTCGAATGCGCCGTGGATAGTTCGTGCAGGATCCCTTTGAAGTTCAGGATGCAGGACCGGAAGCGGTGATACCAGGCTTGGACGTCTTCGATCAGCACGTTCGCGACGCCGGCTGCAGGGCAGCCAAACGACGAGTTGTACCAGTCGGTCGTGAAGCATTCGTGGAGAAGGACGG
>Ga0209640_10003912_pt1 | contig 13086 bp, 11 predicted proteins | sample RifCSP10_1_FD_184018 | JGI IMG/M metagenome (GOLD analysis project Ga0209640, IMG submission 184018) | Soil microbial communities from Rifle, Colorado - Rifle CSP2_sed 10_1 (SPAdes) (version 2) | ecosystem: Environmental > Terrestrial > Deep subsurface > Rock core/Sediment | place: Rifle...
TGGATCTCCACTTTACGGCCCCGCCGCTCGCTTAGAAACTCTTCCAGCAACTCGCGCTCCTCAAAATCCACCGGCACGTGGATAAAAGCAGGCACGTAAGGATCGTTGAGGTACACCTGCTTCAGCAGGGACGCGACGAACTCCGACGAGAATCCGTCCGCGTCGCGCAGGCGCTGGATGTGAGTGATCTTCTGATGCGCCTTGATGGCGAACTGAAACTCCGGCGGTGTTTGCTCCATCCAGCCCCGCAGCAGCTTCTCCGTGGGAAAACGCCGGAAGGTGAAGTTCACTTCCATCGAGTTCAATCGTCCGGCATAGTAGCCAAGAAATTTTGCCGAGGGGAGCTTGGCCGGGTAGAAATCCGGTTTCCAGGCGGGATAGGCCCAGCCCGAAGTCCCTGCATAGGTCTTGCCCATATCGCCTGTCACCCTGTGGCGTCTTCGATGCACGCCAGGGCGGAACGCGTTCCTTGACCGATCCTGCCGGGCATCCAGAGACACGATGATACGCGAATTTGTGCGCGGACCGCTGACTTTCGACAGGAGGCTAAGGTAGAGTGGCTCCGGTGCTGGCCACGGCCGGCTTCGCCTCAAGCAAGGCGGACGCCGAAGGTTCTGCTCGGGCGGTTGAAGACGACCAGCCGCAACCGCTCCGCGCCCGCGGGCAGCGCGCAACGCGTCGTCAACTTCAGCGTCTCCCACTCGGCGCCGCCTTCGCCCGCCTCGAAACGTCGCGCCGACGCCGCGACCGCGCTCGGCGTAGCGCCGGCGAAAGCGTAGACGTGGAGCTCGACCACCGACGCCCCCGCTTCTTCTCCGAACAGGTGTCGGCGCGGCACCGAGACCGCGAGCGCGAGCGCCTCGCCGTGCCGCTCGACCGCGACGACGGTGATCGGGATCGATCCGACGTTCTCGCCCCTGATCAGCAGGGCGCTCACCTCCGCGCGTGCTCCGCGCAGCGGCGAGAAGCGCAGCTGCTGTGCCGTCGCCGCGGCGGCGACGAGACCGGCCGCGACACCCAGGATCAGGGTCTCGCGGACGCGGCGGCGGAGAGGGCGAGCGAGGAGTCTCACTCGCCCGCGACGACGACGACCTTCTGGGAGCTCGACATCGAGGACATGAGATCGAAGACCGTCACCGAGAGGTCGGCGTCGTCTTCGCCCACCAGCACGTCGAGCGGGAACCAGGCCAGCGTCTCGCTCAGGCCCGCGAGCTGGTCGTTCGAGATCTCGATCGGGTACTCGCGTCCTTCGAGCAGCCGCAACGTACCGGCGGCGTCTCGCGTGGCGGCGTGGGCGACCACGAAGCCGCGGTGCACGCCGCCTTCGGGCACCAGGGTCAGAGCTCCCAGGGGGATCGCCACCTTGAGCGACAGGACGCGCTGCCTCTGCTTCGGGCCGGCCTTCGAGCCCACGGTCTCGACCGACATCTCGAGGGAATTGGTCGGGTTCTCCTCGAGCAGCGCCGAGAGCGCCGTGACCTGCGCCTGCTCGCGCAGCGAAAAATCCTGGCGGCCGTGGCGGTGGCTCGCCTTGAGCCCCGGTCGCAGCACTTGGACTTCCACTTTGTGGTACTCGCCATCGCGGCGGCGGCCCGGCGGCTCGTAGCCCAGCGAGTAGGTGGCGAGCACGCGGTTGCCCGCGTCGAAGAGCTGGCCGGTGAGGTTGCCGCCGGTGCGCACGTAGCTGCCCCCGGTCTCGGTGGCGAGCACCTTGAGCGTCTCGGCGAGGTCGGCGTGCGCCCGGCCGACCGTGGTTCCGGCGTCGAACCGCCCGGCGCCCTCGAACTCCGCTGCGACTCCCGAGGTCGCCTCCAGGCCGGAGGCGTCGACGGCGATCACCGTCACGCCGGCCGCATTCGCGCGGCGCGTGATCTCGGCGAGCAGGGCGCTCGTGGTCTGGGTCGTGTCCTCGAACCTCAGGTCGCGCTCGATGGTGGTGAAGATCTCGCGCAGCGTGTTGAGGTACTCGACGCGCCGCTTCAGCATCTCGGTCAGCTCCTCCATGCGCCCCGAGGAGAGCCCCCCGCCGACGCGGAACATCACCTTCCGGCCCTCGAGCCCTCCGAGCGTCACCAGCGCTTGCGAGAAGGCGCGTAGCGAGGCCTCGTCGCGCTGCGACTCCTGGATGGCGAGCATGCGGATTCTCTGCGCCAGGTTCCGCACCTGCTGCGCCACTTCCTGGTTGAGCTGCACGTCGACCCGTTCTTCCGGCACGCCGAGCTGGTCGGAGAGCTGCGCCGAGCTCGCTCCCGCCGGTCGGCGCTGCTCGCGAAGGCGCCCGATCTCGGTCAGGATCGCGACGCGCTCGGCGCGGTCCTGCGAGGCCAGGGCCGGGACGCGTTCGAGCTCGTCGAGCTCCAGGCCGATACGATCCGAATCCGAAGTCAGGCCCGTCGAGTGCCGCAACGTCGAGCCGTTGTAGCTGATGATCGCCATGCGGTCGTCGGGGGAGGCGTTGGCGAACAGGAACTCGCGGATCGTGCGCAGCGCGCGGTTGCGGTCGGCGGGGGCGATCCGCGTCTGGTCGAGGTAGAGCACCCAGTTGGTGCGCCGCCGCGGGGCGTCGAGGGGCACCGTGGCCGGCGCCTCGCCCGGCCCGGCGCTCGCCGCGCCCGGCGCCGCGGCGCGGCGCGGTGGCGCGAAGTGCGAGACGTTGACCTCCTTGCCGTCCTCGAGGAGGCGAAAGTCGCCCTTGCCGAGGTCGAGCACCGGGTTGCCGGCGCGGTCGGTGACCAGTACGTCGACGTTGACCACCCGCACCTCGAGGTCCTCGAAGAAGGTCTCGGCGACCGGAGGCTCCTCCTGGGCGGCGATGCCGGTCGCCAGCGACAGGGCCACGGCCGCAAGCGCCGATGCCAGGGACCGCCGAGGCGAGCCGCGCTGCGGCCCACCCGACGTGAAAGGACCAGCCGACAGATCGCGTTGCCTGCTCACCGCTCGCCTCCTCCCCGGACGCGGTCTGCCTCCCTACGGGCGGCAGCGTCGCTCCGGCACCTCGAATCGATGTTGCATCGCCGGTCTGCAATTCGCGCGCCCGGGAGAGGCTCGGGCGTCGGCCGCCAGCACGTGGCGGGGGCGGCGCGCAAGCGGCGGAGAACTGGGGACGAGCCCGCCTCCAGGAGAGGACGCGGACGGGGAGCCGCTCCGGCGCGCCGGATCAGCCGGCCGCGGAGAGCAGATCGCCCGTCGACGTGGGGGCCGCAGCGCCGGGAGAGCCAGCGCTGGCGCCGAGCAGGAGCTCGGCGAGCCGCGCCCAGACCCAGCCCAGGGCGCGGTGGAGGTGCAGCGCGCCGACGAAGAGCAGCAGGCCGACCGCGGAGAGCAACCAGTGCTCGGCGGTGGTGTCGATCTCCCAGAACGGCATGCGGAACTCGCCTCCGAGGTAGGCCGCCAGCGGTGCCGCGAGCAACGCCAGGGAGACGCTCAGCGAGACCACCGAGACGATCCAGCCCGCGAGGCCGAGGGGGAAGCGCAGTGCCAGGAAGGCGATGCCCTTCCACAGCGCCGCTCCGCCCGCCACCGAGCGCGCCCAGACCTGGAAGTTGAAGGGGCCCGGGCTCGGGTCGCGACGCGCTGGAACCCGCGCGCCGAGCAGCCAGATGGCGAGCTGGCGCTCGAGCCCTTCGGCGCCCCAGACGGCGAGCAGGGTGAGCGCCAGGATGACCAGGCCCACCCAGACGATGGTGAGCGCCGCGCCGGTGAGGAACCCGACCGTCATGCCGACGAACCAGACGAGGCCGAGGGGAAAGCCCAGCCAGACGTAGGCGACAGCCCCCCAGGTGCGCGGGTCGAGAAACGGCGCCGCGGCGCGCACGGCCGGCGAGGCGAGCATCGGCGACTGGGTCGAGGTCATGTGGCGCTCCTAGCGGCCCTTCCGGGCACGCCTCCCCCTACGGGGGGTCGACGCTCCGAGTTTCGGCCGCCGCTCCTGGGCGGCGCGACCAGCGCCTCATTCCTCCGCCGGCGCGGTCTCGATCCGCTGCACGATCTGCTGGACCTCGAGCTCGGCCTTGCGGATCTTCGCCCGGCAGAGGTCGAGCAACACCGCGGCCCGCCCGAGCTCCCCTGCCAGCCGGTCGAGATCGACCTCTTCGCCCTCGATGCCGGCCAGGATCTCCTCGAGCTCGCGGATCGCGGCCGTGAATCCGGGCTCCGGCTTCTGCTTCGCGCTCATCGTTCCTCCACTCGGCTCCACACCTTGCCCCGGGCCAGCGTCGTCTCGAGCCGCCGTCCGGGAGCGAGCGCCGCGCCGTCGCGCACCACGGTCCCGCTCTCGGTGCGCGTGATCGAGTAGCCCCGCGCCAGCGTCCGCTCCGGGGCCAGGCCGCGCGCCAAACGGGTGCGGCCCTCGAGCCGCGCCGACTCCGCGGCCAGCCGCGTCCGCGCTTCGCCGACGATGCGCCAAGCCTTGGCCACGAGCGCCGTCTCGCCGCGCGCCAGGGCTCGCGGCGCCGCGCGGCCGAGGGCGCGCGCGAGCTCGGAGCGGCGCTCGACGGCCGCGCGCAGCGTCCCGCGCGCCGTGCGCGCCAGGCGTTCCGCGAGCTGCGCCACGGCGAGCTCGGCGGCCTCCATGCGGGCGACCAGGAACTCACCCACCTTGGTCGGCGTCTTGAAGCTCAGGTGCGCCACGCGATCGGCCACGCTCTGGTCGATCTCGTGGCCGAGTCCGGTCAGCACCGGCAGGGGCGAGCGTGCCACCGCGAGCGCGATCTCGCGGCTGTCGAAGGCGGCGAGGTCGCTCTTCGAGCCCCCGCCGCGCACCAGCACCACGCAATCGGCGCCGGTCGCCGGCGCGGCCGCCAGTGCCGAGGCCACGTCGCGCTCGGCGCCGAGGCCCTGCACCGCCGCGTGGAGCAGGGTGACGCGGAAGCCGTAGCCGCTCTCGGCGAGCGTAGCCAGAAAGTCGTGGTAGGCCGCCGAACCCTGCGAGGTGATCAGCGCCACGCGCAACGGCAGCGCGGGCAGCGGGCGCGCGCGATTGGCATCGAGCAGCCCGGAGCGCGCGAGCTCGGCGAGGGTCTCGTCGCGTCGCCGCGCGAGCTCGCCGAGCGTGAACACCGGGTCGATCTCCTTGACCTGGACCTGAAGCCTGCCGTGCGGCGGATAGAAATCGATCGCCACACGACAGCGCACCGCCACCCCCTCGACGAGACTCTGACCGTGGCGCGCCAGCTGGGCGGCGATGCGCGAGAAGTCGCCGCGCCAGAGGACGGCGTCGAGCTTGCCCACGATCGCGTCACCCTCGCCCTTCTCCACCAGCTCGAAGTAGCGATGTCCGCTCGGCCGCTGCACCAGCCGCTGCAGCTCGCCGACCAACCAGACCGCCGGCAGGGTCTCCCGCAACAGGTCGCGGATCTCGGCGCCGAGCTGCGAAACGGTGTAGGTCGGCTCGGGGGGTTCGATTCCGGGAGCGGCGACATCCATCCGGGCTCGCCCTCCTCCCGCGCCGCTCAGTGGTAGCTCTTGAGCTCGCGCGCCGAAACGAGCGGAATCGCCTCCGCCCACTCGCTCGCCTTGCGGTCGCCCGGCATCAGCTTCTTGACGAACCGCACCGCCGAGCGGCGATCCGGAAACAGGCGCCAGAGGAAGGTGTGGCCCGCGGGAGCGGTGAAGTAAGTGAAACTCTCCGGGCTCGCCGCCACGAGCTCGCCGAGCCTCGGCTCGCCGTTGACTCCGACGCACACCGCCGCGACCCCGCGGTGGGCCAGCACCAGCGCGCGGATCGAGTCGTCGAAGTCCGCCAGCTCCTCGCGCGACGGCACCGAGTGGAGCAGCGAGATCTTGCTCGCCTCCTCCTCGGCGAGGAGGTTGTACGGCAAGTCGTGACGATCCATCGCCTCTTTGGTCTCGGCGGTGGTCACGAAAACGTCGTCGGTCTCGACGACCTTGTAGGCGATGTAGAAGCCTTCGGATTCGAATTTGGGGAAGGTCTCGGCGAGGATGCCCTCGTCCTCGACGGTGAAGTAGTACAAGCGATTCAGAAGCCTGCGCGAGCTCATTCGGGTGCTCCTCCGAAACGCTCCTTGTATCACATCGGCCGCGGGCGCGGCGGGGTCCTCCCGCGCGCTCAGGGGGCGACGAGCAGGGCGTCGAGGGCCTGGCGCTCCTCGTCCGCCAGGTCGCCGTCCGGCAGGAAGAGCTCCCGCGCGGCGCCGTCGAGCGGGATGCGCGGGCGCTCGAGCTCGCCGGCGAGGGGCGTGCAATCGAGCGCGCCGAGACTGAGCAGCGAAGCGCCGGCGCAGAGGTCCAGGAGCTGATTGATCAGCCGCGAGCGGATCTCGACGCGCAGCGACGGGGGCAGGCTCTCGAGGAGGACTCGGTAGCCCCCTTCCGACCTCCGGATGCTGGCCACGCCGTCGATGACCACGCGCTGGCGCGGCATCAGCACCTCGTCGGTGAGGCGCTGCGATCCGCTCCCGAGGTCGATGTCGGCGACCAGCTCCCCCTTGCCGAGGAACTCGATCTCGACCCGGCCCTCGAACCGCCCCCCGCCGAGCGGGCGCAGGGTGACGAGGTGGTCCTTGACCACGATCACCTGCCGCGGCGAGGAGAGCCGGATCTCGATCGGGTCGAAGGACAGCGGGGCCATCTCGCCCGCCAGCTGGTCGTAGACCCGGTTGAGCTTGGCGAAACGGAGCTCGGTGGCGCCGGCGGCGTGCGCCGCGCCGGAAGCGAGCTCGAGCAGGAGGCACACCGCGACGGAGCGCCGGAGCATCGGGTCAGGGAGTGTATCCCCGCGCGCTGCGCGCGCGCAGCTTGCCGCCCGAGACCTTGACCTCGAGGACGTGGCGCTCGCCGCTCTTCGGCTGCGGGTCGGGTGAGAAGGCGACCAGGTACTGACTGCGCAGCTCGCGCTCGATCTGCTCGTAGACACCGGAGAGCTCGCCGGCGTGCTCGATGAAGAAGGTCCGGCCTCCGGTCTCCTCCGCCAGCTTCTGGAGCTTGCCGCGGATGCCGAGGCTCGCCGCGCCGATGTCCAGCCCGATGGTGTAGATCGCCACACCGCTGCGCTGCGCGAAGCCGAGCGCGTCCTCGAAGGCCGCCAGGCTGGAGGTGTCGTCGCCGTCGGAGAGCAGCACCATCGCCTTGCGCCCGCGCACGCCGCGGAACTGGTAGAGCGAATAGATCAGCGCGTCGTGGAGCGACGTGCTGCCGATCGCCGGCAGGTCTCGAAAGGCCATCTCGAGCGCCCTGGCGTCGGAGGTGAGTGGCATCAGGAGGCCCGGGCGCTCGGCGAACCCGACGGCGAAGCAGCGGTCGCGCGCGGTGAGCACGGCAGCCAGGAAGTCCATCGCCGCGCGCTTCGCCTCGATCAGCGAGGCGTTCATCGATCCCGAGGTGTCGAGGGTCAGGCCGAGAGTGAGCGGCAGGTCCCGCACCAGCTCGAACTTCGCGACCTGCTGCGGGCGCCCGTTGTCCCGCACCTCGAACTCGGTGGCCGGGAGCCCGTCGACCGGCTGTCCGTCGCGGTTCATCACCGTAACGTAGAGCTCCACCAGATCGACGCGGATCTCCTCGAGGAAATCAGGCGAATTGAGCACCCTCAGGTCTTCGACACGGGTGCCGTCGGCGTAGGTCGCGACCACGGTGAGGTAGCTCAGCTCTTCGCCCGCTGGAATCTCGAGCGTCGCCTCCCACGGCGGCCGCTCGAGGCTCTTCACCAGCGCGTCGTTGAGCCGAAACTCCACCGCCTCGACGCGCTTGCCCTCGGGCACCACCACCGCTGCCACCGCGCGCACCTTGCCGCTGACGCGGCGACCGCGCGGCGGCGCCAGGAGCTTCACCCGCGGCTCGCCGCGCGGCTCGTTGAGCAGCACTTCGTCCGCCGCCACCACGGTGCCCTGCGCGTCCTGACCCTCGACGCGCACGATCGTCTCCTGCGGCACCGTCGGCAAGCGCAGCTCGGCGCTCCACGGCGGCGCGCCGCGCACCAGCAGCGGTTTGCCGTCGAGCAGGAAGACCACGCGCCGGATCCGGTCGCCGAGCACCATGGCCTCGGCTCGCCAGAGCCCGAAGACCACCTCGTCCAGCGGTGGCAGCAGGACGATCGAGTCGCGCCGCTCGAGACGCGTCAGCGCGAGATCCTGGCCCGCGACCACGGCCATCGCGCTCTCGGGCTCGGGCTCGGGAGTCGCCTCGGCCGGCACTTCGAAGCCGTGATCGAAGACCACCTGGCGGCCGGAGACCTCGTCTCGCACCTCCAGCCGCGCCACGAAGTGTTCGCGCGGCCGCAGCAGGCGGTGGAACTGCAGCACCACCGGCTGGTCGGCGGCCGGCGGAGCGAAGCGGAAACGGATCTGGAAGCGTTCGAACACCCCGTCGGCGCGGTCGAGCGCGCCCGAGACCGTGATCCGCGCCTCGCGACCGCCTCCTTCCTCGGCCAGCCCGAGCTCGACTCCGGCCGGCAGGGTGAGTCGGATGCGCGCTGCGAGGCGCTGGTTCTGCGCCTCGGGAAAGCCGATCTCGAGCTCCGGTTCCGGCAGCCTGGGAGCGCTCTCGGGCGCCGGCTCGGCGAGCACCGCGCGCGCCCAAGCGGCGAGGTCGGGCGGCGGCACGAAGTACGCTTCGACCTCGGAATCGCGAATGCGGTCGCGCCGGAATCCGAACAACCCGTCGATCCCGGTCGCATCGTCGACCTTCTCGGATTGATCGCAGAACAGACGGTCGGGCCGCTTGCCGCTGATGCGGCCGCGCAGCTCCTCGAACTGCTCGAGCAAGTACTCGAGCTCCGGCGTGTAGAGCTGCCGCTTGGAGTGCGAAGGCCGCCAGGCGGTGAAGTGAGCTCCCGGCGTCGGTTGCGCGACCACCAGGGTTCGCGCCCCGGCCTCCGCGCCGTAGCGCCAGAGCTCGAGCGGCCGGAAGGCGGCGGCGCAGTCGATCACGATCCGCTCCGCCGGCCGCCCGCGCAGGAAGAGCAGCTCACCGCGCTCGTCCTGCGGCGAGAGCCCGGAGGCGAGGACGAGCTCCCGCCGGCGCGCCACCGCGGCGGCGAGCTCGTTCTCCGCGCTCGTGGGGTCGGGGTCGAGGGCGCGGAAGCGCAGGTAGGCCGCCTCGCGCTCCGGCGCGGCGGCCTCGCGCAGGCGCTCGCGTTCCTCGGCAGGCAGGAGCAGCGCGCCGCCCCCTTCGACGAAGCGGCGGACCTCCTCGGCGAGCGGGACGAGCTGCGCGGATCCGGTGGCCGGCGCCAGGACGAGAGCGAGCAGGACGGTGGGGACGACGAGCGCTGGCGCCCGATCTGTCATCGGGGACCAGCTTGAAGCAATCCCCGCGCCAGCGCCGCGAGCGCGAGCGCTCTAGAATGCCGCCGTGGTCCCACCTCTCCGGCGTCCGATCGCGAGCTTCAAGGCGGGCGAGTCGGTGCAGGGCTTCGCCCTGGTGCGACGGCGCGAGGAGCGGCGCGACAAGGCGGGCCGCGGCTACCTCGACGTCGAGCTCGCCGACGCGACGGGCGCCATTCCGGCGAAGGCGTGGTCGGACTCCGCCGCGCTCACGCAGGCCTTCGCGGCCGGCGAGTTCGTGCGCTTTCGCGGCCAGGTGCAGTCGTACCGGGACCAGCTGCAACTCAAGCTCGACAACTGCCGGCGGGTCGTCGACGCCGACCGCGCGGACGGATTCGCCGAGGGCGAGCTCATCCCTTCGACCCGTGAGGATCTCGATCGGCTCTGGTCGACGCTCGAGACGACGCTCACCGAGAAGCTCGATCGTGAGGTGGCGCGCCGGCTGGCGCGCGACACCCTCGCGGCCCACGGCGCGGCGCTCAGGGTGCATCCGGCGGCCAAGTCGATCCACCACGCCTTCCGCGGCGGGCTGCTCGAGCACACCGTCTCGATGCTCGGCCTGGCGGTGAAGCTCTGCGAGCACTACCCCGAGCTCGATCGCGACCTGGTGCTGCTCGGCGTGCTCTTCCACGACCTCGGCAAGCTGCTCGAGCTCGGGGTGATGCCGGGAAGCGACTACACGGCGGAGGGAAGGCTGGTCGGGCACATCGTGCTCGGGCGCGACCTGGTGCGCGAGCGCACGGCGGCGATCCCCGACTTCCCGGCCGACCTGCGCCTGGCGCTCGAGCACCTCGTGCTCGCCCACCAGGGCCGCCGGGAGTTCGGCTCGCCGGTGGTGCCGTCCACCGCCGAGGCGATCGCACTCCACATGATCGACGATCTCGACTCGAAGCTCGCGCTGCTGCGCCAGCTGCGCGAGACCCAGCGCGGCTTCCAGTTCGTGCGCAGTCTCGAGCGCTTCGTTTGGCTGGGCGAGGACGGCGCACAGGCGGGCGAGGCGGAACCGCCGGAGGACGAGCCCGAGGCTTCGACGTCTCCCGGCGAAACCGACCAGCGGCGCATCTGGTGAGGGCGGTGGCGCGCGTCGGGGTCGAAACCTGACGGCCGACGTGCCGACCCCGTCGCAGCTCACGTCGGCCGTCGGCTCGCGATCGCGGTCCGTCCGCCGGCGCATGACGCCCCTGCTCCCGCTCGTCGCTCCGGCGATCGCCTTCGCGCTCGCCGGCATGCGCTTGCTGCCGCGGGTCGGGATCAGCTTCGACGAGCCGCTGCATCGCGAATACGGACTCCGGTTGCTGCGCTACTTCGCGAGCGGCGGCGCCGACCGCTCCTTCGACGAGCTGCTCAATCTCCGCTTCTACGGCGGGCTCTTCGATCTCGCCGGCGCGCTCCTCGAGCGCGCGCTCGGTGCCGTTCCCTGGTACGTCGGGCGGCACGCGCTGTCGCTCGGCTGCGGGGCGCTGGGCGTCGCCGTCGCCGCCGCGATCGCCGGGCGGCTCGGTGGCCGCGGCGCGGCCTGGGCGGCCGGCCTCCTGCTGGCGACGACTCCGGCCTGGCTCGGTCACGCGCTCTTCAATCCCAAGGACGTGCCGTTCGCGCTCGGATACCTCATCGGCGTCTACGCGCTACTGCGACTGGCGGAGGAGCTGCCGGCGCCCGCGCTCACGAGCTGGCTGTGGCTCGGCTTCGGCGTCGGCCTGGCGGTCGCGATCCGCGCCAGCGGCATCGCCCTGGTCGGCATCGCCACGCTCGTCGTCGCGCTCCACCTCCTGCGCCGCCGCCGCGCCGGCGCCGCCCGCGCCGAGCTCCGTTCTCAGGCCGGTCGACTGCTCGTCGGCGGCGCGCTGGCGCTGGGCCTCGCCCTGGCGTGCGGTGCGCTCTTCACGCCCCTGTTGCACCGCCGTCCCCTGGCCAACCTCGCCGCGATCGTGGTCCTGCAACAGGGCTTCTCCGGGCCCAACAAGATGCTCTTCGCGGGAGAGCTCGTGCGGCCCGCGCAGGTGGCGCACGTCTACCTTCCGACCTGGCTCGGCTTCACGCTGCCTCCGGCCACGCTGCTCGGCCTGTTGCTCGCTTTCCTCGTCGGTGCGCGGGCGTGGCGCGCTCGACGCACGTCCGAGGCCGGCTGGTCCGTGGTGCTGGCGACGTTCGTCCCGCTGGGCTGGATCGTCGGCCGCGGCGTGCCGCTCTACGACGGCACGCGACACGTGCTCTTCATCGTCGCCCTGCTCACCGTTCTCGCCGCGCTCGGCTGGTCGATCGCCTGGCGGCAGGGTGATTCGCGCGCTCGCAGCGTCGTCCTCGCGGCCGCCTTCGCGCTCTGTCTCGGCGAACCGCTCGCTTGGATCGCCCGCGCCGGCCCCTACGCCTACACCTACTTCAATCCGCTGAGCGGCGGCCCGGCGCGCGCCAGCCACCGCTTCGACTCCGATTACTGGCACCTCTCCGGGCGCGCCGCGGCGGGTCAGCTCGACCTTCTCGCCGATCGCCTGCCGCAGGGGGAGACGCTCGAGGTGCGCTCGAACGTGAGTTGGAAGCTCGTCGCGCCCTTCCTGCGCCCGCAGAGCCGGGTACGGCCGATCACCGACGAGCGCGCCCCGGCCGAGGTCGAGCTCGTCGCCACCCAACGGCGCCGCGACCGCGAGCGGCTCTCGCTGGGCGACGACGTCCTCGCCTCCGAGCGCGTCCTCGCGGGCCAACTGCCGTTCCACGTCATTCTCGATCGCCGGAGGAGCCTCGCCGGCGGCCCCGCCGCGGACGGTGTCGAGTCTGGATCAGCGTCGCTCCCGGAAGACCCGCGGCCGGGAGCGGACGCCGAGGCTCACCAGCTCACGCGATAGAGCATCACGTAGATCACCACGCCGGTCACCGACACGTAGAGCCAGACCGGCAACGTCCAGCGCGCGATCTTGGGGTGCAGGTCGAAGCGCCGGCGCAACGCCAGCCCGAGCGTCACCACGGCGAGCACCGGCACCACGGCGGCGAGCACGGTGTGGGTGAGCAGAATGGCGAGGTAGATCGCGCGTGCCGCGCCGCGCCCCGGGAAGCGAACCGAGCCGACCTCGAAGTGGTAGGTGAGGTAGGAGGCGAGGAAGATGACCGAGCCCATGAAAGCGCCGAGCATGGCGCGCCGGTGCTCGGCGATCCGGCGCCGGCGGATGAAGATCCAGCCGCGTAAGAGCAGCACGGCGACCAGCGCGTTGAGGATCGCGTTCAAGGTCGGCAGGATGGTGATCTCGAGGCTCATCGCTCCTCTTCGGCGAGCACGCCGCGCAAGTCGGCGAGGAGCTGCGCGAGCGCCTCTTCGTCGAAGGCGTCGTAGAAGCCGCGCAGCCGCGCCCGGGAATCGACGAGCACGAAGCGGTTGCTGTGCAGGATCGGAGACGCCGTGACCTCGGGCGTCTCCTCGACCGGCTGCAGGAAGCCTTCGCGGATGAGGCTCCACGTCGCGTCGCGGGATCCGGTGAGGAACAGCCACTCGCGGCCCTCGATGCCCCAGCGCTGCGCGTACTCGGCGAGCACTTCCGGCGTGTCGTGCTCCGGGTCGACGGAGAACGACACGCTGCGCACGCTCGCCGGCAGACGCGCGCGCAGCTCCTTCATGCGCGCGGTCAGCCGCGGGCAGTAAATCGCGCAGCGGGTGAAGACGAAGTCGGCCACCCACGGCGAGCCCAGGAGGTCGGCGCGGCCGACCGGCGAGCCGTCGCGCTCGAGGAGGGCGAACTCCGGCAGCACGGCCATCACCGCCGGGGCGCGGGGCCTCTGGCTCACGAGCACGAAGACGCCGGTCACGACGACGACCGCCGCA
>Ga0209640_10003913_pt1 | contig 13085 bp, 14 predicted proteins | sample RifCSP10_1_FD_184018 | JGI IMG/M metagenome (GOLD analysis project Ga0209640, IMG submission 184018) | Soil microbial communities from Rifle, Colorado - Rifle CSP2_sed 10_1 (SPAdes) (version 2) | ecosystem: Environmental > Terrestrial > Deep subsurface > Rock core/Sediment | place: Rifle...
AACGTGCGGCTCCCGCCGAACCAGACGTCGACCGGCCAGGTGACGATCGCGGTGGTGTCGTCCGTCATTTTCGCATTGGCCATCGGCTTGATGGCGGGCCCCGAAAGCCCGCCCGTGGCGCTGCCCAGCCGCGAGCGCCGCGTCGCAAGGTCAATCGCCATCCCCCGCCAGGTGTTGGCCACGGAGAGCGCGTCGGCGCCGGCTTCCACTGCTGCCCGCGCCGGCTCGCAAATGTCGGTGACGTTGGGCGAGAGCTTGACGATCAGCGCCCGCCGCTTCGCCGCCCGCTTGGCCGCCCCTACCACTTCGGCCGTCAGTTGCGGGTTGGTGCCGAACTCCACCCCGCCCTTCTTCACGTTGGGGCAGGAAATGTTCAGCTCATAGGCCGCCACGCCCTCGGCTTCTTCCAGCCGCTCGATGACCTCGACGTACTCCTCCACCGTGTGCCCGAAGACGTTGGCGATGACAGCGGTGTCGTAAGCGCGCAGCGCCGGCAGTTTCTCGTTGATGAACGCCCGCACGCCGATGTTCTGCAGCCCGACGGCGTTCAGCATTCCCGACGGCGTCTCGCACAACCGCGGCGCCGGCGCCCCTTCCATTGGGCGCGCCGAAAGCCCCTTCACCACCAGCCCGCCCAGCCGGTTCAGGTCCACCTGCTCGGCGAACTCCACTCCGTAGCCGAAAGTCCCCGACGCCGCCAGGATGGGATTCTTCAGCCGCAGACCGGCGAGTTCAACGCTGAGGTCAATTGTCATGCCGCCCCAGGGAACAACCGCTAGCGTACCGGCGCCGCCTCGCCCACCGTCGTCTTCAGCCATTCGAGGTCCGCGCTGCTCGTCTGGTCGAGTTGCAGCGGCGTGATGGCGAGGAAGCCGTTCAGCACCGCCCACACATCCGTTCCCTCTTCGCCCTCTTTCAAATCGCTGTAGTCCGGCCAGAAATACACGCGGTCTTCGCGCGGCTCATAGCGCTTATAGAACTGCGGCGTCGCCCAAGTGCTCTGCCGCACTACCCGCACGCCGGCCGGCTTCCCCGAGGGCGCGTTGATGTTCAGTAAGAGTCCCGGCCGCAGCCGGTTCTCCGCCCGCAACTGCTCGATCAGCTCCGCCACGTAACCGGCGATGGCCGCGTACTCTTCCCGCGTGGCTCTCCCGTGCATGGAGACCGCGATCGACGCGATCCCCGCGATGGCCCCTTCCCGCGCCGCGCCCACCGTCCCCGAGTAGTTCACCACCACGCCCAGGTTCATCCCCCGGTTGATGCCGCTCACCACTAGGTCCGGCCGCCGCGGCGCCAGCGCCTCGATCCCCAGCCGCGCGCACGTCGCCGGCCGCGCTGCGATGGCGTAGCCTCGGATTCCCGGGATGATTTCCACCTCGCGCACCTGGAAGAACTCTCGCCCGGTCGTTCCGTGCCCGGTGCCGCTCTGATTTTCTTCCGGCGCCGCCACCAGCAACTCTCCCAGCGGAGCCAGCGCCCGCGCCAGCTCCTGGATTCCAGGCGCCTCGTAGCCGTCGTCGTTGGTGAGCAAGATTAGGAACGGCTCGCCGCCACTCTCTCCCCCCGCCGCTGCACCAGGCGGCGGGGCAAGAACAAGGATTAGCAGACACAGAACTAGGCTCCAGCGTGCGCGTCCCCTCATCGCTTCCCCCTTGCGAGTGATGTTTTTCTCAGCGAGAAAGCCAGTCTACCACACCGCTCCCGGGCCGACCCCGCCGCCCTTCCTTGACACCTAGCGCGGCTTCTCCTCTTCCGACCTCTGCGCTCTCTGCGCCTCTGCGGTAAATCGACATAATCGGGTGCCGCCGGTACTTCCTTGACACTAATTGGCCCTGCCACTACTATGGGTCGGCCTCACTGAAAATGTCCATTCGGGAAAAAGCCCAGTTGATGTCCGCGGCGGAGATTGACCGCACGCTCGTCCGCCTCGCCCACGAGATCGTGGAGCGCAACAGCGGCGTCGCCCACGTGGCCCTGGTCGGCATCCGCCGCCGTGGCGTCCCGCTTTCCCAGCGCCTGGCGGCCCGTATCGAAGAGATCGAAAAAGCTAAAATCCCTCAGGGCATCCTCGAGGTCACGCTCTACCGCGACGACCTCTCTACCATCGGCCCGCAGCCCCTGGTCAAGGAAGCCCCCCTCGGCTTCCCCATCGACGACAAGACCGTCATCATGGTGGACGACGTCCTCTACACCGGCCGCACCACCCGCGCCGCCATGAACGCCCTCTTCGAGCACGGCCGCCCCGCCCGCGTCCAGCTCTGCGTGCTCATTGACCGCGGCTGGCGCGAGCTGCCCATCGAGGCCACTTACGTCGGCCGCCACGTGCAGACCGCCGCCAACGAGATCATCGAAGTTCGCCTGCGCGAAGTGGACGCCGAAGAGCGCGTCGTGCTGGTCGAAAAAGTCCCCGACTGACCCGTCTCTTCGTCGCCGATTGACCGAGGTGCTCGCCCCGTGCCCGCTCGCAAGACCGTCGCCCGCCTCTCCCAGCCCCATCTCCTCGGCATTGAGCCTCTCCGCGTCGAAGACATCGAATTGATTCTCGCCACCGCCCGCGCCTACCAGACGCGCGTCGCCGACGAGCGCCGGCCCGTCCCGCGCTCCGACCTCCTCGCCGGCAAAACCCTGGTGCTCGCTTTCTTCGAAGCCTCCACCCGCACGCGCATCTCCTTCGAGATCGCCGCCCAGCGCCTCGGCATGGACGTCGTCGACCTCGCCACCGAAGCCTCCAGCGTCCAGAAGGGCGAGTCGCTCCTCGACACTGTTAAGACTCTCTCCGCCATGCGCCCCGATGCTCTCGTCGTGCGCCACCGCGGCTCCGGCGTACCTCACTTCCTCGCCCGCCACACCGACGTCCCCATCCTCAACGCCGGCGACGGCGCCCATGAGCATCCCACCCAGGCCCTGCTCGACGCCCTTACCATCCTCGACCACAAGGGCAGCCTTTCGGGGCTCCGCGTCGCCATTCTCGGCGACATCCTCCACAGCCGCGTCGCCCGCTCCAACATCCACTTGCTCTCAAAATTTGGCGCCCGCGTCGTGCTCGGCGGCCCGCCGCCGCTGGTGCCGAAAGAGTTCGAGCGCCTCGCTCCGGGCCTCACCGTCTGCCACCGCCTCGAGGACGCGCTTGCCGGCGCTGACGTGGTGATGATGCTGCGCGTGCAGCTCGAGCGCCAGCGCGAGCCGCTCTTCGCCTCCCCCGCCGAGTACGCCCGCCACTACTGCCTCACGCCCGCGCGCCTCGCGCAGGCCAAGCCCGACGCCATCGTCATGCACCCCGGGCCCTTCCTCCGCGGCATCGACATCTCCGGCGAAGTCGCCGACAGCCCGCGCTCCGTCATCCCGCATCAGGTCGAAAACGGCGTCGCCGTCCGCATGGCCCTGCTCGAGCTCCTTACGGGAGCGCCGGCGTGAAACCCCTCATCATCAAGAACGGCTGCGTCGTCGACCCCGCCTCCGGCCTCGACGCTCGCCGCGACGTCCTTATCGAGGACGGGCGCATAGCCGCGATCGACACTTTTATCGACCGCGCCGACGCCGACCTCTTCGACGCCGCCGGCCTCGTTGTCGCCCCCGGCTTCATCGACATCCACGTCCACCTGCGCGAGCCCGGCAAAGAAGGGGCGGAAACCATCGTCACCGGCACGCGCGCCGCCGCCGCCGGCGGCTTCACCGCCGTCGCCTGCATGCCCAACACCCAGCCCGTGAACGACAATCCCATGGTCACGCGCTTCATCTTGGGCCAAGCAGCGCAGGCCGGCCCTGTGCGCGTCTATCCCATCGGGGCGGTCACGAAGAACAATGCGGGCGAGGAGTTGGCGGAAATCGAATCGCTGCGCGCCGCGGGTGCGGTCGCCGTCACCGACGACGGCCGCCCGGTCTCGAGCGCGCGCCTGCTGCGCCGCGCCCTCGAGTACTGCCGCGCCCTCGACATCCCGCTCGTGGACCACTGCGAAGACCCCACGCTCGCCGCTGGCGGCGTGATGCACGAAGGCGAGTGGTCGCTCCGGCTGGGTCTGCGCGGCATCCCGGCGCTCGCCGAAGAACTCCCCGTCGCTCGCAACGCGCGCCTTGCCGCCGAGACCGGCGCCCGCGTTCACATCGCGCATCTCTCCACGCGCGCCGCGCTCGACGTCGTTCGCCGCGCCAAGCAGCAAGGCGTGTCAATCACCTGCGAGGTCACGCCGCACCACTTTACGCTCACCGACGAAGCCTGCCGCGACTACGACACCCGCGCCAAAATGAACCCGCCGCTGCGCACCGCCGACGACGTGACCGCGCTCATCGAAGGTCTCGCGGACGGCGCCGTCGACGCCATCGTCTCCGACCACGCCCCCCACGCGGAGTCGGAGAAGCAAACCGATTTCGAGTCCGCACCCTTTGGCATCATCGGGCTCGAGACCGCGGTGGCACTCGCGCTTGACAAGCTCTTCCACACCGGAAAGATTCCTCTGCTCCGCCTGGTCGAGCTCTTTTCCACTGGCCCCGCGCGCGCTCTCGGCCTTCCCGGCGGGCGCATCCAGGTGGGCGCGCCCGCTGACCTCACGCTCTTTGATCCTGAGCGCCGCTGGACCTACCGCGCCGCCGAGGGCCTCTCCAAGAGCCGCAACTCGCCCTTCGATGGCTGGAGCTTCCGCGGCTGCGCCGGCGTTACGATTGTCGCCGGCCAGATCATCTTCCGACGCTGAACCAGCTCCGATTCACATCGTCCGAGCCCGGAGGCACCTGCCTCCGGGTCTTCTTGGGCTGGCCAAAAGCAGTTCAGCCCAGTGGCTTTCGCCACTGGGCTGAAACTGTTGTCCCGATTACCTAACTAGAAGTGACTGATGGCGTGCGCCGGCCCTTCTTCCGGCACGTGGATCGAATGCGAGTGCACCTGCTGGCCGTTCTGCTGCCGGTAGAAATGGTTCAACGCGCCTCTGCCCTTCCCGATGCCGTAGCCCTTGGCGATGGCTTTGCCGACGTACGCTTTCGCCAGCATCACGGCGTCGGCGAGCTGACGGCCCAGCGCCAGGTTAGCGGCAATGGCGGAAGAAAACGCGCAGCCGGTGCCGTGCGTGTTCTCCGACTTGATGCGCTCGCTGTCGAAGGGCGTGAACTCGCTGCCGACGTAGAGCAGGTCCGTGGGCCGCTCCAACTCGCCGCCGGTGATGACTACGGCGCGCGCGCCCATCTCGCGCAGCTTGAGCGCCGCCGTCTTCATGTCGTCGAGCTTCTTGATCTCAACCCCGGTCAGCGCCGCCGCTTCGCCGATGTTGGGTGTGACCACCGTCGCCAGGGCGAGCAGACGCCGCGCCAGCTCCTTCGCGCCGCCCGCTTCCAGCAGCTCCATCCCCGACGTCGCCCGCAGCACCGGGTCGAGCACGACGTGAGCGAACTTCTTCTTCTCCAGCAGCTCAGCCACCGCTTGCACATTCGCCCGCGTGCCCAGCATGCCGATCTTCACCGCCGCCACCGGCACGTCCTTGATCAGCTCTTCCAGCTGCGCCCGCACCAGCTCCGCCGAGACGGGCTGCACGCCCTTGACGCCGCGCGACGACTGCACCGTCAGCGCTGTCAGCACAGCCACGCCGTAGCAGTTGTGAGCAGCGATCGTCTTGAGATCGGCGCCGGCGCCGGCGCCCGCTGTGGGATCAAATCCCGCGATGGTGAGAACAATAGGGGGGATACTACTGCTAGGTTGACTCATCTTGTCCGCGCACCTCCGCTACCTGCTTTCCCGCGACAAGGATAACGCAAAAAAAGACAGTCAACACAAACATTTTTCTGACGGAGGGCTTCTGGGACAGATGTTTGTGAAATCAGCGCAGCCGCTGAAAATCTTCGGCCGAGATGCCCAACTGGCGCAGCATCTTGAAAAAGAGCGGCGGGCCGATTTCCCTACCGCCGTGCAAGGGGATGGTTACCGCGCGGCCATCCGGATGGTTCCAGCGCTCGTGGCTTCCGGTTTGCCTCTTGCGCTCGAACCCCAGCTTCCGGGCCACCGCCTGGAATTCGCGCGCCGTGGCGCTAGGCATGGACGATTTCGGTGGTGTCCTTCGGGAGGGGCAGCCCCTTCTCTCGGTACTCCTCGGCGATCATCGAGAAGACTTGGTTCAGCTCGGCCAGCGCTTCTTCACGAGTCCCCATCAAGGCGTAGCAACCGGGGATAGCCGGGACCTCGGCCACCCAGCCTCCGTCTTCCTGACGGTAAAGGACGATTTTGTAGTCCTGCAAAGTCATCGCTTCATCGCCTCGCTGCCGGACACCCGTCGACGCGTCGCCGACAGCTTAACACGCAGGCAATCGCCTGAACCGGCCGCTCGCGGAGCCGTTCGTCCCCAGGGACCGGCCTCACGGAAACAGCCCGCGCACCAGCGTCGCTTCCGCCACCCGCCCGATGGCGAGGATGTAAGCGGCCACGCGCATGTTCACCCGGTAGCGCTTCGAAGTCTCGAACACCTCGTTGAAGGCGCGCTTCATCACGGTTTCGAGTTTGGCGTTCACTTCCTGCTCCGACCAGAAGAAATTCTGCAAGTCCTGCACCCACTCGAAGTAGCTCACCGTCACCCCGCCGGCGTTGGCCAGGATGTCGGGCAGCAGGAAGACGCCCTTGCGGGTCAGGATGTCGTCGGCCATCGGCGTGAGGGGGCCGTTAGCAGCCTCGGCGATGATTTTGGCCTGGACGCGCCCGGCGTTCTCGCTGGTGATGACATTCTCGAGCGCCGCCGGAATCAGGATGTCGCACTTCAGCTCCAGCAGCTCTTCGGCCCGGATGCGCGACGTCCCCGCCAGCGCCACCACCGAGCCGTTTTTCTCCTTGTGCCGCAGCGCCTTCACCGGATCGATCCCGCGCGGGTTCACCACCGCCCCCTTGGAGTCGCTGATGGCGATGATCTTCGCCCTCTGCTCGTGGAACAGCCGCGCCGCGATGCTGCCGGCGTTGCCGAATCCCTGGATGGCCACCTTCGCGCCCCGCAGGTTGATGCGCCGCGTCTTGCACGCCTCCTGCGTGACGATCAGGCAGCCGCGCGCCGTGGCCTCGTTGCGTCCTTCCGACCCGCCCAGCGAGACCGGCTTGCCCGTTACCACGCCCAGGCACGAATAGCCCACCGTCATCGAATAGGTGTCCATCACCCACGCCATGGTCTGGTCGTCGGTGTAGACATCGGGCGCGGGGATGTCCCGGTCGGGTCCGATGATGGGCAGGATCTCCGACACGTAGCGCCGCGTCATCCGCTCCAGCTCCCCCTTCGACATCCGCCGCGGGTCGCAGATCACGCCGCCCTTGCCGCCCCCGAAGGGGATGTTCACCACCGCCGTCTTCCACGCCATCCACGCCGCCAGCGCCTTCACCTCGTCCAGCGTCACGCTGGGGTGGTAGCGGATTCCCCCCTTGGCCGGCCCGCGCGCGATGTTGTGCTGCACGCGGTAGCCCTCGAACACTCGCACCTGTCCGTTGTCGAGCTTGATGGGAATCGAAACCACCATCTGCCGCTTGGGCGTGCGCAACACCTGCCGCAGGCCGGCGTCAAGCTTGAGGTGGTCGGCGGCCTGGTCGAATTGCAACTGGGAGATGAGGTACGGGTTCAGGTTCTCCTTCATCGCTGGCGTCTCCGTGCGCGCTCGCGCCCGCGCGCTGCTTTGGATTGATCCCTGGGTCCCCGGGGGTCGCAACTCTTCAGCCGCCGGCTTCGGCGCGGCGCGCAGGCTGCTCGCCGTAGGCGGCGCGGCAGCGCTCCGAGCAGAAGTGGAGCGTCTCGCCGCCCGCGTCTTCCTTTATCGACAGCTCAATGTCCACAAAGGTTCCACACACCGGGTCGCGCTTCATCACCCCACGCCGCGGACCGCCGTATTGCGCCGCCAGCGGCGGCTCCATCCGCTCCACCGCGCACGCCACCACGCGCTTCCAGCCTACGCTCCAGAACCAGTGCCACAGCCACCGCAGCAGCCACACCGCCGCTACGAGAGCGAGTAGGCGCAGCAGAAAGCTCATGGACGCGCCCCGGCCGCCTCCAGCTCCCGCGCCAACTGCTCCAGGCCGGCGAACGTCGGGTGGGCCCGGCGCAGCTCCTCGTAGGCCGCCTGCGCTCCGGCGCGATCCTTCTTCCCATGCAGGCGCGTGAGCGCCAGCCCGTAGAGCGCCTGGGGCTTGCGAGGCTCGAGCTCGAGCGCGCGCGCGTATTCCACCAGGGCCTCGTCGTGGCGCCCCAAATGGTAGTAGCAGGTCGCCAGGTCGGTGCGCGCGTGCGTGTTTTTCGGCTCCAGCTCCAGCGTCCGCTTGTACCAGAACACCGCCTGCTCCCAGCGCTCGAGGTCGTAGAGGAAGTCAGCCAGCTCGCGGGCGGTCGCGGCGTCGCGCGGGTTGGCTTCGGCGCGCTCCTGCAGTTCACGCCAGCGCTGGGCAACGTCGAGGGGCGGATGCCCGGTCGGGAGCTCCTCGTCCCCCTCCGCCGCCGGAGACGGAGCCGGCGGCTGCACCACAGTGCGCAGTGCCCCCCTCGAAGTCTGCTGCGAGTAGACGTAGCCCCCCACAAAGCCGATGGCGGTGAAAAGTAGGGCGGTAATCAGGAGGTCGCGGCGCACGATAGTTGCTGGCTGCGGGTCAATGAGGAGTCTAACGGCGGCACACGCGAGTGTCAACCGCGCCTACAGATGGGCCCGGAGAAATACCACCGCGTCGTCGATAACCGGGCCGTAGGCTGTCAACAGGTCGGTCCCGTGCGCCCCGCCCGGGTAGAGCTTGACCACTGTGTCGCCCCGCGCCCCCTCTCCCAGCCGCCGCACCGCGCCGGCGCTCGAGAGATCCTCCTCGGCGCCGACCAGCAATAACGGCCGGGTTCCGTAGTCGCGCAGCGCCGGCTCGGTGGTCACCCCGAGGTGATTCAGCCCGGGCGAGAGCAGCGCCGCTACCCGCACCAGCGGCTCGGCAGCGGCGAAATTCAGCGCCGCGTTGGCCCCCAGGCTGGCCCCGATAACCCCGATGCGGGCGGCGTCCACCTTCTTCTGCTCCCGCAGGAAGGTGAACCCGGCGCGCGTATCCGCCAGCAGCCGCTCGCGGTCCGTGCGGCCACCTTCGCGGAAATCGAGCGCCAGAACACCGTAACCCTCGGCGTGCAGCCGCGCCGCCAACGGAAGCCACTCCTCCTTGCCATGCCCCAGCATGGGCAGCAGCAGGACAGCCGGTGACATCCGCTCCCGGGGTTCCCAGTAGAGGCCGGCCAGCGACTCGCTCCCCAGCGGCACCTGGACTTTGCGCGGGCCGTCACAGCCCGCTCCGCCTAGAACGAGCGTCGCCAGCAACACCAGCAAGAGCACGCGGCGGATCTTTCCGCGTCTCAGGGTAGTTCCTCCGGCAACGGCACCGGCGGGAGCAGCATCGGCGGCGGGGCCGCCCCCAAGCTCTCCAAGTAATCCCGCGCCTTGGAAGCGTACGGGCCCTCCGGTGCTAGCTGGAGATAGCGGTGGAAGACCTTGACGATTTCAGCGCGTTCCCCCGGGCGTTCTAGGAGCGGCCGCGGAGACCGGGCCTCCGCCCGTCGCAGCATCGCCACCGCCAGGAAAAAGTGCGCCACGGCCAGCGTCGGCTCAAGGCTTGTCGCCTGTTGCAGGGCGGTCAGCGCTTCTGCGCTCCGGCCCATGTTCAGCAGCAACGCCCCCTGGTTGAAGTGGTAGGAGGCGGCGCGCTCCGGATCGAGCCGCGCGGCGCGGCGAAAGTGCGCCAGCGCCTCCTCGGGCTTTCCCTCTCGCACCAGCAGGGCGCCGAGGTTATTGTGGTGCGCCGCTTCGCCGGGTTCGAGCTCGAGCGCCCGCTGGAAGGCGCTTCTCGCCTCCTCCGTGCGCCCCAGGGCGGCCAGCGCCGAGCCCAGCAACCCGAGAATCGTCCCGCTGTCCGGCTCCAGAGCGAGCGCGGCGCGGTATTCCTCCGCGGCCTGCTCCGGCTCATTGTCATTCAGCAGGCGCATGGCACGGTTGTAGTGCGCGTGCAGACGATAAATGCTCTCGGCGCGCTCGCGCTCCTCAGCCAGGCGCTGCTCCAGCTCCGGTTCGAGGCGGGCGCGGCTTTCGGCCTCCTCACGGAGTCTCTTCAGGTCGATATCCACCCGCAACATTCCCTGCCCGGGTGGCAGGGTCACGGGGAAGGACCACAGGATTTGCCCCTCGCGGAGCAACAGCAGGTGGTACTGGCTGGCCTGCAACCCGGACGCGGCAAAACGTCCTTCCGGGTCCGTCTGGACCTCACGTCGAATCGGAGGATTCAGGGAGCGCAGCACGATGCTCGCCCCCGCCAGCGGCTGACCCTGCTCGTCGTGGACGCTCCCGACGATGGCGCCGGTCTCTCCGACCTGGGCGAAAACTGGAGCCGCCAGCAGCCACGCCACGAGAAGAACTGCGAGGAAGAGCGCACCCCGAGATTCGGCCATATCTTTTGTTCGCCTGCGAAACCCTGGAAGCGGACTGGACCCGCGCAGCCGGCGGCTACTTCTTCTTCTTGACTTGCACCGCGGCGGGCACAGTCTGCTCGATTGCCACCAGCATGGCCTTGGCGTCGTTGGCATAACGGCCGCTGGGCTCCAGCGTCAGATACCGCTCAAAGGCTTCCCGCGTGCCCGGTTGGAGAACCGTCTTGACCTGGCCGCCTTCGATGGCGGTGCTGGCGGTCCCGAACAGGCACACACCCAGCCAGTAGAAGGCATCGGCGCGCTTGGGGTCGAGCTGGGTGGATTTCTGCAACGGCTCCACCGCGTCCTTCAACCGACTCTCGTTGTACATGATGACGCCGATGTTGAAGTAGCAGGCGCTACCCTGTTGCGGGTTCACCGGCGCCACCTTCTCGCAGCCCTTGTGCGCCTCTTCAATGCGGTTGGCCTTGATGTACAGCGGAACCAGGTTGGCATACAACCCGGCCGCCTCCTCTGGCTTCAACTCGATGGCCTTCTCGTAAGCGGCGATGCCCTTCTCAACATTATTGGCCGCAGTGTAGGCGCGACCCAGGTTCGCCCACACAGCGAATTGTGCGGGGTCAATCACCGAAGCGCGCTCAAGGGCGGCCGCAGCCTCTGCATAGGCCGCCTGCTGGACGTTCTGGCCGACCTCCGCCTGGCAGGCGTCCACGCAGGCCGCCGCCTCCGCCGTGGGACTCGCCTGGCAGCGGGCGGCGCAGACGGTGGCGGCGTTGGGCTCGCGCATGAGCTTGAGGCCCAGATCGAACTCGCCCCGCAGGCTCTTGTCCTTCTCCATCGCCTTCAACGCCTCAGCCCGCTGCCGCTTCTGCTCTTCGGTCATCTGCTTCTCTTGTTCTTCGCGGAGCTGCTTAAGGTTGAAGTCTACGCGCCTCGTTTCCCCGCCGGAGATCTTCACTCCTCTCAGTTCGTAGAGGATGTTTCCGTCCTTGAGGAGACGAATGGTGTAGGTGGCGCGTCCCGCAGCCAGGCCGGTATAGATATAGTGCCCCTTGCTGTCGGTTTTGGTTTCGAACTTCCCACTGATGTCGGTGCGTTCAATCTGAACTGTGACATCGGCCATGGGCTTGTCGTCGTAATCCTTCACCTCGCCCTCGAGCCCGCCCATCTGCGCCTGCGCGGGCAAGGCCAAGACAAGGAGCAGCCCAAAGATGAATCCCGGAAGAGAATAATCGTGGCGTACTCTCATGATCGTCCGCCTTACACTTCGGATTTGCCTTCCTTTGCGAGTATAGCCCACTTTCCGCCGCCGGGGGAGAGTTCAGAACACCCGCCGCAGCAGCACGACTCCGGATTCTCCCTCGCAACAAGTTGGATGCCGCACGGAAGAGAGCGGGCTGCCCGCCACCGCCCTGTTTCCAGGCTAGTGCCGTTTCAACTATTGGAAGCTAACTTCCCGATTGTAGGACAGGGAGTTCAGGCTGCTTTTGCTTATGTACTTCTTCGGCAAAACGAGTTGGAACGGCACTAGGCAGAAGCCGGGGGCCGGTAGGTGGCCGTGGTGGTGTCGCTCTCGAAAACCACCACCTCCCGCAAGCGCGCCCCGTTGGGGCTCGGGGCGAGCTGCTGGCTGAGCTGCTCGTAGAAGTAGCGCGCGATGTTTTCCGCCGAAGGATTGATTTCCGTGAACGGCGGCAGGTCGTTCAGGAAGCGATGGTCGAGCGCGCCGATCACCTCTTTCATCCGCCGCCGCAGCTCGGCGAAGTCAAACAGCAGGCCGGCAGCGTTGAGCCTCTCGCCTTCCACCACCACGCGCACTTTGTAATTGTGCCCGTGGACGTTTTCACACTTGCCCCGGTAGCCCCGCAGCGAGTGCCCGGCGGCGAAAGTTTCCTCCACAGTGACTTCGAACATAGTCAGCGTTCCGAAAAAAAGTGCCGCACGTCGTCCGGGTTCGAGGTCACGCGATACGGCGGCAGGCTTTCCAGAAAAAGTCTACCATACTGCTTGCGCAGGATGCGGTTGTCGAGCAGCGCCAGCACGCCGCGGTCAGTGCGCGCGCGCAGCAGCCGCCCGAAGCCTTGCTTCAGCGCGATGATGGCCTCGGGGATCTGATATTCGGTGAAAGCGTTGTGGCCGTCCTCCTGCAAAGCGCGGATGCGCGCCTTCACCACTGGGTCGGTGGGCACGGCGAAGGGCAGCCGGTCGATGATGACCGCGCTCAGTTGCGGGCCCTGCACGTCCACTCCCTGCCAGAAGCTTGCGGTCGCAAACAGCACTGCCTGCGGCGTTCGGCGAAACCGCTCCAGCAGCGCCGTGCGCGGCGCCGTGCCCTGGAGCAGCAGCGGAAAGTCCACGCGTTGCTCCACCCGGCGGTAGATCTCCTGCATCTGGTTGTAGCTCGTGAAGAGGACAAAAGCGCGGCCGCCGCTGGCCTGGAGCAGTAGCGCAATCTCCTCGGCGGCCTCCGGCACAAAGCCCGGTGTGCGGATGTCCGGCAGCCGCTCGGAGATGTAGAGCAGCGCCTGGCCGGCGTGGTCGAACTCCGACGACAGCACTTTTTCTTCAGCGGCGCGCACCCCCAGGCGCAGCTTGAGGTAATCGAAGCGGTTGGCAACCGCCAGTGTGGCCGAAGTGAGCACCAGCGTGTCGTAGCGCTCGAAAAGCGCCGCTTGCAGGATGGGCGCGACGTCAATCGGCGTC
>Ga0209640_10003914_pt1 | contig 13084 bp, 7 predicted proteins | sample RifCSP10_1_FD_184018 | JGI IMG/M metagenome (GOLD analysis project Ga0209640, IMG submission 184018) | Soil microbial communities from Rifle, Colorado - Rifle CSP2_sed 10_1 (SPAdes) (version 2) | ecosystem: Environmental > Terrestrial > Deep subsurface > Rock core/Sediment | place: Rifle...
CCCCATCCATAACGCCGCGATGCCGTATGCAGGCAGCGGATAGACGTGGAACATGTGCTTATGCAGGGAATCGTAGTCGAATCCCAGCAGCAGCAGCAGGACCGCGGAGGGTCCCAGAAACGCGACCGTAAGACCCCAGGACACTCTGCGCCCCCAGACTTGCCACTGAACGGTGAATCCGACCGCCGCCACGATCGTTCCTACGAGCGCGAACTGTGCCAGCAATTCGCTTCCCAGAAACTCGAAGTAACGGATCCGATCGATCCAGGTCGCCGAGGGCGATCCGTCCACGTGGGCATATCCCGCGCGACTAACGAAAAACCAGAACTCGCGTACGGACTCGATCGGACCGTTAAAGCTGATCACCAACCCGCCCCACGACAGGAACACCATCCACGCGTAGGGAGTCAGCCCGAGAACGAAAAGCGAGAGCAGCACATGTGCCCGCCTGAGCGCTCCGCGGGCGAGCGGCCAGAGCAAAATCGCCAGGCCGGGAGCTGCCAGCAGCATCAACGGCCAGTGGTTGGCGAGGCTGAGCCCGAAAATGAACGCGATGAGCGGAAGAAGCCGCGGATGTTCGCCCGGCCCCCGGACAAATTCCGGCCGTCCCGCCGGACAGGCGCGCAGTCCCAGAAGCAGGAGGACAAACAGGAACAGCGTGTTGAAGGTGTAGACCTCCGCAATGATCGCCTGCGACCAGAACGTTCTCGACACCCCGAGCCCGAACGCCGCCACATACGCGGGAATGCGTCCCTCGATCAGGGCGCGCGCGCAAAGCCAGACGGCGGCGCAGGTGAGGGCACCGAAAACCGCACTCAGCAAGTGCACCCGGTAGGCGATCGAACCGATCGGCAGCAGCGTGAAGGCCTTGCCGAGCAGCGTATGAAGGGGATAACCCGGCGGATGCTCGATACCGAGAAAGTAACTCGAGAGGATGAATAGGCCGTCATCTTCCAGCGCAACGGTGCGCGGCGCGGTCGCCGCGTACAGGGCGAAAAGCGAGAGCGCAACGAGTGCCGCCTCTAACCAGTCGGCCCGCGTCGGCAGAAACGTCCCCCTGCGCGCGACTTGCGCCGCACTCTCCCGGTTCATCAGCGTTTGTCCCGGGTCGTCCCGCCCCACGTCAGCGACGCGGTGGTGAGGAAGTTCCACACCGCGGCGATCAGCGCCCCCGTGAGTCCCGCGGCCCAGTACTTCACGGACTGCAGGTATAGCCAATCCGCCACCGCCAGGTTGATCAGCGCGCCGACTCCGCAGGCGAGGTAGAAACTCGCCAAGCCGCGCCAGATCCGGGTCCCGCGCAGACGTTGGTCGCCGTACGTGAAGATGTTGTTGAGGAAGAAATTACTCGTCATTGCTGCCCAGGTTGCAAGGCCCTGGCTGACCAGAAATGTGCCTCCCCACAACGAGAAGGTCGCCCAGAGCACCGCGAGATGCACGCCGAGGCCCGTGAAGCCCACGCCCGCGAACAGGAAAAAGCGCGCCGGCACCAGTCTTCCAGAGAGGTGGTAGAGGACCAGCATGACGAACTCCGCGACGACGCGCGCGCTCAGCTTGCTCTCGCCGTACTGGCGGCTGCGCATTCGATAGGGCAGCTCCCGGACCTTCACCTCTCCGCGGCCCGCGGCAATCAGGTCCAGCAGGATCTTGAATCCCCGGCCGTAAAGCCTGCGCACGACACGCTCGAGGTACGCCCGGCGAACCACAAAGAAGCCGCTCATGGGGTCGGTGAGATCCTTGCAGATCAGATTCCCCACGGCGCCCGCCATACGGCTCATCCGCACTCTCGCGGGCGCCAGGTCCCCAGTGCTCGCGCCTTCCATGTAGCGGCTCGCGACCACGATATCGGCGTCGCCGCGGCCGATCGAATCGAGGAACCTGGGGATCAGGTTCTCATCGTGCTGCAGATCGGCATCCATCACCACCAGATAGGGCGCCGAGCTTGCGAGCATACCTTCGATGCATGCAGAAGCGAGCCCGCGCCGACCGATGCGATGGATGCAGCGCACGCGGCGATCCTGCTGCGCGCGTTCGCGCACCAGCGCCTCCGAGCCATCGAATGCGTCGTCGACGACGATGATCGTTTCCCAGTCGCGCCCCTGGAGCGTCCGATCGAGCACAGACAGCAGAAGCGGGATGTTGTCGCGCTCGCGGTAGGCGGGAACGACGACGGTAAATTCAGGCATTGCAATCGCGGGACAACTAGCGATCCTCCTTCAGCCGCAGCACGCTCAGCAGAAACGATGCCAGCGCAACCTCCATGCCCCCCACCATCAGGGCGGATGCAGGAATGGTATCCCGCATCACGATCCTTGGATCGAGCGCGCCGAATCCCGTCTCGCGCCAATGCCAGAACGCGATCGCGCTCCAGAGAAAACCGAGCAGCGCGGCGCCGCCGCCGGCTAGAAGACCGCGCTCGAGCGTGAACGCGCCCAGCAGACGTTCCAGCATCGCATGGCGGGGAAGCAGCCCCGCATTCTGCGCCGACACTCGCGCAAAAAGCGCGAACAGGCAGAGTTGCAAACCGAGCAGCGCCGCCGCCGAGGCATACAGCATGCTATGAATGTCCAACCCTGCCCCGCCGATTCGCAACGGGGCGAAATAAAGCAGTACCGTGAACGCGACTCCCAGCACGAGCAGCGAAATTCCCGGATACAGAAACAGCCAGCGCGGGCTGAACAGCAGCAGGAACCGCAAGTGCCGCCAGCCGTCACGGAAACTCCTGAGGTGCGGAGGGCGCCCCCGGCCATCCGGTGCAAGCGTGGTCGGTACTTCGGCGATGCGCCAGCCGCTGAGCACCGCCTTGACCACGACTTCGCTTGCGAACTCCATGCCCGAAGTGCGCAGGCCGAGCGCGAGAACCCGCTCGCGGTCAAAACCTCTCAGTCCACAGTGGAAATCGCGCACGCTGGTACGAAAGAAGAGCCTTCCCATGAAACTCAGCAACGGGTTGCCGATGCGGCGGTGCAGGAGCGGCATGGCGCCCGGAAGAATTCCGCCCGCAAAACGATTTCCCATGACGAGCGGATATTCCTCGCGCAGCTTTGCCACAAATCCTTCGAGCCGGCTGAAGTCGTAGCTGTCGTCGGCGTCCCCCATGATCACGTACTTGCCGCGCGCGGCTTCGATGCCCGCCCGCAGTGCAGCGCCGTAACCGCGCTCCTCGACCTGGATGACGCGAGCGCCCGCGGCATCCGCGACCGCCTGCGAACCGTCGGTGGAACCGTTGTCCGCGACCACGACTTCGCCCTCGATACGGTGTCGATCGAGAAAATTGCGTGCCTTCGCCACGCAACGCGCGACGGTCGCCGCCTCATCGAGACACGGCATGAGGATCGTGAGTTCCATCGGCCAAGGATCCCCCCGCCCGGTTCAGGGGCGGTGTTCCGGTTCAGGGCAAAAAAAAAGGCACCCCGAAGGGTACCTTTTTTTCCGAAACCAGCCTGCGATCAGCCGCGGCAGGAGCCGGGCAGGTATTTCGCGTTTACGTTCGTGCCGTCGCCGGCGACACCGCAACGCCAGCCGAACAAGCCCGCGCCCGAGAACACGGCAAAGGTTGCCACGGTGGTGGAATTCCCCAGCGGCACCAGAGTCACGACACTCCCGTCCACCGAGGCGGAGATGGACGTGACAGTCGCAGTTACTGCGCCGTCGGCAGACGTCGTAACCGCGTTGACGTACTTGGAGCTCCCAGCCTGCTCACATCCCCAGCTGTTCGCGGTCGGTGCAGAGCCGCCTGACTGGTAAACCTCCGTGATCGAAGTGCGGCATGCGCTCATTGCCAGAATCACCTCGGACATCTTCGCCCGCACGGTGTAATCCTGATACGCGGGAAGCGCTACCGCGGCCAGGATGCCGATGATCGCGACCACGATCATCAACTCGATCAGCGTAAAGCCCTGTTGCAACCGTTTCATGCAAGTCTCCTTTTCGAATTGAGTTGCGGCATCACTGCCGGCTTGAATACAAGCAAAGCCCATACCATCGCCGGGGGGCAAATTGTCTCATGAAAATCAAATCCGTCAGAAATTTTCAGGTGACGGTGCGGGTCACGTGCTGACAATTTCCGTCACGTTCCAGGAACTCGGTAGTGAACATATTCGAGTTCCCCCCTCCCGCTATTGAACTGTTCAGCGTCATTCAGCATTGCTCGTTCAAACGTGCTCGCCGGCGCACCACCTGCGCCACATTCCGCGATAGGCGTCTTCCATGTCGAGCGCGAATCGTGCCTCGTCCATGAGCGGAGACGCGCGCATCCTTTCGCGCAGGAAACGGCGCAATTCGGCGATGGTCTCCTTCTCGCCGGCGAATCGCACTGCGCGCCGCACGTAGTCCGCCGGCGATGACGCGATCCAGTCCGCGAGACCGACCGCGGTCAGAATGCTCGCCGCGCTGCGCGAGGCGGGCCGCGGACCCGGCAGAGTGAGCACCGGTACGCCCATCCAGAGGGCGTCGCACGTGGTGGTCCCGCCGCTATACGGCGCCGTGTCGAGCGTGATGTCCACGCTGCCGAACGATCGGAAGTAGTCCTGCATCGACATGAATGGCAGCAGCGTGACTCTGGACGGACGCACCCCGTCGCTCGCCAGGGCCGCAAGTAATTCGTCGCGGGCGCGGCCGTGCGAAACTCCGGCGACGACCAGGCGCGACTCAGGCACCTCCCGCAGGATCTGCGCCCACTGCGAGCGCATCTGCGCGGTGAGCTTGGCGATCTGCGTGAACGAGCCGAACGTGACGAAACCGTTCGTTTCGAGCGGAGCGATTCCGGTGCTGTCCACGTTCACGAACGGCCGGTAACACCACTGACTGTACGGCAGCCGTATCAGTGTCTCGGTGTGCCACCGGTCGGTGAGACCCGGCGGATCGCAGCAGGCATCGGAGATGCGGTACTGGATGCGCGTCAGGCCCGTGGTGTTCAGGTACCCGAGCCAGGCCGCCTGGACCGGCGCCGGCTGCTGAGCGAACACGCCGAGCCGGGAGATTCCGGAGTGCCCGGCAAGATCGACCAGAATGTCGATCCCGTCGCGATGCACGGCGTCGGCGAGTTCCGCTTCCGACATCGCCCGCGCGTCGCGCCAGCGATCAGCCCCGGCCTCGAGCTGCCGCGTCACGGCGTCCGTGACGTCGGCGACCGGGTAGCAGGTCACCTCGAACATCGACCGGTCGCCTCGCTCGATCAGCGGAATCAGGAAAAGCGACACGGGGTGGTAGGAAAATTCCCCGGAGATGTAGCCGATCCGCAACCGCCGGTTCGGGTCCCGGTCGTTCATGAAGGGGGCGAAACGCGCGGGAAACGCCTTCTCCAATCGCTCGCCGAACGCCTTGTGCCGTGCGAAGTGCTCGTCGGCCGAGACGCCGTCGACGAAGTTCAGGGCGAACAGCTCATAGGACTCGAATTCGAATCGCTCCGGAGCATGCGCGCGTCCCGCGCGGCACAGCTCGAGGAACTCCCCGATCCGGCCGGCACGGTGCAGGACGTTCGCCCGCACGCGGTACGCGAGCGCATGATCGGGATGGATCGCGATCGCACGCCCGAACGCCGCTTCTGCCTCGTCGAACCGATGCATGTTCATCAGCGCGTAGCCGTAGTTGTACAGCGCGTCGGCCCAGTCCGGCCGCTGCTTCAGCACCGCCTCGAGGTGGAGCGCCGCGGCGGGGAGATCGCTCCGCACCTGGTACAGATCGGCGAGCGCGGCGTGCGCGTCCGCATTCGCGGGATCGAGCGAGACGGCGCGCTTCAGCGCCGACTCCGCTTCGGCGTCGCGCCTCAGCTTCCGCAGCACCAACCCGTATCGGAACCACGCCCCGAAATCATCCGGCCTCTGCCGGATGGCCACTTCCAGCGCGGCCGCCGCGCCCGCCGCGTCGCCCCGCGCATCGAGCAGGTTCGCGAGGACGATCTGCGCCTCCGGAAATGCAGGCCGGTGCTGCAGGGCGGCGCGCAAATGCGCCTCGGCAGGTTCGGTCACGCCCCGCGTAAATAGCAATTTCCCGAGGTTGTAGTGCGCGAAGGGGTTGTCCGGCTCGACCGCTAGCGCGGCCTCGTAGGCTGCGATCGCCTCTTCGGCCCGGCCGGTCGCTTCGAGTCCGATCCCGAAGTTGAGATGCGCCCGGGCGTATCCGGGCGTCGCAGCGACGGCCCGGCGATAGCGCTCGCAGGCTTCCTTCCAGTCGCCTGCCTTTTCGGCCCGGTTTCCTTCCGCGACCAGCCGGTCGGCCGTTTCCCTTGCGGCGTGCGGCGAGGTGCCTTCCGCCGCGCGGCCAGCAGGCACCAGCCGGTTCAGGAGCTTCCGCAGCACGCGCGGCCGACGCCGGGGCTAGGGTACGAACCCCGGGACCTTCGAGGTGTCCACCTCGTCGATTTGATCCTCGTTCAGGTACATTTCCGCGTAGCGCTGGTACACCTTTCTGCGGACGAACACGTCGAAGAGGTCGGGATCGATGTGTCCGTTCAGCTTGAACTTCCCGAGAATCTCGAGCGACTCGGACAGGGTCTTGCCTTTCTTGTAGGGCCGGTCCTTCGCCGTCAGCGCCTCGAAGATGTCGGCGATCCCCATGACCCGCGCCTGGATCGACATCTGATCGCGCGTGAGTCCCCTCGGATAGCCCTTGCCGTCCATGCGCTCGTGATGACCGCCGGCGTATTCCGGGACTTTCTTGAGGTGCTTCGGCCAGGGCAGCGCCTCGAGCATCTTGATCGTCGCCACGATGTGGTGGTTGATGATCTGGCGCTCTTCCGGGGTGAGCGTGCCGGCGCGGATGGTCAGGTTCTTCAACTCGTCATCGGTGAGGAACGTACTCTCGCGCCCCGAGGCGTCGATCCAGCGGTACGCGGCGATGCGCTGGACGCGCTCGACATCCTCGTCGCGCATCCGCTCGCCCCCGATGTTCGCGGCGCGCAGGAACGCGCGATCATCCTCCAGCTGGCGGATTCGTTCTGCATGGCGCTCCTTCGCCGCGGGAGAGCCGTCCTTCAGCATCTCGATCTCGGCGTCGCGCTTCAGGATCTCGAAGCGCGTCTCGACCACGTGAATGCGGTCGCCGATCGTCTCCAGCTTGGTCGCCTTGTCGACCACGTGCACCGGGGTGGTCACCTTGCCGCAGTCGTGCAGCAGTCCCGCGATCTTGAGCTCGTAGCGGTCCCTTTCGGTCATGCCGAATTCCGCGAGCGGCCCCACGTCGGTCTCGCTTGCCGCCTCGGCGAGCATCATCGTGAGCACCGGCACGCGCTGGCAGTGCCCGCCGGTGTAAGGCGATTTTTCGTCGATCGCGGTGTTCATCATGTTGATGAACGACTCGAACAGTTCCTCGAGCTGGTTGATCAGCATCCGGTTGGTGAGCGCGATCGCCGCCTGCGAGGCGAGCGACTCCGCCAGCCGCTGGTCGGAGGGCGAGAACGGCACGATCTCCCCGCTGAGCGGGTCCGCCGCGTTGATCAGCTGCAGCACGCCGATGATTTCGTTGTCGTGGTTCTTCATCGGCACCGTCAGGAAGGACTTCGAGCGGTAACCCGTCTTCTTGTCGAAATTGCGCGTGCCGGAAAAGTCGAACCCCTGCTCGGCGTAGGCGTCCGCCACGTTCACCGTCTTGCCGGTGAGCGCCGCGTAGGCCGATACGTTGCTGTGGTTCGGCTTGCCGTCCTTGTAGAGCTGAACCGGGTAAAACGGGACCGGAGTTCCGGTCGTTCCGCCGAGGTAATACTTGAGACTGGTGGTGCGGACGATCTCGAAGCGCAGCGTGTTTTCCTCGGTGACCCGATACAGCGTGCCGCCGTCGGCCCGGGTGATCGCCTTCGCCGCCGCGAGGATGGTTTCCAGCAGCCGATTGATGTCGCGCTCGGCCGAAAGAGACGCGCCGATGTCATTCAGCTGCTCGAGGCGCCGGACGAGGTCCTCATCCGGCGCTGGAACGCTACTCAACGTGCGCGCCGCCTGCGTGCTGTCGACCGAAGCGCTCATCGCTGGCGGGGGGCGCTCATTTGATGCAGACCGCCCGCACTTCCTTCATATTGGTGATGCCCATCAGCACCTTCTCGATGCCGTCCTGTTTGAGGGTGCGCATGCCTTCATCCAGCGCGACCGCGATGATTTCGGCGACCCGCGCGTGCTCCTGAATGAGCTTTTTCAGCGCATCGGTTGCAACCAGCAGCTCGTGCAGGCCGCAGCGGCCCTTTAATCCGCCGCCATTGCACTTGTCGCAGCCGACCGCCTTGTACAGCGTGAGCTGGCCCTTGTCGTTGCCGTAGTTCCTGACCCAATCCTTGTACACACCTTCCATCGCCGCCTTCGGATCCTTCTTGAAGCTCGCCGTGTTCATCAGCTCCTCGCAATACTCGTTGAGCAGCGACTTGATCTCGGCGGGTTCCGGGTTGTACGCCTGCTTGCAGCTGCATAGCCTCCGGGTCAGGCGTTGCGCGAGGATGCCGAGCAGCGCATCGGCGAAGTTGAAGGGATCCATGCCCATGTCGAGCAGGCGGATGATCGATTCGGGCGCGGAATTCGTGTGCAGCGTGGCGAACACCAGGTGACCGGTCAGCGAGGCTTCGATGCCGGTGCCGGTCGTCTCCTTGTCGCGCATTTCCCCGACCATGATGATGTCCGGGTCGGCGCGCAGGAACGCTCTCATCACCGCCGCGAAGTCGAGTCCCGCCTTCTTGTTCACCTGCACCTGCCGCAGGCCTTTCTGCGTGATCTCGACCGGGTCCTCTGCGGTCCAGATCTTGGTATCGGGGGTGTTCAGGAACTTCAGCACCGAGTGCAGCGTGGTCGTCTTTCCCGAACCTGTCGGGCCGCAAACGAAGAACAGTCCGTAGGGCTTCTCGACCGTCTTTTTCAGATTCTCCTCGTTGAGCTTGGTGAGCCCGAGCTTCTCGAGCGGAATCGGCTCGCCCGCCGCCAGAATCCGCATCACGATGTCTTCGACGCCGCCCTGGGTCGGGATGGTGGCCACCCGCAGCTCGATGTCCAGCGGCCCGAATTTCTTGAACTTGATCTTGCCGTCCTGGGGCTTGCGTTTTTCCGAGATGTCGAGGTCGCACATGATCTTGATCCGCGCGACGATGGCCGCCCGGTAGCTCGCCGGCACTTCGATGTAGGGCTGAAGCGACCCGTCCTTGCGCAAGCGAACCTCGGTCTTGGCCTTGCCCGGATAGGGCTCGATGTGAATGTCCGAGGCACCCTGGTTGTACGCATCGACGACGATCTTGTTGACGAGCTTGACAAGCTCGTTGTCAGCCGCCGCGGAGACTTCGTCGGTTGCGGCATCGGTCGCCTCGCCCTCGTCCTGGAGCTCGGAGAGAAGGTCGCCGATATCCCCCGTGTCCACGGCCTCGGCGCCGTAGAACTGGTTCACCGTGTCCTTGAATTCCTTCTGCGTCGTGACCTTGTAGACGAGCCTCGCCTTCGGGAACACGTTCGACGCGATGCGAGAGTTGCGGATGCGCTCCGGGTCGAGGCAAAGCACGACCAGTCCCTCCTTGGTGTCGTCGATCGGTATCCACTGGTTCGACTCGACGTACTCGCGCTTGAGGTTCTTGAGCAGATCCATCGGCTTGATGCGCTCGCTCTTGAACGGCTCGTACGGCACCCCGAAGAACTTCGAGAGCGCCTGGCCGATCGCGGGAATCTTGACCTGGAACTCGTCGGTCAGCACCTGCTCGATGTCGAGCGCCTTCTTCCGCGCCTGCCGCGCGGCAAGCTCGAACTCTCCCGCCGAAAGCACGGCCTCCGAAACGAGGAGGTCGTACTTGGTCTTGACCAGCAGCGGTTTTTGCCGCTGCCGCAACGCAATGGCGAGGGTCTGCGCCAGCTCGACGACGCCCTCCTCCGTCTGCGGGCCGAACGGCACGCCCGCCTTGTTGTTCAGCAGCTGGATGACGCCGACCAGCTCCTGGTTCTGGGCTTCGACGATCGGCGCCACCAGAAACTGCTTGCTGCGATACCCGGTGCGCTTGTCCACCTCCTGCAGGAACCGCAGGTTCGGGTTGATGGCCTTCAGGTCCGCCTCGTCGTACACGTCCCTGATGTTGACCATCTTCTTGACCAGAGCGACGTAGCCCGCGATCGAGTGCTCGGCGATCGGGAGCTTCAGGTCCTTGAACGAATTGAGGCCGGTCTTGACCTTGGAGATGATGGTCTGCTTGTCCTCGCCCACGGAATAGACCGTGAGCCGGTCCGCGTTGAACAGCGCGCAGATGTCCGCGCTGACTTCGAGCATGATCTCGTCGACGTTGTTGGTCGAGTGGATCTTGTTCGTGACCGCCTGAAGGCGCTTCTGGAACTGGAGGCGCGCGTTGGCGTCGCCTTGCGTCGCGGGCTGCTGGCTGAGTACTGCGCTCATTCAGATCCTCCGATCCCGTGCTGCATTGGGAGCGACAGGGCGCGGTTCCGTCGGCGGCGCCCTGGCGCTTCTATCCTAGCCCCTGCCAGACAAAGATTCAACCGCGATCCCGGCCGTTTGCAACGGGGTTTTGCGCGCGGCCGCGGGAAGATCCGGCCTACTTTGTCGCGAACTTGGTGACGCCGTCCCAGCCCGGCTCGGGCGGGTGTTTCCGGTAGTTCGCGATCCGCTCTGAATACACGCCGTACAGCTCGCGCTCCGGATCCATGCGGTGCAGGTTGAGCAACGCAACCTCGGCCTGGTCCCATTCCTGCGCCCGGTAATGCTTCAGGCACTGGTTCCACAGCTTGAGTTCGTCCAGCTTGTTCTTCTCCAGCTCACCTTCCACCCCCAGCGGCTCATAGATCGCCACCGCCTCGTCCTTGCCCTTGACGCGAACGCGGTCAACCTCGCGGAACACCACGTCCTTGACGATTTTTTTCGTCTCCTCGCCGACCAGATTCTTGAGCCCGTATTGTTTGGTGAGTCCCTCGAGGCGGGAGCCGAGGTTGACCGGGTCCCCCATGACGGTATAGGCCTTGCGCAGCTTCGAGCCCATGTCCCCCACGCGCATGCGGCCGGTGTTGACGCCGATGCCGATCTTGAATACCGGCCAGCCCTTTGCCTTGAATTCTTCGTTGAGCTCGCTGGCGCGCTTTTGCATTGCCAGCATGGTGATGACGCCGCGGCGGGCGTGATCCGGATCCTCTACCGGAGCCCCCCAGAACGCCATGATCGCGTCGCCGATGTACTTGTCGAGCGTGCCATGATTGCCCCGGATCACGAGCGACATCGCGGTGAGGTAGTCGTTGATGTAGAGCGAGAGGTCCCGCGCTGAAAGGCTCTCCGATATGGTGGTGAATCCGCGCACGTCGGAAAACAGCACGGTGAGCGTCTCCTCCCTGCCCTCCATCGTGTATTTCTCCGGGTCCTGGGCCATCTTGTCGACCAGTTCGGGCGGCACGTACTGGCCGAACAGATCCGTGAACTGGCGCTTCGAGCGCGACTCGACGAAATAGCCGTAGGCCATGTTCATCGTGTACAGGCCGCCGATCATCAGGATCGACGACGCAAGCGGCAGCACGGTATCGGCCCTGGTCCAGACAAGGAAATTCACTCCGACGACCAGCGCGACCACGATCACCGAGACGAGCGTCCCCCAGATCGCAGAAAGCAACGGGATCAGCATCGAGAGCAGGACGCCGCTGCCGACCAGCACGATCACCTCGGCGCCGAGAATGTAGGGCGGCTTCTGCTTGAGACGCTTGTCGAGGATCCCGGCGATCATGTTGGCGTGGACCTCGACTCCGGGGTAGACGCTGTCCACCGGGGTGGACCGCAGGTCCAGCAGGCCCGGCGCCGTCGTGCCGATCAGGGCGATCTTTCCTTTCAACTGCTCGGGCCTCACGCGGCCGGCGAGCACGTCGGCAAGCGAGATATAGGGAAAGCTGGCCTTGTTGCCGCGGTACGGCACCAGGGCGCTCACGGTTTCGTCCACCGGAATCGTCAGCGGCCCGACGCGCAGCCACTCCAGGCCGGAATAACCCTTCTGCATAATTCCGCCCTCAGGGTAACCCGGCTCCACTTTCGGGAATCCGAGGAGGGTGCGCACCACGGCAAGAGAAAGCGCCTCGTAATAGGCGCCCTCGAATTCCGCGATCATCGGCACCCGCCGCACGATACCGTCGGGATCGACCAGCGGGTTGAAATGGCCGGAGTTCGCGGCGCTTTTGAGCAATTCCGGAAGGTTGCCGCCATAACCGACCCATGAAGTAAACGCGATGTTGCGGCCGGAAAAGGTTCCCTTGGGCAGCACCGGCTCCGGGATGGCGGCGATCCGTTTGGCATCCTTCTCGCTGTTCAGGTAGAAGCCGAGTACCACGTTGCGGCCTTGCAGGCTCTTCGCGAACAGCCCGTCGTAATCGAGCTCCGGCCGCATCTGCTGATACGCAGTCTGGAATCCGGGGACCTCTTTCAGTTCCTTCTGCGCGAACTGGTCCAGCGCGCGGATTCCGGACGAGTAGTCGGCCTCGGGAAACACGACGTCGAACCCGACGATCGCGACCTGGTAGTTGTCGAACAGCGTGTCCATGATCCGCGCCATCAGGTTGCGCGGCCACGGCCAGTGGCCCAGCTCCTGCAGGCTTTTCTCGTCGATGTCCAGGATGACGACACGGCTGTCCACGCCGCGCGGCATGGTCAGCGCCAGGCGTGCGTCGTACATGATATTGTCGAGCTGGGTGATGATTCCGACGTCGTAGAACCGCGCCGCGTGGCCGACGAAGAAAAGCGTGATCGCGAGCCCAAGCGCGATCCGGACGATGTGCTGTTTCACTCGTGCATCCGGGAGGACAAGCGCGCCTGCGGGCCGGCTCGCCGGAGGCTCAGCCCTTCAGAAAAAATTCCATCTTGACGCCGGCCAGCTCGATCAGGTCGTGGTCCTTGAGCGAATGCGGCGCGTTGCCGATCGCCTGCCCGTTCACCACGGGCTGCTGCGCGCCTTCGACGTGCGTGATGAAGTAACCCTGCGGACGCCGCGTGAGCACCGCAACCTGGACGCCAGGCTTTCCGAGCGTGGTGAGCGGCTTCAACAGCTCGAGCTGTTTGCCGGCATTCGCCCCCGAGAGAAGCTGAATCGCGCCAACTGGCTGTGCCGGCTTCGGCGCAGGCGCAGGGGCTGCGGCCGGTGCGGCTGCGGGGGCCGCGG
>Ga0209640_10003915_pt1 | contig 13080 bp, 13 predicted proteins | sample RifCSP10_1_FD_184018 | JGI IMG/M metagenome (GOLD analysis project Ga0209640, IMG submission 184018) | Soil microbial communities from Rifle, Colorado - Rifle CSP2_sed 10_1 (SPAdes) (version 2) | ecosystem: Environmental > Terrestrial > Deep subsurface > Rock core/Sediment | place: Rifle...
GCAAGTGTTCATCGCTTCGATCATGACATATTCGCCTGACAAGTCGCGTTCATCGAGCGTCACTTTCAGCCGATGGGCGGCGGAGCTCTCCAGGCGAACTTTTATGATTTCCAAGACAGACAAGATTTTTTTGTCCGAGGCGTTGTGATGGGCGATATCGACGTTCTTCCTGGCGTCCAATCGCGACATCGTATCGGTGAATGCGCCGAGGCCCACCCCTTCGATGTAATGGCTTGACCCCCATCCACCTTTGGCGACGCCGACATCGAATTTCACATGACGCGCGCGTTGCCATCCGATGATCAACTGATCGAGCGGGCGCTTGGTTAAGCCGAGCGTGGCGGCGACATTGTTGGCGGTGCCCAGCGGCAGAATACTCATCGGAATATACTGGCCGACGACGCGTTTGGCCACCTGGCCAACCATACCATCGCCACCGGCCACCACGAGGAGGTCGGTTGGTTCTTTCAGCACCCGCTGCCACTCCGCCACTGCGGACGACTGGTAAACCACCGAATGCCCGGCGCCGCGAATCAGACTGAGCAACTCGTCTCCGGATGGCTGGTCGCTGCCGGCATTCGGATTGTGGATGAGCGTGACTTTCATTTTCGATGGCCGCGGGATGAAGCTCTCGATTGAATATGAAATACTAATAATGTCGTGCCTGTCAGCTTGACAGCCGCAGCAGCTCGATTCAAGGAGGTACGAGCGAATGCGTATTCTGATTACCAATGATGACGGCATCTATAGTCCCGGCATTTTAGCTTTGGCCGAAGCCGCTTCGAAGTTCGGCGACGTGCGCATCGTCGCGCCCGACGTCGAACGCTCTTCGGCGGGACATTCGATTACCGCGCTGCACCCGCTTTCCTACAAACGTACCCCGATCGCCGGCTTCGAGGCTTACCGCGTCAACGGCACGCCGGCAGATTGCGTCGCGCTCGGCGCGCACAACTGGGACAAAGTCGATGTGGTGCTCTCAGGCATCAACCTGGGCAGCAATCTGGGAAACTCGATGTGGCATTCCGGCACTGTGGCGGCCGCGAAGCAAGCGACGCTGCTTGGCTTGCGCGGCATCGCCCTCAGCGTTCCTGCAAGCGTCGACGAGCCGGACTTCGAGGTCTTGAAACCATCGGTGGCCAAAGTCTTGGAGATTTTGCTCGAAGATCACGAGCTGACTCTCGTCAACGTCAATTTTCCCGACATCGAACCGAAGGGGTTACGCTGGACGCGCCAGTCGGTGCGCCGCTATGACGGCAAGGTGGTGCCGGGAGAAGACCCGATGGGGCGCAAGCACTATTGGTTCAGCGTGATTCCAATCGAAGGAACCGAGAAAGGAACCGACCGCTGGGCCGTCGAGCAGGGCTACGTATCGCTGACGCCGCTGCGCCTCGATTTGACCAACGAGAAGGAACTCGCCGCCGCGGCCGCACGCCACCCGCTCGAGTGATGCTTCGCCTGGTTCGGCACGGAATAAATGGCGCAACTGTAGCTGAGTTGGATCAATGCGGTTCGGAAACTGTCTCGCCGGTGAGACGGTCTTGGCGCCACGGGTTTCGTCGCAAGTGTTTATTAACATAAGAGGCACTCGGAGCGGCTCATCCGCGCGGAAGAACTTTGGAAATGTCTAACAACTTATTCAAAAATTATGGATTACGGTGATCTATTACAATGGCCGGCCATGGCGTTGACCGTGGCAGCGGCATGGCTTGTCGGTTCTCAGTCTCGCTCCAAGCGAAACATCGGATTTTGGCTTTTTCTAGTGAGCAACGTGCTCTGGGCCGTCTGGGGCTGGGGCGCGCGCGCCTACGCGTTGATTATTCTACAAGTATGTCTCGCCGCGATAAATATTCGCGGTGCGCAAAAAAACGATCCTGACGTCAAGGCCGGCAGTACGGCGTAAGAAGATCAATCACTTTTATAAAGCGGGCGTGTTGCGAAGTCGATGCGCGAAGCGGTCAGAGGCCAGTGATCGACAGCTCGACAGTTTTTATCCTCGAGTTTGAAACCCGTTCATTAGCTTGCTCCGATCGTTTCCGCTCTGGAGCTAACGACGCAGCTTAATCCCTCCGATTTTTACTTTGAACGTTAGGGGGATACCGACAGTTTTGCCGCGCATCGTCGACGAATCACAGCAAAATTGCTGGCATATTCTTTGCGCCAAAAATTTGCGACACGATGGCAAATTTTCTTACAGCCGGCTCGATCGTCGCGTGGCTAGGCGCTCTATGCGCCGTGTTGATGCTTGCGGAAGCAAACGCGTTTACGACTGAGGCGCAGCCGGCCCCAGCCTCGCGGAACGAACAAAAAGCCAACGTAATCGTCTTCGATAACGCCTACCTAGACAAACGCTTTGCGCAAACTCGGATAACCGAAACGGTCGGTGTTCAACAGGACAGCAGCTTGAGCGCCAACTCGGGTCAGGCGGGTCACGCGGTCAGGGCTTTCATGGGCGCGGGACTTTTGGAAGTAGCACCGAATACTTCGTTGCTCAAGGGTATTACGAGGAGGACTTCGGCGCGGCGCGCGGCCGGACTCCGCTTGGCCGAAAACGGCCGGAAGGCCGTGCAGAACAAGCAATATCGCAAAGCGATCTACTATTTGGAAAAAGCCCTGGGCATCGATACCAGCCCGTTCGTTCATTTCTATCTTGCGCGTGCCCATTATCATCTGGCTGACTACCCGCGATCGTTGGGTTTTTTGGAAGTTGCGGAATCCGGGTTCGCGGGTCAGTCACAATGGCTGTCGGAACTTGCGGCGTTGCGACGAGCGTTGTCGGCTGCGCCCGGCGCGATGCAGGAAGCACCTAAACGCAACGTGAGCTGGACAACAAGGATTGATTAGCGGCTGCTTGGTTGAGGTTAGGGTTGGTTTAGCTCACTTCAGCCTTAGCCTTCCCACCGCGCGCCTCGGCTCTGAGCCCGGTGACCCCGCAGCTAGAATCGGACTATGCGTTGGGAAACGACGCGGAGAGAGAATATTGGCTGCGAAGAAAACCAAGCGCTGGTCGCAACGCGTGACTGAAACGAGCGACGCAATGGATCTCGAAAAGGGCGTGTTCGCGCTCGACAGCCCACGCCGGATCGCGCTCTCACTCAAGCGTTCCGCCGAACGCAGCCGGCGCCGCAAAACCGACCCGTTTCGATCGGCGATGTCGATGCTGAACTTCTACATCAATCGCGCCGGCCGAAGTCTCTCGAAGCCGCGACGGCGCCGGCTCGACGCCGCCAAAGATGAGTTACGCCGTCTTTACGGAAGAAAAGCCGCCGGCTGATTGACTCTCAAATCGGCAGCCTTAGGAGCGCATTCCGGAAAAGCTATTGACCGTAGCGTGCAGGTTGCGCGCGAAGTCGGTCGCGCCTTGCGTGCTCATGCTGAAGGCGCTGCGCGCGTATTCTTTGACCGCGAGCGCCGCGGCCAACGGCATTTTCTTGAAATGCTCGACCAGAGTCACGACGGCGCCGTCGAGCTGATCAGCCGGCACAACGTCGCTGGCGAGTCCGAAAATCAACGCCTTGTGTGCGTCGATCTCCTGAGCGGAGTAGATCATGAAGGTCGCCGCTTTGCGCGGCAAGCGGTCGACCAACGCGGAAAAGGCGATGGTCGGCATGATGCGGTGCGCCGTCTCGGGAAATGAAAATCGCGCTTTCTCGCTGGCAATCGTAATATCGCAAAGCGCGGCGAGAGCGCAGCCGAGTCCGGAGGCGCGACCTTGCACCACGCCGATGATCGGCGCCTTGGCATTGCGAAATGCGCCGTAGAGATTGAAAATTGTCTCGGCCCGGTTGCGCACGCTGTAAGCTTCCGGCGCAGGGACCGGAGGGGGCTGAGTCATCGCTTCGCGGCCCAAGCAAAAATCTTCCCCTGCGCCTTTGAACAAAATCAGCCGCGAGTTCTTACCCGCGTCCTCAAACATCTGCGTGATGATCGCCCAAGTTTCGTCATTCTGCCGGTTGCCGGCTTCCGGCCGGTTCAAAGTAATCGTTGTGATATCGCCGTCCTTTTCTGTGAGCACTGGATCTGCCATTGAGGTTTCCTCCTGATTCGATCGCACGACTGTAGAAGAGCGGCTCGCGGTTTGTCAACGGCGCGGCGCCAATGGACCGGTTGCGTAATTTTGATGAACCGTGTTGGCAGTCGATTGCCGGTCGAGCTGCGGAATGCAGCGCCGCCGATCACTTGCCAAGCCGGCACAATGGAAATAAACTCCGGCTGATAAAATTTTCATCATGCGCTAGCGAGGAGGAAATCATGTCCGAACAAACACTACGCGGAAGTTGTCTTTGCCAATCGGTGCGCTACGAGGTAACCACGCCCTTCATGAGATTCGGCCACTGCTACTGCTCGCGCTGCCGCAAAGCGACCGGCGGGGTGCGCGCGACCAATATCGCGGTACCGATCGGCCAGTTTCGCTGGATCCAGGGCGAGGAGTTGGTCAAGCGCTACGATCTTCCGGAAGCAAAAAGTTTTGCGCGACAGATTTGCGGTAACTGCAACTGTCCGGTGCCGCATGCTTCGCGCGACCGCGAGCGCGTGATCGTTCCCGCGGGAACGCTCGACGACGTGCCGCCGGGGAAACCGGCAGCGCACGGACAGTGGAGCAGCCGGGTGCCGTGGGTTGAGATCAACGAGTCTGCGTTGCCGTGCACTGACTGATCAGGCTGCTGAATACATGGATGGCAGATCGTTGTGAGGAGCCATTTGCGCCGAAATGCTCAACCGAAGGCGGGCTTGAGTTCTGTCATTTCCGCATGCTCTTAGCGGGAATCGGGATGTTTGAGTCTGCGGACGGAAAACGACCCTGCTGCCGGCCCGCGCCGCATGATGAGCCGTCAATTCGTTTACAGGCGAGGAGTTTTAACCGAAAAAGAGCATCTAGCAGGCTGCTGAAAAAGACTCATATGCTTCGTTGCGCTCAATCGCCTCGCTACAACGTACTGGCTAAGTACGCCTCCACTCGTCGATTTTTCGCGCGCCTCGCCTCTGAGTCTTTTTGAGCAGCCTGCAATCAGAATTTTTCAGCAACCTGCTAGCCTAGCCTAGTGCGTCAAGGCGTGAGCGATGGTTTCGAACACCACGATTCCCAGCGTTGCGACTGAAGCTGCGAGTACAATCAATGTCCTGCGTTTTTCCAAGGTCGTCATTATTTTGAGATGGTCAGGGACCTTGGATTCCATTCTGAGCTTGCGTGCCTGCCACAGGGTATAGAGATTCGCCAGCGCGGCCAGCGTGGCGAGAACCAGTATTGGGATACGAATGACGCTTTGATCGAGAAAAGTTAGCGCGCCCGCGAGACCAAAGAGCCCGCCGACACCCAATGCCACCGCGAGCGGGCCGATGAGCGTCGCCACGGCGCATGGCGCGCCTAAAATTCCAAAAATAATTGCGCCAAAACTCGTTCTTTGGTTGCCAATCGATTCCGGCGCATCGTTAACGAGTGGCTTGCCGCTGTTGCCATGTAGTCGATAAGCAGTGACGGGCTCCCGAAATCCTTTGAGCACGATCTGCTCGGATTTTGCATCAGAAAATTCCTGAGAGTGCTTCGAATAAGTTTCTTTGGCTATGAGTATTTCTCCAGCGCCGGCTTTGGACTGAAGACGGGCGGCAAGGTTCACGACGTCACCAATGGCGGTGTAATCTTTGCTGTCGTCGGAGCCTAACCGGCCGACGCGGGCATAACCGGTGGCGATGCCCACAGAGGCTTGCAGCGGCAGCTCGAGGCGCGCGCCGAGAGTCTTAAGTTCGCTTCCCAGTTCGGTCGCGGCAACCATTGCGCGCCGAGCATGGTCGTCGTAGCGGATCGGCACGTTGAAAAGCGCCATGACGGCGTCACCGACGTATTTGTCGATGAACGCGCCGTGCTTGACCAGCACGTCGGTGGCCATGCGCAGGAAAGCATCGACCACCTCGTGGGTTTTTTCCGCGCCGAGGTCCTGGGTCAATTCCGTGAACGACGACAGATCGGCGAAAAGCACTGTCAGCTCTACCAGCTTGCCTTCTTCGACGTGAGTGCTGCAGCGCGTGCAGATATTCGGATTGCGCGGGCTGCGCCTGATGCCAAAGCCACGGTAGATGATGCTTACCGCACCGGTCAGAATGGTGCCGCAGATGCCGCATTGCGCGGCCAGATGAGAGGCGGTCGGGGCATGCATAAAAACAGCAGTAACGTACGCGCAGCGGCGCTGTCAATGCGATTGCATTCCCGTATCAAATGCAGGAATAATGCGGCGAGATTGGAGACCTGGCCGCTATGTCGGAACACTATCACGATGAGAACGATCTAAGACTGATGCGCGAGATGCGCAAACTGGCGCCGGAAGATTTCAATGCCTGGCTGGGGCTGAACAATATCATCGGCCGGGAGAATGGCGCGATTCCGAAAAAGTATCGTGAGCTGATCGCCATCGCGGTGGCAGCCACGACGCAATGCCCGTACTGCATGGAAGCGCACGCAAAGGCCGCCCACGGCGCGGGCGCGACGCGTGAAGAAGTGGTCGAAGCGTCTTTGATTGCAGCAGCGCTTCGCGCCGGCTCGGCGGCCACGCACGGCACCATGGCGCTCAAATTTTTCGACCAACAGGCCGGGCAGAAAAAGGAATAAGGTCCGATTCCCAGTCAGCGCTCCTGCTTATTTTGACGAGTCTGATCCTCATGCCGCTTTTTTCCTGCGCCGGAACGCGGCCACGCAATCTCGGAGTCAAAGAATCCCGGTTGGCGCCGTGCCCGTCGTCGCCGAACTGTGTGTCGAGTGATGACTCCGATGACGCGCATGCGATTGCACCGTTTCATCAACCCAAGCGGCAGGAGAGGCTTGGGACGCCGTACATGCGACGGTTGCCAGTCTGCCCCGGACCAAGATCGTCACTGCAAGTGACGATTATCTACATGCCGAATGCAGTAGCGCCGTCTTCGGCTTTGTCGACGATATCGAGCTTCACTTACGTCCGGCGCAAAATGTCATCGCTGCGCGCTCGGCGGCTCGTCTTGGGCACAGCGACTTCGGCGTCAACCGCAAGCGAGTCGAGAATCTTCGATCGTTACTGCAGCAGCAGCAAGGCGTGGTTCGGTGAAATCTTCTGAGCCGGCCGGTGCGTGATGTCCATCCATAAGCGGTATTGCACCGAACGATATGACTCCTAGCTTTTGAGATAATCGGAATGAGTCAAGTGGAAGTTTTCGATGGAGTGTATCTCGACATCGGCGTCCGGCTGGTAGCGTCGTTAGTTGTCGGCGGGCTGATCGGCCTCGAACGGAGCTATCACGGCCGGCCGGCGGGATTTCGTACGCATTCGCTGGTATGTCTTTCGACCAGCTTGTTGATGCTCGTGACTGTCTATGAAACACGTTGGTTTTCGAGCATCGCGCCGGGTCGTATTTCACTCGACCCGACGCGTATGGCCCAAGGCATCATGACCGGCATCGGTTTTCTCGGCGCCGGCACCATCATCAAAGATGGGCTGTCCGTGCGCGGGCTCACCACTGCAGCTTCGATCTGGATCACCGCGGCTATTGGTATTCTTATCGGAATCGGCTTTTACTTCCCCGCAGCCGTTGCGACTATTCTTACATTGGGTACCTTGTCCGTCTTTCGCTGGATCGAGAACCAAATCCCCGCACAATTCTATGCTCAGTTCGTGATTCGCTTCGCGCGCAACGAAGCCATGCCGGAGGTCGAGATGCGCCGCATGTTGGAGGATTACGGTTTTACGATAGCCAACTTAAACTATCGGCTCGACGTGGAATCCGATTCATTCGAGTATCAAATGGTGATTCGAACCAATAGCGAGGATAACGCGAGCCGGTTGGCGCAGGCACTTAACCGGGTCGGGTCGGTCAAAGAGTATCGTGTTTCGCCTACGGGAGACTAGCCACGACAAACTTATGCTGAGTTACGACGTCGTCGAATGGGGTAAGCCGCTCCAGAAAATCGAGCGACAAACACCGCGCCCGCAGGGTCCGCAGGTGCTGGTCAGGCTCAAATACTGCGGCGTGTGCCATAGCGACGTCCATATTCGCGATGGCTACTTCGATCTCGGTGGAGGCAAGCAATTACACATGAGCGAGCGTGGCATGGCGCCGCCGGTGACGTTGGGCCACGAGCCCTACGGCACCGTGATCGCCGCGGGTTCGGACGCGGGCGATGTGCCGATCGGCGCCGACCGGCTCGTCTATCCGTGGACGGGTTGCGGCAGTTGCGTGCGCTGCGCGGAAGGTTGCGACAATTCCTGCATGGCCCCGAGCATGATCGGCATCCAACGGCCGGGCGGCTATGCGGATCATCTTCTAGTGCCCCATCCGCGTTATCTGATCGACGCGAGCGGCATTGACCCGGTTTGGGCCGCAACCTTGTCATGCTCCGGGTTGTCCGCCTATGCCGCTGTGTCCAAGTTACAGCCGATCCCGCCTGACGAATGGGTCATCATCATGGGCGCGGGCGGCCTCGGGCTTTCCGCGATCGGCATGCTGCGCGCGCTTGGACATGAAAAAATCATCGTGGTCGATATCGACGATGTAAAACTGACCGCGGCTACGGCGGCCGGAGCGGCGGCAACGATTAACAGCCGCGAAGGCAAGGCGCAACAGAAACTGAAAGATATCACCCTAGGGGCGCTATGGGGCGCGGCCGATTTCGTCGGCAGCGTGGAAACCGCGCAGCTCGCGCTCGGTGCCTTGCGCAAAGGCGGCAAGCTGATTCTGGTGGGTTTGTTCGGCGGCGAGATCCCGCTTTCTATCGCGGGCACGATCCTGCGCGCGATTACAGTTCAAGGCTCGCACCTCGGCAGGGTCGAAGAATTAAAGTCGGTCGTTGCGCTGGCGCGCGCGGGAAAAATCAAGCCGATTCCGATTCAGAAGCGGCCGCTGGCTGAGGTGAGCCGGACGCTGGATGAGTTGAAGGCGGGAGGAATTACTGGGAGAGTAGTCGCACAGATCTAACGGCAAGGGAATTTCGGATGTGGGTGGTGACTTATTCGCGGGTCACTGTCGGTTCATGGAGAAAGATTCTTCGCTCCTGCTCAGAATGATATTTGCCGGGCTTGTCATCCTGAACGACAGTGAAGGATCCGGTGCTTAATAGAGTCGCCACCCGGATGTGAGAATGAATCGGTTTCTTCAACTGGCGATCGACGTCATCAGGCCGTTTTGGCGACTTGCGGCCGACAAGAATTTACCTGACGCGCCCGTTACACGAGTCAGCGTGCTCGCGAGTGGAAAAATCCTGTTGGACGGCAGAGAAGCGACGGTTTCAGAGGTGAGCCGCGCGCTGGAGCGAACGAAAACCAAAAGAGGAACTGTTTGGTACTATCGTGAACACGGCAAAGGTGAACCGCCACGCGAGGCAATCGAGCTGTTTAAATTGATGGTCGAGAACAACCTTCCAATCAGCCTTTCCAGCAAAGCCGATTTCTCGGATTACCTCGACGAACAAGGACAGTCGCATCCCCGAAAGTAGTTATACCGTACCACGCTCGCAAAGTTCGGCAACTCGCTTTGTTTTTATCCCAATTTTGAATTTTAACAATGCAAACTAACACGGCAAATCGTAGCTCAAAAGAATCCTGGTTCTTTCTTGCTCTCGCCGCCGCGGCGATGCTGATGATGACGATGGGGGTGCGGCAGTCGCAAGGGTTGTTTCTCTTCCCGATCGCCGGCTCGACCGGGGCCGGCATCGCGACGGTCAGCTTTGCCATGGCCGTTGGCCAATTTGTCTGGGGCGCGGTGCAGCCGGTGAGCGGCGCATTAGCCGATCGTTTCGGCCCGGCGCGCGTGCTGGTCGGCGGCGTGCTTGTTCTCGCTTTGGGATGCGCGCTGACACCGCTGCTGACCTCGAGTCTCGGGCTCGTGCTCACGATCGGTATCCTGACGGCGATGGGATCGGGAGCGGGGAGTTTCTCCGTACTACTCGGCTCCATGGCGCGGCGGCTGCCGGAAGTGCATCGCGGCACAGCCGCGGGAATCATCACGGCGGGAGGTTCGCTCGGGCAGTTTGTTTTTGCGCCGATCGCCCAGGTTTTAATTTCGCTGTGGGGCTGGATGGGCGCCATGTGGTCGCTGGGTGCGATCACGCTGCTCGCTCTGCCACTTGTGCGGCCGATCGGCGGCCGGGCGGCGACGGCCGACGGCAACCCAGTTTCAACTGCCCAGGGTGGCATGCGCGTGGCGCTCCGAAACGCGTTTCGCAATCGAAGCTATTTGCTTTTGCACGGCAGCTTCTTGACCTGTGGATTTCATATCGCATTTTTGATCACCCACTTGCCCGGAGAAGTGGATCTTTGCGGCTTGCCAGCGTCGGTGGCGAGCTGGTCTTTGGCGATTATCGGCCTGGCGAACATTGCCGGCAGTTTCACCGCCGGCTGGTTGCTCGGACGCTTCCGCGGCAAGGATGTGTTGTTTTGGATGTATGCCTCGCGCACGATCCTGATTCTTCTCTACCTCGCCGCGCCGAAGACCGAATGGACTTTCTATCTTCTCGCCGTAGGGCTCGGTTTTTCCTGGTTGGGAACGGCGCCCCCGACGGCCGGGGTGGTCGGAAAACTCTTCGGTATGCGTTACCTTGCGACGCTCTACGGTATGACGATGCTGTCACACCAAATCGGCGGCTTCTTCGGCGCCTGGATCGGCGGCTTGGCGTTCAGCTATTACGGGAATTATTTGTGGATGTGGTATGCGGACGCGCTGTTTGCGATGATCGCGGCTTTCCTCAATCTGCCGATTCGCGAACCGCGCGTCGAACGAAGCGCGGTGCCGGCTTGAGACCGCGCTGACCATTCGATTGTGAATCTACGCGCGTTATGCGATAAAAACTTTGTGCCCTTCTCCAAGCTCGGACTCTCCCCTAAAGTAATCGACGGCGTGCGCGCGGCCGGCTATGCCGAACCGACGGCGATTCAACTGCGTGCGATCCCCCTGATCCTCGAGGGCCGCGACGTCATCGGCTCGGCTCAGACCGGCACGGGAAAGACTGCGGCATTCGCGCTGCCGATGATCTCCCGCCTGGGGCAACGCGGCGGACTGCGAGCGCTCGTGCTCGAGCCGACGCGCGAGCTTGCGGCGCAGGTCGAAACCGCGATCCGCGATTACGCCCGCTTTACCAACTTGCGCACCGTCGTGGTGTACGGAGGCACCGGCTATGGCCGGCAGGATCAGGCGTTGCGCCAGGGCGCAGATATCGTCGTGGCGACACCCGGCCGGTTGCTCGATCAGTTGCAGCGCCGCATGCTCCGGCTCGACCAAATCCAACTGCTGGTGCTCGACGAAGCTGATCGCATGTTGGACATGGGTTTCATGCCGGACGTGCGTAAGATCGTTGAGCGCTGCCCGCGCACGCGCCAGACCATGCTCTTCTCCGCGACCGTTCCGCCGGAGATCGAGCAGCTCTGCCGGTGGGCTTTGCGCAATCCGCAAGCCATCGAGATCGGCCAGCGCCGTTTGCCGGCCGAGACGGTGACGCATGCTTTGTATCCGGTTGACGTGGCGCAAAAGCAAGATCTTCTGGAGGAGCTGCTGCGGCGCACCGATTACGATCAGGTGCTGATATTCTGCCGCACGAAAAACGGTGCGGATCGCGTCGCGCGCAAGCTCCATCAGCAAGACCATGCGGTGGCGGTGTTGCATTCCAGCCGCACTCAGCGCGAGCGCGAAGAGGCGCTTAATGGGTTTCGCAACGGCCGCTACGAAGTGATGGTCGCTACGGATATCGCCGCGCGCGGTATCGACGTCCAGCAAATCAGTCATGTCATCAATTTCGACGTGCCCCACCATCCGGAAGATTACGTTCACCGGATTGGCCGCACCGGTCGCGCCCAAAGCGTCGGCGATGCCTTCACGATCATGACGGCGGAAGATCTTCAGGAAGTAGCGTCAATCGAGCACTTCATCGGACAGAAAATTCCACGGGTCAAGTTAGAGGGCTTCAACTACGCGTATAGCCGTTTGCTCGACCCCAATCCAAAACCGATTTTCGGCGGCGGCCGCTCGGCAACCAGACGATCCTACGGCGCCGGACGGCGCCGCTGGTAGCCGGTGGTATACCGCGTCACGGTTGACTAGAGCCGTGAAGAATTCATCACCAGAATTTACAGAGGATGTCATTCTGAGAGAGCTTACGAGCAATCTGGTTTTTCGTTTTCTGTTTCAATTGCGTTCCGCTGAATAAAAACAGACCCTTTCCCTTCCGCTCAGGATAACCAAGGAGAGACGCTTACCGATTTCTGGCGTTTCCAATGCGAAAAGAGACTGGCGCGATAGAGCAGGCTCTCGATTACGAAGCTTTCGTGCAGGCCGCTGCGGATGCGATCATCGCTGCCGCAGCGGATGGGAAAATTATTTTCTGGAATCCGGCGGCAACGCGGCTGTTCGGCTTCACCGCCGAGGAGGCGCTTGGTCAGTCGCTCGATCTGATCATCCCAGAGCGTCTGCGCGCGCGCCACTGGGAAGGCTATCGCCAGGTGATGGCGACGGGCCAGACCAAGTATGGTTCGGAGGTGCTGCGCGTCCCCGCGCAACACAAAGACGGCAAAACACTGTCCATCGCGTTTACCGTCAGCCTTTTAGATGCACCCAAGAGTGCGGGGCGGATCATTGCAGCGATCATCCGCGATGAGACTAGGCGATGGAACGAAGAACGTGACCTGCGCCGACGCCTGGCTGAGTTGGAACAGCAGGCAAAATGAAGCCTGGGCTTTCCGCTCGGTTGCCGATCTGAACGAGCAACCCCGCAGCAACCTGCAGAGGTTGCAGAGGTTCTCGGAGGGTCCCCTGGGTGGCGTAGCGTAATGAATTGACCTTTCAGAGATCAATCGCAATGATCTCAACGGCGCGCACCCGCGCCGGCTTTAGCAGGTTGTGTTTCAGCAACCTGCCAAAGCGCGGCTCGTACGGCTACTGCGTAAACAGCTTCTTGATCTGAGCGATCACTTCAGGCGGTTGATTCATGACCTCTTTGGCCATGCCTTGCAGCTTTTCACCGGCCAACGGAGTGACATCGATACGCATTTTTTTCGCCTCGGCGATCAAGTCGGGGTCCTTGGCGACCTTTTCGTAAGCGGCGCGCAGCGTGGCAACCCGATCGGCGGGCGTGCCGGG
>Ga0209640_10003916_pt1 | contig 13079 bp, 12 predicted proteins | sample RifCSP10_1_FD_184018 | JGI IMG/M metagenome (GOLD analysis project Ga0209640, IMG submission 184018) | Soil microbial communities from Rifle, Colorado - Rifle CSP2_sed 10_1 (SPAdes) (version 2) | ecosystem: Environmental > Terrestrial > Deep subsurface > Rock core/Sediment | place: Rifle...
CGACCGGCACGCCGCGGCGGGCGAGCTGGAAAGCACACTCACTGCCGGCGAGGCCGGCGCCGACGACGTGGACGGCGGGCGCGCTCACGCCCGCGATTCTCCCACGTGGGAAAAGCGTGCCTGTCCCTATTTTCCGATCGCGGCGAGCGTCCTGAGCTGGCGGACGCGCCCGACGAGCGCGAGGAGCCCGCCGGCGAGCGCGACGTAGATCCCCATCCAGACCATCTGCACGAGCGGCTTGTGGGTGACGTCGAGCGAGAGGCGCGCCGGACGCCCGGCGTTCGCGCCCAGCCCCTCGAAGAGGAGCTGCGCGGTGCCGGCGGAGGCGTTGATGCCGCCGAGCGCCAACCGGCCGCCGCCGGCGAGCTCGATCGGTGGGAACTCGGTCGAGCCGGCGCGCGAGAAGCGGAAGACGGGCTCGACCCGCTGGGTCGTCTCGCCGCGGCGGACGTCGACCATCGCCGCGATCGTCACCTGCTCGCCCGAGGCCATCTTGGCGAGCGCGTTGCCCTCCTTCTCGAGATTGAATCCGACGAAGCGGACCTCGAGCTCGCCGATCGCGGCCGACTCGCCCTTGGCGAGCTCGAGCCGTCCGACACGGTCGGCCGGCTCGCCGGGGTCGTACTCCATCGGCGAGACGTAGAGGTCGGCGAAGAAGCTGCTGCGGATCGCCGGATTGACCATCAGCTGGCGCGTGCGGTCGTTGACGAAGATCTTCGGATACGCCTTCCAGAGCGAGCCGTCCGGGCGCACGACGTCGACCTCGGCGCGCTCCTTGAGCTCGCCCGCGCGCGGCAGGAAGCGCTGGAAGGTGAGCGTCAGGTCGCCGGTCTGGACCGGCTTGCCCTGCACCAGCGTCACCTTCGCGCTCTCGTCGTAGGCGGAGGAGGCGAGGATGCCGAGGAAGAGGATCGAGACGCCGACGTGGGCGAGGTAGCCGCCGCCGGCGGCGAGCCCGCCGGCGCGCGTCTTGGCGACGAACTTCTGCAGGTTCGTCACCAGCGCGGTCGTGGCCAGGCCCACGAACAGCAAGTGGAGCGGCGAGTGGACGCCGAGCGTGAACGCGACGCCGAGCGCGACGAGACCGGCGACGAGGCCGGGCGCGATCTTGCGCAGGAGCTCGCGCGGCGGCGTCTCGCCCTTCCAGGTCAGGTACGGCACCAGCGAGAGCAGGAAGGTGACGAGCAGCGCGAGCGGGAAGTTGACGCGGTTGTAGAACTCGGGGCCGACCTGCGCCGGCTGATCGCGGAAGCGGGTGAGGAGGGGCGAGGAGGTGCCGAGCGTCACCACCAGGCCGGCGACCAGGATCGAAGTCGTCGAGAGCACGAGGAAGGTGCCGCGCGAGAGCGGCGGATCGACGTTGGGCGCGGTCTCGACCGAGCGCAGCCGGGTGCCGAGCAGCCAGGCCGCGAGCGCGAGGAAGACCGCCATCAGCGCGATCAGCCAGCCCGAGATGCCGAGATCGACGAAGCTGTGCACCGAGAAGTCGGCGAGCACGCCGGAACGGGTCAGGAAGGTGCCGTAGAGCACCGAGAGGAAGACCAGCGCGGCGAGGATCAGGTTCATGCGACGGAACCGTCCGCGCGTGCGCTCGAGGTAGAGGCCGTGCACGAGCGCGGTGCCGAGGATCCAGGGGATGAGCGAGGCGTTCTCGACCGGATCCCAGCCCCAGTAGCCGCCCCAGCCGAGCGTCTTGTACGCCCAGTAGCCGCCCATCAGGATCGCGCAACCGAGCACGAGGAAGCCGGCGAGGGCCCACGGGAAGGCGCGCGCAGCCCACTCCCTGGTGTCCCGGACGAGGAGCGCGGCCATCGCGAAGGCGAACGGCACCGCCGCCAGCGCGTAGCCGATGAACATGATCGGCGGATGGATCACCATCCAGTTGTCCTGCAGCAGCGGATTCAGGCCCTGGCCGTCGGCCGGCGCGTGGTCGAGCATCAGGAACGGGCTCTCGCGCACCAGGATGAAGAGCACGCCGAGCTGCGCCAGGAGATAGATGCCCATGACCGGCGCCTCCTGCTTGCCGCAGCAGCGCAGGAGCGGCACGCCGATCAACGCTCCCCAGAGCAGCCAGATCATGAAGCTCCCCTTCTGGCCGGCCCAGAAGGCGGCCATCTGGAAGCGGATCGGCAGGTCGAGGCCGGAGTACTGGTAGACGTAGTCGAGCCGGAAGTCGCGCCGGGCGAGCGCCAGGAGCAGCACGTAGGCGGCGAGCACGAGCGCGAGCGCGAACAGCTGGTAGGCGCGGCGCGCGAAGGGGCGCGCCGACTCGTCGCCGCGGGCGAGGTCGGCGTAGCCCCAGAGCGCCGCCAGCGCGAAGGCCACCGCGCACCAGAGCGCGACAGAGCCCGGCAGGTAGTAGCTGGCGAGGGCGCTCATCCGTAGGTCTTCACTTCCGCGCCCTGGTACTTCGAGGGGCACTTGACGAGCAGCTTCTGGGCCGCGAACTCGTTGGCCGAGGCGTCCCAGCTGCCGATGGCGACGATCGAGATCGCGTCCTCGAAGTTGGCGGGGCGGAGGCCGTGGTAGCGCACCGGCAGGGTGCGGCCCGACTCCGCCTCGACGAGCGCGAAGTGGAGCGCCTCGGCCGTCTCGTCGTAGCGCGTGCTCTGCTTCTCGAGCGCGCCGGCGACCTGCACCGTGCGCGCCGCGGCGCGCGCGTCGTCGAAGGAGACGTAGGGCGTCAGGGTGGTGCGGAAGGTCGCGAAGGCGAAGCCGACGAATCCGACCAGGAGCGCGACGCCGACCAGGGTCCAGTTGCGACGGCTCACGGCTCACGCTCCAATTCCCGGATCCGGCGGTCGAGCCGCAGGAGCCAGAGGACGAGCCCCGTCCAGATGACGAGGTTCACGGCGGTCACCCAGACCGGTCCGCCCATCAGTTCTCCTCCTCGAGCCGGCGCGCGGCGATGGCGCCCAGCCGGCAGCGCAGGGAGTGCATCCAGTAGAACAATACGGTGAATCCGGACGAGCTCGCGAGGAGGACGGTCAGCATCCGCGCTTCGACCTCCATCTTGCCTTGGGCGTTGATCACCGGTTCCGGGTGGAGCGAGAAACCGAGCCGCGGCAGCACGAAGTAGAGGAACGGCGAGACCACCAGCCCGAGCACGCCGTAGGCCGCCGAGAGCCGCGCCCGGACCTCCTCGTCGGCGATCGCCTGGCGCAGCGCCTCGTAGGCGGCGTAGTAGAGGAGGACGACCACGATGCCGCTCTGCCGCGGATCCCAGTTCCAGTACGAGCCCCACATGATCCGCGCCCAGATGGCGCCGGTGACGGTGGCGAGGGTCGCGAAGACGAGGCCGATCTCGACCGCGGCGGCCGCCGAGCGATCGAGCTGGGCGTCCTGCGGGGTACGGCTGCCGAACAGGTAGCGCGCGCTCTGGACTCCGGCGGTCATGAAGGCGACGAACGAGACCCACGCCATGGGGACGTGGAAGAAGAGGATCCGGCTCGATTCGCCCTTGAAGCCTGCGGCCAGCGGCGCCCAGTGAAAGGCGGCCCAGATCACCGCGGCCATCCAGAGCCAGAGAGTAGTTGCCAGCGCCCGCTTCACGGATTCCAGATCGCCGGAAAGAGCAGGAAGCCGGCGACGACGACCGCGCCATCATACAGGAGCAGGAGCGTGAGCTCGTCGCCGCCGGCGATGCCCACCAGCGCCGCGCGCGAGGCGGCGACCGCGAGCGCCAAGGCCGGCAGCAGGACCGGCAGCGCGATGACGGCGAAGAGCGTCGAGGCGCCTCGCCCCTGGGCGACGATGGCGGGGAGCAACGTCGTCGCGGCGGCGATCGCCAGGCCGCCGGCGCCGAGCGCGGCGGCGAAGGCGAACCCGTCGGCGACCCGCAGGTCGAAAAGCACCACCGCGAGCGGCGCCACGATCGCCTCGAGCGCGGCGACCAGGGTGACGACGTGGGCGAGCTTGCCGGCGAAGACGGCCGAGGGCCGTCCCGCCAGCCGGAGCGCGATCGCGGTGCGACTCTCCTCTTCGTGCACGAAGGCGCGCGGCAGCCCCGAAGCGGCGGCGAAGAGCAGGATCAGCCAGACCAGGACGGGCACGATCTGGGCGGCGCGCGCCGGCTCGTTGCCGACCGGCCCGAGGACGAGGCTGGCGACGACCAGCGTCGTCACCGCGAAGAGCGCGAGCGTCGCCACGGCGTGGCGCGTGCGCAGCTCGCAGCGCCAGTCCTTGGCGAAGACCGCCGCCGCCTCAGCCGCCCAGTTGGAGCTCACCCGTGACTCGCGGAAGGTCGACGTGCGAAGGGCTGGCGACGACGGCGAGCGCGCCCGCGGCCAGGCGCTCCTCGAGCAGGGCGCGGCTCGCCGCCTCGCCCGCCGCGTCGAGGTTCTGGAACGGCTCGTCGAGGAGCAGGAGCTTCGGCTCGTCGAGCAGCGCGAACGCCCAGCGCAGACGCTGGCGCATGCCCGAGGACATCGCGTGCCAGGCGCGCTCGCCGGGCAGGCCGAGCCGCTCGGCGAGCAGCTCGCCGCGCTCCGGCGCGATGCCGCGCAGGCGGGCGACGAAAGCGAGGTTCTCGTGGCCCGAGAGCTCGTCGTAGAAGGCGACGTCGGGGGCGAGGTAGCCGACCCGCGCTCGCCGCTCGTCGCCGTCGAGCTCGCGCCCGTCGATCCGCGCGCGAATCGTCCCCTTGTCCGCGCTCAGCAGGCCGGCGAGACAGCGCAGCAGGGTCGACTTCCCGCAGCCGTTGGGCCCCCGGACCGAGAGCACGCCGCCCGAGGCGACCGCGCCGCCGGCGTCGACCAGCACGCGGAGCCGGCCGAAGCGGCGGCAGAGTCCCGCGAATTCGAGCTCGGCCGGCGTCACGCGCGGAGACTAACGGAATAGCATCGAGGTCATGAATGCGCCGAACCGTTCGTTTGCCCTCGCCGCCGCGCTCGCGTCGCTCGTCGCCACGGCCTGCTCGTCGGCGCCCCGCGGCCGTCCGTCCCCGCCGGCGCGGGAGCCGGAGCGCGCGCCGGCGGCCGAAGGGCGCGAATTCGAGAGCCGGGCGCTGCTGCTGATGCTCTCCGATAAGCGCCTCTACGAGGCGGCCTCGCTCGAGATGATGCTCGGCGGCACGCCGGTCGTGCGCCGCGCGCTCGCCGTGGCGCTCGGGCGGATCGGCGATCCGCGCGGGCGCAGCCTCCTGCAGGGCCTGCTCGTCGACGCCGACGTCGAGGTGCGGCGCGGAGCCGCCTTCGCGCTCGGCGAGCTGGACGAGAAGGAGGCGACGCGCGCGCTCGTCGTCGCCTCGGTCGACGACGACGAGGAGGTCGGCGCGCTCGCGGTGGAAGCGCTCGGCAAGCTCGGCGCGCCGCTCGGCGACGTGCGGCGGGCGCTCGGCGCGCTCGAGCCGGCGGCGGCGTGGCGCCGCCTGGCGCCGTACCTTTTCCGTTTCGAGGAGCCGGCAATGGTGGCCGCGGCGCGCGAGGCGCTCGCGGCGCGCGTGAGCGAGGTCCGCCGGGGAGGCGCCTACGCCCTCGGCCGCGAGACGCAGGCCGAGGGCGCGGAGGCGCTGCGCGCGCTCCTCGGCGACGGCGACGCGTTCGTGCGCGCCTGGGCGGCGCGCGGGCTGGGCGAGGTGGGGAGCCTCGCCGATCTCGCCCGACTCGAGCCGCTGCTCGGCGACGCCAGCGCCGCGGTGAGGATCCAGACGCTGCGCGCCGGCGGCAAGATTCTCGGCCGCGCCGAGGCCCTGCCGCCGCTCGGCTGGGGCGCGCGGATGGCGGCGCTCGCCGGCGACGCGAATCCGGGAGTGCGCGCGACGGTGCTCGAAGTCGCCGGCCGCTTCCTGCCGCATCCGGAGCTCGAAGCGGCGGTGCTCCGGCTGCACGGCGAAGGCGAGCCCCGCGAGCGCGAGCTCGCGCTGGGAGCGCTCGCCGCCGGCCGCGCGGCGGGCGCGGCGGGGCTCGTTCGCGACGCGGCGACGAGCGGCGACCGCTGGTTGCGCGCCCGGGCGGCCGAGGCCGCGGGCGAGCTCGGCGAGCTCGAGCTCCTCGACCGCCTGCGGCGCGACAAGCAGCCGCTCGTGCGCGTCGCCGCGCTCGGCGCCCTCGCCACGCTCGAGGCGACCGAGCCGCTGCTCGAGGCGCTCGGCGATCCCGATCCCGCGGTGCGCGCGACGGCGCTCGAGGCGCTGGCGCTCGCGCCCGAGCTCGCGACCGCTCGCGTCGTGGCGCTGATCGATGCGGCCCGCGCGGACGGCGCCGACAACGACGTGCGACGCACCGGGATCGACGTTCTCGCGCGGCGCGCCCGGGAGCGTCCGGCAGCCGATCGCCCGGCGGTGCTCGAGGCGCTGCGCGGGCTCGGCGGCGATGGCGACTGGCTGGTGCGCCGGGCCGCTGCCGACGCCTTGGCCGAGCTCGGCGAGCCTCGCCTGGTGGTCGGGCCGGTCGAGACGGGCAGGAATCTCGCCACCTATCGCCAGATCCTGCGTCAGACCGACGCTCCGCTCCGGGTCGAGCTGGCGACCGACCGGGGCAAGCTCACGGTCGAGCTCGCCTGCCCGGAGGCGCCGCTCACCTGCACCTCGTTCCTCCAGCTCGCCCGCCACAAGCTCTTCGACGGCAACCGGTTTCACCGCGTGGTGCCGGAGTTCGTGGTGCAGGGGGGCGATCCGCGCGGCGACGGCTGGGGCGGACCCGGCTACAGCCTGCGCGACGAGATCAACCGGCTCCGCTACCGCCGCGGCGCCCTCGGCATGGCGCTCTCGGGGCCCGATACCGGCGGCAGCCAGTTCTTCTTCACCCTCTCGCCGCAGCCGCACCTCGACGGCGGCTACACCGTGTTCGGGCGGGTGATCGGGGGCGAAGAGGTCCTCGACCGAATCCGCCAGGGCGACCGGATCGTCGCCGTCCGGGAGCTCGACGCCGCCTCCGCAGCCCCGCTCCGATAGGATCTGGCACCTTCCCGACCGGGCGTCCGCCGCCCGGCACTCCGGGCTCTTCCCGGGCTGCCCGAGCGGCGCTGCGCCCCTCCCACTGCAACCCGAGCCCGGGGGTCGACGTACTTCGCCATGCCGCACGAGCCGGAACCGATGACGGACGAAGAGCTGGTGCGGACGGTCCTCGCGGGGGACCGCGAGCGCTTCGCCGGACTGGTCGAGCGCTACCAGGCGCGGTTGGTGAACTATCTCTACCGCCTGGTGCGCAACACCGACGACGCGCACGACTTGGCCCAGGAGGTTTTCGTTCGCGTGTACCAGGCTCTCGATCGATTCGATCCGCAATACCGGTTCTCGACCTGGCTCTTCCGGGTCGCGCAGAACGCGGCGATCGACCAGATCCGACGCCGGCGCTTCCGCACCGTGCCGATCGGAACGAGCGAGGATGCGCGCGGCGAGGGCACGCGCGAGCTCGACGTCGAGGACGGCGGGCCGTCGGCGCTCGACGAGCTGACCGGCCGCGAGCGGGACGCCGAGGTGCGGCGGGCGATCGACGGGCTGCCGTGGGAGTACCGCGAGCTGATCGTGATGCGGCATTACGGAGAGCTCGCCTACGACGAGATCGCCGAGGCCAAGGGGATGCCGTTGGGAACGGTGAAGAACAAGCTCTTTCGCGCGCGCCAGCTGCTCAAGTCGGCGCTCGCGACCGGGAGCTGAGCCGGACGCGGGGCGATGGAGAGAGTGATGGATCGAGAGCGGGAGCACGAGCGCTACCAGGAGTGGATCGACCTCGCGGCGGACGGCGCCCTCGGCGACGCCGAGCGGCGCGGGCTCGAGGCGCACCTCGCCGCGTGCGCCGATTGCCGGCGCGAGCAGGAGCGCTCCCACGCCCTCGTCGCCCGGCTCGGCTCGGCGCGGATCGAGGTTCGACCGGGCTTCGCACGCGAGGTCCTCGAGGCGCTCGAGCCGGCGAGCTGGGAGGCGCGCACGCCGCGCTCCTGGCGCCTGCCGGTGGCGCTGCTCGCCGCCGTGGGCGGCGCTTCGGCGGTGCTCTTCGGCGTCGGCGCGGCCGAGCTCGACCCGGGCTCCGGCTCGATCGGCGCGCTCTTCTCGATCGTCGACCTGCTGCGGGCCGCGTTCGTCGCCGGCGGCGGCGTGGCCGCCGCGTCGTGGCGCGGCCTCGGCGGGGCGGTCGGCGAGTGGCTGGGCGACTCGGCGGCCAACTGGGGCGCGGCGGCGATGCTCGTCCTCGGCGCCAACTACTTGCTCTATCGTCTCGTGCGCCTGCGCTCGCGCGCCGCCCGTGCGGCGGAGGCCGAGCGCCGCCCGTGACGGCCCTGCCGCTCCTCGTCGCCCTCGCCGTGGCGGCCGGCGCGCCGGCGGACGACCCCGCGCCGGCGCTCCTCCTCGAGCGCGGCGCGATCGCGCGCCACCAGATCGTCGCCGTCGGCCGCGACGTGCGCATCGACGGCGAAGCGCTCGCCGGGGTCACCGCGATCGACGGCTCGGCGCGCATCGTCGGCACCGTCGCCGGCGACCTGACCGTCCTCGGCGGCGACGCGACGCTCGCCCCCTCCGCCATCGTGCGCGGCGACGTCCAGGTGCTCGGCGGGCGGCTCTCGGTGGCGCCGGGCGCGCGCATCGACGGCCGCTCGGTGGCCTATCCGACCTTCTCCCGCGCCTGGCTGACGCTGCTCGAGGGACCGAGCCTGGGTCTGCCGGCGCGCTCGCCGGTGGTCGTGGCGGCGAAGCTCGGTCTCGTCGCCGCCTGGCTCGTGCTCACGGTCGTGCTCTTCGCGGCCGGCGGCCGCTCGCTCGCCGGCGCCTCCGAAGAGATCAGGATCGAGCCGCTGTACTGCTTCGCGACCGGCCTCGCGGCGGTGCTCGCGCTGCTCCTGACCGCGCTCTTCGTCTCGGCCGCGCTGCCGTCGCCGCTCGCGCTGCCGCTCGTCGTGCTCGCCGTCGTGGCGGCGCTGGTCGCCAAGTTGTGGGGCACGGCGGCCGTCTTCCACGCGCTCGGCCGGGCGCTCCTCGGCGGGCGCGGCCGGCGGGCGCAGCCGCTCCACCTCGCCATGGCCGGGCTCGCCGCCGCGGGTGCGCTCAAGTTCGTGCCCTGGCTAGGGGTCGCGGCCTGGACCGCGATCACTCTCGTCGCGGTCGGCGCCGCTCTGCGCACCAAGTTCGGCCGTCGCGAGGCGTGGTTCGACGCGCGCGACGCGCTCGCCTCGCGCACCTTCTGAACGCACACTTTGCTTGACCCCTCGCGGCGCGAATCCATAGGCTGCCGCGGCGAGGGAGCGTCTCTTCATGCAGATTCGAACGATCGGCGTCGTCGGCGCCGGCACGATGGGCAACGGCATCGCACAAGTGTCCGCCACGGCGGGCTTCGAGACCGTGCTGGTCGACGCCGTCGAGACGGCGCTCGAGAAGGGCCTGGCGACGATCGAAAAGAGCCTCGAGCGGCTCGAGTCGAAGGGCAAGCTCGCCGCCGGCGCGGGCGCCGCCGCGCGCGGCCGCATCCGGAGCGGCGTCGGCCTCGACGCCCTCGCCGAAGCCGATCTCGTGGTCGAAGCCGTGGTCGAGCGCTTCGAGGTCAAGCGCCAGGTCATCGCCGGGCTCGACCGGCTCGCCCCCGCGCACGCCGTCCTGGCCACCAACACCTCGTCGATCTCGATCACGAAGCTGGCGGCGGTGAGCTCGCGGCCCGGGCGCGTCATCGGCATGCACTTCATGAACCCGGTGCCGCTCATGCAGCTGGTCGAGATCATCCGCGGGCTGCAGACCGATCAGGCGACCTACGACGCCGTCGAAGCGGCGACCCGCGCGCTCGGCAAGACGCCGGTCGAAGTCCACGACGCGCCGGGCTTCGTCTCGAATCGCGTGCTGATGCCGATGATCAACGAGGCGATCTACTGCCTGCACGAGAGCGTCGCGAACACCGAGGCAATCGACCAGGTGATGAAGCTCGGCATGAACCACCCGATGGGACCGCTCGCGCTCGCCGACCTGATCGGGCTCGACGTCTGTCTCGACATCCTGCGCGTGCTCCACGAAGGATTGGGCGACGACAAGTACCGGCCGTGTCCGCTGCTCGTCAAGATGGTCGACGCCGGCTGGCTGGGCCGGAAGAGCGGCCGCGGATTCCATGACTACGCCGCGCGGGCCTGAGAGCGCGAACGGCGCCGGCGCGGTCGTCCTCTGCCAGTCGTGCGGAGCGGCGAACGCGGCCGACCGCGAGCTCTGCGGCCGCTGCCATCAGAAGCTGCTCGTCCTCTCGGGCGTCACCGCCGAGGAGGCGCCCGAAATCGCCGGTGAGCGCGACGCCGAGTTCTCGCTCGACGAGCACCTGCTCGAACGCGTCTCGATCCTCGAGGAGGCGGTCAAGCGCACCGCCGAGACGCTCGGCCGCCTGATGGGCGCGGTGCAGAAGCAGGAGAAGAACCTGCTCGTCGGCCAGACCGGTTTCGCGACCCTGCGCGAGCTGCTCGAGCGGCGGCGGCTGCTCGCGCGCGAGGAGTGGAGCGAGCTCTGGCAGGAGAAGATGGAGTACCAGTTGAAGGCGCTCGAGAAGCGCGAGCGCTTCGTCTCGGTCAAGGAGCGCATCGGCGCCCTCTATTCGGGCAACCGGCGCAAGCTGTTCGAGCGCCATCTCGACGACGCCGAGTACGCCCTTTTCGCCTTCGACCTCGAGCGCGCCCGCCGCGCGCTCGAGCAGGCGTTCCGGCTCGACCGCGAGAACTACGAGCTCGCCCTGCTGCTGGGCGAGACGGCGTTCAACGAGGGCGAGACCGAGGCGGCGCTGGCCTACTTCGCGCGCGTGCTCGAAGAGCGGCCGGAGCAGTTCGAGGCGCTCGTCTTCTCGGGCGTCATCCGCCACGAGGCCGGCGACCACCGGCGCGCCGAAGAGCTCCTGCGCCGGGCGGTCGCGCTCTATCCGGACGCCTTCCTGCCGCACTTCAGCCTCGGCGCCGTCTCCGCCGCGCACGGCGACCTGCGCCGGGCGGTGACGCACCTCGAGCGCGCCTGCGAGATCGATCCGGTGCCGCAGGCTCTCTACCTGCTCGGCAACTGCCACTACGAGATGGGCCGCGCCCGCGCGGCGATCCGCTGCCTGAACGAGGCGGTGCGGCTCGACCCGGCGTTCGAGGAGGCGCACTACCTGCTCGGTCTCGCCTACCTCGAGCGGCGCTGGAACCGCAAGGCGCTCGACGCGTTCCGCGAGGCGCAGCGGCTGAGCCCGGGCCGGCTGCGTTACCAGGACCTGGTCGAGTTCCTCTCCGGCCGCGCCGACGCGCCGCTGCCCGCGGTCGCCGGCGAGGCGGCGCGCCAGATGGCGCAGGCGGAACGGCACGCCGGCCGCGGCGAGGCCGAGAAAGCGGTGGCGACGTTCCAGAAGGCGCTCGCGCTCGACCCCGACAACCCGACGCTGCTCATGTCGTACGCGCTCGTCTGCCTCTCGCTCGGCCGCACCGAGGAGATGACGCGGGCGGCCCACCGCGTGCTCGAGCTCGAGCCGGGCGAGATGCTGCGCGCGACCGCTTCGGCGGCCCTGATCGCGGCGCTGCGGAGCGAAGGCAAGCTGCTCGAGGGCAACCGGATCGGCGAGTCGCTCCTGGCCGAGGCGGAGTCGAGCTTCACGCGCACGATCGCCTACTACGAGATGGCCTACAACCTGGCCGAGATGGAGGACGACCTCGACCAGGCGCTCGAGCTCGCGCGCCGCTCGCTCGACCTCGCCCCGGACGAGCTCAAGCAGTTCCCGCTCGCCGCGCTCGGCTGGGTGCACTACAAGCGGCGCGAGTACGACCAGGCGGTCGATTTCCTCGAGCGCTCGACCGAGCTCGGACCGTCGCCGACCGCCCTCACCCATCTCGGCATGGCGCTGCTCGCCGCCGGCGAGGAGGAGCGGGCGCGGGCGGCGTTCGGCCGGGCGCGGAGCCTCGAGCCGCGGGTCGGTGCGCTCGAAGAGCGGATGATGGAGTGCATGCGGGACTCGACGCGGCTCCTCGCGCGAGTGCAGCGAAAGCCGAAACGATGAACCGCTGGAGCCGTTACTACCTGCACACGACGCGCGAGGTGCCGGCCGACGCCGAGGTCGTCTCGCACCAGCTCATGGTGCGCGCCGGCATGATCCGCAAGGTCGCCGCCGGCATCTACACCTACCAGCCGTTCGGCTGGCGCAGCTTGTCGAAGCTGATGGCCATCGTGCGCCGCGAGATGGACGCCGCCGGCGCGGTCGAGCTCTCGATGCCGGCGATCCAGCCGGCCGAGCTCTGGCAGGAGTCGGGGCGCTGGCAGAAGTACGGCAAGGAGCTGCTGCGGATCCGCGACCGGCACGATCGCGAGTTCTGCTTCGGGCCGACTCACGAGGAGGTCGTCACCGACCTCGTGCGCCGCGACGTCAAGAGCTACCGGCAGCTGCCGTTCAACCTCTACCAGATCCAGACCAAGTTCCGCGACGAGATCCGGCCCCGCTTCGGCCTCATGCGCGGGCGCGAGTTCCTGATGAAGGACGCCTACTCGTTCCACGCCACGCCCGGCTCGCTCGACGAGGGCTACGAGGCGATGCGCGCGGCCTACTGCCGGATCTTCGCCGCCTGCCGCCTCGACTACACGATGGTCGAGGCGGACACCGGCACCATCGGCGGCTCCTCGTCGCACGAGTTCATGGTCACGGCGGCGACCGGCGAGAGCGCGGTCGTCCATTGCCCCGCCTGCGGCTACGGCGCCAACCAGGAGAAGGCCGAGCGCGGGAGCTGGGGCGAGCCGGAGCCGCCGACCGCGGAGCCGATGCGCCGCGTCGCGACGCCCGGCAAGACGAGCATCGGCCAGGTCTCCGAGTTTCTCGGCGTGGCGCCCGAGCGCTTCGTCAAGACGCTCCTCTACGAAACCGACCAGGGCGAGCTGGTGGCGGTCGCGATCCGCGGCGACCGCGAGGTCAACGAGGTCAAGCTGCAGAACGCGCTGCCGGAGGCGCTCCACCTCCGTCTGGCGTCCGAGGAGCGCGTCCGCGAAGCGACCGGCGCGCCGGTCGGCTTCGCCGGGCCGGTCGGACTCGCGAAAGGCGTGCGCCTGCTGGCCGACTACATGGGAAGCCGCTGGATCAGGGGGCGCGAGCGCATGATGCAGCGGCTGCACGCCTCCGGCGTCGACTGGCACTGGGTGCTGCCGGTGCGTCCGCTCTCCAACGCGTGGAACC
>Ga0209640_10003917_pt1 | contig 13078 bp, 12 predicted proteins | sample RifCSP10_1_FD_184018 | JGI IMG/M metagenome (GOLD analysis project Ga0209640, IMG submission 184018) | Soil microbial communities from Rifle, Colorado - Rifle CSP2_sed 10_1 (SPAdes) (version 2) | ecosystem: Environmental > Terrestrial > Deep subsurface > Rock core/Sediment | place: Rifle...
AATCGAGAGAGACCAATAAACGAATGGTAATAATCGGTGACAGCCTGCCCCCGATTACACGCACAAGGTAGTAAACAATCGTTTCAACGAATGCGAGGTCGAAAATGTTGGGCTTAAACCTCCAAAGCCTTTAGCTTAATCATTATGTCTACACTGATACATCGTCTGGTTGATGACTGTCGCGCCGGGAGGTGCCCCAGGGCGATCGCCAGGATTCGGTCCGGCTGGGTTGTGCTGGGAGAGGCGCAATTCGTACGCGGTTATTCTTTGATACTGCCGGACCCGGTCGTCGCCGACCTGAACGCATTAAGCCATGCCAATCGCAAGACCTTGCTGTTCGAGATGACCGTGGTTGGGGATGGCTTGCTGGAACTGACCGGGGCGGTGCGGATCAACTACGAAATACTCGGCAATCTGGAACCCGCACTGCACGTGCATATCTTCCCCAGGTTCACTGACGAACCGGCCGCTTTGCGGACGCGCCCGGTGTGGTTCTACGACTGGGATCAGGCGCCGGTGTTTAATCCTGCCCGGGACCAACCGCTGATGGAAGGCCTGCGTACCTATTTGAAGCGATCCAGGATTGTCAGAGATTAGAACCTGTCCCAAGTGTTATTTTGGAAACCGTAGTTAAGCAGTGCGATTAGCGGGGTAGACAATTTTAGTCAAATGCCGCTTTGAGACACCTGGTACGAGCAAAGAACGCACCAGAAGATCGATCGACACGGACGGGTCGCCTGCTTCCATCTTGGCGATTCTCGATTGACTGGATTTAAGGAGTTTGGCCAGTTGAATCTGCGAAAGCTAACGGTTCTGGCGTCTCTTACGAAGACTGTCTGCCAGTTCCAGCTTCATCTCGATGTATGTGGATTCCTCCGGCGTAAGGTTGAGAAAATCCTTTGCGCTGCCAATCTTCCAGCCTTTTGTCTCCAGCCGTTTTCGCTTTGCTTCACGCATCGTCATAATCTCTTCTTAACGGTATCAATGATGGTTTGAGAGTTTGTGTATGTTTTTCGAAGTATATGTCAGTATAGACATAATACAAGCAGGTTGGATTTTCGACTGGGAAATACTTTCAGCGTGGCCAGTCTGGCCAGGAAACCGTCCTGGTATTTTATTGTTCTAAGAAACCTCTGAAGCAAGTAAAATATAAAACATGCAAACCATCGCCATTAAACCCGGTCGCGAGAAATCGATATTGCGTCGACATCCCTGGCTGTTCTCCGGCGCTCTGCGTGAACCCGATACCGCTATCAAGTCTGGCGCTACCGTCAGGATTGTCGATGCCGCCGGCAAGACCCTGGCGCTGGGTGCCTGGTCGCCACAGTCGCAGATCCGTGTTCGCCTCTGGAGCTTTGATCCGCATGAGCCTATCGATGGCGGGTTTTTCGCCCGGCGCATCAAGGCAGCCCGGGAACTGCGACAACTGCTCATCACCGAACCCACGGATGTATATCGCCTCGTGAATGCGGAATCCGATGGTTTGCCCGGTGTGATCATCGATAAATACTCTGACTTTCTCGTGATCCAGTTGTTGTCAGCCGGGGCGGAATTCTGGAAGGACGAGATCGTCCGGCAATTGCAGGAACAGCTGTCGCCGCTGGGGATATACGAACGTTCGGATGTGGACGTGAGAGACAAAGAGGGACTGCCATCGTCATCCGGATTGCTGGCCGGTGTTGAGCCACCGGAACTTATCCAGGTGCATCAGGATGGTATCCAGCTTCTTGCTGACGTCCGGCATGGGCACAAAACCGGACTGTATCTGGACCAAGGCCTGAACAATAACCTCATTGCCGGTTTTGCGCAGGGGCGGGAGGTGCTGAACTGTTTTGCCTACACCGGCGCTTTAAGCATGGCGACGCTGCGCGCTGGTGCAACCCGGGTTACCAACGTCGAATCTTCGGATGCAGTTCTTGCCTTGCTGGAGAAAAACCGGGAAATAAACCATCTGCCGGTGGAGTGCATGGAAAATATTCATGGCGACGCCTTTGAAGTGTTACGCAAGTTCCGCGATAGTCGCCGCTCATTCGATATGGTCATACTTGACCCGCCGAAGTTCGTCACTAACGCGCAACAGGTGGAGCGCGGCAGCCGCGGCTACAAGGACATCAATCTGCTGGCCTGCAAACTGTTGCGCCCCGGCGGGATACTGGCAACCTTTTCCTGTTCCGGTCATGTCTCGGCCGACCTGTTTCAAAAGATCGTTGCCGATGCCGCGCTGGATGCGGGCCGCGAGGTCCGGGCCCTGCACTTTCTGGCCCAGGCCCCGGATCATCCCGTCGGCTTGAATTTTCCCGAGGGGCGTTATCTCAAAGGCCTGATATGCGTTGTTGACTAGAACCTATTATAAAAATAAAGAAACTCTGTTTAAAACATCAGGTTTAAAGGCGCCGTCATTCCGGTGAGCACCAGAATCCAGTAAAAAAACATTAGTTTACTGGATGCCGGGACAAGCCCGGCATGACGAAATGGGTAGAGATAAATAGCATTTTTAGTTTTGAGATGCATTCTAATCGCAGAAAAAACAATAAGGAAATAGATGATAAATCCTTATTCTCCATATATGCTAATGCCATCAAAATATATATCAGCACGGGGCGACTATGACTGATAAAACATCACCGGTGACATTTACCGGCTGCAACCTGTTAACGAAGACAGCGTACCTGGGGTACCGCGGCGGCCCTATTCCAGTTCCCTCTAACCCGCAGTGTGCTGGCCCATACTTCATTCGAGGCCGGGCCGGTGATGGAAACGGCCAAGGGTCGGGTCCGCAGCATGGATGACGATGACGTCTATGTATTTCGCGGCACTGATGCACGATATGATATTTCAGGAAGCCCTGAATAATTCATCCATGAATTATCAGAGCCCGAAAAACAAAAAATGTGATTTTTGTTTTTCTCGCATTTTCAATCCCGCCATGGCGGGATCGAAAATGATGGCACTTCCCTGTGCCACGGAAACTCTGACACATCAGAGTTTCCTTCAAACAAAATTATTTAATGTTAGGGTCAAGCAGAGGACATAATGATGTTAAAAAAATTCTTTAAATTAATCTTGTCTTTCAGTTTCCTTACCTGTTCAATCGCTGCTCAAAATGTCATTGCCGGTGGCGAAGCGGGTCCGATCCGCTTAAAAGATCAGGGGCATTTTTATGTCGGCATCCGCCAATTTGAGATTCCCGCCAATCCCGATGCCGGTCGCTTCGGCATGGCTGGTGTCGGAGTTTATGGACAAATGTATGTGGGTTATCAACTGCCGGAAACACGCACGCAAAAATATCCTTTAATTCTGGTGCACGGCGGTGGTGGACAGGCAACCGACTGGATGGGCACGCCGGATGGTCGCGATGGCTGGCTGGATTATTTTCTTGCAGCCGGTTTTGATGTGTATTTTGTCGATCGTCCTGCGCACGGCCGCTCTCCCAAAAACACCAGGTACGGCGCGTTGGCCGAGCCACCCTCCTCGGGTTTTATCGGTTTTCTGGCGAAAAGCGATAACTACCCCGGCAAGGGCGATCCGAGAGATCCCATGACCCTGGCCCAGTTGGCCAGTTCCAATCCAGGCCCCACTGTCGACAATGACATGCTGAAAGAAGACTTCGCGGAATTACTGGACAAGGTGGGGCCGGCCATTGTGCTGACGCAAAGTGCCGGCGGCCCTTCCGGATGGATGTCGATAGACGCCAAACCTGAATTAGTGAAAGCCGTTGTTGCTATTGAAGCTGCCGGTGGTTTGGAGCGTTTGCCTTTGACCTGGGAGCCGCCACTGAAACAAGGTGAAAATATTCAGACGGTAGCGGTAGCTCCGAAAAGCGAGGGATTAGCCGCGTGCAACATGCAAGCGGAAAACAATGTGCGCAAATTGCCCAATTTCAAAGGCATTCCCATTTTAGGCATCGTCTCGTCTCAAAGCGCCATGTTCACTCCCAGTTATCACTGCACCATCGATTTTATTAATCAGGCCGGTGGCAGCGCCACATTGTTGCGCCTGAAAGAAGATGCCGGCATTGATGGCGAGGGCCACTTTATGCAAGGGTCTTACAACAACGGCAAAATCGCCCAATTGATGATTGAATGGATGCAGAAAATTGAGTAACGAATTATCGATGGCAGAGAATAAAGTAGCGTTGGTGATCGGTGTCGCGCGACGTATCGTTGCGGAAATGGATCGCCGGGGCCATGTGTTAAGGTTTCATCTTCCGGGGTAACGTATGAAATTCAAGTGGTTCACCTACGAGAACGGGCTGTTGTTGTTGCTCGCGTTTACCTTCGGCGTTGCATTTTTCGATCGTAACGCCATCAACTACCTGATGCCGTATATCATCGATGAGCTGGCGTTAAGTAATTTCCAGATAGGCATGATAGGTTCCGGCATGGCGGTCACCTGGGCCCTTTCAGCCTATCTGATTAGTGCCTGGTCCGACAGGACGGGTGTACGCAAACCATTTCTGCTGGTTACCGTAGTGGTGTTTTCACTCTGTTCGTTCCTATCCGGTCTGGCCGGTGTATTTCTTGTATTGTTCATGGCACGGGTCATCATGGGTATGTCGGAAGGTCCGATATTGCCGGTCAGTCTGGCGATCATGAACGCTGAGTCCACACCCAGCCGGCGCGGCATTAATGCAGGCATCCTGCAGACGTTTTTCGGTGCGTTGCTGGGTACTACGGTGGCGCCCCTTGTGGTCGTCTACCTTGCCGAACTGTATGGCTGGCGGGTCACTTTTTACCTGGCAGGCGCCCCGGGATTAATCTGTGCATTGCTGATCTGGCGGTTTGTGCGTGGACCGGGGCAGAAAGAGACAAAACATAATGAACATGAATCCCAGGGAATTAATCCGATAAAAATGCTTTCCATTCATAATGTGCTTCTATGTTCGTTAATCAGCTGCTGCATGGTCGCCTGGTATTTACTGGTAGTAATCTTTGCGCCACTGATATTTACAGAGTTAAGAGGGTATTCAGAGACACAGATGAGCCGCTTGATGGCGGTAACCGGTATATGTACTGTGATAGGAGGATTCCTGTTACCCGGGATCTCGGACCGGGTTGGTCGTAAACCGGTAATGGTCGTATTCTGTTTTGTGAGCATGCTTGCGCCACTGGCCGCGCTGTATTTCAGTGGCCCACTATGGATCCTGGGACTGCTGTTTTTTATAGGCTGGAGTGGTTCAGCAACCTTCCCATTATTTATGGGGGTAATCCCCAGTGAATCGGTTGCCCCCGGACTTATCGCCACAGCCATGGGCCTGGTTGTATGTTTTGGTGAACTTACCGGTGGTGCCCTGGCTCCCATTTTATCCGGTTTTGCGGCAGACCAGACCAGCCTGGCCGCACCGGCACTGATAGCGGCCGGTTGTGCGCTGGTTGCGGGTATCTTAAGCATGTTCCTGATAGAAACCGCTCCTTCCAGAATAACTGGTGCCGATAAACGGAATTCCTTGGCGCTGGATGAGCCCGCATAATGGTTGTCAACAGTAATAGGTATTCAGTCCATCGTTGTTTGTTGTTGCTGGGCCTTTTGTCATGTTCCGCAGTGGCCTTTGCGCACGGGATTGCCCGTTCCGATCAGGCCTTTGTCCAGGGCAATACCGGCATGCAGCTGATCCCGTTTATTTATCTGGGCGCGAAACACATGGTCACGGGTTATGACCATCTGCTGTTTCTGGCCGGGGTTATCTTTTTTCTCTACCGGCTCCGGGACGTCGCCATCTATGTCACCCTGTTTGCAGTCGGTCACAGTACGACCTTATTGACGGGTGTGCTGGGTGGAATTTATGCCGATCCCTATATCGTCGATGCCATTATCGGCCTGTCGGTCGTCTACAAGGCTTTTGATAATCTCGATGGCTTCCAGCATGTTTTCGGTTTCAGACCCAATCCCAGGGCGGCCGTTTTATTTTTCGGTTTCTTCCATGGTTTTGGTTTGTCGACCAAATTACAGCAATTCGCCATCTCGGCGGATGGCCTGGTGGCGAATATGCTGGCCTTTAACGTTGGCGTGGAAATCGGACAATTGCTGGCGCTGAGCCTGATCCTGGTATTCTTTAATCTGTGGCGGACCAGTGGTAACTTCCTGCGCCATGCCTGGCACGCGAATGTCCTGCTCATGACCGCCGGGTTTATCCTCATGGGCTATCAACTAACGGGTTATATCGTGTCATGACAGAACCGGAACCGACCGAACAATTGCAATTGCCGACCCGCAAAAACATTTTGCTCAGCACTGCGCTTGCCGCCCTGGTCGCGACAGTGATCCTGCTCACCATTATATTGCCCGTGGAGTACGGTATTGACCCCACGGGCGTGGGTGGCAGTCTGGGTCTGTCTGCGATAGCGGCCGCGAAAACCCAGCCGGCCCCGGCGCAGGAACTCCCGGAAGCTCCTCAGGCAACCGCCGGTAGTGAACAGTTCGCGCAGAGTACCGATGCCCCGTTCCGGACGGAGACCATCGAAATTCCCATGCAGGGCGATGAAGAGCTGGAATATAAATTTCAGATGAGCAAGGGCCAGATGCTTTTATATACGTGGAGTTCCGGCAGTACGGAGATGTATTTTGAATTTCATGCGGAACCGACCGAAGGCGAATATCCGGAAGACTACTACATGAGTTATCAGATCGGCGACGGCAGTACCGGAGGTCATGGCACGCTGGTCGCCCCCTTTACCGGCAATCACGGCTGGTATTTCCTGAACTTAACCGAAAATCCCGTGACAATAAAACTTGAGGTCAGCGGCTATTACACTTCCCACGGCAGACTATAGATCGCAGAACCTGTCTCAAAATTAAGAAAGCCCTGATCCAATCTTAGTAATTACAGGCCACCGTTATTCCGGCGAATGTGACCTGCAGGATGTAGTAATGTCGCAAGAAGACTTGGAGTCCGAAGCGACCCGTATCGAGTAAAAACAATTGTTTACTGGATGCCGGGACAAGCCCGGCATGACGAAATAAATATTGACGTGAGAATTTTCAAAATTGGGATGGGTTCTAATTATTCTTCCAGGTAGGGGATCATCCGTCCCATCACGATCACGCCTATCCATAGCAACAGCGACAGGGCGGCGATCGCCTTCACGGTCAGCGTGGTAGGAGTTCCTGGCGGCAGGCTTTTGATTTTTGGCGCCTCGATGTACTGGAACCAGACAGCGTTCAGTCCGGCCACGAGAATCAGGACCATTTTTATACGGAAGGCGAGGTTTGGATAATAGGTGAACGGGTCGGCGCAGAAAAAACCGATACCGCTGCATAAGTTAACCAGGAAGGCGCCGATTGAAATCGGCACGAACGACATCGCCGGTCCCATCGGGATAAACCTGGCGATCCCGAGCAGGCGCAGATCGATCACCATCAGCGAGCCGAATAATGTGCAGAGGCCCATGAAGTGGAGGGTTTCCAGCATTGGAAACAGCCAGGCCACGTCCCGTATCGTCACTCCCGGCCAACTGGCCTCTATCGCTGTGAGTATTGCGGTGATGTCCATGGTCAGCAGGAGCTCATAGGTAGGCGGTCAGGCGGCCGGCGGTGATGGCGCCAAACCAGCACAGCAGCGAGACGGCGGCGATGAACCTGGCCCTGGCGGATGACACGCCGGTATCCATCCCTTTGACCTCGCGCAGTAACATCCAGACGGAAATCATGCCGAGGATGATTAGAATAATCTTGATGCGAAACGGTGTGCTGTTAAAAAACTTGATGGCATCGCCGGAGAACAGCATGCAACCTGAGGTAAAGTTGACGGCAAAACCGGCCCAGGTCAGATTAAACAGGCTGTTGAACGAGGAGATAGGGATTTTGCGGGCAAAACCCAACACCCGTATGTCGATCATCGAAACCATGCCGACGACGATAGCCATGCCGACCGCATGCGAGGACAGGACTATCGGGTAACCCCATAATGATTCACGAATCCAGAGGGCCAGAGCGCTGCCTTCAAGCCAAGCCAGAAATTCCAATTATCTCCCCCATCTCAAGTGAAGTTTGTAGCTATAATTATTTCCGCAGCTTAGCAGGTTTCTTTGGCTAACTGAATAAGTCGAGCTGATTTTTCAAGACCGCCTGTGCCGCCGCCAGTCGCGCTATGGGCACGCGAAATGGCGAACAGGAAACGTAATCGAGATTTACCGAGGCGAAAAACGTAATCGAATCCGGGTCGCCGCCATGTTCGCCGCAGATACCGCATTTTAATTTTTCCTTCACGCTACGGCCTTTTTTAACGGCGATATCAACCAGCTGTCCGACGCCGTTCACGTCGATGGTCTGGAAAGGGTTGTGCTGCAGGATATGCTTGTCCAGGTACTCGGGTAGAAAACTGCCGATGTCGTCACGACTGTAACCGAGGGTCATCTGGGTCAGGTCATTGGTGCCAAAACTGAAGAAGTCCGCGTGCACCGCTATTTCATCGGCCGTCAGTGTGGCACGGGGGATTTCTATCATCGTGCCAATCGGGATGACAAGTTTACCGTCGTACTTCTTTTCCACCTTGATGGCGGCGATGGTCTGTAGAACCAATTCCCTGAGCCGGGACAATTCCTTGTCAATCCCGATCAGCGGGATCATGATTTCCGGCATGGCGTTGATATGCTTACGGCGGCAATTGATCGCCGCCTCCACGATGGCCCGGACCTGCATCTCCAGAATCTCCGGGTAGGTGATGGTCAGGCGGCAACCGCGATGCCCGAGCATCGGATTGATTTCATGCAATTGTTCGACCCGGCGCTGAATATAGTCGAGCGACAGTCCCAGATCCTTCGCGACCCGTTGCTGCGTGGTTTTTTCCTGGGGCAGAAATTCATGTAACGGCGGATCGATGAGACGCACGGTCACGGGCAGGTCTTTCATGGCCGTAAATATCCCTTCAAAATCCCGGCGTTGAAAGGGCAGGAGTTTTTTCAGGGCTTTACGGCGGGCTGTAACATTATCGGCCAGGATCATTTCGCGCATGGCCATGATGCGCTTCTCGCCGAAGAACATGTGTTCGGTACGGCACAAGCCTATCCCCGCGGCGCCAAAACGGCGCGCCACTCGGGCGTCGGCGGGTGTGTCGGCGTTGGTACGGATCGCCAATTTGCGGGTTTTGTCCGCCCATTGCATCAGCGTATAAAATTCTTTGGAAAAGCCCGGCGGTTTTCTGGGAATATCGCCCAGCATCACCTCGCCGGTCGAACCGTCGATACTGATGATATCGGTACCGCGGATTACCGTCCCATTGATCCGAAGAGTTTTGTTCACTTCGTCAATGAGGATATCACCTGCCCCGGTGATGCAGCACTTGCCCCAGCCCCGCGCCACGACCGCCGCATGACTGGTGGTGCCGCCCGTTGACGTGAGTATGCCTTCGGCCGCATCCATGCCGTGAATATCCTCGGGACTGGTTTCCTTCCGCACCAGGATAACCTTGTTGCCTTTCGCCTTTTTCTCGACCGCTTCATCCGCTGTAAATACCGGATAACCCGAAGCGGCGCCGGGCGATGCCGGCAAGCCTCTGGTCAGGACATTACCCTTGGCTTTTTCGATGAAGGATGGCAGCAGCAACTGATTCAAGTCATTCGGTGGCACGCGCATCAGGGCGGTTTTTTGGGTAATGCGTCGTTCCCTGACCATGTCCACCGCGATTTTGACAGCCGCATTACCGGTACGCTTGCCGGTTCTGGTTTGCAGGATATAGAGCTTGCCTTGCTCGATGGTGAATTCGACGTCCTGCATCTCCTTATAGTGTACTTCCAGGACCTGCTTGGCATGCAGCAACTGGCGGTAAATCTCCGGATGCCAGTCTTTTATTTTCAACACCGGTTCGGGGGTCCTGATCCCCGCCACGACGTCCTCGCCCTGGGCATTGATCAGAAATTCACCATATAACACATTCTCGCCGGTGGTCGGATCGCGGGTGAAGGCCACACCGGTACCGGAATCGTTGCCCATGTTACCGAAGACCATGGTCTGGATATTGACCCCCGTTCCGAGCAAGCCGCGGATATCATGGATGCGCCGGTAAGTGATAGCGCGCGGGATATTCCAGCTGCGGAACACCGCCTCAATGGCTTTTTGCAACTGCTCGTACGGATCCTGGGGGAAATCCTGTCTGGTGTGCTTTTTATAAATTCGCTTATAGGCATCAATCACCGCTTTCAGGCCATTCACGCCCAGATCCGTATCCTGTTTTGCCCGGTGACGCTTCTTGATCTGGTCGAGTTCCGCTTCGAAATGGTGATGATCGATCCCCATGACCACATCGCCGAACATGTTGATCAACCTGCGATAGGCGTCCAGGGCAAAACGCCGGTTGCCGGTTGCCTGCTCCAATCCCAGCAGCGACTGGTCGTTCAGTCCCAGGTTTAATACCGTATCCATCATGCCAGGCATGCTCACTGCCGCGCCGCTTCTGACTGACAGCAAGAGGGGATTGTTGTTCGAGCCGAAGCGCTTGCCGGTTTCACGCTCCAGCCGGCCTATGTTTTTGCGGACATCGCGGATCAAGCTACTGCTGAGCTTTTGTCCGGTGGCATAGAATTCCGCGCAGGTGGTAGCGGTGATGGTGAACCCAGGGGGCACCGGCAGTCCGATACTGGTCATCTCGGCCAGATTTGCGCCCTTACTGCCGAGTATATCGCGCATATTCCGGTTACCTTCCGTCAGCGTACTGCCGAAATAGAAGATATGTTTTTTTATGGTATTAACGTTTTTACCCACGTGCCTGCTCTCTTCCTGTGTATTAACCAGAAGCTGCCGAGATATTATTTGTATTGGTAGTTTTGTTTAAAAACTGTCGTTAATACCCAGGCGGGTAATAACTTATCTTATTGTTTTATATGTTTAAATTATCAACTGATGAAATGGGATAACCGCAATGAAATATCAGTCGCCAATATCATATTGTACCTGAAATCAATAATTCAGAAATACGGAATCCGTCTGGCAGATATGCACCAGTCGCGGACCCAGATCCTGTTCCAGACTCTCCAGCGATACCGAGAAGGTCGGGCCGCCGCAACTCATGGCCATGACGCTGGAACCATCCGGAGCAACCAGGGGTGCGGCTACCGTGCGGGTACTTTTCCGCCATTCCCTGTCCACCAGACAAAAGCCGCGGTCACGCACCTGTTGTATCGCGTTCAGGATACGTGCGTGCAGATCCGGCCAGTCGTCCCCATAAACCTTGCTGAGTTCCGTGAACAGCTGCTCCCGTTCCTCTTCCTGGATCCCGGCCAGGTAGGCCCGTCCAATCGCTGAGTTTGCCATTTCGATACGGGCGCCGACATCCACACGCAACGTGGTGGATGAATTACCGCAATACTCGTCGATAAACACCATATTGAGATGATCCCTGCAGGCAAGGGCTACGGTGCAACCACCACGCTTGGCCAGTTCCGCCATATGGTCATGGGCGACATGCCGGATGCGCGAGCTACTTAATAATGGATAGCCTAATGACAGCACGCCCGGTCCCAGCACATACTTGCCGTTACGGCCGGTCTGGCGCAGATAACCCAGCTGCATCAAAGTGTAAGTGAGGCGTGTAATCGTCGGTTTAGGGACCCCGATTGCCTCGGACAAATCCTTGTTGCTCATCGGGCCAACGCGTGATTGAAAAGCGCGCAGGACTTCCAATCCTCTGGCCAGCGCTGTGATAAATTTGCGGTCCGGTTCCTGACTGGGGGGACGGCTTTCATAATCCAGAACCAGTGGTTTAATCACTGCCTTGGGCAGGTTAAATCCAGTTTCATTAGTGGGTTGTTTTTGCATGGCCAGCTATTACCTCTCCAGATCCGGGTTGCACCGGGGCAATAAAAACTAATATAAAAAATCATGTCATTATTTTACAATTGGAATATGATAATATTTATTATGAAATAATCAAATGAAATTATTTCGCATATTAAAACTAACTGACTACAGGTTTGCGGATGAAAGATTTTGGCCTTGACCCTATTCATGTGGGGATAATCGGCGCCGGTGCGATGGGACGTGGTATCGCCCAGGTAGCGGCCAGCGCCGGCATACAGGTGGTTATGTATGACGAGAATGAGGCGGCAACCGCTGATGCGGTGCAGTTTGTTAATAGTATGTTGGAGCGGGCGGTGGCAAAAGGCCGCATGTCCGAGGCCGATGCCGCTAACAGCAAGGCCAATATCAAGACCGTAACCGCCCTGGCCGGGTTTGCCGGTGCGGATCTGGTCATCGAGGCGATACTGGAAAAGCTGGAGGTCAAACAACGGCTATTCAAGGAACTGGAGGGCATTGTTGCGGAAGATTGTATATTGGCGACCAATACCTCTTCGCTGGCAATCACGGCCGTGGCTAATGCCGTCACCAAACAGGATCGGGTAGCGGGCTGTCACTTCTTCAATCCCGTGCCACTGATGAAACTGGTCGAAGTCATCGGTGGTGTCCGTACCGCACCAGCGGTTCTCGATCGGATCTGTGCCTTCGTGACACGCCTCGGTCATACGCCGGTACAGGTAGCGGATTCCCCCGGTTTTCTGGTCAATCATTTCGGTCGCGGTCTCAATACCGAGGGACTACGGGTGTATTCCGAAAAAGTGGCGGAACCGGCCGTTATTGATGCCGTGGTCCGCGATTGTATCGGTCTGCGCATGGGCCCCTTTGAATTGATGGACCTGACCGCGCTCGATGTCACCTATCCGGTCTCGGAACAAATTTACGAGCAGTTTTATCACGAACCGAGGTTACGGCCGACACCGACGCTGAAACAGCGCTATATCGCCGGGCTGCTCGGGCGCAAGGTCGGGGCGGGTTTCTATGCTTATGTGGACGGTAATAAAGTCAGCCCCCCCGAACCGGTAGTTCCGGATGCTGTGCCTGATAAGAAATTTTGGGTCAGCAAAAAAGTACCTGCATTGGCCGTTAAACTGACAACGCTGTTGACGGATGCGGGGATTGCATTGGACGATCACGAGCGACCGCAAAGCGGCAGTATTGCCATCATTACACCGCTGGGGCTGGATGCAACCACCGCCACACTCCAGGAACGACTGGATCCGGCCAGCTGTGTCGCCGTGGATATGCTGTTGCAGACGGATAAAAGAATCACCTTGATGGGCAGTCCGGGGAC
>Ga0209640_10003918_pt1 | contig 13078 bp, 12 predicted proteins | sample RifCSP10_1_FD_184018 | JGI IMG/M metagenome (GOLD analysis project Ga0209640, IMG submission 184018) | Soil microbial communities from Rifle, Colorado - Rifle CSP2_sed 10_1 (SPAdes) (version 2) | ecosystem: Environmental > Terrestrial > Deep subsurface > Rock core/Sediment | place: Rifle...
CACCGTCGTCCCGACCCGCCTGGAGGCGCTGGTGCCCGTCGTGGAGACGCTGGCGCGCGAGAATGTCGCCGGCGTGGCGTTCTCGGGCAAGTTCTGGATGGGCGACCTGCTCGCTGCGCGCACTCCCGACGGTGTCCACGCCGCGATCGCCGCGCGGGCGGGCGCGCTCGTCGACGGCAACCTCACCGAGGCCATCGTCGCCACGCTGGCGGGGCTCGGCATCGACGATATCCCGATCCTCGGCGTCGCCAAGGGCCCGGACCGCGACGCAGGACGCGAGCGGTTCCATTTGCCGGTGAAAGAGCCGTTCATGCTCAGGCCCGGCGATCCGGTGCTGTATTTCATCCAGCGGCTGCGCGACGAGGCGCATCGGTTCGCGATCGGCGCCCATCGCGCCAAGCGCTCGCGCGCGATCGCGCGCTCGGAGCTCGACGAGGTGCCCGGCGTCGGCGCGCTGCGCAAGCGCGCGTTGCTGCACCATTTCGGGTCGGCCAAAGCGGTGGCGCAGGCCGGGCTTGCCGATCTGGAAGCGGTCGCCGGGATCAACCGCGCGGTGGCAAAGAAAATCTATGACCACTTCCATGCGGAGGGATAGATTCACCCGCAGGCGGTTGCCGCAGCAGTAGTGACACAATGGTTGCAAATGTTCCCAATGGTTTGACGCTGTTCCGGATCGCCGTGATCCCGGTGATCGTGGCGTTGTTCTACGTGGAAAACCCGGCCGCCCGCTGGATCGCAGGCGGCCTGTTCACCGCCGCGGCGATCTCCGATTTCCTGGACGGCTACATCGCGCGCGCGCTTGAGATCCAATCCGATTTCGGCCGCATGCTGGACCCGATCGCCGACAAGCTGCTGGTATCGGCGACGCTCCTGATGCTGGTCGGGTTCGGCGACATCGGCGGAATCTCGCTGGTGCCGGCAGTGGTGATCCTGACCCGCGAGATCGTGGTTTCCGGCCTGCGGGAATTCCTGGCCAGCCTCGCGATCCCGGTGCCGGTAAGCCAGCTTTCCAAATGGAAGACGACGCTGCAGCTTATCGCGATCGGCCTCTTGATCGTCGGCAAGTCGGTTCCGGCGCTGCCGCAGCTGCATCTGTATGCCCAGATCGGGCTGTGGATCGCAGGCGCGATCACATTGGTCACCGGCTATGACTACCTGCGGGCGGGCCTGCGGAAGGTGAGCGCGCGCCACGCGCGCGATCCGTCCGGCGAATTGTCCCCGCGTCCGCGCCGCCGCGAAGCGTGATGCGGATTCTAGGCATCACGGGGTGGAGCGGCAGCGGCAAGACGACGCTGGTGGTGCAGCTGGTGCCCGAGCTGGTGCGCCGCGGCCTCACCGTCTCGACCATCAAGCACGCGCATCACGATTTCGACGTCGATCAGCCGGGCAAGGATTCCTACGAGCACCGCGCCGCGGGCGCCAAGGAAGTGGTCGTGGCCTCTTCGCGCCGCTTCGCGCTGATGCACGAATTGCGCGGCGCGCGCGAGCCGACGCTGCATGAGCTGATCGCCCGCATGGCGTCGGTCGACCTGGTATTGGTCGAAGGCTACAAGCGCGATTCGCACGAGAAGATCGAGGTGTATCGCGCCTCCGTCGGCAAGCCGCTGCTGTCCACGGGCGACGCGAGCTTCGTCGCCATCGCGTCCGATAGTCCCGTGCCCGGCGCCAAACTGCCGCTGCTGCCGCTGGAACGGCCGGAGGAGATCGCCGCGTTCATCGTGCGCCACTGCGGGCTGGCGACAGTCCGCAGCGCCACCGTCTGATGGCGCAGCTGTCCGACGATTGCTTCGCGTTCGGCGGCAAGCTGATGACCGCGGCCGAGGCGCTCGACCTTCTCGCACAGCGCATCACCACCGTCGCCGATCCCGAGACCGTGCCGTTGCGCGCCGGACTCGGCCGCATCCTCGCGCGAAACGTGATCGCGGCGCGCGCGGTGCCGCCGCACGACAATTCCGCGGTCGATGGCTATGCGGTCGCATTCGGCGATCTGACGCCGGGCGGCGAAAGCCGCCTCAAGGTGGTGGGCCGTATCGCGGCCGGCCAGATGCCGCGGCGCGAAGCGCAGCCCGGCGAGGCCGTCCGCATCTTCACCGGCGCGCCGATGCCCAAGCGCGCCGATACCGTGCTGATGCAGGAGGACTGCCGCGTCGACGGCGACATCGTCGTCATTCCGCCGGGCATCAAGCGCGGCTCCAACCGCCGCAACACCGGCGAGGACATCGCCGCGGGCGCGATGATCCTGCGCGCCGGCGTTCGCCTGCGGCCGCAGGATATCGGGCTCGCGGCATCGGTGGGCTGCACCGAGCTGTCGGTGTATCGCAAGCTCACGGTCGCGCTGTTCTCGACCGGCGATGAGCTGCGCGATGCCGGCGATGAGCTGCCGCCTGGCTGCGTTTACGACGCGAACCGCCACGTGCTCGCATCGCTGCTTGCGAGCCTGCCGTGCGAGGTGCGCGACCTCGGCATCCTCGGCGACAATTACGAGACCGTGCACGATGCGCTCGACCGCGCGGCGCAATCGAGCGATCTGATCGTCACCTCGGGCGGGGTTTCCACCGGCGAGGAAGACCATGTGCGCGCCGCCGTCGAGGCGCTGGGCAAGATGCATTTCTGGCGGCTGGCCATACGTCCGGGGCGGCCGATCGCGCTGGGGCAGATCGGCCGCGTGCCGTTCGTCGGCCTGCCCGGCAATCCGGTCGCCATGATGGTCACCTTCATGCGCATCGCGCGCCCGGCGATCCTGAAGCTGGCCGGCTGCGCCGACGCATCGCCGCTGGTGTTCCGGGTGCGCGCGAACTTCGACTACAAGAAGAAGCAGAACCGCCGCGAATGGCTGCGCGTGCGGGTGCATCCCGACGCCGACGGCGTGCTGCGCGCCGAGAAGTTTCCCCGCGACGGCGCGGGGATCTTGTCCTCGATGGTGGAGGCGGACGGGCTGGTGGAGCTGCCGGAGGAGCTCACGCAGCTGGCGCCGGGCACGATGGTGGATTTCCTGCCGTTCAGCGGGATGACGTGATGCAGCTTTTGTATTTCGGCTGGGTGAAGCAGAGGATCGGCATCGACAAGGAAACTGTCGCGCTGCCGGCGCATGTCACCGATGTGCGCGGGCTGATCGGCTGGCTCAACGCGCGCGGCCCGAAATACCAGGACGCGCTCAAGAACCTCGGCAGCTTGCGGGTCGCGGTGAACCAGGAGCTCACCGACCTGGACGCCAAATTGCGCGACGGCGACGAGGTCGCGCTGTTTCCGCCGATGACCGGAGGCTGAGATGCCGACCATCCGCGTGCAATCCGAGGATTTCGACGTCGGCGCCGAGCTGGCGCGGCTCACCGCCGGCAAGACCAACGTCGGCGGGCTCGGCTGCTTCGTCGGGCTGGTGCGCGACATGGCAGCCAACGAGAAGATCGCGGCAATGACGTTGGAGCACTATCCCGGCATGACCGAGCGCGCGATCGAGAAGATCGTGGCCGAAGCCTGCGCGCGCTGGCCGCTGGACGACGTCACCGTGATCCACCGCTACGGCCGGCTGGAGCCGGGCGCGCGCATCGTGCTGGTCGCGACCACCTCGTCGCACCGCGAGGCGTGTCTCGCCAGCGTGCATTTCCTGATCGACTGGCTGAAGACCAAGGCGCCGTTCTGGAAGCTGGAGGACACCGCGAGCGGCGCGAAATGGGTCGCCGCGCGCGAGGAGGACGACAAGGCCGCGGAGCGCTGGAAAGCCGGGTGATGCGGTTTAGTCATTCTACGAATGACGCGGCGGAATTAGCCGCGCGGCCGCGGCGGCGCTAAGCTTCGCCCATGGACCACCGGCTGAACGAGCTCTTCGGCATCGACCATCCGATCGTGCAGGCGCCGATGGCCGGCGCATCGACCCCGGCCTTGGCTGCCGCGGTGTCGAACGGCGGCGGCTTGGGCTCGCTCGGCTGCGCCATGATGACGCCGGTCGAGATCCGCGCGGCGATCCGCGAGGTCCGCCGGCTCACCGACCGGCCGTTCAACATCAACCTGTTTGCCTACACGCCGGCCGATCTCGATCCGATGCGTGTCGCGAAGATGCGCGAACGGCTGGCGCCGTATTACGCGGCGGCCGGCGCGGGCGAGGTCCCCGACGTGCCGGTGCCGAAATCGAACTTCGACGCGCAGCTCGCGGTGATCCTCGATGAGCGCGTGCCGGTGTTCAGCTTCACCTTCGGCATGCCGCCGACCCAGCTGATTGCCGCCGCGCAGCAGAACGGCGCCACGGTCGTCGGCACCGCGACCACCGTGGCGGAGGCGCAGGCGCTGCAACAAGCCGGCGTGGACGCGGTGATCGCGCAAGGCGCCGAGGCCGGCGGCCATCGCGGCACGTTCATGGGCTCGTTCGAGGATGCGCTGATCGGCACCATGGCGCTGGTGCCGCAGATGGCGAGCGCGGTGTCGCTGCCGGTGATCGCGGCCGGCGGCATCATGGACGGGCGCGGCATCGTGGCGGCGCTGGCGCTGGGCGCGGCCGGCGCGGCGCTCGGCTCGGCGTTCCTCGCCTGCCCGGAAAGCGCCATCCATCCGGCGCATCGCGCGGCGCTGCTCAAGGCCGAGGAGACCATGACCACGGTGACGCGCACGCTGACCGGCCGCCCGGTGCGCACGCTGCGCAACCGGCTGACCACCGACCTTGCGCCGCATCTCGATGAAATTCCGCCGTACCCGCAGCAGATCCCGCTCGCGCGCACGCTGGCGACCGCGGCGGCCAAGGCCGGCAACTACGATTTCCTGCCGATGCTGACCGGCCAAGGGCTGCGGCTGATGCGCGAAGAGCCGGCCGCGGCCCTGTTCGCGCGATTGCTGCGCGAGACGGAGGAGACGCGCAAACGTCTCAGCCCTTAGCCGACCTTCGCGGTCTGTTTGGCGGGCTGGCGGACCAGCTTCTCGAAATCGTCGCGCAGCTTGCGCGTGATCGGTCCCACCTGGAAATGCAGATCGTCGATCTGGCCGATCGGCGTCACCTCGGCGGCGGTGCCGGTGACGAACACCTCATCGGCCTTCTTCAGATCGTCCGGCCACACCGCGCGCTCGATCACCTTGATGCCGCGGCCCTTGGCGAGCCCGATCACCGCCCGGCGCGTGATGCCGTCGAGGAAGCAGTCGGGCGTCGGCGTGTGGATCTCGCCGTTCATCACCAGGAGCACGTTGGCGCCGGTGCACTCGGCGACCTGGCCGCGCCAGTCCAGCATCAGCGCATCGTCGAAGCCCGCCTTCTCCGCCGCCTCCTTGGACAGCGTGCAGATCATGTACAGGCCCGACGCCTTCGCCTTCACCGGCTCGGTCTCCGGCGACGGGCGCTTCCATTTCGACATGGTGAGCTTGATGCCGCGCTCGCGCGCCTCGGGCGAGAAATACGACGGCCAGTCCCACACCGCGATCGCCAGATGCACCTTGGTCTTCTGCGCCGAGACGCCCATCTGCTCCGAGCCGCGCCAGGCGACCGGGCGGACATAGCCGTCGACGCATTTCATCGCCTTCGCGGTCTCGATGGTGGCGCGGTCGATCTCCTCGACCGTGTACGGGATCTCGAAGCCCAGCATGCGCGCGGATTCGATCAGCCGCTGCGAATGCTCGCGCAGCTTGAACACGGTGCCGCCGTAGACGCGCTCGCCCTCGAACACGCAGCTTGCGTAGTGCAGCCCGTGCGACAGCACGTGAAGCTGCACCTCGTTCCACTTGCGCAGCTTGCCGTCGCACCAGATCCAGCCTTCTTGATCGTGGAAGTTTTCCATGGTGCTAGACCGATAACAGGGGTTCAGCGGTGGTTCAAGACAACATGAACGGCCGCACCGTGTGGCCGTGCTCGACCGGTCCTTGGCCGTGTCCCAACCCAGGCGCGTGCCGGATCGCCTCCAGGAGATAGGCGCGCGCGCGCACCACGGCATCGCGCAAGCCCAGCCCTTGCGCAAGGCCGGTCGCGATCGCCGATGCCAACGTGCAGCCCGTGCCGTGCGTGTGCTGGGTGTGCACGCGCGGGCTGGTGAAGGTCTCATGGCCGTCTTCCGTCACCAGCACGTCGTGCACCAAATCGCCCTGAAGGTGTCCGCCTTTCACCAGCACCGCCTTCGCGCCGAGCCGCAGCAGCAGCCGGCCGGCGCGCGGCATGTCCTCGAGCTCGTCGATCGCCATGCCGCTCAGCTTGGCGGCTTCCGGCGCGTTCGGGGTGAGGATGGTCGCCCGCGGTATGATCCGTCGCTTCAGCGCATCGAGCGCGGCATCGGCCAGGAGCGATGCGCCGCCCTTGGCCACCATCACGGGGTCGACCACCAGCGGCGCATCGGGCAGCGCGTCAGCGACCGCCTCGATCACGCCCGCGTCGTGCAACATGCCCAGCTTGACCGCATCGGTGCCGATATCGTCCAGCACCGAGCGCATCTGCGCCCGCACGAACGCCGGCGGCACCGGCAGCACGTCCTGGACTCCGAGCGTGTTCTGGGCGGTGAGCGCGGTGATCGCGGTGGTTGCGTAACCGCCGAGCGCGGTGACGGTCTTGATGTCGGCCTGAATGCCGGCGCCGCCGCCGGAGTCCGAGCCGGCGACGATCAGCACCCGTCCGTGGAATTTGTCGCGCGCCGCCATCGGCGCACAGTCTACGCCGCGACGCCGCGCGCCGCGCGCTCGATCTCGGCGACGATCTCGGCGACCGCGCGGTCGATCACGGCCTTGTCCTCGCCCTCCGCCATGACGCGGATCACCGGCTCGGTGCCGGATTTGCGGATCACCAGCCGGCCGGTGGTTCCAAGCTTCTGCTTCCAGCCATCGATGGCGCGCGCGACCTTGGCGTCCTCGAGCGGCGCACCGCCGTTGTAGCGGACGCTCTTCAGCACCTGCGGATACGGCGTGAACATGCGGCCGCATTCGGAGACCGGACGGCCCGACTGCACGACGCACGCCAGCACTTCCAGCGCCGCGATCAGCCCGTCGCCGGTGGTGGCGTAATCCGCCAGGATGATGTGGCCGGACTGCTCGCCGCCGACGTTGTAGCCGCCCTCGCGCATCTTCTCGACCACGTACCGGTCGCCGACCTGCGTGCGCGCGAGATGAAGCCCGATGCCGGCGAGATAGCGCTCCAGCCCCAGGTTCGACATCACGGTCGCGACCACGCCGCCGCCTTTCAGCCGCTCGGAGTTCTTCCAAGAGCGGGCGACCATGGCCATGACCTGGTCGCCGTCCAGCAAATGGCCGTGCTCGTCCGACACCACCACGCGGTCGGCGTCCCCGTCGAGCGCGATGCCAAGCTGCGCGCCGTGCTGGACCACCGCCTGGCACATCGCGTCCGGCGCGGTCGAGCCGCAGCCTTGGTTGATGTTGAAGCCGTCGGGCGCGACGCCGATCTTCACCACGTCTGCGCCAAGCTCCCACAGCGCCGCGGGCGCGACCTTGTAGGCCGCGCCGTGCGCGCAATCCACGACGATCTTCAGCCCGTCGAGCCGCAGACCCCGCGGGAACGTGTTCTTCACGAACTCGATGTAGCGGCCGTCGGCGTCGTCGAGCCGCATGGCGCGGCCGAGCTTGGCGGACGGCGCGGTGAAATTGGACAGATCCTGCGCCATCAGCGCCTCGATCTCGGCCTCCGCGTCATCCGAGAGCTTGTAGCCGTCGGGGCCGAACAGCTTGATGCCGTTGTCCTCGTACGGGTTATGCGAAGCCGAGATCATGACGCCAAGATCGGCGCGCAAGGACCGCGTCAGCATCGCGACGGAGGGCGTCGGCATCGGGCCGATCATCACCACGTCCATGCCCATGGCGATGAACCCGGCCGCCAGCGCCGGTTCGAGCAGATAACCGGACAGGCGCGTGTCCTTGGCGATGACGACGGTGTGCCGATGGTCGCCGCGGGTGAAGATCTTCCCCGCGGCCATGCCGACCCGCAGCGCGATCTCCGCGGTCATCGGATCGGCGTTGGCCGTGCCGCGAATTCCGTCGGTGCCGAACAATTTCCGTGCCATGGCTGCGCGCAAACTCACCTGTTATTCGTAAAATTCCAGCAGCAAAAGCGTTAAGCGCCGGTGGCGCCCAGTTTAACCGCAAGCGCCTGCCGGGTCGCCGCGACATCGTGAACCCGATGCAGCTGCACCCCCTGCCCCGCCGCGGTCAGCACCGCGGCCAACGATCCGGCCAGCCGATCCTGCGCTTCCTCCCGGGCGCTGAGCTTGGCGATGAAGCTCTTGCGCGAGGCGCCGACCATCACCGCACATCCCGTACCATGGAACATCGCAGCCGACCCCAGCAGTTGCACATTATGCGCCGCGCGCTTGCCGAATCCGATGCCTGGATCGACCGCGATCCGCGCGCGCGGGATGCCGCCGGATTCGCACGCGGCCACGCGCGCGGCCAGATAGCGGTAAATCTCGTGTGCCGCATGGCCGTAGTGCGGCGACCGCTGCATGGTTTCCGGCGTGCCCTGCATGTGCATCAGGACGACCGAAGCGTTCGACCGCGCGACCGTGGCAAGCGCGTCCGGATCGGCGGTAAGCGCGGTCACGTCGTTGACGACGGTGGCGCCGGCATCCAGCGCCGCGCGCATCACCTGGGCGCTGACCGTGTCGACCGAGATCGGCACGCCTTTGCCCGCCAGCCCGCGCACCACCGGTACGACGCGGCGCGCTTGTTCCGCGGGATCGGGGGCGGACGAGCCGGGCCGGGTCGATGCGCCGCCGACATCGATCATGTCCGCGCCTTCCGCGATCTGCCGCTCGCCGCGCGCGATGGCCGCGCCCGCATCCGGCGTCCGGCTGCCCTCGTAGAACGAATCCGCCGTCACGTTGACCACCCCGACCACGCGCGGCTTGTCCAGGGCCAGGCCGGCATACGGCGCGCGCGGCGCATTCAGTGCATCGAGCGCGGCATCCGCCTGGCCCCACGCGCGGAACTCGGCGACGGGTGCGGTCGCGATGCCGATGCGCGCGCCCTCGTCGATGAACGCCTCGCAGGCGGTGAAGGCGAGCGGACCGCCGGCCAGCCAGCACGCGTCACCGCGCTCGACCAGGGTGGCAGCCGCCGCGCCCTCGACAATGCCGAGCGGCCGCAGCACCACGGGGCCAGAAACCGACAAGCCCCGGGGAAGGCCGGGGCTTGCGCGGTAGGTCCGTTCGGCGAGGCTTTCCGCCAAGTCTAGCTCCCGGGCTGCGGCTCCGGCGCGAGCCCGTCGGGGCCCGATTTCTGCGGCCTGCGGCTCGATGTCGGCACCGAGGCGCGCCGGCCGCTTTCCTTCGGCTTGTCGTCGTCGGTGCGCTTCACGATCGTCTCGCCGCGCAGGATCGCCTGGATCTCCTCGCCGTTCAACGTCTCATGCTCCAGCAGCGCCTTGGCGATGGCGTGCAGCTGATCCTCATGATCGGTGAGGATCTTGCGCGCGGTCTGCTCGCCGCGATCGATGAAGGCGCGGATCTCCTCGTCGATGATCCGGGCGGTGGCGTCGGACACGTTCTTGCGCTGGGTCACCGAATGGCCGAGGAAAATCTCCTCCTCGTTCTCGGAATAGCGCAACGGCCCGAGCTTCGGGCTCATGCCCCACTCGGTCACCATCCTGCGGGCAAGGCCGGTGGCCTGGTGGATGTCGTTCGACGCGCCGGTGTTGAGGTGAGTCTCGCCGTACACGATCTGCTCGGCGATGCGGCCGCCGTACATGATCGCGATCTTCGAGTTCAGCCAGTCCATGGACATGGACAGCCGGTCGCGCTCCGGCAGCGCCATGGTGACGCCGAGCGCGCGGCCGCGCGGGATGATGGTCACCTTGTGCAGCGGATCGGCCGCCGGCACATGGATCGTCACGACCGCGTGCCCCGCCTCGTGGTAGGCGGTCATCGCCTTCTCTTCCTCGGTCATGACCATGGAGCGGCGCTCGGCGCCCATCATGACCTTGTCCTTGGCGGATTCGAAATCGGCCATGGTGACCAGCCGGCGGTTGCGCCGGGCGGCCAGGAGCGCCGCTTCGTTCACCAGGTTCGCAAGGTCGGCGCCGGAGAAGCCGGGCGTGCCGCGCGCAATGGTGCGCGGATCGACGTCGGGCGCCAGCGGCACCTTCCGCATGTGGACCTTCAGGATCTGCTCGCGGCCGAGCACGTCCGGGTTCGGCACCACCACCTGGCGGTCGAACCGGCCGGGCCGCAGCAGCGCGGGATCCAGCACGTCGGGACGGTTGGTGGCGGCGATCAGGATCACGCCCTCGTTCGCCTCGAAGCCGTCCATCTCGACCAGCAGCTGGTTCAAGGTCTGCTCGCGCTCGTCGTTGCCGCCGCCCAGGCCGGCGCCGCGATGCCGGCCGACGGCGTCGATTTCGTCGATGAAGATGATGCAGGGTGCGTTCTTCTTGCCCTGCTCGAACATGTCGCGCACGCGCGACGCGCCGACGCCCACGAACATCTCGACGAAGTCGGAGCCGGAGATGGTGAAGAACGGCACGTTCGCCTCGCCGGCGATCGCGCGGGCGAGCAGCGTCTTACCGGTGCCCGGCGGGCCGACCAGCAGCACGCCCTTGGGGATCTTTCCGCCAAGCCGCTGGAATTTCTGCGGATCGCGGAGAAATTCCACGACCTCCTGCAGCTCCTCCTTGGCCTCATCGATGCCGGCCACGTCCTCGAACGTCACCCGGCCGACGCGCTCGGTCAGCAGCCGCGCGCGCGATTTGCCGAAACCCATCGCCTTGCCGCCGCCCGACTGCATCTGGCGCATGAAGAATATCCACACGCCGATCAGCAGCAGCATCGGGAACCAGGAAACCAGGATCTGGAACAAGGACGGCGTGCCGTCCTCGTTCGGCTGAACGCGAATGGTCACGCCGCGCTGCGTAAGCTTTTCGACCATGTTCGGGTCGTTCGGCGCGATCGTGGTGAAGGTGCGGCCATCGGTATAGGTGCCGGTGAGGTTCGAGCCCTGGATGACCACCTCGCGGACCGAGCCGTTGCGCACTTCGGCAAGAAAATCGGAATAGGCGATGCCGGCCTGGCCGGAACGCGTGCCGGGCTGTTGGAACAGATTGAACAGTGCAACCAGCACTAGCCCGATAATGATCCAGACCGCGATATTGCGACCGAGATTGTTCACTTTCTCTTCCCCGCTGACCGCCCGCTGCGGCCGATGGTCGCCGCGATATTGAACGGTTCAATCAACATCATATAAGTGCCGTACCCGCGTTAAACAATGAAGAATGGTGCGCCCGCCAACGCGGAAGGCGGGGCAAAACGTACGCGGACGGCAGACCCGCGTCCATAGCCCAGGTGCGGCGCCACGACGACGTGATTTCCGTCCCGCAGCGACGGAAGCCCCATGCGCGCCTCGATCGGCAGGCCAGATTTCCGCAATTCCGGCGCTTTTCCTACGATCTCAGCCCAACCCTGGGCGCCAATTCCGGCAACCGTAAGGCGGCGTTTTGCCGTGCCGGACACGGCGATCTCGAACCGGTCGTCCCATCGCATCGCTTTGCCTGGGACGACCGGAGTGCTGGGGGTTGCCGCCGGCTCGCGCGCGACGACCAGGCCATACCGGCCGCGCGCGACCAGGCAACCGCCCAGCGTGCGCGATTTCGGCATCCGGCCGGACACGATCTCGCGATACAGCCGTTGCAGCCGCTCGAAGCGCGGCGGGTATGCCCCGCCGCTGATGCAGCGCAGCAGAGCCGCGAGCGCGCGCAGGCCGATCTCCTCCGGCGCGGCCTTGAACAGCGTCAGGTCGAGCCGCGCGAAGCCGGACGGGTGGATCCAGGCGGCGCGCGCCAGCAGCCGCGCCCGCTCGAGCTCGAGCGCCGCGCGCGCCCGGCCGAGCCGCGCGGCGGTTTCCGCCAAGGCGCGCGGCGAGACCTCGGACTCGGCGAGCGCCACGCGCACCCGAACCCGGGTATAGGCCGGATCCCGGTTGGTCGGGTCCTCGAGCCAGGACTGGTGCAGCTTTTGAAGCGTCACGCGAAGCCGCTCACGCGGCACATGAAGTAGCGGGCGCAAGAGCCGGACGTCCGGGAGCTCGGCGAGCGCCGCCATGCCGGCCAGCCCATCGAGGCCGCTGCCGCGCGCCAGCCGGATCAGCACCGTCTCGGCCTGGTCGTCGAGGTGATGCGCCAGCAGCAGATGCAGCACGGCGTTGCGGCGGCACCAATCGGCGAGCAGCGCGTAGCGCGCCGCGCGGGCCGCCGCGGCGATGTTGGACTCGGGCTTGGCGCCGGCCCAGCGCAGGGTGCGGTGCGCGATCTTCCGCGCGCGCATCCAGCGGGCGACCTGCCGCGCCTCGGCGGCGGATTCGGGCCTTAAACCGTGGTCGACGGTGAGCGCGACCGCGGCACCGCCGGCCTTGCGCGCCCAACCGGCGGCGAGCAGCGCCAGGGTCATCGAATCCGCGCCGCCCGACACCGCCACCGCGATGCGCGGCTTGGGCTCGAACGGACCGAGGGCGGCCATCAGCCGCGCGAATTCAACGCCTGAAAGAGGCTGCATAAGAGGATGATCTTACGAAGAAAAGTCGAAAAGCTCGCGTGAAATGTTTAAAGCGCGCGCGGAGCCGGCGCTACACGCATTTCAGCCGGCGCTGCTCGTTGCTGACGCGGGCCTTGAGCGCATTGTCGGCAGTGGGGAAATTGTCGAGCAGGCGGCCGTAGGCGGTGCACGCCTCCTTGGTCTGGTTGAGCTGCGACAAGGACAGGCCGAGCTTGAACAGGCTGTCCGGCGCCTTTTGCGCCTTGGGATATTTCTGGAACGCCTCGGCGAAGGTGAAGGCGGCCTGCTGGTAGTCCTTGCGCACGTAGTAGGTCTCCCCCAGCCAGTAATAGGCGTTCGGGGTCAGCGTGTCGGTCGGATACGCCGCGATGAAGGCTTTCAGCGAGCGTTCGGCCTCGGGAAAATTCTGGTCCTTGGTGATCAGCGCGGTGGCGTAGTCGTACTGCTGCTTCGCGTTGCCGTCGGGAAGCGGCGGCTTGATCGAGGCGGCGTCCTGCGGCAGGGTGCCGAGGTTCGCGGGCGGTGTGCCGCGGCCGGGCTGCGCCGGCTGGCCCGGCGGCTGTCCGCGCGGCGCAGGCGGCGGCGCAGACGACTGCTGCTGTTGCTGCGGCGGCGCGGCTTGCGCCGATCCG
>Ga0209640_10003919_pt1 | contig 13078 bp, 13 predicted proteins | sample RifCSP10_1_FD_184018 | JGI IMG/M metagenome (GOLD analysis project Ga0209640, IMG submission 184018) | Soil microbial communities from Rifle, Colorado - Rifle CSP2_sed 10_1 (SPAdes) (version 2) | ecosystem: Environmental > Terrestrial > Deep subsurface > Rock core/Sediment | place: Rifle...
CGGCTTCGCTTCGCTCGGCCGGGCGAGGGGGGCCTTCTTAGAGCAGTGCTTGGAGATCGATGTCGCAGCTGGGATGGCGCAGCTTCGCCAGCCCCCTGGCTTCTATCTGGCGGACTCGTTCCCGGGTCGAGTTGATCACCTTGCCCACATCGGACAGGGTCCACGGCTCGTCCCCGTCCAACCCGAAACGTAGCCAAAGGACCTGCTGCTCTTCGGGGTCGAGGATCTTGAGCGCTTTGATCAACCGATCCCGACGCCAGGCGGCCGCAGCTCTTGCCTCCGGATCGGCGGCGGCGGCGTCTTCGACGAAATCCTGGAGGGAAGCGTCCCCATCCTCACCGACGGGGCGGTCCAGCGACACCGTCTCGGCCGGGGCCTCCAACGCTGCCAGCACCCTCTCGGTGTCGAGGCCCGAGGCCTCGGAGATCTCTTCGAGGGTGGGCGCCCGGTGGTACTTGTCGTGCAAGCTCTGTCGGGTGTCCTGAACGGTGCGAACGACGTCGACCATGTGAACCGGCAGGCGGATCGTCTTCCCGTTGTTCCCCAGCCCTCTGGTGATCGCTTGGCGGATCCACCACGTGGCGTAGGTCGAGAACTTGAAGCCTTTGCGCCAGTCGAACTTCTCCACAGCACGGATCAGGCCGAGATTTCCCTCCTGAATCAGGTCGAGGAGATCCAGGCCACGCCCGGTGTAGCGCTTGGCGATGGAGATCACCAGGCGGAGGTTTGACCTGATGAAGGTCATCTTGGCCTCGTCGCCTTCGGCGACGAGACGCATCAGCCGGGCACGCTCGGCGAGCTCGTAATCGCCTGCTTCGAGTGCCGCCTTCGCTTTCCTGCCCAATTCCATGGAACGGGACAGATGTACCTCGTCTTCGGCTGTCAATAGAAGATGGGCGGATACTTCGTCGAGGTAAAGGCCGACGGTGTCAGCCGGGCTCGAACCCCGCTCCGGTCTGGCGTCTTTGGCCCTTGTGGCCTTCCCCAATCTGGCCTCCTATCGGACCCCTGTGGAAAACTAACGGTGCTGGCTGATTCTGGCAAACGGTTTTCTCCCGCGTTGTGTGTCACGACGGGTACGCTCGGTGGTTCAGTGGCGCGCCGTACCCAGTTCCAATTGCTGGTTGCGCTCACCATCGTCTGGGCGCTTTGGGCCGGTTGGTCGCTCCTCGGTCGTGCGACTCCATACACACTGCGGGTTCTCGACGACCTCGGGTCGCCGATTGTGGCGGCCTCGATCGACGTCAACAGCAGCCAGGTGGGGACCAGTGCCGAGGACGGGACCATCGAGATCGAGTGGAGGCGATCAGCCTCGGTTCTCGAGGTGAGTGCACCTGGTCATGTCCCCAGGACGCTCACCATCGCCGAGCGCCCCGACGGGGTGTTCGATGTTGTGCTCAATGCGCGTATTCTCCGGGGGCGGGTCACCGACGAGAACGAATCGCCGGTCGAGGCTGCCCTGGTGGTGGCGGGGCCGGCCTCGGGAGCCACCGACCTCGACGGGCGTTTCAGCATCCGCGGGGCTGAGCCGGGAGCGGTGAGTGTCTCCCGGCCGGCTTGGGTCGAGACGACGTTCGATTGGGATGGCGGGGTGGGGGAGTCGATCGTGGAGATGAGCCCATTCATCGCCCGTGCGGTCCATATCTCCGGCGAGGCCGCCGGTGACGACATCGACTTCTTCTTCGATATGGCCGAGAACACCGAGCTCAACGCGCTGATGGTCGACCTCAAAGACGAGTCCGGGTTGGTTTGGTATGACAGCGAGGATCCAGTGGCTCTCGAGGTAGATGCGGTTCAGGCGCGCTATGACCTCAGTGAGATCGCGGCCAGGGCGGAGGAGGCCGATCTCTACCTCATCGGGCGCCTGGTGGTCTTCAACGATCCGACCGCATCGATTCGCAAGCCGTCGATGTCGGTCTGGGACTCGGATCTCAACGCGCCATACCAGGCACGCGGACAGTACTTTCTCGACCCAACTGACCCGGATGCGCAGGCGTACGGTCTTGCTCTGGCCCAAGAGGTGTGTGCCATGGGTGTGGACGAGGTGCAGTTCGACTACGTCAGGTTCCCCGACGCCCGAACCGAGGCGGCCACATTCGATGGCGGGGTGAGTCTCGAGGTGCGGACCGCGACCATCATCGCCTTCCTGCGAGAGGCGGTGGCACTGCTGCATCCGATGGGCTGCGCAGTAGCGGCCGATGTCTTCGGATTCACTACCACCGATGTCACCGATGGTGGGATAGGCCAGCGCTGGGAGGATGTGACCGACATCGTCGATGTTGCCTCTCCAATGGTCTATCCGTCGCATTACACGACGGACTGGTATGGATTCGAGAGCCCAAACGAACACCCCGGGCCGATGGTGACTCGCGCTATCGAGGATGGGTTGGAGAGGCTGTCGCGAAACGTCGTTGTTCGGCCTTGGCTCCAGGACTTTGGATACACGAAAGAACAGGTTCGAGCACAGATCGAGTCGGCCGAGGAATTCGGTTTGGGCTGGATGCTCTGGAATGCCAAGTCGTCGGTGACCGTCGATGCTCTGAGCAGGTTGGAGTGAGACCCTCCCCACGTTCCGTGCAGTTCGCCTGACCCCAAGACCCCCCGCCCCCCTTCGGGTTACTCCCCCCAACGCTCACTTCGTTCGCTGGGGGGAGAAACGGGGAGAAAGAGGTAATTCGCACTATCCCGGTAGGTGAAATACCATTCACGGCTCCCTCTTGGAGCACGCTTTGATCGCGTTCGACTTGGAAAACCTCGCTCAGATCCAGTCGTCTGCCCCGGCCTGGCGGCTGGAGCAGATGGCCGCGGCATACGAGGTGTTCACCGGTCTGGCCGAGCCCACAGGAGCCGAGGAGGACTGGCGATATGTCGATTTCGACCTCTCGTTTGACGAGCTCACGCCGGTTCACGCACCAGGCACACCTCTCGAATCGGGCCCATTTGTGGCCTCGCTCCCAGAGCGTTCGGGACACGTTCTGATCGTCGACGGCTCGATAGTCGAGAGCAGCTCGGATGTCGCCACGGTCACCCGGTTCTCCGAGCTCGAGGCCGACCCGGGACTCGCCACTCTTCTCCCGGTCGATCACAACAAGCTCGCCGCGGCGCATGCGGCCTTTTCCTCCGACGGTCTGCTCATCGAGCTCGACCGCGACCGTGTCATGGAGGCGCCGCTGGTCGTCGAGATTCATGGCACCACCGAAGGATCGGCGTCATTCCCGCATCTGTTGGTGAGGGTCGGCGAGAACGCCGAGGCCCGCGTGGTCGTCGAATACCGGTCGGCCAAAGGTGTCAGCTTGCTCATCGTTCCCAGGGTGGACCTCGAGGTCGCCGACGGGGGCAGGCTGCGTTTCGTCTCAGTGCAAAGCCTCGATCACGCCGCCACCTCGGTGGTGCACCAACGGGTGGTGCTAGGCCGTGACTCCACGTCGCGGATCGGTGAGATCGGATTGGGAGGCAAGCTGGGACGTCTCGACCTTGGCGTGAACCTGGTTGGGAACGGTGCATCGTCGGAGATCGTCGGCCTCTATTTTGGCGAAGGTGATCAGACTCTCGACTATCGAATGGTGATAAACCACGAGGGCAAGAACACCACATCGGACGTATTCCTGAAAGGGGCCGTCGAGGACGACGCCCAGAGTGTGTTCACCGGCCTGCTTCGCATCGAGAAGGACGCAACCCGGACCTCGACGTTCGAGACCAACCGCAACCTCGTTCTCTCCGAGAACGCCAAGGCTCAGTCGGTGCCCAATCTCGAGATCCTGTGCAACGACGTGATCTGCGGTCACGCCTCCTCGGTGGGTCCCCTGGAGCGAAACCACCTTTATTACCTGCAGAGTCGCGGTCTTTCTCGCGAACGAGCCGAGCGGCTCCTGGTTCGGGGATTCTTCCAGGAGGTCATTGATCGGCTCCCGGTCGAAGGGCTGGAGGCTCCGGTGTCCGAAGAGGTCTTCCGCAGGTTCGTGACGGCCCAGGAGGAGGGGCGGGTCGCATGAAGGTCGAGATTGGCGAGCTGGACACCCTGCCTCGCGACAGAGGCATACGTGTCACCATCGGCGAGGAGCGGATCGCGGTGTTTCGAGTGGGGGAAGACGTGTATGCGATCGGTGACCGATGCTCGCATGCCGAGGCCTCGCTCGCCGAGGGCGAGGTCTTCGACCATGAGGTCGAATGTCCCCGACACGGCTCGGAGTTCGACCTGACCACCGGTGAGCCATTGTCGCTGCCGGCCACACGCCCTGTTCCCACATATCCGGTCTCCATCGAAGAGGGGACCGTCTATCTGGTCTTGGAGGGCTCATGAGCGTCGCCTTGGATGTCAAGGGTCTCGATGCCTCGGTGGAAACGAAGCAGATTCTGGACGGGCTCGATCTGGAGGTCCCATTCGGAGAGGTTCACGCAATCATGGGGCCCAACGGATCCGGCAAGTCCACCCTTTGTCATGTTCTCACCGGGATGGAGGGCTATCAGGTCTCGGGCCGTGCCCGTATCGAGGGACAGGATCTCTTGTCGCTCGAGGTCGACGAACGTGCCCGGCTCGGGCTGCTTCAGAGTTTCCAGTATCCAACCGAGGTGCCGGGCGTGCATCTCCGTGAGTTTCTCATCGAGGCGGCAGATGAGCGCGGGATGGACGAAGCCGATGCGTTAGATCGGATCGAGACCGAAGCCAAGCGTTTTGACATGACCCGCTTCCTCGATAGATCCCTCAACAACGACCTCTCCGGAGGCGAGAAGAAACGGTCGGAGATCTTCCAGATGGCAGTCCTGAGACCAAAGGTGGCCCTTCTCGACGAGATCGACTCCGGTCTCGACATCGATGCGGTCAAGCAGGTGGCGGAGGCTGTCGAGGAGATGCGGTCACCTCAGCTCGCTGTCGTCTTGATCACGCACTACAACCGAATCCTCAAGTACCTGTCGCCGGATCGGATCCATGTGATGATCGATGGGCGGATCGTCGACTCTGGGGGCACTGAGCTGGCCGATGAGCTGGAAGCGGGCGGCTATGAGGGTGTTCGGTCGCGTCTCGGGCTGAAGAAGCCAGAGGCCGAGGTCAAACCCAAGCCTTCAGACTTCTTCACCGAGACCCCATTCGACGTGTGATTCCCTCCCTTCCGTGGGCGCACCGGGGTTGTGTCCGGATGGTGGCGTGATGGCCTCTCGTACCGCCGCGGAGAAGTGGCTCACAGAGCTCACCGATCTCCCCACTGCCTCCGGTCTGGAGCACCATGTCATGGCTTGGGTCGAAGCCTGGGTGGGGCGGCGTCACGATCTCGAGCTGAGCCGAGATGGCGGAGGCAACCTGCTCGTCACCCAGAAGGGTCGCAAGACCAAATCCCCGGTGCTGGCCGTTGCCCACATGGATCATCCGGCATTCGTCGTCACCGGTGTCGAAGGCACCGGGGCGCGGTTCGAGTTTCGGGGCGGGGTGAGACCCGAGTACTTCCAGGACGCCCAAGTGGTGTTCGTGACCGGTGAAGCACGGTCCGGGCGGGTAATTTCGTACGATCCTGACACCCAGACCGGGGTGATCCGGGTCAGCGGCCCGGTTCCCGCGCCGAATGACATAGCGCGTTGGCGGTTCCCGAAACGCCGGCCGCGTCCCGGGCTGCTTCTCGCCCCGGCTTGCGACGATCTCGCCGGTTGTGCGGCCGCTCTGACGGCATTGGATCGGGCGAGAGGCCGGCCCGACCTTCGCCACTTCGGGGTGCTGCTGACTCGGGCCGAGGAGGTCGGCTTTGTCGGTGCCATCCACGCGGTCAAGAACGGTGCCCTTCCGACCGACGCCAGGCTCCTTTCGATCGAGACTTCCCGCGCCTCGAGAGAGGCACCCATAGGTGGGGGACCGGTGATCCGGGTTGGGGACGCCGCCACCGTTTTCGATCAGGAGTTGACCAACCTCATCAGCCAGGCGATGGCGACAACGGACATACCCCATCAGCGAAAGCTGATGGCCGGCGGATCGTGCGAGGCCACGGCCTTTGGCGTCTACGGGTACCAGGCGACGGGTCTCTGTCTTCCCCTCGGGAGCTACCACAACATGGGCAACCTGGAAGACGTCGAGGCCGGGGCCGGTCCAGCCAGGCCAATGATGGAAGAGATCTCGCTCCAAGACTTCCAAGGTCTGATTCGGCTGCTTCTCGTGGCGGCCCAAGCCGTTGACCTGGAATCGAATCTCCGGGATCGTCTCGACACGGTCTACTCCGATGGCAGGCATCTTCTCACCTGATCACCAACCTCATGGCACTACCGTCGAGGCAAAAGGAGTGACATTGGATTACAGGGTCGAGAAGGACTCGATGGGAGAGGTGCAGGTCCCGGTCAACGCCCTCTACGGGGCTTCCACACAGCGGGCGGTGGACAACTTCCCGATATCAGATCACCGGTTCGGCCGGCGCTTCATATCCGCCTTGGGTCTGATCAAAGGCTCGGCCGCCACCGTGGCCGGCCAGGCCGGGCACCTCGACACCGCCGTGGCCGAGGCGATTCGCAAGGCCGCGGACGAGGTCACGGACGGCGAGCTCGACGAGCACTTCGTGCTCGACATCTTCCAAACCGGGTCGGGAACCTCCACCAACACCAACGCCAACGAAGTCATCGCGGCACGGGCCGACGAGATTCTCGGTGGCGAGCCGGGCGCGCCTTCGGTGCACCCCAACGACCACGTCAACTTCGGACAGTCGTCGAACGACGTCATCCCGACCGCGATCCATGTGGCCGCGGTTGCCTCGGTCCGGGAGGACCTCATCCCGGCACTCGAGGTTCTCTCCGAGTCACTCGAGGCAAAGTCCCTCGAGTTCGCCGAGGTGGTCAAGTCGGGTCGAACCCACCTCATGGACGCCACCCCGGTCACTCTCGGCCAGGAGTTCGCCGGGTGGGCGGCACAGATCCGCAAAGGGGTTACCCGGCTGACCATGACTCTCCCCGAGCTCGAGGAGCTGGCTCTGGGCGGCACCGCGGTGGGAACCGGCATCAACGCCCCCGAGGGCTTTGCCCCAGCGGTCATCGCCCTTATGGCGGAGCGGACCGGGTACCCATTACGTGAGGCCGACGATCATTTCGAGGCCCAAGGGTCCAAAGATGCAGTAGTCATGGCATCAGGTGCTCTCAAGACGGTTGCGGTGTCGATGTTCAAGATCGCCAACGACGTTCGCTTCCTCGGCTCGGGCCCGACATCGGGCCTCGCCGAGATCAAGATCCCAGCACTCCAACCTGGATCCTCGATCATGCCGGGCAAAGTCAATCCGGTCATGTCGGAGATGGTGATGCAGGTAGCGGCTCAGGTGATCGGCAACGACAGCACGATCACTTGGAGCGGGGCCAATGGCAACTTCGAGTTGAACGTGATGATGCCGGTGATGGCCCACAACCTGCTCGAGTCGGTGAGTCTGCTCGCCAATGCCTCGAGGATCTTCGCCACGCGTTGTGTCGATGGGATCGAGGTCAATGACGGTCGACCCCGTGAGCTGTTGGAGAGGAACGCCGTCGTGGTCACCGCCCTCAACCCCCACATCGGATATGACAATGGGGCGAGGATTGCAAAAGAGGCAGTGGCCAGTGGCAGGTCGATCCGTGAGCTCGTGCTGGAAGAGGGTCTGATGACGGCCGAGGAGCTCGACGCAGCGCTGGACCTGAAGAAGATGACCGAGGGCGGTCTTCGCTAAACCACTAGCTGGTAGGGGCTAGGGCGTCGAGCAGAACGTTCCAGCCGAGACTGGCGCACTTGATTCTGACCGGGAACTTTCGGACTCCCTGAAGTGCTTCCAGGTCGCCGAGCACCGCCCCCGGCCGCTCCGGATCCAGTTCGATGTCGGATTCGCCGTCGAGAGACATCATGTCCCGGAACTTCTTGGTCAAAGTCTCGATCTCCGTCCGGCTCTTTCCCTTTATCGCATCGGTCATCATCGAGGCCGACGACTGGCTTATGGAACAGCCTTGACCTGAAACCGCCACCGCACTGACGAGCTCACCGTCGAAGTTGAGCTCGATCGTGATTTCGTCACCACAAAGCGGATTCACTCCTTGTGCCACCGCGTCGGGACTGTCGAGGTGCCCTTTGTTGCGCGGGTTGCGGTAGTGGTCGAGGATGACCTCGCGATAGAGATCTTCGAGGCTCATGATCCCAGCCCGAACAGCTCACCGGCGCGTCGCAACCCTCGGATCAGGGCGTCGATGTCCTCTTCGTCGTTGTAGATGTAGAAACTCGCACGGGTCGTAGCCGTGACTCCCATTCGTCTCATGAGCGGCTTGGCGCAGTGGTGACCGGCCCTGACCGCGACTCCTCCGTCGTCGAGGATCGTGGCCAGGTCGTGGGCGTGGATCCCTTCCATGGTCATGGAAACCACACCGCCACGGTCCTCCATCCCACGCGGCCCCTGTATCTGCACGCCGGGGACGTCACTCAGTCGGTCGAGGGCGATCTCGGTCAGCTCCCGGTCGTGCTGAAACACCTGGTCCATTCCAATGGCGTCCAGGTAGTCGATCGCGGCATGAAGACCTATGGCCTGGATGATCGGAGGGGTTCCCGCCTCGAAACGATGGGGGATCTCGGCCCATGTCGACTCGAAGAGGGTTACATCGGAGATCATCTCCCCGCCGCCCTCGAAAGGCTCAGTCTCCTCCAGGGCGTCGAGGCGTCCCCAGAGGACGCCGATACCGGTGGGGCCCAACATCTTGTGAGAGGAGAATGCGACGAAATCGGCGCCGAGCTCGGTGACCTCGACTCCAGAATGGGGCACCAACTGGGCCGCGTCGACTACCACTCGGGCGCCGTGTTGGTGGGCGAGGTCGGCGATGCGTGGCACCGGGGGGAGGATGCCGAGGACATTGGACATCCCGGTCACTGTCACCAGTTTCACGTCCGGTCCCAACTTCTTCTCGTAGGCATCGAGATCGAGTCTGAAGTCATCGGTCATCGGGATGTGATCGAGAACGGCGCCGGTTCGCTTTGCCACCATCTGCCACGGCACGAGATTCGAGTGATGCTCGATCTCCGTGGACATGATGCGATCTCCGGGCCCCAGGTGCTCCAAGCCCCAGCCAAAAGCCACCATGTTCAGGGCGGTGGTCGCGCCGCGGGTGAATACGACTTCCCGCTCATCGGTCGCCCCGATGAAGCTGGCCACCCTGGCGCGGGCCGCCTCGTATGCCTCGGTGGCGGCCACCGAGAGTTGGTAGGCACCCCGGTGGACGTTGGCATAGGACGTCCTGGCGAAATGGTCCATCGCTTCCAGCACGGGTATCGGCTTCTGAGACGACGCACCCGAGTCCAGGAAATGGACTCCGTTCGACAACACAGGGAAGTCCGCTTTGAGGTGCGAGAGATCGATCACGTCTGAGTCAACACCGTCCGGAACGAATCGTATCCCCCTTCTTCGAGCCGGGCGGCGAGATCGGGACCGCCGCTTTCCAGGATCCGGCCATCCATGAAGATATGAACGCGATCGGGGGTGACGTAGTCCAGGAGTCGCTGATAGTGGGTGATGATCAGGAACCCCCGGTCGGGGCCGGTAAGTTGGTTGACACCTTCCGCGACGGTCCGCAGGGCGTCTATGTCGAGCCCGGAGTCGGTTTCGTCCATGATGGCCAACTCCGGTCTGAGGACCGCCATCTGGAGGACTTCGTTCCGTTTGCGCTCCCCCCCAGAGAACCCCTCGTTGAGGTAGCGATCGGCGAACGAGGCCTCCATGCCCAACTCCTTCATGGCGTCGACGACCTTGAGCCTGAGCTCGAGCACGGTTAGGTCGACTCCGGTGCGGTTGGACAGCGCCTGGCGGAGGAATTGGATCACCGAGACGCCGGGGATCGCCTCGGGGTGTTGGAAGGCGAGAAACATGCCTGCCGCGCCACGGTGGCTGGCGGACGCTGCGGTGACGTCCTCGCCCTTGTAGAGGACCCTGCCTTGGGTCACCCGATAGCTGGGGTGGCCCATGAGTACGGAGGCGAGCGTCGATTTGCCCGAACCGTTGGGCCCCATGAGGGCGTGGATCTCGCCGTGTTTGATGGTCAAGTCGACACCGTGGAGAATCTCGGCTCCACCGGCGGACGCATGGAGATTCTCGATCTGGAGGAGAGGAGCGTTGTCGGTCACAACGGCAATGCTATTTGCACTATGCGTATAGGGGAAATGCATTCTCCGCGCCGCCGCCCCAACAGACCTGTGGTGGGTCGTTCTGTCTCAGGTGAGGGGGTCGACGGCGAGCTTGGCCCACTGTGGTTTGGCCAGCCGATCGAGGTCTTCCAGCGAGATCGGGAACACGGTGGTCGGGGTGCCTGCGGCCGCCCATACCGGGTCATTTCGCCGCAGCGCCTCGTCGGCGAAGACGCGCAACGTCGAGGAGTGGCCAAAAGGAGGAGTGCCCCCGGCGGCATAGCCCGTCGCGATCCGTACCTCCTCGAGACTTGCTCTTCTCGAACGGGTTGCGTCGGCGGCCACCGCCAGCGCCTCGGTGTCGAGACGGAGGTCGCCGGGAACGAGAGCCAGGACCGATTCCTCTGTCCCCCCTGGCCCGGCAACCACGAAAACGAGGGACTTGACGATGGCCGACACCGGGCAGCCGATGGCCTTCGCCGCATCCTGAGCCGTCTTGGTCCCCTCGGGGAACACCCTGACCTCCATCTCGAAATCGGGTAGAGAACGAGCCAGACGCCGGGTTGCTTCGGGGAGACCGGTCACCCCCGTACCAGCTCCAGCATGTGCAACAGACCGTCGTGGTCCGAGAGGTCCAGCCACTGCAAGTAGATCCGCTCCACACCCGCTTCCTCGAAGGCGGCGATCTTGTCCCGAACCTGGTTCGGTGTCCCGAAGACGACGCCCGCCTTCTCCCACCTCGAGATGAGCTCGTCGCTGGTGATGTCACGTCTGCCTGCCGCGGCGACGAGACGCTCGGCCAACTCACCGTCGGACCCGGCGATGGTGACCGGGCCCATCATCGTCGCCTCGACCTTGCGACCAGAGGCGGCCTCGCGCATGACTGCGATCTTGGCTTTCGCCTCCTCCGGTGGGCAGACGAAGAAGTTGTACTCGTCGGCGCGGGCACCGGCGAGGCGTGGGGTCCGTCTTGGCCCGCTTCCACCGATGATGAACCTGAGCCCGGTGGGTTTTGGCTTCACGTCGAGATTGAGCCGGTAGAACGGCCCGGTGTGGCGGCCCGTTCCTTCCCCGAAGGCGGCAGCCAGATAGTCGAGGGCGTCCTCGAGACGCTGCCATCTCTCCGATGACTCGGGGAACGGGAGGCCGAGGGCATCGTGCTCGAAGTCGTTCCAACCGGTGCCCACGCCGAGATCGAATCTGCCGCCGGACATCTGGTCGATGGTGGCCGCGTTCTTGGCGATGACTGCGGGGTGACGAAAAGTGATCGGCGTCACCAGGACACACAGTCGGATACTCGTGGTCTCACGCGCCAGCCCGGCGATCGTTGCGAAGGCGTCGGTGGCATCGGGTGATCGTTTGCTATCCCAGGCAAGGTGATCGCTGCGGGCGAAGGAGTAGAGACCCTCCTTCTCCGCTAGTTGGGCAGCTCGAAGGAGCTCTTGGTAAGTGCCACCCATTTGTGGCTCGGTCATGATCGAATACTTCAACCTGGCTCCGCCATCCGAGGCTAATCGCCGTCCTCGACCTCGAACCCTTCGCCGGCAAGGGCCGCTTTGAGCGTCTCCACCTCGCCGGGACGAACCGACAGGGTGAGGATGCCGCCGCCGCCATGGACCGCGTGGCGCAGCTGGAGATCGCGGACGTCTACTTTGCTCGTCTGGAGTGCGTGTCCCACCGCGGCAATCTCTCCGGGTTTGTCTTGGAGGATCACCTGAACCAGTGCCACTGGGGGCGCCATCGCCCCACGTCGTGACCGCGCCGTCTCCAGCCGGGTGGTCAGGGCCTCTCTGTCTCCCGCAGCTACCCGCTCACGGAGGTCGGCGAGAGAGGCAATGAGGTCGTCGATGGCCCCGGTGACCGCTTCCGCGTTCGAGGTGAGTACTTCCGGCCACCAGGAGGACTCTGCCGAGGCAACCCGTGTCAGGTCGCGGAAGCTGCCGGATACCAGCTCTTCGGCGTCCCGATTGTCCGAGATCGTGTTGACCAGAGCCACCGCGAGTAGATGGGGGAGATGGGAGACCGCGGCGACTACCTGGTCGTGGCGTTGGGCCGACATGACCACGGGATTGGCTCCAACCGACCTCACGACGGCCACCATCTCCTCCAGGTCGGACGCGGCCACCTGGTCGTCACAGATGACCCAGGGTGCGCCGCGGAACAGGGCCGGCGAGGCTGCCCCGGGACCGGCATGCTCACGACCGGCCATCGGGTGGCCGCCGACAAACCTGAGGCCAGCCGGCGCCGCCTCGACCAGCGGCATTTTGACACTGGTTACGTCTGTGACCAGGGCCTCGGTCTTCATCCCGCGCAGGGTGGCCAGGTTCGCCTCGAGCGGACCAGCCAACACGACCAGGTCGACGCCTTCGATCGCGTCCGAAACCGATGACGCGGCAGAGTCGGTGGCATTTCGCTCGGTGGCGCGCTCCAAGGCGTCGGGCGATGGGTCCCACCCGATGGTCTTCCAACCCTGGTCTTTCAGCGCGAGCCCGACGGATGCGCCGATGAGCCCGGTCCCGATGATTGCGACGGTTGGCATAGGTCAGTTGTCGTACGCGTCGAGGATGAGGTCGAAGTCGTCGGGATTGCCCAAGAACATCTGAGGATAGAAACGCTGACAGCCGGCCTCCATCAAGGCTTGGAGCATCTCGGCCGGCTTCGACCCCGATCCGTGCGGATATCCGCGCTCTGAGTAGACCTGTTCGATGCGCTCCGGTGACGACTTTGTTTGTGTCGCCAGCAGGTTGAGCAGTCGCTGATAGTCCTCCTCGCGCTTGGCGGCAATGGCGGGGCAAGCAGACGAGAAGAGGATTGCATCAGGGTCGCGACCGACTTCTCTGGCGACTGTCTTTGCCTGTTCCATTCTGGAGGAGTACTCGGCGGGCGGGCATGCGTAGATGTTGAACTCGTCGGCATATGCTCCGGCGAGTTTTGGCGTTTTGTTGCTCCCGCCACCCCCTATGAGGAGGCGCAGATTCTGCGGATGCGGTCGTG
>Ga0209640_10003920_pt1 | contig 13076 bp, 10 predicted proteins | sample RifCSP10_1_FD_184018 | JGI IMG/M metagenome (GOLD analysis project Ga0209640, IMG submission 184018) | Soil microbial communities from Rifle, Colorado - Rifle CSP2_sed 10_1 (SPAdes) (version 2) | ecosystem: Environmental > Terrestrial > Deep subsurface > Rock core/Sediment | place: Rifle...
CCCGTTGGGGTTGCTCCAGATGGTAAATCGCCTGTTCGAAAATAGTGAGATAACCGCCGGGCCGGTTATCGTCAACGATCAATTCCGTATTCGGGACATGAATATGCCGGGCGATGCTGCGGGATATTTCTGATTCATCATTGGCGGCATTGGTAAATCGGATGGTAAAACTTTGCACGGCATTATCATAATGTTTGTTCAGCATATAAGTGGTGGTCGCCGAATCTATGCCGCCGGATAAATACGCTCCGATCGGCACTTCGCCGATCATATGAGATACAATCGCGTCATCCAGCTGTTTCTCAAACGCCCTTTCCCATTGCGGCTCATCCTGCTCATCGTATTCACCGTCGCGGGGAAATTCCAGATCCCAATACTGATGAAATTGCGGCGCGCCACCCGGTTTTATTGTCATGGTGTGGCCTGGCTCGAGTTCGTAAATGTTTTTAAACGGCGTATAGGGCGCTACGGAAAACTGGTATTTAAAATAATTGGCGATGGAATGCAGGTTGAATTCCGGTTCGACGAGCTTGCTGGCGAATATCGCCTTGATCTCGGACGCGCCGATCAGCAGCTTGCCATCCCATGCATAAAACAGTGGTTTGATCCCCAGCCGGTCCCGCGCGATGAACAGCTCGCCGGTAACATTGTCATGAATCACAAAGCTGAACATGCCGCGCAACCGGGTAACACAGGTTGCGCCGTAGTGAATAAAACTGTTCAACACCACTTCGGTATCCGAATGGCTGGCAAACACCACACCGGTTTTTTCCAGGGAGTTTTTGACGAGATGATAGTTATAAATTTCACCATTATAGATAATGGCAAACCGTCCATCGGCCGAGTACATGGGTTGATTGCCGCCTTGAATATCCACGATGCTTAAGCGTGTATGCCCCAAGGCGGCATGGCGTCTCACCACTAAGCCTTGCGCATCCGGACCGCGATGATTCAGGCAGGCAACCATTAAATCGATGGGGCAATTGATGAGTGATTCGTTTGCCGGGTCAAATATAAAACTGATTCCACACATAAGCTTGATCTGTTTTGTCGTGGCGGAAATATAGCGTAAATTTAGTTAATGAGAAAGCGTTATCAATAAACCGCGCCGCCGCGAAAGATGGGCGTACGATTGCGCTTGCTAAGGGACCGCCAGGGCCAGGCTAAGAGCAGGGAATACCCGGATTACGTGGTTATAAAATCCGGCTGCCGTCAGTTCGCGATTCACAAGCGGCCGTGAATGGTTTTACCATGCGGGCCAGGAGAAAGAGGACAGCTAGTTTTGCTGTAAACACTGGTTAAAACTGCTGAGCAATTTATTAACCAGGCCGGGTATTTTGTCGAAAGTTTCTTTGACAATGGCGGATTGAATCAGCGCCGACACCTCCGATAGTCCCGGATAGCCGAAACTCGCGCCTAATCCCTTCAGTTTATGCACCAGGCTCCCCAACTCCACCCAGTCCTGTTTATCCGCTGCTGTTTTGATTAGCCGCATTTTTTCCGGTAATTCATTTTCAAATTGCCTGACTAATGCCTGGAATTCGGGATCATCTGCGTAATCCCCCAAGACTTGAGCTCGCTTGCCGGTCAAAGGGTTACTCTTATCGACCTTCGAAGGTTTTAAATACTGGATCAGCACCTCATTGAAACGGCTAAGATCCACGGGCTTTGTCAAATAATCGTCAACCCCGGCGTTCCGGGACAGGTCCCGATCCTCTTTCAGCGCATTGGCCGTAAGCGCGATAATAGGGCCCTTATAACCGCTGGCGCGCAACCTGGCAGTGGCGACCAAGCCTCCCATGACCGGCATCTGCATATCCATCAGGATGAGATCAAATTCCTCTGACAGTGCCCGGTCCAGCGCCTGTTTGCCGTTATCCACCACCACCAGCGCGGCGCCCGCGCGTTTGATATACATCGCGATCAACTTCTGGTTATCCAGAGTATCCTCAGCCAATAGTACTCTGCCGCTTAACGAATCCGGTTGTAATGTTGCCTGAGCCTGCCGGCCGGCCGGTTCGTTTTCTTCAGCGTGGTAAATCAACTGATCTTCGCGTATGGGACCCGGATTAATGGTAAAGGAAAACCGGCTGCCAATCCCCTTGCGGCTTTGACAGTCGATGACACCGCCCAGGCTGGTGACCAGTTCCCGGCAAATACAAAGACCCAGGCCTGAACCTCCATATTGGCGGGTTGTGGTTGCGTCCACCTGCGAGAAGGGCTTGAACAGGCTTTCCAGTTCTTCCTTGCTCATGCCAACACCAGTATCCGTCACGTCAAACTGCAATAATCGGCCTTCTTTAATGTACTCCACAACGATGTCCACATTACCATCGCCGGTAAACTTAATCGCGTTGCTGCAAAGATTCAGCAAAATCTGCTTCAACCGCAGCGCATCCGTGACAATCACCCTGGGCAATGGAAATTTGTGCTTGACCCGGAACTTCAATTGTTTTTCTTCCGCGTAGGGCCGCATCAACAATTCGCAATCCTGCAGTACTTCAAACAGTTCGACTTCGCTGTTTTCTATGACGAGTTGACCAGCCTCTATTTTCGACATATCCAGTATGTCGTTAATGATTTGTTGTAAATGATTACCAGCGCGAAGGATACAATCAACGTATTGGTGACTGTCGAGTTTGGATATTCCGTTATCCTTTAACATTTCAGAAAATCCCAATATGGCTGTCAAAGGTGTGCGGATTTCATGACTCATATTCGCAAGAAAAGCGCTTTTCGCGTTACTCGCTGACTCAGCAATCGTAACCGCAAGTGACAGCTCGTCCTGTTTATTGTGCAATTTGTCCAGCATGCGATTAAAGAAATCCGCGAGCTCCCCGATTTCATCGTTGCGGCTGTTATCGATGCGCGAGGTCATATCACTGTCGGAAACAGCCTTGGTTGCCGACAATAGGCGCAGCAGTGGCGTGATCACCACCATCTTTATAAGCCCTGCAACCAATAACCCGAAAATAACAACTGCAAACCCGTACGAGAGCAATACCTCTTTGCGATGTTCCCTCACAAGCCAAGGCTGTGGCCGATGAAAAAGATTCAGCTCGGCAATCAAGGCATCACCTTCAGCCATTTTGTTGGTGTAAGCTATCAGGCGTTTTAAGCGCTCGACGTCGCCAAGCTCTGAGGCGCTCTGACCGGCGAGCACGTCACGCACGCCTAGTGTGATGGATCCCCCCAGGAAATGGCTACCGGTCATGGCGTTCTCTATTATTTGACGTAACTCCAGCGGCTGGCCGCCTTCCCGGTCGATTAAGTAAGCACTGACCGCATACGCAATACGATCCGCATCCATTAAAATATTACGCGGTAACTCCTGAACGAAACGCTTGTGAACTACTGTCGCGGCCGATAAGCCAAGGGCGATAAGAATTAGCAACAGCGGCGCCGCGAGCTTGATGGTAATGCTGCCGCGCCATTTGTTCCGCCAGCGATCTGGCATTTTGCTGTTACGAGAATTACGCATCAAGGCTTATGTCTACTCTCAGAACCGAAGGTTTTGAAATATCGCGGCCCCGGTAAATCGGGGCAAAAACCCGGTGTAGCTGAAAAAGTCCTTGCTCAAAAAACAGAAACACGGCCAATCTGGACCGGCTTTTAGCACAAATGATATATGAAATGTTTGCGGAAAGATCGTGATATTCCATCTACTGTAAATTTTTAAACGTACAACTTAAGCGCTATCATCTGAGATATCGGCGGAGTGAAATCATTCTTTATGCAGCGCAAGGCGTGGAGAAACTGCTGAAACGTCGAAAGAAAATGACAGATAACCGGTCTTCCTAAAATGCCAGGCATCTTTGTCATGCAAACAATAAAAGTTATGGTATCAGAAAAACAGATAGATTTAGCATGAAAATATAATAATCATTTAAACAATCAATTATAGATGCATTTATTGGATTCGAATCACGGAAATTTCTAATCTTAAGACAAGGCGCAGCCCGGCGTTGCGCACGGTTATTCCGCCGCGCTTTTTAAACCCGACATAGTCCATATTCTCTATAGGTAACGCTGGCATTATTAGAAACTCTTATGGTTTTCTGCTGTAAATCAGCGGATTCTTCCTATATGTTGAATGAAAGAGCCTTGACACGACTCGTCACGAGGAGGTTGCTATGATTCACAAATACAAAGCTCTGCCTCATTATTCCATGGAACATAATGCAACAGTAAATCGCCGCGCCATTAACCGGATTACGAACGTTGCACTGGATGACCCGGCAATGTTGGTGATGACGGATCTCTATGAGATCACTCCGTTTAGCGTCGAGCCTACCGCAAGTTTGGAAGCCACCAACGAAAAAATGATTGCGTGTGGCGTGCGTTTGTTATTTGTCACTGATAGTAATGGCCACTTGTTTGGCATCGTGACATTGTCTGATGTTCTCGGTGAGAAACCCGTGCGCTATCTGATGGAACACGGCGGCAGCCGTGATGACATCATCGTGCAGGATATCATGACGGGCATAGATGACCTGGAGGTTTTATTATTCAGCGATGTGCAAAAAGCCTCGGTCGGCGATGTCGTGGAAACCATGGATCAATTGGGCCGCCAGCACACCTTGGTGGTCGATAAAACCGAAGCCGGCGGCTCCATCGTACGCGGCATTTTCTCCACCTCACAAATCAGCCACCAGCTCGGCATCTACCTAGAACCCAGTATCCGCGCCCATAGCTTTGCCGATGTGGAAAAAGTGGTGCTCTCCGCTTAAGCGCTTTTGTTGAGCGTTTTCGTTTTAAAAAATAAATAAAAAAACGGCGACTCTTTCGGATCGCCGTTTTTGAATCGCCATTGTTGTTTGGCGCGCCCGGCGGGACTCGAACCCACGACCCTTGGCTTCGGAGGCCAATACTCTATCCAACTGAGCTACGGGCGCTGATAAGTTATTTTAAATTGCTAAATAGTTGTCTTGAACTTACGTTGGCCTCAAAGGCCAACAACTTCTCTTTCCCCAACTGAGCTACGGGCGCAAAATTATTACGTCTTTGGCAGCCATCCCTGGCGCAACGCAGGTGCCTTATTCAGTCCCAGCCTTGCCACCCATGGCAAGGCGATCACAGGGGAAAAGGTACATTGAGTACCTTTTCCTGATTCCTGTTCGCCCAACTGAGCTACGGGCGCTGATAACTTAATTTTAACTTGCTAAATAATTGCCTTGAACTTTCGTTGGCCGCAATGGCCAACCACTTCTCATTCCCCAACTGAGCTACGGGCGCAAAATTATTGCGTCTTTGGCAGCCATCCCTGGCGCAACGCAGGTGCCTTATTCAGTCCCAGCCTTGCCATCCATGGCAAGGCGCTCACAGGGGAAAAGGTACGTTAGAGTACCTTTTCCTGATTCCTGTTCGCCCAACTGAGCATCGGGCGCTGATAACTTAGCTTTACATGAAACTGGTCTTATAACGGCGCTAGCATACCTGCTGGCTCTGCGGTCGTCCACGGAATTAAACCGCGGCGGATTACGCGGCTGCGATGGCCGGCGTGACGCTGATGTCATCCACGGTGTCGTTTATCCACTGCTCGGCAATATCCTTGATTTCGGCCGCGGTTTTTCCAGCCGGATCGATGGTCGGGCCAATCACCACTTTTATAACACCCGGCCGTTTGACCAGGCTGCGGCGGCGCCAGAAATCCCCGGCGTTATGCGCCACCAGCACCACCGGGTATCCGGACTGCTCGGCCAATACGGCGCCGCCGATACCAAATTTCTTGCGTTGCCCGGGCGCGACCCGTGTACCTTCCGGAAAAATCACAATCCACTTGCCGGTGTCGAGCCGTTGTTTGCCCTGTTCGACAATTTGTTCGACGGCTTTGCGGCCGGAGCCGCGGTCGATCGCGATGGACTCCAGCATGGCCAGCGCCCAGCCAAAAATCGGGACTTTAATCAATTCCTGCTTTAGCACCCAAACCTGCGGTGGAAAGATTGACTGCAAGGCAATGGTTTCCCATTCCGACTGGTGCTTGCAAAAAATAATGGCCGGACCTTGCGGTATTTTTTCCGGATTAATGACTTCATGCCGCAGATTGCAAATCAGCCTTAACCACCAGACGACGGATTTCGCCCAGCAGGATAAAAATCCGTAGCGCACTTTATAGGGAAACGGATACAGCAACAAGCCCGGCAATACAAACACCGGTACGGTAATCGTCATAATAATCGTAAACACCAGCGAGCGAATGTATAACATGGCAATAGCGAACTAATGTTTGGCGAGCAAAGCATCCACCGCTTGGCTCAAATTTTCAAATACCGGCACCGCGGCTAAAGTACTGTGTTTCGCCAATTGCGCTGCGGTTTTTTTGCCTTTGCCGGTGCGCACCAACATGTTGGATACACCGACGGCTTGCGCGGCCTGCAAATCCCGCAGGGAATCGCCGATGGACACCACGCCGGACGGGTTGACCGGATAATCCCGCAGTATTTGCTGCAATAAACCCGGCTTGGGCTTGCGGCAATTGCAGTTATCGTCCGGGCCATGCGGACAATAATAAATATTGTTAATGCGCCCACCGTGTGCCGCCAGCAGAGTGCGCAGCTTATCATGCATGGCGCGCAGGGTGGCTTCATTAAAATAGCCGCGCGCGATGCCGGATTGGTTGGTGGCCACCACCACGGTGTAACCGGCGCGGTTTAACTTCGCGATCGCGGCCAGGCTGCCGGCAATCGGGATAAATTCCTCCGTTGATTTGATGTATTCGTCGGAGTCTTCGTTAATCACCCCGTCACGGTCAAGAATAATCAACGGCATGTTCATGTGTCGCGAAAATCGGAAACCCGGATCCGGCCGTTGATCATTTTGGACTGCCGTTTGTGCAGTTTTTCCATCTTGTCCCAGAAGGCCTGTTTCAAGTCAAAATCCGCGGCGATCGCGGTGCCGATCAGTAAAATGAACAAGTCGGCGCACTCCTCCGCCAGCTGCTCCCGGGTCTTGCCCTTGCTGACACAGCTGGAGATTTCGCCCAGCTCCTCCGCCATTAAGGCCACGCGGTACATCAGCTCCTCGCCGCCGGTGTTTTTGAAATCGTGCTTGTCGTGAAACGCCTGCACTTCGGCCAACATATCGTGGTAAGAATCCGGGTTCATACTCTCATCCTGGAACGTTGATAATTAACTTTGCAAGCGCGACAGGTCGGCGACCTGCAAAAATAACTGGCGCAGGTTTTCCAGCAGCGCCAGCCGGTTTTGCTTTATTGCTTCGTCATCCACCATCACCATGACGTCGTCGAAAAACCGGTCTACGGTTTCACGCAGTTGCGCAAGTTCAAACAAGGCTTTTTGATAGTCATGCCGGGCGAATAATGGTTTAACCGTTACAGTAAGTTTTTGCAGGGTTTGATAAAGATTTTTTTCCGCCGCCGCCTGCAGCAGGGACTCGTCGATGCGCGGATTCACCTTGCCCAGGTTTTTTAAAATATTAGCGATGCGCTTGTTGGCCGCGGACAGGCTTTCCGCCTCCGGCAAAGCCCGGAATGCGGTGACTGCGCGGATGCGCTGGTCAAAGTCATACGGCTGGCCGGGCTGCTGGGCCAATACCGCGTCAAACACATCCGGCCTTATCCCGGATTCCAGGTAATAGGCGCGCGCGCGCTCCATCACAAAGTCGTAGCATTGGGTGGCGATGCCCGCCGCATCCAGCTTGGGCAGCGCGGCTTTAAAATTGTCCGCGGCTTGCTGCAGCAGTTTAATGAGATCCAGGCCGAGTTGCTTTTCGATCAGGATACGCAACACGCCCAGGGCGGCGCGGCGCAAGGCGAAGGGATCTTTATCGCCGGTCGGAATCTGGTTAATCGCGAAAATGCCCACCAGGGTATCCAGCTTGTCGGCGATCGCCAGGATCTGTCCCAGGACCGTTTGCGGCAGCGCATCCCCGGCAAAACGCGGCTGGTATTGCTCGTCCAGCGCCTGCGCCAATTGCGGATCTTCACCGTCATGCAGCGCATAATAGCGGCCCATGATGCCTTGCAGGGCCGGGAATTCGCCCACCATGTCGGTCAGCAAATCACACTTGCTGAGCAGCGCGGCGCGTTCCGCCAGCGGCGCATCAAACCTCAATTGCTCCGCCATGGAGCGGGCAAGCCGGGCCACGCGTTGCACTTTGTCCTGCAGGCTGCCGAGTTGCTGTTGGAATACCACGCTGGCCAAGCGCTCAATGCGCGCATAGAGCTTGGTCTGACGGTCCTGGTTCCAGAAAAATTCCGCATCGACCAGGCGCGGACGCACCACTTTTTCGTTGCCGCGGCGCACCATTTCAATGTCTTTGCTGTTGATATTGGCGACGGTAATAAAATGCGGCAGCAGTTTTCCCTTGGCGTCCACCACATGAAAATATTTCTGATTGGTTTTCATGGTTGAGATCAGCACTTCCGGCGGCACGTTAAGGAAGCGCGGCTCGAAACTGCCGGTCAAGGCTTGCGGCCATTCCACCATGGAGGTGACTTCATCCAGCAGGTCTTCATCGATAACCGCCTGGCCCTTCAGTTGATTCGCCGCTTCCAGCACCTGGGCGCGGATCGCCTCGCGGCGTTGCGCAAAATCCGCCATCACCCAGCCTTCGGTTTCCAGTAATGGCGCGTACGCCTTGGGTTCGGCCAGGTATAGCTTTCCGGGATGATGAAAGCGGTGGCCGCGGGTTTCACGGCCGGCTTTGGCTGACAGAATTTCCGCGTCAATCACCTTATCGCCAAACAGCAACACCAGCCAATGCACCGGGCGCACGAATTCCGCCGTTAGTGATCCCCAGCGCATGCGTTTGGGAATCGGTAATTGATCCAGCGCGTTTTGCACAATACCCGGTATTAACGCTGCCGCCGCTTGGCCTGGTTCGGTGGCATTAAACACCAGCCAGGCGCCGTTGGCGCTTTCCAGCCGTTCCAGCGCTTCCACTTCCACGCCGCAGGAGCGGGCGAACCCTTTGGCCGCCGGTGTCGGGCAACCATCCTCGCCAAAGGCTGCGGTCAATGCTGGGCCACGGCGCTGCACGCTTTTATCCGTCTGCTGGCTGTCGAGTTGGTTCACGATTAGCGCCAGCCGGCGCGGGGTGGCGAACCATTGCATGCCAGCAAAGGCAAGATCGGCTTTTTGCAGGCCGGCTTTTACGCCGTCATGCAACGCGAGGGCGAGGCGCTTGAGCGCCTTGGGTGGCAGTTCTTCGGTGCCGATTTCGATGAGCAAGTCATGTTTATCACCCATGTTTCTACTCATGATGACTTGGCTCCTTTCTTTGCCGCCGGTTTTTTACCGGCTTGCAGCAGAGGAAAGCCCAGCGCTTCGCGCCGGTCGTAATAGGCTTGCGCCACCGCCCGCGACAAGGCGCGCACCCGGCCGATAAATCGCGCGCGTTCGGTGACGGAAATCGCATGGCGGGCATCGAGCAGGTTAAATATATGGGAGGCTTTCAATACCATTTCATACGCGGGCAAGGGCAAATCACTGGCGATCAACTGCTGGCTTTCCTGCTCGCACACATCAAATTGATGGAACAGCTCCGGAACATTGGCCTTTTCAAAATTGTACGTGGACATTTCGACTTCGTTCTGATGAAACACATCACCGTAGCTCACCTTGCCCAGCGGCCCATCGGTCCAGACCAGGTCAAACACACTGTCGACGTTTTGCAAGTACATGGCGAGCCGCTCCAGGCCATAGGTAATCTCGCCGGTCACCGGTTTGCACTCCAGGCCGCCGATTTGCTGGAAATAAGTAAACTGCGTGACTTCCATGCCGTTGAGCCAGACTTCCCAGCCCAGTCCCCACGCTCCCAGCGTCGGCGACTCCCAGTTATCCTCGACGAAACGGATATCGTGCACCAGCGGATCAAAGCCCAGCATTTTCAGTGAACCGAGGTACAGCTCCTGAATATCCAGTGGCGAAGGTTTGATGACCACCTGAAACTGATAATAATGTTGCAGCCGGTTGGGATTTTTCCCGTAACGGCCGTCGGTGGGCCGGCGCGAGGGCTGCACATACGCCGCGCTCCAGGGTTCCGGACCAATGGCGCGCAGGAAGGTGGCGGGATGAAAAGTGCCGGCGCCGACTTCCATATCGTAGGGTTGCAAAATGACGCAGCCTTGCTCGGACCAATAGGTCTGCAGCGCAAAGATCAAACCCTGAAAGGTGGATACATCGATTTTCTGCTTGGACATGGTTGTTTTAGTAAATGTTTAATGGATGGCGTCTCGCGGCGCCGAAAAGTGGCTAAGTATAACGTGCGCCGTGCTATTTGCGAAAATATCCGTGAAGTTTTCGGGTTTACCTGACCGGCACCGGCAGAGCAGGTCAAATAAGCTGGCATACTCCCGCCGCATGTGCCTAACTTGTTGTTAAAGCGTATTAATAGTTAATTTAGCGAGGTTAGCCATGGGCCAGGAAATCGACGGCTCGCATTTTAAAAAACAGGATTTCCAGCGGTTTTTAGCGCGCTTAAAACAGGAGACCGCGCTGCTCGGCCAGTGGTTTGCCGCGCAGCGCTTTGACACGGAGCATACCGTGGCGGGTTTTGAGCTGGAAGCCTGGTTAGTCGATAAACACTGTCTGCCGGCACCCATCAATGCCGAGTTTTTGCACGCCATGGCCAATCCCAGGCTGAGTCCGGAGCTGGCCAGTTTTAATGTCGAGTTCAATTACACCCCGCGGGGATTACAGGGCAGCGCTCTGACTGACATGCAGGCTGAAATGACGGATCTGTGGCAGCAAGGCAGTCAGGTCGCCAATCAGCTGGAGAGCCAGTTAGTCATGATTGGCATCCTGCCCACGGTGGATGAAACCTACCTGACCCTGCAACACATCTCGGCCATGAACCGCTACCGCGCGCTGAACGAACAGGTATTACGTTTACGCCAGGGCCGGCCAATGGAGCTGAACATTCTTGGCGTGGATCATCTGAAAACCTCGCACCGCAATGTCATGTTCGAGTCTGCCGCCACGTCGTTCCAGATTCATTTGCAGGTGCCGCTGCCGCTGGCCGTGCGCGCGTATAATGCATCGCTGATCGTGTCCGCCGCCACGGTGGCGGTCTCTGCCAATTCGCCGTTTTTATGCGGCAAGAATCTCTGGGCGGAAACCCGGGTGCCGCTGTTCGAACAGGCGGTGCAAGCCGGCGGCTACGAATCCGGGGCGCATGGCCCGATGCGGCGGGTGACGTTTGGCTCCGGCTACCTGCACGAATCGGTGTTGGAGTGCTTTTGTGAAAACCTGGAACACTATCCGGTGTTGTTGCCGGAACTCAGCGATGATCCCCCGGAAAAATTCAGCACCGTGCGCTTGCATAATGGCACCCTGTGGCGCTGGAACCGGCCGCTGATCGGCTTTGCTAACAACCAGGCGCACATCCGCATCGAGCACCGGGTGATTCCGGCGGGACCTAGCGTCATCGATGCGGTCGCCAACGCGGCGTTTTATTTCGGCCTGGTCAGCCAGCTGATGCGGCGCGAAATTCAACCCGAACTGCAATTGCCCTTCAACCAGTCGCGCGACAATTTTTATGATGCGGCGAAGTTTTCTTACGATGGCCACATGGTGTGGCTCGATGGCAATAAAAGCAATATTCGCACGCTGATATTAAAAGAATTACTGCCGATTGCGGCGCAAGGCCTGGCGGCGGCCGGCATTGACGCGCATGCTATTGATACTTATCTTGGCATTATCGAGCAACGCACTCAAAACGCCTGTAACGGCGCGGCCTGGCAACGGGCCTTTACCACGCGCCACGGCCAGGACCTGTCAAGCCTGACCAAGGCCTACATCGAGCGGCAGAACAGCGGCGCGCCGGTGCATGAATGGGGTATATGATTGCCGGTGGCCATCTGACTAACGTATGACATCAGCTAAACATAACCGAAAAACCATGCTTAACATAATTCAGCACCTGCCTGCCGGCCTGCTCAGCACGCCGCCCACGGAATTATACCGCCTGCTGGACCGGCCAACCCTGATCCATTTAACCGGCCAGCGCGAACCGCCGTTGTTTGTTTCGGTGTTGTTGCACGGCAATGAAACTTCGGGCTATTACGCGGTGCAGGAGTTACTGCAACAATACCGTAACGCCAGCCTGCCCCGGTCGTTGAGTATTTTTATCGGCAATATCGAGGCGGCAAAATTTGGCGTGCGGCGTTTGGATAACCAGGTGGACTACAACCGCATCTGGCCGAATAGCGGCTTTCAACCCCCCGCCGCGGAAGCCAAGCTCATGCGGCAAGTGCTGGATGAAATGCGGCGGCGCCGGGTATTTGCCAGTATCGATATCCACAACAACACCGGTCTCAACCCGCACTACGCCTGTGTCAACCGGCTGGAAACCGCTTTTTTTCAGTTAGCGCTATTATTCAGCCGCACGGTAATTTATTTTTTACGGCCCGAGGGCGTGCAATCCAAGGCTTTAGCGGAACTTTGCCCGGCGGTCACGGTGGAATGCGGCAAGACCGAACACCGGCTGGGTGTCAGCCACGCGCTGGAATATATCGAATCTTGCCTGGGACTCACGGAGTTACCGGACCGCCCGGTGTTAAAACAGGATATGGACCTGTTCCACACCGTGGCCACGGTGAAAGTGCCGCCCGGCATTGATTTCAGCTTTACCGACAGCGCGGCGGATATCTGCTTTCGCTCGGATCTGGAAAATCTCAATTTCTGTGAACTGCCCGCCGGCACCGGCATCGCCGATATCCGCCACCAGCCGCACCAACCACTGCTAAGCGTCACTGATGAAACGGGCAATGAAGTGTATGCGCGCTTTTTCCGCGCCGACCCGCACCGCCTGGTCACCCGCTGCGCCATCATGCCGTCGATGCTCACCACCGACAGCGATATCATCCGCAAGGACTGTTTATGCTACCTGATGGAGCGCATACCTTTTTAATCAACCTGCGAATCCGTTGATCCCGGCAGACCGAAAACCTTAAACGCAGAGACGCAAAGAAAAAACAGTTTGCTTGTAACTACTCACCCGTGGGCGGCGCCGGTGTCTCCTGCCGGGGGACGCCACAAGTACGTCCCTGTAGGTTGTTGCGGGCCATCCCTGGCCCACACCCTGCGGGCGCACTGCGTGCGACCGGATTCGCT
>Ga0209640_10003924_pt1 | contig 13069 bp, 11 predicted proteins | sample RifCSP10_1_FD_184018 | JGI IMG/M metagenome (GOLD analysis project Ga0209640, IMG submission 184018) | Soil microbial communities from Rifle, Colorado - Rifle CSP2_sed 10_1 (SPAdes) (version 2) | ecosystem: Environmental > Terrestrial > Deep subsurface > Rock core/Sediment | place: Rifle...
TGGCGAAGGATCTCGAATCGCTCGGCAGTCCGCTCGCGCTTTCCGACCTGGAGGCTTACGCGGCGAAGGAGGTGCGGCCGCTGCACCTCGCGCACTCGCTCGGTGCGCTCTACAACATGACGCCCCCGACCCAGGGAATCGTTTCGCTCGCGATCCTCGGCATCGCTGAGCGTCTCGGCCTTGCCGATCTCGCGCCCGAAAGCGCCGACCACGTGCACGCGATCGTAGAGGCGACGAAGGCCGCGTTTCTCGAGATCCGCGATCGGCACATCACGGACCCGGCCTGCATGCGAGTCGAACCGCAGACGCTGCTTGCCGGCGCGCATCTGGATGCGCTCGCCGCGGGAATCGACATGCGGCGTGCGCGCCCTTGGGGTGGGACCTCGAAGCCCGGGGGCACGATCTGGATGGGCGTGATCGATGCCGCGGGGCGCGCGGCAAGCTTCATCCAGAGCATCTATCATGAGTTCGGCTCCGGTGTCGTGCTTCCGCGGACGCACGTCAACTGGCAGAACCGGGGCTGCAGCTTCGCCCTTGACCCGTCGAGCATCAACGCGCTCGCACCGGGGAAGAAGCCCTTCCACACGCTCAATCCGGCGCTGGCGCGTCTTGCCGATGGCCGCACGCTGGTCTACGGCACGATGGGCGGCGATGGCCAGCCGCAGACGCAGGCCGCCGTGTTCACGCGCTACGCCGTCTATCGGCAGGAATTGCAGCGCGCGGTGTCTGCGCCGAGGTGGCTCCTCGGGAGGACCTGGGGCTCGATGTCCGAGACGCTCAAGCTCGAATCGCGCTTTCCGAGTGAGACGATCGAGGAATTGCGCCGCCGCGGCCACGATGTCGAGGTGGTCGGTGATTTCGACGAGACGATGGGCCATGCGGGGGCGCTGGTTCGGCGCATGGATGGCGCGCTCGAGGGCGCGTTCGATCCCCGCGGCGACGGCTGCGTCGCCGGCTTCTAGGAGCGCGATGCGGCGCCGCGCACGGCAGCCGCGCGACTTCGTTCGGAGTGAGGCATAGTGCTCTAGCCTTCTCCGCGTACATGGGTTAAAGTTTTTTGCGTCGTGTGCCGCAAGTAAGACATCTGGAGGGGTTCATGTACGCGATTGTCTACAAGTCGGACGGATTCCCCATCTGCCGTCAGCTTCCGGGAGTCGAGCCCGACCCGGTCGTCACCTGGAACAGCGAGGCGGCGGCCAAGGCATTCATCTCTTCCAAGGGCGGCGACGCCGACTTTCAGCCGGTGCAACTCACCGACGACGCCATGGACAAGCTCGCCGAGGCGATGGGGTGCCCGGTCCAGTCCATCACGTTCGACCCTTACCCTTCCTAGAACATTTCTCAGCGAAGCTTTGTAACCTCCGGTTTCGCAGGAGCTTCGTCGCGTTTTGCCTGAAGTTCAGGCGGTATATTCGACGTTATCGATCAGCCTGGTTGGGCCAAGGCGCGCCGCAGCCAGCACCACGAGTTCGCGGTCGCCGGGCTGCCGATGCGCGAGATCCTGCTGCCGGCGGATTTCTACATAGTCGGTTGTCCAGCCGGCAGATGCAAGCTCCCGCATCGCCTCCTCGCAGCTTGTGCTGCCGTCACGGATCGCTTTTAGCGCGCGATACAGCTTCGGCGCCTGGGCGCGGTCTGCCGCGGAGAGGTAGGCGTTGCGCGAGCTCATCGCCAGGCCATCGGCTTCGCGCACCGTCTCCCCGGCCACGATCTCGATCGGCAGGTTGAGCTGGCGCACCATGCCGCGAACGATGTGCAGTTGCTGATAGTCCTTCTTGCCGAAGACGGCGATATCGGGCTGGACGCAGTTGAACAGCTTGAGGACGACGGTCGCCACGCCGTGGAAGAAACGGGGGCGAAAGCGGCCCTCCAGTTCGCTCGCGACCGGCGGAGGCTCGACGATGAAGCTCTGTGGCTCCGGATACAGCGTTTGCTCGTCGGGCGCAAACACGAAATCGACCCCTTTCCCGGAAAGTTTCTCGCAGTCGGCCTGAAAAGTGCGCGGATAGCGGTCGAAATCCTCGTGGGGCGCGAACTGCAGCCGGTTGACGAAGACACTCACCACAACCACAGGCGCAAGCTCGCGCGCCAGTTGCACCAGCGCGAGGTGCCCGCCGTGCAGATTTCCCATGGTCGGCACGAACGCGCACCTGCGGCGCCCGTCCTTCAGCCGCCGCATGCCGTCGATGTCGCGGATGATTTCCATGCCCCGGCCTATCCCAGGCTGAAGAATTCACGCCGGGTCTTCATCCCGCGGATGCGATCGACCAGCAGCTCGAAGTCCGCCTCCCGGGCGACGAAATTCAGGTTCTCCGAATTCACGATCAGCACCGGCGCGGCGGAATAATGATGAAAGAACCGCGCGTAGTTCTCGGCGAGCAGCGCCAGGTAGTCCTCGCCGATCCCGCGTTCGTAGCCGGCGGCGCGGCGCCGGATTCGCTCGACGAGGGTTCCGGGCTGCGCCTGCAGGTAGATCACCAGATCCGGCACCGGCGCCTGCGGACGGAGCGAATCGTAGACCTTCTGGTACAGCACATACTCGTCGCCCGAGAGCGTGACGCGGGCGAACAGCGGATCCTTGTCGATGAGGAAATCGGCCACCACGGGGCGGGCGAACAAGTCGAGCTGGGCCAGCGGCTCGAGCTGCCGCGCGCGCTGGAACAAAAAGAAGATCTGCGTCGGGAGCGCGTAGCGCGCCATGTCCTGGTAAAAACGCGAAAGAAACGGATTGTCCTCCGGCCGCTCGAGCACCGGGTCAGCCCCGAGCCGCTCGGCGAGGCGCGTCGCCAGGCTTGTTTTTCCGGCGGCGATCGGCCCCTCGACCGCGATGTATTGCAGACGCTCCACGACTACCCCTCGAGGCGTTCGACCGGCTGCATGGCGCAGGCGCGGAGCAATTCGGCCGCGCTGCCGCGCCCCGGAATGACGGCGGCCGGATCCAGTTCGAGAAGCGGCGCAAGCACGAACGCGCGCTCGTGCATGCGCGGGTGCGGCACTATGAGGGCGGGCGTATCGATCCGCTCCCCGCCGTAGAGCAGAAGGTCCAGGTCGAGGGTCCGCGGCGCGTTGCGGAACGACCGTTCCCGGCCGTGAGCGTGCTCGATCTGCTGAAGGGCCGCGAACAATTCCCGGGGCCGAAGGTCCGTCTCGAGCTTCGCGACGGCGTTCACGAAGTCGGGCTGGTCCGCGTACCCGATCGGGGCGCTGCGGAACAGGCTCGATCTGGCCGTCACCCGCGTGCCCGGAATGCGCCCCAACTCGTCGAATGCGGCAAGCAGTTGCCTGCGCGGCTCGCCAAGATTGGCTCCGAGCCCCACGTAGGCGACAGTCATTCCGGGGGCGGAGTTTCTGCCGCCGCCTTTTTCCCGCGGCGCCGCCGGCGGCGCTTTTTCGGTCCCGTTTCGGGCAGAAGCATCGCGCGCCGCGTTTCCAGGTCGCCGCTCTGGAAAGCGCGCCACCACGCCTCGAGGTCGGCGGGCACTTCGCCGCTCGCCGCGCGCAGCGCGAGGAAGTCATAGCCCATCCGGAAGCGCGGCGACTCGAGCAGACGGAACGCGCGCTGGCCGGAGCGGTATTCGAAGCGCGGCTGCATTGTCCAGACCTCGCGCATCGTCGCGGTGAGCCTTCTCGTGATGGCGAGCTTTTCGCACTGGGCGTCGAGCACTTCGTCCATCGCCGATTCGAGTGCCGCGAGCGGGTGTTCGCCGCGCTTTTCGCGCGCCTTCCAGGCTGCGAGCACCTCGTGCCAGAGCAGCGCGGCGAAGAGGAAGGCGGGCGACACGGACTTTCCCTCCAGCATCCGCGCGTCGGTCTGCGCGAGGGCGAGCGTCACGAACCGCTCGCCGAGCGGCTGGTCGAGGATCACGTCCAGCAGCGGCAGCACTCCCTTGTGCAGGCCCTCTTCGCGAAGCTGCCTCAGGCAGGCGCTCGCGTGGCCGGAAAGCAGGAGTTTCAGCATTTCGTCGAACAATCGGGGCGGCGGCACGCGATCGACGAGCGCGGCGAGCTTGCGGATCGGCGCGCGCGTCGCCGGGTCGATGGAAAGTCCCAGCTTTCCCGCCAGCCGTACCGCGCGCAGCATCCGCACCGGGTCCTCGCGATAGCGCGTCTCCGGGTCGCCGATCATGCGCAGCACGCGTTTTCGCAGGTCCGCCAGCCCGCCGTGATAGTCGATCACCTCTTCGGTGGACGGGTCGTAGTACAGCGCGTTGATCGTGAAATCCCGCCGGCGCGCGTCTTCTTCCTGGTTGCCGAACACGTTATCGCGCAGCACCCGGCCGTGCTCGTCCAGCAGGCGAGCCTGCTCGTCAACCTTGGCCGTGTCGGGGCCGGCGGCGCGGAATGTGGAAACCTCGACCGTTTCCGGGCCGATCATGACGTGCACCAGCCGGAAGCGCCGGCCGATCACGATCGCGCGGCGAAAGAGCGGTTTCACCTGCTCGGGCCGCGCATCGGTCGCGACATCGAAGTCTTTGGGCGCAATGCCGAGCAGAAGGTCGCGTACGGCTCCGCCGACCACGCAGGCGGCAAACCCGTGCCCGGCGAGAGTGTCGCAGACCCGGAGCGCCCCGGGACTGATGCGCTCGCGGCTCAGGTGGTGCTTGTCGCGCGGCACGCGCAGGGGACCTGCCTCCTGGATTCCCAGTACGCGGCGGATGAAGCGCTTGATCATGAAAGCCGCGGATTCTATCCCTGCCGAAGGGAGATGACCGGCCAGCCGCGGCGCCCGGCCTCGGCTTGCAGCTGCTCGTCGGGGTCGACCACGACCGGCTGCGTGACGCGCTCGAGGAGCGGCAGATCGTTGTGCGAGTCGCTGTAAAAGACGCTCTGTGCGAATTCCGCCAGCCCCCGGCCAAGGCTGCCAAGCCAATCCTCGACCCGGCGGATCTTGCCCTCGCGGAAGCACGGCGTTCCCGCGACGCGCCCGGTGAACCGGCCGTCCACCGACTCGGGTTCCGTCGCGATCAGGTGCGCGACGCCGAATTCGCGTGCGATCGGCCCGGTCACGAAGCGGTTGGTCGCGGTCACGATCGCGCACAGGTCGCCGGCGTCCCGGTGCCGTGCGACGAGCGCGCGCGCCTTGTCGCCGATCATCGGCAGGATGCGCGTGCGCATGAAATCGGCGTGCCAGCGCTCGAGATCGGCCGGCTCGTGTTCGGCAAGCGGCCGCAGCGCAAAGCCGAGGAATTCATGGATGTCGAGCGAACCCGCGACATACTGCGCGTAGAACTCCCGGTTTTGCGCCTCGTACTCGGCCGGATCGAGCACGCCGCGGTCGACGAGGAACTGGCCCCACTCGTAGTCGCTGTCCCCGGCGAGAAGCGTGTGGTCCAGATCGAACAGCGCGAGTTTCACGGCGAGCGTTCCCCGGAATCGAGCTTCATTCGCCCAGCCTCTTCAGCGCCTCGCGCACCAGCGGCAGCGTGACGCGCCGCTGTTGTTCGAGCGAGACGCGGTCGAGAAAATCGAGGATCGCGCCGAGCGAGGACAGGTCGCGGCGCACGCGGGCGAGCAGGTACCACACCACGTCGTCGGCGAGGCGAATGCCGCGGCGCGCCGCCTCCATGGACAGGAAGACCGCACGTTCGGCGTCCGTGAGCGGCTTCACCTGGTACGCGAGTCCCCAGCCGAGGCGGCTCCTCAGGTCCTCGCGCACCGCAAGCTGCGCCGGCGGCGCATTGCCCGCGGCGAGCACCGCGCCGCCGGATTCGCGCGCTTCGTTGATGCGGTTGAACAGCATCACCTGAGCGGCGTCGTCGAGGCGGTCGACGTCGTCGGCAACTGTCAGCGGGCGGTTTGCGGCGCGCGCAGTCCCCGCGAGCAGGTGGCTGCGGCCGGATCCCGCCTCGCCCCAGAGGTACACGATGCTCTCTGCCGGGCGCCCGCCGGCGAGCTCGCGCAGCCGCGCCAACAACTCGGTGTTAGCGCCGGGCACGAAATTGTCGAGGGTCGGCTCGGGGGGCGGCGAGATGCCGAGCGCGAGCTGGCGCATGCTCAGTCGGGTAGAATCGGAATGAAACTCGCGCAACTGTAGCACGCGGCGCGGACGCGCCGGCACTCCATGGCAAACGGCCTCTCTTACCGCGACGCGGGCGTGGACATCGACGCCGGCGACGCGCTGGTCGAAGCGATCAAGCCCTTCGCCCGTCGAACGCTGCGCACCGAGGTGCTCGCGGGCATCGGCGGCTTCGGCGCGCTCTGCGAGCTGCCGAAGAAATACCGGAATCCCGTGCTCGTCTCGGGCACCGACGGCGTCGGCACCAAGCTCAAACTCGCCTTCGCGCTCGACCGGCACGGCACGGTCGGCATCGACCTCGTTGCGATGAGCGCAAACGACGTCCTGGTGCAGGGCGCGGAACCTCTTTTCTTTCTCGACTACTTCGCCTGCGGCAAGCTCGACACCCGTATTGCGGCGCAAGTGATCCGGGGAATCGCGCGCGGCTGCGAGCTTGCCGGATGCGCACTGATCGGCGGCGAGACTGCCGAGATGCCCGGGATGTATGCCGAAGGCGAGTACGACCTGGCGGGCTTCTGCGTCGGCGTCGTGGAAAAAGACCGGATCATCGACGGCCGGTCGATCCGGCCGGGCGACGCGCTGCTCGGCCTCGCTTCCAGCGGCGCGCACTCCAACGGGTATTCGCTGATCCGCAGGATTCTCGAGCGCGAGAAGCCGGATCCAGCGCTCACCGAAGCGATCATGGAACCTTCGCGCATCTACGTGAAATCGGTTCTTGCGACGCTTGGAGCGGTACCCGTGAAAGGTCTCGCCCACATCACCGGCGGCGGCATCACCGGCAACGTGCCGCGCATGCTCCCCGGCGGCACGCGCGCGGTCCTGCGGAAGGATGGCTGGCCGCGGCCGAAGCTGTTCGAGTGGCTGCAGCAAAAGGGCAACATCGCCGAGGAAGAGATGCTCCGCGTATTCAACTGCGGCATCGGTCTGGTGATGGCGCTCGCGCCGGAGCACGCGAATCAGGCCGCGCGTCTCCTGGGCGCAGCGGGCGAAACTGTCTACACGGTCGGATCGGTCGAGTCCGCCGCCCCGGGCGAGCCGCAGGCATTGGTCGTGTAGCTTGTTCTGCGCGCCGTTTCGCCGAGAAATCGACGCGCTACGTCGATCCGCGGCGGGCAAGATAGATTCCGGTCAGCACGACCACCCCGCCGGCAACCTGTAGCGCGACCAGAGGCTCGCCGAGCAGGATCCAGGCAAACACCGCCGCCATCACCGGCTGGAACAGCAGACTCACGGAGGAGAACGCCGCCGGCAGATGCGCCAGGGCGTAGGCGATGAGGCCCTGGCCCGCCGAATGCGAGATCCACGCAAGTCCCAGCAGGACCATCCAGCCGCCGCCGGTTTGCGGCGCCAGGTCCTCGCCGGAAGCGAGCGCGACCGGAAAGAGGAATACGGCGGTCACCGTCGTGGTCACCGCCATCAGGCGGAGCGTGGCCGCGCCGCGGTCGCGCACGCCCTTCACCGAGAGCAGGTACCAGGCGTAGAACATGGCGGTGATCACGCCGAGCGCGTCTCCCAGCAGCGCGGTGGGCGAAAAATCGAGGCTCGTGCGGACCAGCATGCCCATGCCCGCGAGCGCGGCGCCAAGTCCGACGAGGAAGAGTCGCGTCGGCCGCTGGCGCCAGATCATCCACATCGCGAGCGTGACGAATATCGAGGCGAGATTCGCCAGCAGCGTCGAATTCGCGACCGAAGTGAACTTGATCGACCAGTGCCAGAACGCAAGGTCGCCGGCAAACGCGATGCCCGCCGCCGCAAGGAGCTTCCACTGCCCTTCGCCGGGCGCCGCGGCGCTGCGCGGCACGACCGCGTGGAGCAGCCACAGCAGCGGAACCGCGAGCCCGACCCGCCAGAAGGCGCTCGCAGTGGGGCCGACTTCGGAGACGCGCACCCAGATCGGGGACAATGCGATGCAGGTTGCGCCGGCGAGCAGTGCGCCGAGCGCGGCGCCGCTCTTGACCGTGGCAGCTTTTCGCGCTGCGTGCATGCGCCGATGTTATCAATGAATGCGGATGGTCCATGCGACGCCGGTGGTAAAATTTTTTCGTGAACGCTCCGCGATTCGTCCACCTGAGGATGCACAGCGAGTACTCGGTGACCGACGGGATCGTCCGCATCGACGAGGCCGTAGCGAAAGCCGCCGCGTACGGGATGCCGGCACTGGCGCTCACCGACAGCGCAAACGTGTTCGGCATGGTGAAGTTCTACAAGGCGGCGCGCGCCGCCGGAATCAAGCCGGTTCTCGGCGCCGACTGCTGGATTCGCAACGAGGCGGACCGCGAGAAGCCGTTTCGGACGCTGCTTCTTTGCGCCTCGCGCGCGGGATACCTGAAGCTCTCGGAATTGCTGTCGCGCGCCTGGTTGAAGAACCAGCACCGCGCGCGCGCCGAGATCGCCAGGGCGTGGTTCGAGGAAATCGGCACCGAAGGACTGATCGCTCTCTCGGGAGCAGCCGCGGGCGACGTGGGGCAGGCGCTCGCCGCGGGCAACGAATCGGCCGCCGCGCGACTGGCGGAGGCGTGGGCGGGTCTGTTTCCGCGCCGCTACCATCTCGAATTGCAGCGTGCGGGCAGCGCGAATTCCGAAGCGCTGGCGGCGCGCACGCTGGCGCTTGCGGGCAAGACGGGACTGCCGGTGGTCGCGACCCACCCGGTGCAGTTCCTCTCGCCCGGGGACTTCAAGGCGCACGAGGCGCGCGTCTGCATCGCCGAGGGCTACGCGCTCGGCGACCAGCGCCGGCCGAGGCTGTACACCCCCGATCAGTATTTCAAGTCGCAGGACGAGATGGCGCGGCTTTTCGCCGATGCGCCGCAGGCGCTCCAGAACGCGGTGGAGATCGCGCGCCGCTGCAACTTCGAGATCGAGCTCGGCAAAAGCCGCTTGCCTGCGTTCCCGACGCCTCACGGCGTCTCGGTCGACGAATATCTGGAACAGCAGGCGCAGAAAGGGCTCATCGGGCGTCTCGAACGGCTCTTTCCCGACCGCGAGACGCGCGATCGCGAGACGCCGCGCTACCGCGCGCGGCTGGCGTTCGAAATCGGGACCATCGTGCAGATGGGGTTCGCCGGCTATTTCCTGATCGTCGCGGATTTCATCAACTGGGCGAAGTCGCACCGCGATCCGCAGTTTCCGGGCGGCGTGCCGGTGGGGCCGGGCCGCGGATCGGGCGCGGGCTCGCTCGTCGCGTACTCGCTCGGCATCACCGACCTCGACCCCCTTCGCTACGACCTGCTGTTCGAGCGCTTCCTCAATCCGGAGCGCGTCTCGATGCCCGACTTCGACATCGATTTCTGCCAGGACGGGCGCGACAAGGTGATCGACTACGTGCGGCGGAAATATGGCGAAGAGTCGGTGTCGCAGATCGCCACCTTCGGCACGATGGCGGCGCGCGCCGTGGTGCGCGACACCGGGCGGGTGCTGGACCTCGGCTACAACTTCTGCGACCAGATCGCGAAACTGATCCCGATCCAGCCGGGGAGGACGATCACGCTCCGGGACGCGCGCGAAATGGAGCCGCTGCTTGCCGGGCGCGAGCGGAACGAAGACGAGGTGAAGGAACTGCTCGCGCTCGGCGAGAGGCTCGAGGGACTGACGCGCAATGTCGGCATGCACGCCGGCGGCGTGCTGATCGCGCCGGGAAAACTGACCGAGTTCTGTCCGCTCTATGCCGCCGAGGGCACCGCCAACGTCATCTCGCAGCTCGACAAGGACGACGTCGAGGCGATCGGCCTGGTGAAGTTCGACTTCCTCGGCCTCACCACGCTCACCATCCTCGACTGGGCGGAGCGCTCCGTGCGGTCGCTCGGGGAGGAGGATTTTTCGCTCGAGCGTATTCCGCTGGACGACGAGGCGACGTACCGGCTGATTTCCGCGGGCAACACGACGGCGGTGTTCCAGCTGGAATCGCGCGGCATGCGCGATCTCGTCAAGCGCGCGCGCCCGGACCGCTTCGAGGACGTGATCGCGCTGGTGGCGCTCTACCGTCCCGGGCCGATGGACCTGATTCCCGAATTCATTGCACGAAAACACGGCCAGCAGCGCGTCGAGTACCTGGATCCGCGCCTGGAGCCGATTCTCAGTCCCACCTACGGGATCATGGTGTACCAGGAACAGGTGATGCAGATCGCGCAGGTGATCGGCGGCTACACGCTCGGCGGCGCGGACCTGCTGCGGCGCGCCATGGGAAAGAAGAAGCAGGAGGAAATGGACGCCCAGCGCGACGTCTTCGTCGCCGGGGCGCAGGAACGAGGCCTTTCCAGGGGCAAGGCGACGCAGCTCTTCGACCTGATGGCGAAGTTTGCCGGTTACGGATTCAACAAGTCGCATGCCGCCGCTTACGCGCTTCTCGCCTACCAGACGGCGTACATGAAGGCGCACCACGCGGCCGCATTCATGGCCGCCAACCTTTCCGCGGTGATGGACGACAGCGACAAGGTGCGCGGGCTTTATGAGGACGCAGTGACGATCGGGCTCCGGGTTCTGCCGCCGGACCTCAACGCGTCCTCGTACCGCTACGTCGCCGTGGACCGCGGTACCGTGCGCTACGGCCTGGGCGCAGTGCGTGGAACCGGGGAATCGGCGATCGGCGCGATACTCGATTCGAGGCGCGACGGACCGTTCGAGAGCCTGTTCGACCTCTGCAGGCGAGTCGACAAGCGCCGCGTCAACCGTCGCGCGGTCGAGGCTCTGGTGCGCGCGGGAGCCCTCGATGGCATCGAAACGAACCGGGCGAAACTGCTTGCCTCGGTCGGCCGCGCGCTGGAGGCCGCGGAGCAGTCGGAGCGGATGGCTTCGCAGTCCAGCCTCTTCGGGGACGGCGATCACGCGCGCGCCGGCCGCGACGCGCTGATCGAGGCGGAGGCGTGGGGGCCGAAGCAGCAGCTGATGGAAGAAAAGCTGGCGCTCGGATTCTCGCTTTCCGGCCACCTCTTTTCGGTGTACGAACGGGATCTGGCGGGATTTCCGCGCCGGCCGCTGGCGACGCTCGCGCCCGCCGAGCATCGGCAGTGGATGGCCGGGATCGTGGCCGGGGCACGCATGCAAATGACGCGCCGCGGCCGCATGATGGTGGTGACGCTCGAAGACGGCACCGCGCAGCTCGAGATCTCGGTGTACCCCGAACTGCTGGAAAAGCACCGTGACATGATCAAGGAGGATTCGCTGCTGCTCGTTCAGGGCAGGGTGCAGCGCGACGAATTTTCCGGGGGGCTGCGCGTCATCGCCGAGGAACTGCTCGATCTCGCCGCAGCGCGCAGGCGCTATGCGGCGAGACTGCGGCTCGAGATGAACGGCCAGGCCGACGCCCGGCGCCTCATGGAAACGCTCGAGCCGTACCGGGCCGAGGGCGACGGAGCGTGCCAGGTCCTGGTGCACTATGAAAACGGCGCTGCCAGCTGCGACGTGGCCCTCGGCGAGGGATGGAAAGTGCGGCCCGACGAGCGGCTGATCAGCGAGCTTTCGGCGTGGCTTGCCCCGGAACACGTCCAGGTCGTGTATGCCAACGGCGCCGTGGCAGGATAAGCAGCGCGCGGCGGGCGAATCGGGCCGCGTGACGCGCGTCCTTTCATTCATTTTCCGACGAGCGGCGCGACTCCCCGCGCAGTAATGCGGCGACGCGCCGATACCAGCGGTTCTGCATGCGCTCCGCCGGGTCGTAGCGGCGTTTCTCCGCGACGAAAGCGCGGACCCCCGGGTAGCACGCATCGAGCTGCGCAAGCGAGGCAATGGGCGCCTCGCCGATCGGAAACGAACCGCCGTGCGACAGCGCCGTCTCGAGCAACAGGCGGTGAATCTCCGCCGCCTGCACGCTGGCGCCGAGCGTGGCTCGGGTGCAAAAAACGATCGTCAGCCCGGCCCACTCACGGCTCGCCCAGCGCAGGAACGTTTCGTTCTCCGGCCGCAATTTGCGGACCAGCACTTTCTGCAGCGTGATCCGGCGCTCCGCCGCGAGATCCCTGAAGTCGGTGAAGACGCGATCGAGCTCCTCCGGCGGCACGAGGACTTCCGCGCTCCGGTAAACGCCGCCCACGACGCCCGCGCCGGTGAGATCCAGCTCGACCGGCGCCTGGGCGCGCTGCGCGGAGCGGAGCAGGGAATCGACGCGCAGGGTCACGCTGTAGAGAACGCCGAACAGGCCGTGGCCGCCTACCGCCAGGCGAAAGAGGTTCAAATTCCCCTCTCGATCGACGCGCCTCAGTTCGCCATCCGGCGTGACCAGGGTGATCGCCTCGACGTGCGACACCATCGGCGTTCCGTCCGGGCCGGCGGCATTCGCCGACACCGCCTCACCCACCGAATCGGGAAGCACCGCCACCCGCAGGCCGGCATCGAGCACGGCTCCGTGCTCGCCCAGGTAACCCGCGACCGCGCGCCACGGTGTCGCCGCCTGTAGCTCCAGCCGATTGCGTTCGCCATCGAGCCGCAGCATTCGGTTCAGGGCCGAAGTATCGAGTACCAGCCGGCGCTCGCGCGCGGCGCGCAGCGCGCGGCGCAGATCGTCGGCCGAGCGGACGCAAACGGTCTCCTCGCGCTGCAAGGGGCGCGGTTCGCCGACGGCCGGAAAGGTAAGGGTGGCAAGCATGGCGTGTTCCTGTCAGGGCTGGTGCGGCCGCATTGTGCCCGGAGGCGCAAAAACTTCAATACCGTCGTGGAAAGTATCGGAATCTGATACCATCGGTGCCATGTCCACGCGCAGCCGCTTCGTCGAGGCCTTGAAGCGAAGCGTGCGCACGCGCGGCCTCACCTACGCGGAACTGGCGCGCCGTCTCGCCATTTCCGAGGCGAGCGTCAAGCGCATGTTCTCCCGCGGCACGTTTACCCTGGCGCGCATCGAGCAGATCCTGCGCGTGCTGGACCTGGACCTGTACGAGGTCGCGCGCATGAGCCGCGGGCACGCGGCGGGGCCTGCGGAACTGACGCTCGAGCAGGAAAATGCGCTTGCCCGGGACGACCGGCTGCTGTCGGTGTTCTGGCTGGTGCTGAACGAGTGGACCTTCGGGGAGATCCTGGAGGCGTTTGCGATCAGCAAGGCGGTACTGACGCTTTCGTTCGCCCGCC
>Ga0209640_10003925_pt1 | contig 13067 bp, 9 predicted proteins | sample RifCSP10_1_FD_184018 | JGI IMG/M metagenome (GOLD analysis project Ga0209640, IMG submission 184018) | Soil microbial communities from Rifle, Colorado - Rifle CSP2_sed 10_1 (SPAdes) (version 2) | ecosystem: Environmental > Terrestrial > Deep subsurface > Rock core/Sediment | place: Rifle...
CCCACTGCCGGAAATGAGCAAGTCAAGGCCATTTTCGAACTTGTTGCCGTAGCTAAGCCGTCCATTGTAGGCGCTAAAACGCCCTCCAGCACCCGACACGTCCAGTCCATCCAGATCCTTGCCGCGCTTGGTCTTGATATTGATGATCCCCATAAAGGCGCTACTGCCATAAAGCGATGAGCTCGGTCCGCGGATGACTTCAACACGGTCGATCAAGTCGACATCCAATATGAAGTCGCCGCCGGAACCCGGCGAATCAAAGATGGCTTCATTCAACCGATGGCCATCAATCAAAACGAGGATCCGAGTGTCATAGTCGCCCGGCCGAGAGAAGCCTCTGAAACCCAGGTAGTTGTAATTGCGGTCATAGTTCACATAGAGGCCGCGTACGCTTCTTAAAATATCCGGCAGGTTCCGGTAGCCAAACTTTTTGATGTCGTCGCTCGTGATGATGGTAATCGACGCTGGCGCTTCGACCACCCTCTGCTCGAATTTTGAGACGGTTTCGATCGTGACGTTCATCAACTCCTGAATCGACAGCTTGGTAAGATCTGCCGGGAGGCTTTGTGACCAGGCTATGTCCCCGGAGAGAGGGACCGCTAAGATCGAGGCGAGCAATAATGATAATGCGATCTTCACGAGCACGCATGCCTCCTTACCCTTAAAACTGCGGTATTCGGACTGCTACCAGGTGTTTCAGATGCCCCCGGCATAGTGAAGTGGAAGGTCGCCCCTTTCCCTAAGGGTTTGAAAAGGTTCAAAGCGTGAGCTCCTGTTGCCCGTTGCTTATCGATATACCGCCACGGACGTACGGGAGCAGCAAGACCCATGCCAGGCCTCCGAAATTTTATAACTTATTGCTTTTAAAGGAGAAAGGAGAATCAACTGTTCAAAGGATGGTCAATTACGCGCCTCTAGCGACCAAAAATGACAAAAGCTAACTTCAAGGGATAAAAAGTGACAAACAAGGGTAGCGATGAGTAGTCGTGGGCTAGATGGGATGCGGCTTAACTTAAGACATGATGCCTGACACGGGTTGCCAACGGTGAGATCAAGGCAACGCTTCGGTAAATAGGTAATTAGAAACTCTCAAAAGCGCGGCGCCGCTCTTCAGGATTCGACCCTTGTTGTCTGATGGTTATTTACCGTGAGACTTGAGCAGTTCGGAGAACTGCTTGTGGAGTTTGTCGAGCTTCGGGCTGATGACGACCTGGCAATAGGGTTGATAGGAATTGTTCGCGTAGTAGTTACGATGGTACTCCTCGGCCTCGTAGAACTCGCCCAGCGGTTTTATCTCGGTTACAACGAGCCTGCCGAACGCTGAAGAGTCGTTCAGCTCTTTGATGAATCCCTCCGCCTCCCGCTTCTGCTGCTTGCCCGCGTAGAGAATGATCGAGCGATACTGGGTGCCTGCGTCGCTTCCTTGACGGTTGAGCGTCGTCGGATCGTGGGTAGCAAAGAAGACCGTGAGGAGATCCTTATAGGTGATCTGGCTTGGGTCGAATTCGATTCTGATGACTTCGGCGTGTTCGGTTCGCCCACTGCACACCTGTTCATAGGTTGGGTTCTTCACGCTCCCGCCGGCATACCCGGACATGACGGAAATCACTCCGCGAAGCTCATCAAAAACCGCTTCAGTGCACCAGAAGCAGCCCCCGCCAAAGACCGCGACTTCGTTTGTTTGCTTCATAGACTTCATTCAGAGGCGTGAGGCAACAGGCAACAGAAAAACCCTCTCCCTCAACTCAGTACTCATCGCTCAGGACTTCGTTTTCAAAGCCTCGAAGATATCCTCGGCCGTGAGCGGAAGTGACTTGATCCTCACGCCGACGGCGTCTTCCACGGCGTTCGCGATAGCCGCAGCCACGGGAATGATCGCCGTTTCCCCGATGGCCATGCTGTGATAGGGCCCAGGACCCGTGGGGGCTTCCCTGACGACAGTCTTGAGCTCCGGGATGTCTTGGATCGTGGGAATCTTGTAGTCGCCGAAGTTGGCCGTAACCACTTTGGCGCCATCGACCATGAGATGTTCCATCAAGGCGTAGCCAATTCCCATCACCGCCCCTCCGTCGATCTGGCCCTGGTGCATGAGCGGGTTGAGTATCGTCCCCGTGTGGTGGGCACTGAGTAGCTTTTTCAATTTGACCTGACCGGTTTCAGGATCCACCTCAACCTCCGCGACCTGAGCACACATCGAAGCCTCGTGAACTTTCGATCTATCATTGTAGTAGCCCTCGACGCGGATCGGCGATCCCTTCGCCCTGACCAGCTCCCCGTACGTCATCCGCCGCTCGGCCCCGCGGTGCAGGACTCCGCCGTTGGCGATGAGGATCTCATCAGGGCTACCGCCGAGGCGCTCGGCCGCGGCCTTTTTGATTTCCTCCTTGGCTTTGATGGCTGCATCATACGCCGCATTGCCGTAGACTCTGGTGGCCCTGCTTCCGCCCACGCCGGTATCTTTTCTCCCGGTCTTGGTGTCCAAAGATTCCGCCCGGATCTTATCGAGCGGGACCTGGAGCTCCTCTCCAACGATCTCGCACAAGACGGTATAAGTACCGGCCCCCTGATCCAGCATCGCCGAGGCGAGGGCGATGTCTCCTTTTTCGTCGATGGTAATGGTTACCGCCCCTTCGCCGCCGTTGGGGAGCCATTGAGTCACAGCAATCCCACGGCCTGTGTTTTTCGGCTTTGGCTTATGGTAACCGGACTCCTTAAGCGCCAACGCCAACGTTTCCTCACCTTTGATATGCGTGATCACTCCGCCTGTGGGCAGCTCGTCGCCGTCGCGCATCAGATTTTTTCTTCTGAACTCCGCAGGATCCATGCCTAGTCTTCGTGCCACCAGATCCATCTGGCTCTCATTGGCAAAGACTCCCTGCGGGTCACCTGGGGCCCGCATGTGGCCACAAGGGATCTTATTCGTGTAAACCATCCTCTCTTCTACGAGAGCGTGGGGGATCGTGTAAGGACCCGGACATTCCCTCGGGCCTTGCAGGAGTCCATTCGGCTTGAACGCGCCATAGGCCCCGCTGTCGAAGATGAATTCCATATGGTGCGCTTTGAGGGTTCCGTCCTTTTTCACTCCCGTCCGGATCTTGATGATGGACGAGTGCCTCGGATTCCCCGCGATGAACTCTTCGTTATAGTCCATGATCATCTTCACCGGCCGGCCGCTCTTCAAGGAGAGAAAGTAGCAAACGGGAAGATCCATGAAGTCGCCCTTGCCGCCAAAATCGCCGCCGATGTAAACGGGATGAAAGACAAGTTTTTCAGGGTCGATTCTGACCGCGGTGGCCAGTTGGTCCCTTACCCCATAGGGTACCTTGCTGCACGACCACAGCTCCGCGCCTCCGGACTCATTGGTTTTGACGACGCACGAGTGCGGCTCAATGTACGCTTGGTGAACTTTGCCCGTTGTAAACGTATTCTCGACGATCAGGTCCGACTCCTGGAATCCAAGCTCGACGTTTCCTTTCTTCCAGGAAATGTAGACAAAAACATTGGTGGGCGCGTCGAGCTTGGCCGGAAGGCCATTGTAACTGGCGACGTCCGGGTGAATCAGCGGAGCTGCGGGACTCATGGCCTCTACAGGGTCCAGCACCGGCTCCAGCTCTTCATATTCGACCTCGATTAGATCGAGCGCCTGCTCGGCAATCTCCTCGGTCTCGGCTGCGACTGCCGCGACCTTTTCACCGATGAACCGAACCACGCCATCGCCCAGTATGGGCATGTCATACACCCGCCTGCCGATTTTCAGGCCCGCCACATCTTCGCCGGTGATGACGGTCTTGACTCCGGGGACCCGCAAGGCCCGGCTCACGTCGATGCGCTTGATCCGTCCGAAGGGAATGGGGCTTCTCAAAACCTTTCCCCAGAGCATCCCGGGTAGGACTACATCGACCGCGTAAACCGCTTGGCCACTAACCTTATGCTCACCTTCCACTCTTGGTGTCGGTCTGCCCACGACTCGCTTTGCCATGATCACTCCACTTCTATTTTTAGTTCAAAGGCCCGCCTGGTCGTTATAAAAGGCGTGAGGCGGGAGGCCTGAGACTTGGTTGATTCTCACTTAGTCTTTCTCGCGCCTGTTGCCTAATGCCTGATGCCTATCTTCGGTAAAGCTGTCTGATGAACCCCGACGCTTCCAGCTCCTGCACGAAACTCATATCCACGAAGCTCTTAGGATCGGCGGCCGCGGCCTTTGGATTGCGCGGCGCCATATCATCTAACAGGGTCTTGACACCTTCAGGAGTAGGGTAGGGTGCTTGGGGGAACACTCCGCTGTAGGCTCTGTAAGCCCTCTCCAGACCTTCCGGATCAGTCAGCCTCAGATTCTTGCTAAAGATCGCTTTAGAGGCCTCCTTTTCCGTCCTCAGGAAATGAAGGGCCTCAGTCATAGCCCGGGCGAACCTTGCCAACACGGGGCGCTTCGACTTGATGATAGCTTCCCGGGTAAGGACCGCATTCCACCAGAACGGTATTTTCAGGGAACCGATGTCCAGCAAGTCCCTAAAGCCCAGCTTTTCCGCCTCCCGAACAAAGGGCTCGGGCATGATCGTAAACTGGACCACGCCTTTTGAGAGCGCCGCAAATCTTTCCGGGTTGCCTCCGGCAGCAATAATCTTGGTGTCCTTGTCGGGATCGACTCCCAGCCTTCTCAAAGCGAGCCGCAGCCCGAGATCCGAAGTGCTCCCCAGACGGTTGACTCCGCCGGTTTTCCCCTTGAGCTGTTCCGCGCTGGTGATGGAGGGGAGCGTGATGATGTGATCCACGAATGTAGGGACCATTCCCAGGATCATGACCACGTCCGCACCGGCGAGGCGGGAACTCACCAGTGTGGTGACTGAAGTCACGATGATGTCCAACTCGCCAGCCAAGAGCGCCTGCAGGGCTGTCGGGCTGTTGGTGATGCTGATGACCTCGGCGTCGAGGCCTTGCTTTTTCAGGAAGCCTCTTTCCTGAACCACCCAGATCGGGCTATTGGCGGGGCTCGCCCCCGCCCAGGCAATGCGAACCCTTTCTTGGCTGAAGGCCTGATCGGTAGGTGCCAGGAAACCGACAAGGGCGATAAGTGCAAAGGCTATCCTGCTAATCGTTTTATGCATGGGTTTGGCCTCCCATCGAAAGAGTTCCACAGTTCAGCGCTCCGGTCCGACCAGGAATTAGCACAGTAAATCTCGGGAGGTCAAGCTATGGAGGTCGGTGGCGCTTCTGGTATAATTTTTGCCGATGCCTTCTCTCGAAGAAAAGCTGGAAAGCCTTCCCCCGCGGCCCGGCGTCTACCTCATGCGCGACCGGGAGGCAAAGGTGATTTACGTGGGCAAGGCCAAAGACCTGAGAGCCCGGGTGCGGGCCTACTTTCGCAGCGGCGATGGGCGCTCGCAGATCCAGTTTCTGCTGCGCCGGGCGGAAGATATCGAGACCCTGGTTACGGCCAACGAAAAAGAAGCGCTGATCCTGGAAAACAATTTAATCAAGCAGTACAAGCCGCGCTATAACATCCGCCTGAAGGACGACAAAAGCTACCTCAGCATCAAAGTAACCGTGCAGCATCCCTGGCCGAGAATCTTTGCCACCAGGAAGATCGTCAAAGATGGAAACCGGTACTTCGGGCCTTTTTCATCCGCGATCGCGGCGCGGGAGACGCTCGACATCATCGAGAAGCATTTTCTGCTGAGGAACTGTACGGACTACAATTTTAAGAACCGTACCCGACCGTGCCTGCAGTATCAGATCAAGCGCTGTCCGGGCCCGTGCGTTTTGCCGGTGGATCCGAAAGAGTATCAGGAGCAGGTCGGGCAGGCGATTCTATTCATCGAGGGCAAGAGCCAGGAGCTGGTCGCTGAGCTCAAGCACCTGATGAAGGAGAAGGCCGGCGCCCTCGAGTTCGAGGCGGCGGCGAAGATCCGGGACCAGATCCAGGCCGTCGAAAGGACCGTGGAAAAACAGCGGATGGTCTCCCATTGGGGCATCGATCAGGATATCTTCGGTCTCTACCGGGAAGGCGGCTTTATCGAAGTACAGGTTTTATTTGTGCGCCAGGGGAAGCTCACCGGGAATCAGTCCTATTCCCTTGAGGACCTGGAATTCTCCGACGAGGAGGTTCTGGAGTCGCTGCTGACTCAGTTTTATCAGGGCGCCCGCTTCATTCCCGACGAGATCCTGCTTCCGGTCGAGCTGGAAGACCGCGAGGTCCGGCAGGAATACCTGAGCGAGCGCAAGGGGAGAAAAGTGTCCATATTTTCCCCCCGGCGAGGGGACAAGCGCCAGCTTGTCGAGATGGCGGCGCAGAATGCGCGACAGAGCTTTTTCGAACGCCACGACCAGGAAAAGGAGCGGGAGAGGATGCTCTTGGAGCTCCAGCAGCAGCTGCGGCTCCGGCACTATCCGCAGCGGGTCGAGTGTTTTGATATCTCGAACATTCACGGCTCTCATGCGGTGGGCTCGATGGTCACGTTCTTCAACGGTGAGGCCGATAAAAACCGCTACCGCCACTATCGTATCCGTACGGTTGATTCGGCTTCAGGCGGAGACGATTTCGCCATGATGTACGAGGTGCTCAAGCGGCGCTTCAGCCGCGGGCTCGGTGAAGGGGACCTGCCGGATCTGGTGGTCGTGGATGGCGGCAAAGGCCAGCTCGGGATGGCGCTGGCAGCGATGCGTGATCTGGGGGTTAAGGATGTCGATGTGGCTGCGCTGGCCAAAATGCGCGTCCAGCGCTCGGCGCGCAGCCCCGAGATCCAACGTTCCGAGGAGAGGGTCTTTCTCCCCGGCCAGAGCAATCCGGTGATCTTAAAGCGCAACTCCAATGCCCTTTTTCTGCTCCAGCGGGTGCGAGACGAGGCGCACCGTTTCGCCATAACGTATCACAAGCAATTGCGGACGCGGCAAACCCTCTACTCGGCCCTGGACCGGGTTCCGGGCGTCGGCGGCGCGCGCAAAAGGGCTCTCCTGCGTGCCTTTGGCAGCATCAAGCGGATCGAAGAGGCATCTTTGGAGGAGCTGCTCAAAGTTCCCTCGATGAACGAGAAGATCGCGCGGGAGATTCTCCAATCTCTGAAGTCGTTTTCTACTTAGGGACCCTTCATGGCTTCAGCTGATTCCGGCCCTTCAGCCATAGGTTTTTTGGTGAGATACCCCTCCGGTTGGCTTATCGTCCCGACCTTATCCCTTCTCCTCGGCCAGGCCTTGGCCGCGGCGCCGTTGGTCCTGCCGCTTTCATCCTTGAGTCTTTTTGCGGTCCCGCTCTTTTTCCTTTTCTGGCCAAGGAAAAGGGCCTGGGCCCTTCTCGGCATCGTCGCCGGGGCGGCCTTGGCTCTGGGTTACGTCAGGCACCGTCAGATTCTCCATCCAGGCTTCTCTTCCGACCACCTACGTTCCGTCATGAGCGAGGGCGCCCAGCTCTATCTCGAAGGGACCCTCGACCGGGAACCTGAGAAGCTCGCCCAGCGCAGCCGCTGGGTGGTGCGGTCCGAACGCGTGTGGCACCCCACGGGAGCCGAGGAGATTACGGGTTCTATTCAGATTACCCTCAGGCATGCGAGACGGGAATGGCGCTATGGTGACCGGATACGATTGTGGGTGCGTCCTCTCCTTCCTCGTCCTTCGGGCAATCCTGGCAGCTTCGATTATCCGTCTTTTCTCGCCCGGCGACAGATCTATGTGACCGGTTTTCTGGAGAATGATGAGGGTGTGGAATTGCTGGCCCGGGGACCGCCAGGCCTATGGAACGCGATAGAACACCTCCGCAGAGAGATCCGCCGCTTCATGGAGCGCCGCTTCTCGCAGGACAATGGCGCCCTCATGAAGGCGCTGGTGGTCGGCGACATGGGCGCGATTTCCAAAGGGGTGCGGGCGGATTTTACCGTCGCAGGAGTGAATCACGTCCTTTCTATCTCAGGCCTGCATGTAGGAATGCTCGGCCTGGTCGTTTTCTTCGCGGTTCGGCTTCTGGGCTCCTTCAGCACGACTCTGCTGCTGCGCTGGAATCTGCTCAAGGTGGCCACCTTCTTTTCTTTCGTCGCTGTTCTCTTTTATACGGCCCTTGCAGGCGCGATGGTGCCCACCGTGCGTTCAGCGATTATGATCGGCGTCTATGAGTTGGCGGTGCTCTTGGATCGGGAAGAGGAACTCTTCAGCAGTCTGGCCTTTGCCGCTCTGCTCATCGGCCTTGCCTGGCCCGGAGTGATCATGGACATCTCTTTTCAGCTTTCTTTTCTTGCGGTCTTTTTCATCATCTGGGGATTGCGCAAGGTGCAGATGTGGTGGCCCGCGCAGCGGCGAGACGAACTGCCTCAGGAGCGGAGCTGGTTACGCCGCAAGCTGCGTCAGGTCGGGCTCTATCTCGCGGTGCCGATCCTGGCGACGGTCGGGACCGGGCCGATGATCGCGCATCATTTCGGCCATCTCTCATGGGCTGGTTTTCTCTCAAATCCCGCGGTTGTTCCTCTGGTGGGGTTTGCGGTTGTGCCTCTGGGTCTCCTGATTGGATTTTTTTCTCTGCTGGCTCCGGGTCTGGCGCTTCCGCTGGTCTGGCTGGCCGAACGCCTTCTCTCTCTGACCCATGGGGTGGTGGGTTTTTTTTCTCGCCTCCCTTTCGCCAGCACCGCTGTTCCCATACCCAACCCCGCGGAAGCGGCAGCGCTCTACTGCTTGATCCTTGCCCTTTTGCTTGTAAAGCGGAAGAGCCATCTCATCGCCGTGCTGGGAATCTTTTCTATTGGGATCCTCGCCGACAGCGTCTACTGGTGGCAGGAAAGGTGGAATCGGCGGGAGCTGAGAATCACCTATCTGAGTGTGGGGCATGGCGATGCCGCGGTGGTTGAATTTCCCGGCTCCAAGGTGCTCCTCATCGATGCCGGCGGGACGGCTACTGGGGAATTTGATACCGGAGAGGCGATTGTGGCGCCCTTTCTGCGCTCGCGAAAGATCCTAAAGGTCGATTATCTTGTCGTAAGCCATCCCAGGGTGGACCACTACGGAGGGATGAGGACCATCGTGGAAGAGTTTGCGCCGTCAGAGTTCTGGTCCGGACCCAGCAAGGGCAGAACTGTTCGATACGAGGATCTTGAGGAGGCCGTGAAGAGCGCAGGATTAAAGAGGGTCTATCTCTCCAGCCGCGATCCGTGCCGCGGCATTGAGCAAGTGAGGATCTGTGTTCTCTACCCGGCGGAAGATAGAACCGGCGATACCTCTGTGGTCTTGCGCTTAAGCTTTGGCCGAGCGCATTTCCTCTTTGCCGGAGATGTCGATCGAAGAGATGAAAAGGTTTTGCTGCAAGAGGGAGCGGATCTATCCAGCGCGGTCATCAAAGTGCCGCGCCACGGCAGCGTTACTTCCAGCACGGAAGATTTTGTCACCGCGGTTAAACCCAAGCTGGCGATATTCTCCGTGGGGCATCGGAACCCCTTCGGGCTGCCGCGTCAGGAGGTGGTTTCCCGCTATTCCGCGGCCGGAGCCGAAGTTCTCCGAACGGATCAGGATGGTGCGATCACGATCGAGACCGACGGCGAGAATGTCCGCTATCGGAATTTTCGCGGCAAAAAGTCGGGACAGTTCACCTCTTGAGGGTGGCACAGGCGCTCCACAACTCGATTGACAGGCTTGGTCTTCTAGCCTACTGTTGCGCCTAGAATCAGACCGTACAAATCCATCTTAACTTTAAGGAGTCCCTTCATGGAAAATCAAAGATACGATTATTCGCCCATTATCCGGCGGCGGCAACTCCAATGGCCCAACCGTGCAAGTGTCGCGCTCATGGTCGCCCCCAACATCGAATACTTTCACATCGATAAAACCATCCCGGGAGCGCCGAGCCCCCATTTGCCCGACGTGGGCGGTTACGCGCTACGGGACTATGGCTCTCGCGTGGGCGTTTTCCGCGTGATAGACGTGCTGGACAGGCACGCCATCCGGGCAACGGTCCTGCTCAACTCCGATGTCTGCGAGCGCCATCCGGCGATCATCGAGGAGGGGGTGAAGCGCAAGTGGGAATGGTTGGGGCACGCCATGACCAACAATCTACGAATCCAGGACTATCCGCGCGAAGAGGAGCGGGCGGTCATCCGGCAGGTGAAGGAAACCATTGCCGGAGCCACCGGAAAAGCGCCGCGCGGGTGGCTCGGTCCCGGAGGCGCAGACGAAACGTTCGATACCCTGGACCATCTGGCCGCGGAGGGCTTCGATTACACGTGCGACTGGGGCTGCGACGACCAGCCGGTGCCCATGCGGGTCAAGAGCGGGCGGATGCTCGCTATACCCTACCAGCAAGGCATCAACGATATCCGGACGCTGTTTTACGGCAATATCACGCCCGAGAGTTACTACCGCATGGTGTGCGACCAATTCGACACGCTCTACGCTGAAGGCGCGACCCAAGCGCGAGTCATGACAATTCCCTTACACCCCTTCGTCATCGGACTTCCGTTTCGGATCAAGTACCTGGACAAAGCCCTGGAGTACATCTGCTCCCATGAAGGAGTCTGGCGCGCGACGGGATCGGAGATTGCAGATTGGTTTTATGCCAACTATTATCAGGAGCCTCGTTAATTTCTACGTAAGGATTAACAGTAGAGACAGGAGGTTTTGCGCATGAAGTCCAAGACCGCTCTGGGATGGGGTCGGTTCTTACTGGTCATGGCCTCGGTGGCTGTTCATTGCGCCGTAGCCGCGGCGGCTGACCGCCTGGTCATCGGGAACGTCTCCCGTACCCTCGAACAGCTCCCGAACTACGCTGCCTCGGACAAGGGGTTCTTCACGGAGGAGGGCATCGCGGGCGAGGTCGTTCTGATCGGTTCTACCGATACCCTGATTCAGGCCCTGATCTCCGGGAACGTTCAGGTGGCCATCGTGGACCCGTCGCCGGCCATCAACGCCATCGAGAGAGGCGCGTCGCTGAAGATTATCGGCGGAACGGTTCCGCGCGCGGCGTACAGCTTGGTCTCTTGCCCAAAGTACAAGACCATTCCGGAACTCAAAGGGACGACCATCGGGGTGGTCAGCCTGGTTTCCGGGAGCACGATCTTCTTGCGGGAGATTCTCAAGAGCCACGGGCTCCAACCCACTCGGGACTACAACATGATCCAGCTTGGCCCCACGACACAGCGCCTCGCCAGCCTCAAGACGTGCGCCATTTCGGCCACGATGATCCTTGGGGGAGACGTCTACACGGCGAGGGAGATGGGCTTCCCTGAGATCGCCCGTCTCCAGGACTACGTTCCGGACCTCCAGTTTCACAGCTTTATCGTCGACAGCCGCTGGGCGGAGGCTAATAGCCAGCTTGTCATTCGCTATCTCCGGGCCATGCTCCGCGCTATGCAATGGGTCCATACGCACAAGGACGAAGCGGTACAGCTTGCGGCCAAGCGCACCGGAATTGCCCTTAAGTACACCCGGATCGGGGTCAATGATTATCTAGCGCGTGGGATTTACAGCAGTGACGGGTCGGTAAACCGGGACGGATTCCAGCGCCTGATCGACCTGATGGGGGAGAGCCTGTTCAAGCAGCGTCCGTATCCGCCGCCCGACAAATATCTCGATATGACCTACCTGCGCCGCGCGCAGCAGGACGTCGGCATCTCTGTGTCACGTTAGGGGCAAGCTTCCGCCAGTCAGGCGCCTGCTTTTCCCGGTTCACGGCAGCTTTCCCGGACGGGGTTTGAAAGGCATAGGGAAAGCGAAGGTTACGATAAGAATAGAGCCGTAACTATTGAAGAAACAAGCAGAAAATAGCGGCTTGAGTCGGCGCACCTTTGATTCTTTCCATAGAACCCTGTTAGTCTCATTATGCGGTGCAAAGACGCGTCAACCGACAGGTAGGATTTTTTAAATGAGCAAGCCGCCCTCAAAGAGACCGGTCTGCATCGTTATCGCCGGTCCCAACGGCGCGGGCAAGACCACCTTTGCCCGAGAGTTCCTGCCCAAAGATGCCGGGGTAGTGCATTTCGTGAACGCCGACCTGATTGCCAGCGGTCTATCCCCATTGCGGCCCGAACTGGCGGCGCTTGCAGCCGGACGCCTCCTCCTGAGGGAACTGGACCGGCTTGCCAGAGCCCGCTTGGACTTCGCCTTCGAGAGCACGTTGAGCGGATTGGTTTACCTTCGCCGGTTGAAGCGTTGGAAAGCCGCCGGCTACCGCATCGAGATCGTATATCTCCGCCTGCTGTCTCCGCAACTCGGGCTGCGGCGCATCGCGGCGCGCGTGAAACAGGGCGGGCACAACGTGCCGCGCACAGATGTACTTCGCCGCTTTAACCGCAGCTGGAAAAATTTCCAAACCGCCTACCGCCTTTTAGCCGACGCCTGGACGGTGTATGATAACTCCGGCAATACACCGCGACTATTGGAGAGAGGACCATGAAACGAGTCAAGCGAGTCAAGGGAAAAGGAGACTCAAAAACGTTTGCGATGGCCGTGGGACGCGCTCTGCGTCGCGCCGCGAAATCGGCCCGCAAGACTGCGCGCGCCTACGGAACTCCAATCTACATCTGGGAAAACGGCAAGGTCGTTGCACAAAAGCCTTGAGCGCTCGAAAAAATCGTCCGCGCTTCCAGCGCACTCCCTTAATGTCGTCATTTCGACATTTCGACAATTGTCGAAACGTGGAAATGTCCGCTTTCACGGGCCGGCGCCTGACATCCACACCCCGCCCGCCATCCACCCAAAAAGGCTTGTCACGGCAAGGTTAAATGGCGTGGAATCGCTGCGATTTTAGAGAGTTCGAGCTCGCCCGGCTGAGAGCGGCTTGAGTCGGTGCACCTTTGATTCTTCCCGCACCGCTCCCCTCCCCTGCGAGGAGATTTCGTGGATCGGGTGAAGAGGAATAAGGATAATGCCCTCCTCCGAAGACCAAGTTAGCGAAAACATCGATCGTATGCTCACCTTCGGCAGGAAACCACTTAAAACTTCCGGAATGTAGCCACGGTCTTGGACAAAGGATCGTACGCAGCCAACAACAAGTAAATCTAGCTGATGGCCATCAAGAAATCTGAACTCTACTCTTCCCTCTGGGCGAGCTGCGATGAACTGCGCGGCGGCATGGACGCTTCCCAGTACAAGGACTACGTGCT
>Ga0209640_10003926_pt1 | contig 13066 bp, 14 predicted proteins | sample RifCSP10_1_FD_184018 | JGI IMG/M metagenome (GOLD analysis project Ga0209640, IMG submission 184018) | Soil microbial communities from Rifle, Colorado - Rifle CSP2_sed 10_1 (SPAdes) (version 2) | ecosystem: Environmental > Terrestrial > Deep subsurface > Rock core/Sediment | place: Rifle...
GTCCCATTAACACGGTCGGTATCGCCATCATGGCGACGGATATCAACAGCGCCCGGGCGCGGCCGTAGCGGTCGCCGATGTGGCCAAAGAGCACGGCGCCAACCGGGCGCATCAGGAAACCGACCGCGAAGGCGCCGAAGGCCGCCAGCAGTGATACCATGCGGTCACCGGCCGGGAAGAACTGTTCGGCCAGGATCGGAGCGAAGAAACCATAGACGGCGAAGTCGTACCACTCGAGCACATTGCCGATTACGCCGGCCGTGAGCACGCGCCGCAAGGACCACGGACTGGTGTGAATTGTGTTAGCGCCGGCTAGAGTTACGGTACTCATCTTTATCGCCCTATCCCCCGTATTGCTGTAAAACATCGCTTGGCTTTGATACTTTACACTTTACGCTTTGTACTTTTAACTGTTTTTATGCCAGAACTTCCGGAAGTCGAAACCACCTGCCGCGGCATCGCACCTTATGTCGTTGGGAACATTATCAGCAATGTCGTGATCCGCGACCGACGCCTGCGCTGGCCGGTGCCGCGCGACCTCAGGAAAAAACTCCTTAATCGCAAGGTGCTAAACCTCGAACGGCGGGCGAAATATCTGTTATTCCACTTCGATCACGGCTGTCTGATCCTGCATCTTGGTATGTCCGGCAGCCTGCGCATCATAACGGGCGATCAGCCCGCGCAAAAACACGATCACCTGGACATTGCATTCGAGTCCGGCAGCGTACTCCGCTTCCACGATCCGCGCCGGTTCGGATCGGTACTTTGGACCAGCGCTGATCCTATGCAGCACGCGCTACTGGCCCAGCTCGGCCCGGAACCATTCAGCATGGCCTGCTCGGGCGCGTACCTGCATGGGCTGTCCCGCGGCAGGCGGCAGGCGGTCAAAACCTTCATCATGGACAGCCACATCGTGGTCGGCGTCGGGAATATTTATGCCAGTGAAGCCCTGTTTCGCAGCGGGATCCGGCCGCAACGACGGGCCGGCCGGGTCTCCAGACAGGAATATGAGAAGCTGGTGCAGGCGATCCGGGAGGTACTGCAGGATGCCATCGCCGCCGGCGGTACCACGCTCAGGGATTATGTGTCTGGTGAAGGACGGCCCGGTTACTTCGCGTTCGAATTAAACGTCTATGATCGGGGGGGTGAGCCTTGCCCGCAGTGCGGTCATCCCATCAAACAGTTGCGCATCGGTCAACGCTCAACTTATTATTGTGCAACATGTCAGAGATAAGAAGGGAAATCAGGGGGTCAGAGAACTTGAAAATAACAAGGATTGTGAGAATTAACCTTTTCAAGTTCTCTGACCCCTTGATTTCCTAACTCTTCACTCCTCACGCTTCACTGGGTTTAATTCCCGCCACAGAAACACATAAACCAGAGTATCCATGTAGGCGGCCTGTTTGTTGTTGGCGGCGGCGCCATGCCCGCCTTCAATGTTTTCGAAGTAGAGTGCTTCATGACCGTATTCACTCATACGCGCAAACATCTTGCGGGCATGGCCCGGATGCACGCGATCATCCCGGGTTGAAGTCGTAAACAGAGTGCGAGGATAGGGCGCGTCCGGATCGATATTCTGATAGGGTGAATAACGGCTGATGAATTCCCAATCCGCCGCGACATCGGGGTTACCGTATTCATCCATCCAGCTCGCTCCCGCAAGCAACTTGTTATAGCGCTTCATGTCCAGTAACGGGGAACCGCATGCAACGGCGCCGAACAAATCAGGCCGCTGAGTCAGCATGACTCCCATCAATAGTCCGCCGTTCGATCGCCCCCAGATGCCGAGATGTTTCGTCGACGTGACCCCGCGGGCGATCAGATGCTCGGCGATAGCGATAAAATCGTCATAGGCCCGTTGCCGGTGCTCACGCCGTGCCGCGTTATGCCAGTCCGGACCGAATTCACCGCCGCCGCGGATATTCGCCAGTATGAACACTCGGCCACGTTCCAGCCAGCCGGCGCCGATCCCGGCGCTGTAGGTGGCGCGCATGGAAATCTCAAATCAGCCGTAGCCATACAACAATGTGGGATTGGTTCCATTCAGTTCAAGGCCGCTGCGGCTGACCTGGAAGTAGGGGACAACAGTGCCATCCCTGGAAACGGCTTCATGTTGTGTGACGGTCAGTCCTTCGGTGTTAAAAAACGCCGGCAGGGTTTTCAGTGTTGCCAATTGCTCCTGGCCGACCGTACCCAGCAGCAGGCTGGCCGGTGTCAGGAAGCCGGACGCCGTCAGGAAATAATCATCGGATTCGTCCGCGTCTATAGCGGTCACGCTCACCGAGCCGAATTCCGGCGTGACCAGCGGACTGCGTGACCAGGCCCCGTTCTCATAGCGATGCGCATAGAGGTGGTTGATGACGTTATCCAGTTCATTGACGATGAGATAATTTTTGGTCGCGGCGTATTCCGCCAGTGATTTCCGCGGGTGCGGTTGATAAAGCACGGCGAAGTCGCGCTTGCCGGCCATATAATCCTCGAAATCCGCAGCCAGTAAGGTGCCGGCCTGATAGGTCTGTCCGTTTACCTGCCAATCCTGCTTCAGCGATAACAATAACTGGTCGGCATAAGTGTCAACCTCGGCATCATCGGGCTTGTCGATTTTGATCCACTGCTCATTTTTCAGCACCGAGATGTGCGTGGTAAAAAAGGTCGGATAACGCCGCGCCAGCACATATTGATGACCATGATCATTCAGCACGAGGACATCCACGCCGACGTCTTGTGTCAGCCCGGCAAATTTCACGAGCGCTTGTGTCAGCGGCGTCCCGCGTCGCCACAGTTTCGAAAACCTGGCATAACCCGAATCCGTCAGCGTACCGGGCCCGAAATCGGTGCCGACGTAGAGATGGTCCTTATCCAACCAGGCAACCTCGGTCTTCGCTTCCGCTAGCGTAAAACCATCCGGGACCAGGGTTTTGTTGAGCAGATCGAATTCCCGGATGACCACGGCATCGGCGCCGCCTCGGGAGAGTTGCAGCAGCGCGCGATCATACGAGGGATACAGGACCACGGCGCCTTTCCAGACCCAGTTCTCCTGTTCCGTTGCCGCCAGGGCATCCAGGTCCAGAACCGTTTCCCACAGCGGTTGCGCTTTGCGGTATTCGCTTAAGGTCGTGCGCCGCCAGAGGCCGCGCTCATGCCGGGCATCGCGCCAGAAGTTATAATAGTAAGCGCCGTACTTCTCAACGTAGGGAATTTTTGCATCGGAATCCATGATCGCCAGCAGGCGTTGCTGCAATTCGGCGAAGCCCGGCGCCGCCTCCAGTTCGCCGGTCGTGATGGCATTTTGTTGACGTACCCAATCCAGTGCCCGGGCCCCGGTGATGTCTTCCAGCCACAGATAGGGATCAGCGTCGGAAGCTTGATTTACACTTGATTGTGCCCAGGGTTTAACGGGCAGCAGGCAAACCGCGACAGTAAGGAAAAACAATCGAATGACCGTGCCGGGCACACATCGACTATATGACATGCGCTATCACCCCGAGAGCGGGGTTATTTGTCGATCATGACTTCGGTGGATTTTATGATCGCCTTGACGGCATCGCCTTTTTTTAAATCCAGCGCTTCCGCCGAGGAGCGGGTAATGGCGGAGACTATCTCAATATTGCCGACCGTCACGATGACTTCCGCCATGACGTTGCCTAGTTTTACCGATTTGATTTTACCTGCGAACTGATTGCGGGCCGACAGCATATTCTTTCTCCTTAGGTCTGGTGGAAGGGGTGATTATGATACTCGAAACCCGCTGGGGAATTCCCTGAATTCTGACGTTGATGCGAGTCGATTTGAGCAGGTCTATATATTCTTATTGGCGCTTAATACCGCTTGCGCCAGGATCCCGCCACCGGCGCCGCCGACCGCTCCGAACAGAAAGTGGCTGATAAAAGGCAGGTAATCCGGGTGTTTAACGAACATGCCGACCGGCATGTCGGCCAGGATAAACAGGATATATGCAACGGCAGGTTTGCCGATGAAAACCAGCCCGCCGATCAATCCAGCGCTCAACAGGAGCGGCAGCCGGTAATTCAGCCCGGCCAGGTAACTGTACGAACTGTCATTATCCAGTTGATCCGTGTAGAAGCAAATTAGTAATGCCCGCTGAGTATTAAGAGATGTCCGGTAACGGGGTCTGGCTGGGCGGGCAGGGGCCCCAAAGGTGTAAATGTCTTGCGGTATTTATTCTCGCGAAGTCGCCAATGACGCCAAGAAATAGAATGACTGAATTTCCCTTGGCGCTCTTGGCGGCTTGGCGAGTGACATTGATTCAGAACACGTGCACGGATGTGGACTTGAAACTGACCCACACAGTTTCGCCGATGCTGACCCCGAGGTCCTTCAAGGCCGCTGGAGTGATGACGGCATGGAACTGCTCGCCGGCGTCGATCGTCACGTGGATCCAGAAGTTTTCGTCAGCCAGCCGCAGAATCCGGCCCTGGAAGCGGTTGCGCATGCTCGATTCCAGCGGCTCTTTCGACAGGACTAATTGATTGGCCTCGATGGCCAGGCGGCTGCCGGCGGGGAGATGCGGCGGGATGACGATCTCCAGTTTGCCGGTGATGAAGCGATCGCCGGCGCTCCTGCCGGTGAACAGATTCATGGCCGCCAGCGGCAGCAGATGGCCATCGATCAGATTGAACACCTGATCCGCCAGCGTCTGGGCCAGGAACTGATCGTGCGTGGTCAGGATCACCGTCGCGGCGTCGTGCTTGACGAGCTCACGCAGACAGTCTTCAAGCAACAGACGGAAGCCCTTGTCCAGGTTGTTGAAGGGCTCATCCAGGATCAGGACCTCGGGTCGCAGGACCAACGCGCGCGCCAGCGCCACCTTCTGCGCCTCGCCTCCCGACAAACCCTGCGCCTGCCGGTCAGCGATGCCGTCCAGGTCAAACTCCTGGATTATCTTTTGCAGGAGCTCGCGCCGCGCGGCCTTTTCCATCCCGCGGATCTTCAAGCCCAGTTCGATGTTGTCCCACACCGAGGCATGAAAGAGATAGGGCTTTTGCTGCACATAGCCGACCCGCCGCCGGCACTGTTTGAAATCGGTCGCGCCGATCTCGCTGTCGAAAAAGTGCAGGCTGCCGCGGCCGGGCCAGGCGAGGAAGGCGAGGTGGTTCAGCAGGGTGCTTTTCCCTGAACCATTTGGTCCGACCAGGGCCGTGATCCCGGCGCTGGCGATATGCAATTCGTCGATCCGCAGCACTGGATCAGCGCCGTAGTCGAAGCGCGCGTCGCGCAACTCGTAGGCCCAGGTCATCGCGCTAGCCGCTGAAAATATTGGAGGAGCAGGTTCACGACGAACGCGACTAGCAGGAGCAGCAGGCCGAGCGCGAGTCCGAACTCGAACTCCCCCTTGCTGGTCTCGAGCGCGATGGCCGTGGTCATGGTGCGGGTGAAACCCTCGATGTTGCCGCCCAGCATCATGGCGATCCCGACCTCGCCAATCGCGCGGCCGAAACCGGCGACCACCGCCGCCATCAGGGCGAAACGCAATTCGGAGAGAAAGATCATCCCCTGTTGCAGACCCGAGGCCCCGAGCGACTGGCAGGTCAGGCCGAGGCGGGGATCGGCCCCGGCCGCGGCGGTGACGGACATATTCCAGAGGATCGGCAGGATCAGCACGGCCTGGCCGCTGACGATCGCCAGCGGGGTGTAGAGGATCCCCCAGTTTCCCAGCGGTCCGTGCCGGGTGAAAAAGCCATATAACACCAGGCCGACGACCACCGTCGGCAGGGCCATCAAGGTATTCAGTCCCTGCAGCAGCAGCTTCTTGCCGGGAAATTCCCGGAAGGCGACGAGCAGGCCGAGCGGGATGCCAAGCAACGAGGCGACCCCGACCGCAACCACGGAGATCCAGATGGAGGTCCAGACGATGGCATAAATCTCCCGATCGGCGCTGACTATAAGCCTGAGCGCCGCGGCCGATGTCTCGATGAAATAATTCATGCCGTCATCTTAGTATCGCGCTCAGGGGATCACATCGGGATGGAACAGGGTCTCCCCGTCGATTTTAAATTCGCGGATGATCCTCTGCCCGGTTTCGCCGCGGATGAATTCCGAGTATTTCCTGGCGAGTTCGTGTTTCACGTGCGGATGCTTATCGGGATTGATCAGGATGACATGATAGGGATTGAACAACTCCGGGGTGCCGGCGAAGACTACGGTGAGCTCGAGCTGTTCGCGGAGCGCGAGATAGGTCCCGCGATCCGCGAGGGTATAGGCAAGTTTGTCGTCCGCGATCTTCAGCACGGCGCCCATGCCCTGACCGACGGACAGGTACCAGCGTCCGGATGGCGTGGCTTGCGCCGCGCGCCAGAGCTGGAGTTCCTTCTGGTGCGTCCCGGATTCGTCTCCGCGGGATACAAAAGACGCCAGTCCGCCGGCGATACGCCGCATGGCGTCTTCGATGCCGGTTGCCTGCTGAACCCCTGCGGGGTCGGCGGCGGGGCCGAGCAGGATGAAATCGTTGTGCATGACCGGCTGACGATCGCTGCCGAATCCCGCCGTGACGAATCTCTCCTCCGCCTCCGGATCGTGGACCAGCAGGACTTCCACATCGCCGTTCTCGCCGAGTTTCAGCGCCTTGCCGCTGCCCACGGCGATGACGTCGATCTTCGCGCCCAGAGCCGCTTCGGCCGCGGGGTGCAGGACTGCGAGCAACCCGGAATCCGCCGTGCTCGTGGTGGTCGCGAGCCGCAGGTGATCTTCTGCCAGTGTGGCGCCGGACCAGGCCAGCAAGGCGATCAATAGTATCTGGATAATTTTGTTCATGGCGTTCTCCATATATCGTGAAGTAGCTTAAAACGACAAGACCCATTGCGAATAGAAATAGCTTGCATCGCCTTTGTTCGCGCGGGTCATGAGATCCCCGGCGGCGAGATAGGCGCCGCCAAGTTCAACCTGCACGCTCTTCGGTATGATGTCCCACCGCAGACTGACTTCTATCTGCGTGCCGATGAAACTCTCGAGGGAACCCGTGGGATTTCTAATCCCGGCCGTGGTCCAGGCGTCATCGCCATCCGCCAGCCAGAAACCCCGCAGCGCGAGGAAGGCGCTGAGCCTCTCGGCGGGTTTGAGATTCAGACGCAATCCGAGGGTGCTGAGGTTGGCCCGGCCGAAGGCGCCCCAGAGGCTGGTGGGGCCGAAGTCGAAGCGGCGCGCGCCGTAGAGGGTGTCGAAGCGGTTGTTGTCGCCATCCCCGCCGCGATCATCCCCGCTCGCGTAATCGTATTGCAGCAGCAATTGCGGGGACCAGGGAGATTCGAAGGTGTAGCCGATCTCCGCGTGCTGGAAATGCGCGAAGTGATCCAGAACGGTGACATCGGATGTCGCTGCGGTGGCGCGCGATTCCCCGAATTGATAGATCGATTCGAATTGGTAATCGAAGCGGCCGGCAGCCGGCTGGCGATAGAGCCGGATCCCCGCCGTTTCAAGTTCGCGGTTGCTGGTTTGAAGATCCGATCTGTCGTCCTCATGGAGCCCCAGGAGGTAGATCTCGCCCTGATCCCCCCAGGGCAGCCGGGCCGGGGCATAATACAGACCCCAGAGGCGCACATCGGCATCCTGCCGGTCGAACTCGGGCTCGTTATCGAGCGGGTTGCCGTCCACCAGGCGCTGTACGGGCAGGGTGTAGAAGGCGCGAAAACGGTTCTGTGCCGGTCCGGTCCATTGCCAGTCGATGCCGGTAAAGGCGTTGATGGTGTTGCGGAAGCTGTTCCTTGCCACGAGCCGCCGGCTGCCGAGATCCAGGGTCATCCGCCCGCCCCGCAGGACGCTTTTGCTGCCTTTGGCGAACAGATCGGACGCAGACAGATCGACGTAGGCTTGCAGCAGATCGAGGGGATTGACATCGGTGTTGCCGAGCGGCGTTCCGGCGTCCGCCAAAGACACGCGCGAATCGAGTCCTTCCACGCCTATCCTGAACCAGTCGAGGCTGATCTCGGCCAGCAGGCTGGTGCGGAACATGAGGGCCTGATCCCCGCCCGCGCGCCCGGTGCGGAATTGCCCATCCAGGGTCTCGTAGCGCATCCGGTGCTGGCCCGAGAGCATCAAGGTATTCGGCAAGCCCAGCGTGTCGCCGAGCCGCCAGGGGGTATCCGCGGCGCTGGCCGGAGACGGGGCGAAATAAATCAGGCCAAAGGTTATCAGTGTGAGTAGCTTCGATAACATAAGTAATAATTTCCTCATTAAACGTCGGAGACATCGCTCAGGGATAGGAAATTGTTTTCGGCAAATGGGCCGAACATGGCATCCGTCATGTGATCGCGTCGCCCATTGACGCGGTCTACCTGCGAAGTCGGAATAAAAGCAGGATCGAACTGGCCGTCAAAGGTTGAATTGAAGGGGATGCCGTTGACCAGGAATTTGATATGCCGGGTGCGCAGGCCGCGGATGTCGATACGCGGCACGCCCTGTCCACCTGCGCGGACGTTCAGGTTCGGGATGATTTCCAGCGCCTCTTCCAGGCTCCGGTCGTTGCGCTTTTTTATCGCCTCTCCGTCGACTTCAAATGTATTGCTGATCCCGGATATGACCGGTTGACGGCCGGTGACGATGATTTCTCCCAGGTAATCCTCCGCCCAGGTTGAATTCGATTGGACTGCAACTGGCAACGCCAGCATCAGTATAAGGAGCGAACGTATCGCGTCGTTGTTGCGTGCATTGCAGGTTAAATATGCACTCACGAACATTGTTATATTTTTTCCAGGTTATTGTAAAAGGCAGGCTTTATAGCGAGTTTCCAGCAATGATTAAATATGCAGGAATCGACATATATAAGGGATTTTTTGATGCTGCTCAAAATGACGGCTGATGGTCATGCGGAAATATGAACGCCATCTCTGTCACATGCTTGGTAAAAAATGATGAGACGATTTAACGGTTGGTACCGGCCGAAATTTGCGACCGGTTCTTTATATGTGTTGTTATTTCAGAGTCACCCGATGTTTCGCGTGATACTACTTCTCAGCATCCTTCAGCAGAATTCGTGGCTCCAACTTTACCAAGTTCACTTTCCCGATCCATGTAAATTCAAATTATTGTTCATTGATTATTCTGTGGTAATAGAGGAGTTTGTTTGGGAAGTTGAAGTATCTTATTGACAAGGTCATTGCCCGTAAGTTGTTCGTACTTTGTTGGAATTTTATCTTTCAAATTAAAAAGGCGCTTGTTGGCAGTTCGAATAAGCTGCCCATAGGTTACCGCCTCCACTATCAGACCGTTTGAGTGCCGGGGTAAATAACTCTGAAGTAACTCGGAAGTCTATCGCTTCAGAGTTGAGTTCTGGCATGGCCTGTTCATCATAGGCTTCGCCACGCGCAAAACGACGCAGCTCCTCGACAAGTTCCTGGTCACCCCGGCGATTAGTGGAGCCAACGCGCACATACGCGCCGTCATCCAATCCTTTGTTCTTGAGATAGTATGGACGCGGCTTGGGCCGGGATAAATCTGAACCGCTACTACATGGGTACGGCGCTACGGCAAAATTTCCAGATTAGGAACCAGGCGTGGTGCAAAACTGTCGCTGATCAGGTTTGCCAACTGTTCTTCCAACGCAAGCGGATCCCTAATACCGCGCACATGGCGTGATTTATCTTCCACTCCAATCAATAGCGTGCCTCCGGCGGTGTTTGCAAATGCCACCACTGACCGTAATAATCCTTCGGGGGATGACAGATCCCGCTTGAATTCAAGCTTTTTGCCTTCTGTGCGCTTCAGTAATTCCAACAGGTCCATAGCTCTGCATTATACTCTGTCGTAGTTGGTAGTACGGAACTTCAGTGTTCTTCCACACAGCTTGGTGGGGATCGCCATTCTGAGAAAAGTTAGCAGGCAAAGCGGGAGAGGTGGTAATCCTCCACAACCTGAACCGCGCCCTTTCCGCCTGTGATCGGTTTGCCGGCGCCGGCAAAGTGATGATCCGGGCTATTTCCTGATTCTTTACAAGAGGTTATAGCACGTTCGATGGCCTGCTTGAAGCGCCGCCACTGGCTGTAACCCAGCAGGGGTTGCAGGTCGCGGGCGCTCCAGTATTCCGCGCCGTGGTCATTGATCTGCTTGTGGTCTTCAAAGGTTTTACCGCCAATGGTGGTAAGGTTGTTCGGACTCATGGGGGCCTCCTTTTCGTTGTAATTTGTGTCGATATTTAGCAGATGAAATAGGATCTGCGATTGGTCATTCATCACCGCGTCCGTTCTAATCCAGTTCAGTATCGGCATTAAGTTTTCAATGGTTACTATGTCTGAATTTTCTTGTCAGGAATTTTTCTTCACAGTTTTTTCTTTGCTGTTTTTTTTACTGCCGGCTGGCGTTCTTTTACCTCCGCCAGGGAGGACAAATCCTGAATCAGATTCCTCAGGCTGACAAATTTTAGTTTGAGGCCATGATACTCCCGCTCGTACGGACGGCCCACGTCTTCCGCCACGACGTAATTATCACCTCTGGGGTAGACGGTGCGAAAGGACCTCAACGCCGCTGCGTCGAATTGATCCGCCGACCATTTGCATTCGATAGTCACCGGAGAGGCGCCTCTTCGTATGTAGATGAAATCGATTTCATGGCCGTGTTTGTCACGCCAGTAATGGATGTCGCGCGTTTGCAGTTGCGCGTGCAGTTCATTCAGAACGTAATGCTCCCATAATGGCCCCATGTCTTCGCGCCGCAGGCTGTGCCAGCCGCGGTAATAACAGATGAATCCGGTATCGAATCCGTACACCTTGGGCGCGGATACGATTTCGGCTGACCGGCGCGTGTTGTAGGGCCGCACGACATGCACTGTGAAAGTCGCTTCGAGCACCGCCAGATAATTGGCAATGGTGGTCCGGCTGACTTCACAAGGGCGAGCATAACGTGTCGCTTCGAACATGCCACCGCTGTGCGACAATAGTAATTCCGTGAATTTCTGAAATGAATGGCGGCGTTCCAGCCGAAACATCTCCTGGATATCCTTGGCCCAGTAGGCGTCCATCCATTCCTGAAAATCCCGTTCCGGCAATTCTTCCGCCAGAAAGAACGGCGGCAGGCCGCCGTGCAGGAAGCGATGTCCGAGGCCGCTGCTATCGAATGCGGTTATGTCCGGTGTAGCCATCGGCGTCAACCACAAATCCAGCTTGCGTCCAGCGAGGGTGTCCCGGAATTTTGTTGAGGCACTCAGGGTGGAAGAACCGGTGGCGATCACCTGAATATCGGAGAAATGATCAGCGGCTATCTTCAGCAATTCCGAGGGACGCTCCAGCCGGTGGATCTCATCAAGCACCACCCGTTTACCGCGTAAATCTCCCAGAAAGCCTTCCGGATCATCCATTAACCGGCGCGTACGCGGCAGTTCGCAGTCAAAATATTCTACGCCCGGCAGGGATTGACAAATCGTGGTTTTACCCACGCGGCGCACACCGGACATCCAGATAATTCCACGCCGTTTCCAGGCGGATTCAATCTTTTCCAGCCAGAACGGTCTGATCTTCATGCAGGTATGATTGCACTTAGTTGTACTATATGCAAGACTGAATGTATTAGGTTAGATCACGTTTCGACATGGCGGGGTGAAATCATACTGGCCTCTCGGCGATTTTCGATCGATCCAGTTCCTTGATCGACTTGCAACCCATCAGCATCATGTCGCGCACGATCTCGTCGCGCAGCAATGTCAGCGCCCGCTGCACGCCGGCGGCGCCACCGGCGGTCAGTGCATACAGATACAGCCTGCCGCCCGAGCAAGCCTTCGCGCCCAGCGCCAGGGCTTTCAGCACGTGGGTGCCGCGGCGGATGCCGCCGTCCAGGATTACTTCGATGCGGTCGCCGACAGCGTCGACGATCTCGGCCAGTTGATCCAGTGGCGCCCGGGAGCCGTCCAGTTGCCGGCCGCCGTGATTGGAGATCATGATGGCCGTGGCGCCGATGTCGACCGCGCGTCTGGCGTCAGCGACCGAGATCACACCCTTGATGGCGAAGGGTCCGCCCCAACTTTCCCGGATGCGACGGGCATCGTCCCAGGAAATATTGGTGGCCATCTGGCTGTTGATATATTCGACCACGGAAGAGGTGACATCCGTGCCCTGGCGGATGTAGCGGGCGACATTTGCCAGTTCAAATTTTTTCCGGAACAGGTAATTCAGGGTCCAGCCCGGATGCAGGGCGAAACTGGCCAGACTGCTGAGGGTGAACCGCGGTGGCGTGGTCATGCCGGTGTAGAAATCGCGCTCGCGATTGCCGGAGACGATGGTATCAACCGTCAGGGCCAGGGCATCGAAACGGCTGGCCTTACAGCGCTCGATCAAATCATTCGTCAGGCCCTGATCCTTGTGTACATAAAGTTGAAACAGCTTCGGTCCACTGGTGTAGGCGCCAATTTCTTCGATGCTGGTGGTGGCGATGGTGGAGACGCCAAAGAGCGTGCCCATTTGCGCGGCCACGCTGGCGACGGCCTTCTCGCCGTCATGGTGAAACAGCCGCTGCATAGCGGTCGGCGCCAGGAACAACGGCAGATCGAGCTTGCAGCCAAGCACCGTGGTGGACAGGTCGAGTGTTTCCATCCCGGCCAGCACATTCGGGATCAGGTCCCAGGAATTGAAGGCCTCGGTGTTGCGCCGCAGGGTCACCTCATCGTCGGCGCCGCCGTCGATATAGTGAAAGATCGGTGCCGGTAACCGGCGGCGGGCCAATTTGCGAAAGTCTTCCGTATTATGGCAATCATTTATCCGCATCAGGGTTTTGTTGCTGATAACGGTTAAAGATGCGCACGATTTCCACCGGCATGCCGAAGGAAGAGGGTTTCAACTGCAGTTCCGCCCGTAACCGTTGGCCACCCGCTTCCAGGGTATAATTTTCGATAATCCAGCCGCCGTCGCGCGGCCGTGATTCGACCCGTAGCGTAGCGCCCTCCCAGCCGGCAAAGGAATAATCCCGCCCTACATCATTGCTACCGCCGCTGGCGCTGGCCGAACGGCTGCGGTCGTCGGTATAAAACACCCGCGTGAAGTTTTGCGGATAGATGAACTGAAATTCGGGATCGTTGTAACTGATCCGCAGGACATCGTCGTAGGAAATGCAATCGTACAACTCCTGCTCC
>Ga0209640_10003927_pt1 | contig 13065 bp, 16 predicted proteins | sample RifCSP10_1_FD_184018 | JGI IMG/M metagenome (GOLD analysis project Ga0209640, IMG submission 184018) | Soil microbial communities from Rifle, Colorado - Rifle CSP2_sed 10_1 (SPAdes) (version 2) | ecosystem: Environmental > Terrestrial > Deep subsurface > Rock core/Sediment | place: Rifle...
CCCGCCATGTTCCGCAACCCTTCGAGCGCGCAGATCCGCGAGCTGCTAGCGCGCGCGAAAACGATTGCGGTCGTCGGCCTGTCGCCCAATCCGGAGCGGCCGAGCCATCGCATTGCGCGGCGGCTGCAGGAGTGGGGCTATCGGGTGATCCCGGTGCGTCCGGCGATCGATCGGGTCCTCGGCGAGAAGGCCTATGCCCGGCTCACCGACGTCCCGCAGCGGATCGATCTCGTCGACGTATTTCGCGCGGCGCAGCATCTCGATCCGATCGTGCGCGACTGCATCGAGCGGAGAGTCCCCGCGCTGTGGCTGCAGCAGGGGATCGTCAACGATCCGGCCGCCGAGCGGGCGAGCGCGGCGGGCATCCGCGTCGTCATGGACCGCTGCATCGCCGTCGACTATCGCCACCTGGTGCTGCAGCCGGGGCCGTGACGCGAGTCGCCTTCACGAAAATGGAGGGCGCCGGCAATGATTTCGTCGTGCTCGATGCCACGCGCGAGCGGTTCGCGCTCTCGGCGGCGCAACTGCGGCGCATCGCCGACCGGCACTTCGGCGTCGGGTGCGACCAGATCCTGGTCGTTGAACGCGCGGAGGCGGCCGGCGTGGATTTCCGCTATCGCATCTTCAATGCCGACGGGGGCGAAGTCGAGCAGTGCGGCAACGGTGCCCGCTGCTTCGCCCAGTTCGTCCATCGGCACGGCCTCACGAACAAGCGTGAAATCGTCGTCGAAACGCTCGGCGGCCGAATCGTGCCGCGCCTGGAGGATGATGGGGAAGTGAGCGTCAGCATGGGCGCGCCGGTGCCTGCCATTCCGCTCGTGCAGCGGATCGAAGTGCAGGGCCGGTCGCTGGAGCTCGCGCTCGTCTCGATGGGCAATCCGCATGCGGTGCAGGTGGTGCCGGACCTCGAGCAGGCACCGGTTTCGACCGAGGGCCCGCAGATCGAGCGGCATCAGCGCTTTCCCGACCGGATCAACGCCGGCTATATGCAGGTGCTGGCGCGCAACGCGGTCGGCCTGCGGGTCTACGAGCGCGGCGCCGGGGAAACCCTTGCGTGCGGCACCGGCGCCTGTGCGGCGGTCGTCTCCGGCATCCTGCGCGGACTGCTCGATTCCCCGGTGCGCGTGCATGCGCGCGGCGGCGCATTGACCGTATCTTGGGCGGGCGGCGACAATCCGGTCTGGATGAAAGGCCCGGCGCGCATCGTGTTCGAGGGATCGATCGAGATCGACGGCGAGGCTGCGTGAGCCCGGACGAGATCGCGCGGTTCCTGCGCGGCCATCCACAGTTCTTCGACGAGCACCCCGAGCTGCTCGAATCGATCTATGTGCCGCATCCGCACGGCGGGCGTGCGATCGCGCTGAGCGAGCGGCAGATTCTCGGCCTGCGCGAAAAGGCGAAGATGCTCGAAGCGAAGCTCGCCGAGCTGATTCGCCTCGCCACGGAAAACGAGGCGATCGCCGAGAAAGTGCATCGCCTCGCGCTCGCGCTGATTGCAGCGCACGATTTCACTTCCACGGTTCAAGCCGTCTACTTCCACCTGCGCGAGGACTTTGCCGTGCCGCATGTGGCGCTGCGGATCTGGGGCAAGCCGGTCCCAGCCGGGGCGCCTGAAGGCATCGTGCTCGACGGGGAGCTGCGTGGCACCATCGAGTCGATCGGCGCGCCGCAGTGCGGACCGGCCGCCGGCAATCCATTTCTGGACTGGTTCGGCGAGGCACGCGAGCACGTGCGCTCGGTCGCGCTCGTGCCGCTCGGCCAGACGCGCAGCTTCGGACTGCTCGCATTCGGCGCTGAAGACCCCCAGCGCTTCTATGCGGAAATGGGGACGCTGTTCCTTCGACGCATTGGGGAACTGGTCGGCGGCGCGCTCGCGGCGAGGCTCTGAGTGCCCCGCCCGGCGGCCGAGCGCATCCCCGCCACGCCCCCGGACCACGCTCTGGTCGAGCAGTATCTCGGCGTGCTGCGCCACCAGCGGCGACTCTCGCCCGGAACCCTCGCCACGTATCAGCATGCGCTCGACCTGCTCGGCTCGCTCGCCGAGGGGCTGCGCCTGCGAGCACTCGACACGGCGCAACTGCGCCGTTGCGTCGCCATGTTGCATGCACGGGGACTCTCGGGGCGCACGCTTGCAAAGACGCTCTCGGCCTGGCGAGGCCTGTACCGCTGGCTCGTGCGGCATCATGGATTTCCTTCGAACCCGGTCCAGGGCCTGCGTGCCCCCAAGAGCCCGCGCACGTTGCCAAAGGCGCTCTCCGTAGAGCAGGCACAGCGGCTCCTGGAAGGCGAGCGCGATGCGGCGCCGCCGATTCTGCGCGACCAGGCGATGTTCGAGCTGATGTATTCCTCCGGCCTGCGGCTCGCTGAAATCGTTGCGCTCGACGCGGCCGACGAGCGGCTCGATTTGCGCGAAGGCGAAGTGACCGTCACCGGCAAAGGAAGCAAGACCCGCTCGGTGCCCGTCGGCGCGAAAGCGCGCGAAGCCTTGAAGCGCTGGCTCGACGCACGGGTACGGCTCGCGCGTCCGGACGAGCGCGCGCTTTTTGTCGGTGCGCGCGGCCGGCGGATCGCGCCGCGGATCGTGAACGTGCGGCTGAAGGCGCTCGCGCGGCGACGCGGCGTGGAGGTGCCGATCCATCCGCATGTGCTGCGACACTCGTTCGCGACGCACCTGCTGCAATCGTCGCAGGACTTGCGCGCGGTGCAGGAAATGCTCGGCCACTCGAGCATCGCCACCACGCAGGTCTACACGCACCTGGATTTCCAGGCGCTCGCCAAGGTCTACGATTCGGCGCACCCGCGCGCAAAGCGCAAATGATCGTCCTGAAGCGCGGCCGCGAGCGCTCGCTCAAGCGCCGCCATCCATGGATTTTTTCCGGCGCGATCGAGCGCGTCCAGGGCGACCTGAAGAGCGGAGACACGGTTCCGGTGCGCTCCGCCGACGGCCAGACGCTCGCGCTTGCGGCCTGGAGCCCGACCTCGCAGATTCGCGCGCGGGTGTGGAGCTTCGATCCGGGCGCGAGCATCGATGCGGCGTTCTTTCGCGCGCGCATCGAGCAGGCGGCCGCGTTCCGCGCCGCGCTGCCGGCGGCGAGGCACACGAATGCGCTTCGGCTCGTGCACGGCGAAGCCGACGGGCTGCCTGGCGTCGTCGTCGACCGGTACGCCGACGTGCTGGTCGCCCAGTTCCTGTCGGCGGGAGCGGAGCGCTGGCGCGACGAGATCCTCGATGCACTCGTCGAGGCGACCGGCTGTGAGGCGATCTACGAGCGCTCGGATGTCGAAGTGCGCACGCTGGAAGGGCTCGAGCCGCGCGCCGGCTTTGCGCGCGGCAATCGCGATGCGCGGCGCTGCCCGATCGCCGAATATGGCCTGAATTTCCGCGTCGACGTCGAAGCAGGGCAGAAAACCGGCTTCTTTCTCGATCAGCGCGAAAACCGGCAACGCGTTCGCTCGCTCGCCGCCGGGCGGGAGGTGCTCGATGGATTCGCCTACACGGGCGGGTTTTCGATCGCGTCGCTCGCCGGCGGCGCGCAGCGCGTCGTCGCGCTCGAAAGCTCGGTCCCCGCGCTCGAAGTGGCGCGCGAGAACCTGGCGGCGAACTCGCTCGATGCGGCGCGCATCGAGTTCGTGCAGGCGAACGTGTTCGCGCACCTGCGGCTGCTGCGCGACCGCGGCGCGGCGTTCGATCTCGTCGTGCTCGATCCGCCGAAGTTTGCGCCGACCGCGGCGCAGGTGAAGAACGCGGCGCGCGCCTACAAGGACATCAACCTTCTCGCGCTGAAGCTGCTGCGGCCGGGCGGGCTGCTCGCGACGTTCTCCTGCTCGGGCGGCGTGAGCGCGGAGCTGTTCCAGTCGATCGTCGCCGGCGCCGCGGTCGACGCGGGCGTGGCAGCGAAGATCATCGAGCGCTTCGGCGCCGCCGCGGATCATCCGGTGGCGCTCGAATTTCCGGAAGGGGAATACCTCAAGGGCTTACTCCTGGCGCGCAACGATTGACCATGCTCTTGGGCGAAGGTAAACTCAAGTTGAACCATGGAAAAGACCATTAACGCGAAGCAATTGCGCGCTTCGCTTCCTGATACGGTGCGGCGCGTGCGCCGCGGTGAGCGTTTTACCGTGCTGTACCGCAGCCGACCCGCCTTTCGCATCGTGCCGATCGAAGGCGGAACCTCGGAGTCTGCGTTGCCGCTTGCCGAGGATCCGGTCTACAAGGCTCCTGCTGTGGGTCGTTCCGGCGACGGCCACGCCTCCCGCAACCACGATCGCATTCTGTACGGCGCACGCCCAACCAAAGCTCGGTGAAAGCGCTCTTCGTCGACACCGCGGGCTGGATCATGCTCGCCGACGAGAGTGAGCCTCAGCACGAAGCAGCGCGTTCGTTTCGCGACGAGTGGCTCGCCCGATCCGGCGCGCTTGTCTCCAGCAACTACGTGATGGATGAAACGCTGACGCTGCTTCGCGTTCGCCTCGGGCTGGATGCGGCTGAACGATGGTGGGACCAGGTCGAAGGCAGCCCGCGAGTCTATTGGGAGTGGATTGATCCGGCACGTGCCGAAAAGGCGCGCCACTGGTTCTTCCGCTGGCGCGACAAGGACTTCTCCTTCACTGACTGCACGAGCTTCGTCATCATGCGCGAGCGGCGAATCAAGAACGCGCTGACCAACGACCATCATTTCGTTCAGGCCGGCTTTCAGGTATCTCCCAGTCTGCAGCGCTGATATCCGCTCTGGCCCTTACGAATGAGCGCGCGATCGCGCCGCGCGCCTCTGGTAGATGTGAATCTCAAGACGGCGCGCGCGATGGGCTCACGATCCCGCAATCGCTGTTGCCGCGCGCGGACAAGGGGATCGAATAAGGAGTGCACCGGAGACTTCGCGTTGCATGCGTTCGGGATACATAGTGTCACGATCGTAGTACAATCACGGGATGGCTCGCGGAGTGCAAGGCGTCTCGCGCATCGGCGCGCAGGTGCGCGCGGCGCGCAACGCGCGCGGCTGGTCGACCCGCGCGGCGGCGGCGAAACTCCGGCTGTCCACGCGCTTCCTGAACGAGCTGGAGCGCGGCAAGGCGACCGCGCGGCTGGACAAGGTGGTGCAGGCGCTGGAGGGTCTCGGGCTCGACCTGGCCGTAGTTCCCAGAGAGACGTTGCAGGCGCGCGAGCAGGTGCTGGCGCGAAAGCCGCTCTTACGCACGATCGCGTTGGCGCGCGGAGTGCGCTCGCTTTCGCTGTTCGGCTCGGCGGCGCGCGGCGAGGCAAACGCGGCAAGCGATCTGGACTTCCTCGTCGAACTGGAAAAGGGTCGCTCGCTGGTCGACCTGGTCGGCGTCAAGCGTGATCTCGAAGCCCTGTTTGGCCGGCCGGTCGACGTGTTCACGCCAAATTCTCTCAAACCCAGGATTCTTGCCGCGGCGCGCAGCGACCTTGTTCGCGTGCTTTGATCGATGACGCGCCGACCGGAGGAATATCTTTCGGACATTCTCGAGTCGGTGAGTGCGATTCGCACCTACACCCGGTCGGGCAGGCACGAATTCTTTCGCAACGCAATGGTGCGGGACGCAGTCATTGCCCGCATTCTGCAGATCGGTGAGGCCGTCAAGGGAGCACAGGCTTCGGGGATCGATTGGGAGAAGCTTGCGCCAGAGGTGCCGTGGCAAGACATCGCCGGCATGCGCGACGTCTTGTCGCATCAATACTGGCGCACCGATCCGCAGATCGTATGGGACGTGGTGGCGAAGGATCTGAAAGCGCTGCAAGCTTCCGTCAGCAGAATTCATTCGGGGCGGGCGAAAGCGCCGAGAAAGTAGAAGGTTCATCGCGCCGCTGTACAATGCCGCCCTCTCTTTTGGAGCCAGGCATGCCGCAGCAACAAATGGTACCGGTGACGATCCTCACCGGCTTTCTCGGCGCCGGCAAGACCACGCTGCTCAACCGCATCCTGAAGGAGGACCACGGCCACAGGATCGCCGTCATCGAGAACGAGTTCGGCGAGGTCGGGGTCGACAGCGAGATCATCGAGCAGTCGGACGAGCAGATCGTCGAAATGAACAACGGCTGCATCTGTTGCACGGTGCGCGGCGACCTGATCCGCATTCTCGGCACGCTGAAGGAAAAGCGCGACAACGGCGCCCTGAAGTTCGACCGCGTGATCATCGAGACGACCGGCATGGCCGACCCGGGGCCGGTGGCGCAGACGTTCTTCACCGACGAAGAGATCGGCAAGTATTACCTGCTCGACTCGATCCTCACGGTGATCGACGCCAAGCACGCGCAGAAGCAGCTCGACGATTTCCACGAGGCGCAGGAGCAGGTCGGCTTCGCCGATCGCATCCTGATGTCGAAGACCGATCTGGTCGCCGAGCAGGAATTGAAGGGCCTGGTCGAGCGGCTGAAGCGCATGAATCCGCGCGCGCCGGTGAAAAAGGTGCATTTCGGCGCCGCGCCGATCGAGGAGATCCTTGACATTCGCGGCTTCAACCTGAACGCGATCCTCGAGCTCGACCCGGACTTCCTCGCCGACACGCACCACGAGCACAACGACCAGGTGGAGTCGTTCGTGTTCCGCTCGAAGAAGCCGTTCGACGGCGACAAGCTGGAGCAGTTCCTGTCGGGCATCATCCAGGTGTACGGGCCGGACCTGCTGCGCTACAAGGGCGTGTTGTGGATGAAGGGCAACCCGCGCCGCGTCGTCTTCCAGGGCGTGCACATGATGATGGGCGGGGACCTCGGCAAGCCCTGGGCGAAGGGTGAGCACAAGGAATCGGTGCTGGTGTTCATCGGCAAGAAGCTGCCGCGCGATCTCTTCATCGCGGGCATGGAGCAGTGCTTAGCCTGAAGCGAGTGCGCCATCGCTATGGCGGGCGCGAAGCACTGAGTGTCGAGGAGTTCCACGCTGCCCCTGGCGAGCACTGGCTGGTGCTCGGCCCTTCCGGTTGCGGCAAGACGACGCTGCTTCACATCCTCGCGGGGCTGCTGCGCCCGACCGAAGGCGAGGTCGAGGTCGGCGGCCAGTCGCTCGCCGTGCTGTCGGGTGCTGCGCTCGATCGGTGGCGAGGACGCACGCTCGGCATCGTCCCGCAGAAACTGCATCTCCTGGCGAGCCTTTCGCTGCTGCAGAACCTGCAGCTCGCGCAATTTCTCGCCGGCGCACCGGTCGACGATCGGCGGGCGCGCGAAGTGCTCGCGCAGGTGCAGCTTGGCGAGCGCGGCGGCGCGCGTCCGGCTGAACTCTCGCATGGCGAGGCGCAACGTGCGGCGGTCGCGCGCGCTGCCGTCAACCGGCCGCAGGTGCTGATCGCCGATGAACCGACCTCGAACCTCGATGACGCGAACTGCGAACGCGCGCTCGAGCTACTCCAGACGCAGGCGCGCGAATGCGGCGCGACCCTGGTCGTCGCGACGCACGACCGGCGGGCACGTGTTCGCTTCGCGCACGTGCTCGAGCTGGCGCGATGACACTCGCCGGCATCAGCTTCGCCTATCTGCGCTCGCGCCCGCTCGCGGTGGCGCTCAACCTGCTGCTGCTGGCACTCGGTGTTGCGACGATCACGGTGCTGATGCTCTCCACAGCGCAGCTCGAAGAGCGCATGGGCCGCGATGCGCGCGGGATCGATCTGGTCGCTGGTGCGAAGGGCAGCCCGATGCAGCTCGTGCTCTCGGCGGTATTCCACCTCGATGCGCCGACCGGCAACATCCCGCTCGCCGAAGCGAAGGCGCTCGCGAAGCAGCGCGTGGTGAAAAAGGCGATTCCGCTCGCGCTCGGCGACAGCTACCGGGGGTTCCGCATCGTCGGCTCGAGCCACGACTATCCGGCGCATTACGGGGCACGTGTCGCCGAAGGGCGGCTGTGGAGCGCGCCGATGGAGGCGACGCTGGGTGCCGAAGTGGCCACGCGCACCAGGCTTGCGCCCGGAGCGAAGTTCGCCGGTGCGCATGGGTTGGGCGAGGGCGGCGAAGAGCATGAAAGCGAGCCCTACCAGGTCGTCGGCGTGCTCGCACCGACCGGCACCGTGCTCGACCGGCTGGTGCTGACGAGCATCGAATCGGTGTGGGAAGTGCACGAGCACGGCGCGCCGGCTGGAGCGGCCAGGGAGATCACCGCGCTCCTCATCCAGTACGCGTCGCCGCTCGCAGCGGCCACGCTGCCTCGCATGGTGAACGCGACCTCGTCGCTGCAGGCCGCTTCGCCCGCGTACGAGAGCGCGCGGCTCTTCCGGATGATCGGCGTCGGCGTCGATCTGCTGCGAGCGTTGGGCGCAATCCTGATGCTCGCAGCGGGCCTTTCGGTGTTCATCGCGCTGTGGAACGCGCTCGAAGAGCGGCGCTACGACCTCGCGGTGATGCGCATGCTCGGTGCGACCCCGGGTCGCCTGATGCGCCTGATGCTGCTCGAGGGTTGCGCGCTTGCGTTCGCCGGCGGCATCGCCGGCATTGCGCTGGGGCATGTGCTGACCGAGGCGCTCGGCGTTGCGCTGCGGCAGACGCAACAGACGGCCGTCACCGGATGGGCGTGGAACTGGAACGAAGCGTGGCTGCTCGCCGCATCGCTCGCCGTCGGCGCCATCGCGGCGCTCGTTCCGGCCTTGCGCGCGTATCGCAGCGACGTCGCGCCGGTACTCGCCGAAGGGTAGAATCGGCGGCCTCGATGAAGTATGCCGCACAGACTGTTGCACTTGCATTTGGCTGTTCGCTTGCTGCGGTCGCCCTCGCACAAGCGACCAAGCCGGGCGAACTGGTGACACCGCCCGGAGCGTCGCCCGAAGCCTTCAAGCCGCTGCCCGAGCGCCAGGACGTCGTTTCCTGGAAGCTCCTTGGCCAGGTGGAGCTGGTCAAGATGAAGGACCGGTATGTCCCGCAGTTCGCCGCGGGCGTCTCCGCGCTCGACAAGAGGGACGTCAAACTGCAGGGCTTCATGATGCCGCTCGAGATGGGTGACAAGCAGTCGCATTTCATCCTGTCGGCGATGCCGCAAAGCTGTGCGTTCTGCCTTCCCGGCGGGCCTGAGCAGCTGGTGGAAATCAAGTCGAAGACGCCGGTCAAGTACACGTTCGAGCCGATCATGCTTTCCGGCAAGCTCGCCGTGCTGAAGGACGATCCGACCGGCGTGTACTACCGGCTGACGGACGCAGTTCCCGCAAAGTAAGGCTGTGAATCTCGCGCGCGCCGCCCGTTTGCTGACCGCGGTTGCGCTGCTCGTCGCGCAGCAGGCGGCGCTCGGGCATCAGGTCTGGCACCTGGGCAAGCAGGACTTGCAGCCTGCCCAAAGCCAGCTCTGCGAACAGCATGAAGCGCTCGCCACGGTGGCCGGAGCGCTTGATAGTGCATCGGCCGACGTAGCCGTTCCCGCGGCGGATCGCGTTCCGCATTCGCTGCTCCAACTGCCAACGGCGCCGTTGCCGCCGCCGGCGCCGGTTTCCAGAGGACCTCCGTCGCTTCTCTGAAGTGATTCGCAGGCGCGCGCTGCGGCACGGGCGCGCATCGCAATCCCTTTTTGAGGAGTCCTCTCATGGTTCGTGGCATGTGGTGCGCCGCGGCGCTGGCCGCGGCGGGTGCGTCGCTGCCGGCGCACGCCCAGGAAGCGGATCTTGCACAGATCCGCGCGGAGGTGAGACAGCTCAGGGAAGCCTACGAGCAGCGCATCCAGGCGCTGGAGAAGCGGCTCGAGCAGGCGGAAGGCCGGGCGGCGAAGGCCGAGGACAGTGCCGCGAGAGCACAAAGCGCCGCTTCGCAGCCGAGCGCCCGTCCGGCAGGGGAAAACGCATTCAACCCGGCGTTGTCACTGATCCTGCAGGGCACGGTGGCACGCAGCAAGCAGGATCCGGGGAGCTACCAGATCACAGGATTCGCGCCTTCGGGCGGCGAAGTCGGCCCGGCCGCACGCAGCTTCAGTCTCGGCGAATCGGAGCTGGTCGTGAGCGCCAGCATCGATCCCTACTTCCGCGGCCATCTGGTGGCGGCACTCACGCCGGAGAACGAGGTCGAAGTCGAGGAAGCGTTTTTCCAGACGCTCGGTCTCGGCCGGGGCCTGACGCTCAAGGGCGGGCGCTTTCTCTCCGGCATCGGCTACCAGAACGAGATCCATCAGCATGCCTGGGACTTCCAGGACGCTTCGCTCGCGTACAAGGCGTTCCTCGGCGGCCGGCTGAATGACGATGGCGTGCAGATGAGGTGGGTCGCGCCCACCGACTTGTTCGTCGAGCTGGGTGCCGAGCTCGGGCGCGGCAGGAGCTTCCCGGCGACCGATCGCAACAGAAATGGCGCCAATGCCTGGAGCCTGTTCGGCCACCTGGGCGGCGACGTCGGCGCGAGCATCGCCTGGCGGGCGGGCCTGTCGTATCTGCACGCTTCTCCGCGAGGCCGCGCATTCGAGGACGCAGACTCGCTCGGCAACCCGGTGGTGCAGTCGTTCAGCGGAAGAAGCCGGCTGTGGATCGCGGACTTCATCCTCAAGTGGGCGCCGGGAGGCAACGCGAGCGTCACGAACTTCAAGCTGCAGGGAGAATATTTCCGGCGCCGCGAGTCCGGCACGCTGGCGTACGACGATAGCGGAGGCAGCGCGCTGTTCGGACCGGTCAGCGACGCGTTCGAATCGCGGCAAAGCGGTGGGTACCTGCAGGGCGTGTATCAGTTCGTACCGCGCTGGCGCTTCGGCTACCGATACGACCGGCTGGATTTCGGCAGCGTGGAGAACGGCATCGTCGCAAACGGCCTCGGGCCGCTCGCCGCCGATTTTCCGCTGCTGATGACGGAGCACAACCCGACGCGACACACGGTGATGCTCGACTGGAGCCCGACCGAATTCAGCCGCTTGCGGCTGCAGCTCGCCTCCGACAAGTCGCGCTTCGGCGTCACGGACCGGCAGGCGCTGTTGCAGTACATCTTCAGCCTGGGTGCGCACGGCGCGCACAAATTCTGAGGCCACGACCTGAGAAAACTTCTCGCGGTACTGGCCGCTGCGACGGCGGGGGCACTCGCGCTCCCTGCCATCGCGGCGCTCAATATTTTTGCGTGCGAACCGGAATGGGCGGCGCTCGCCAAGGAGCTGGGCGGCGACAAGGTGTCGGCCGTTTCGGCCACCACTGCGATGCAGGATGCGCACCGCGTCGAGGCGCGCCCGAGCCTCATCGCGCGCGTTCGCAACGCGGATCTGGTGATCTGTTCCGGCTCGGAGCTCGAAGTCGGCTGGCTTCCGCTGCTGCTTAGCCAGTCGGGCAACGACCGCGTCCAACCCGGGTCTCCCGGCTTTCTCGAAGCGGCGCAGCACGTGACGAGGCTCGAGATTGCGAAGATCATCGACCGCGCAATGGGCGACATCCACGCATCGGGCAATCCGCACGTTCATCTTGATCCGCGCAACATTGCCCGGGTGGCCGAGGTGCTCGCCGGGCGACTCGCGGAAATCGATCCAGCGAACGCGCCGGCGTATCGCGCGCGCGCGGACGATTTCGGCAAGCGCTGGATGGCAGCATTGCAGCGCTGGGAGCAGCAAGCCGCTCCCCTGAAGGGCGTTCCCGTCGTTGTGTACCATAAAGACATGTCGTATTTCATCGCCTGGGCGGGCATGCGCGAGGCAGGAAGCCTGGAGCCGAAGCCCGGCCTGCCGTCCACCCCGACGCATCTCGCGGAGCTGGTCGAGCGGATGAAGCGCAGTCCGGCGAAGGCGATCGTGTATTCCGCCTACAGCAGCCCGCAGGCCGCCGAGTTTCTTTCCCGGCGCAGCGGCATTCCGCACGTGATGCTGCCCTACACGGTCGGCGGCACAGAGCGCGCAAAGGATCTGTTCGGCTTGTTCGACGACACGATCGAGCGGCTGCTCAAGACCGTCAAGTGAGCCTCGACGCCGCGCAGTTCGGCATTCTGTGGCCGGCATTCATCGCGGGGCTGCTCGTCACGGCGACGCACGTCCCGCTCGGCATGCAGGTGCTCGAGCGCGGTATCGTGTTCATCGATCTCGCGATCGCGCAGATCGCCGGTGCCGGGGTGATTTTCGCCGACTACCTCGGGTGGGAGCCCGCCGGGGTTGCGGTGCAGATCGCGGCGCTTTTGGCGGCGCTCGCCTGCGCGGCGCTGCTCACGTGGACCGAGCGGCGCTGGCCCGAGGTGCAGGAAGCGACCATCGGCGTGGTTTTCGTGATCGCTTCGAGCCTCGCCATTCTGATTCTCGCGAAGAATCCGCACGGCAGCGAACACCTCAAGGACCTGCTGTCCGGTCAGATCCTCTGGGTCAACGCCGCGCGGCTGCCTTTCGAGGCGCTCGTCTACGCGGTGATCCTCGCGCTCTGGTTCGGCATGCGCGAGCGGCTCGGCCGGATCGGTTTCTACGTGCTGTTCGCGTGCGCGGTGACGATTGCCGTCCAGCTGGTCGGCTTGTTCCTCGTGTTCTCGACGCTCGTCATTCCGGCGCTTGCCACGTTCTATTCGCGGCGCTACCGCTATTTCAAGGCGTACGCGATCGGCGTGCTCGGCTATGCCGCAGGGCTCTGTCTTTCCCTCGTGCTCGACCTGCCCTCGGGCGCCATGATCGTGTGCGCCATGGCGGTCCTTGGAGTGCTGATGGCAATGACGACCGGCCGCCGAGCGGAAAGTCCATCGCTCTAAGCGTGCGGGCACGCGGACGAGGCTCAAGACGCGAAGGCCGAGCCTTCCGGCCTTGCTCTGTTCGCTCTCGGTGCGCGCCGTGCCGCGGTCTAAAATAGAATTTTTCCCGGAAGACCGATCCATGGGCGAGTGGCACGGCACGACAGTGTTGTCGGTGCGCCGCGGCACGAGCGTGGCGCTCGGCGGCGACGGCCAGGTCACGTTCGGCCAGGTCGTCATCAAGGGCGGCGCGAAGAAGGTGCGGCGGCTCTACCACGAGCGCATCCTGGCCGGATTCGCGGGCGGCACGGCCGATGCGTTCACGCTGTTCGAGCGCTTCGAGGCAAAGCTCGAGAAGCACCAGGGGAACCTGATGCGCTCGGCGGTGGAACTCGCCAAGGACTGGCGCACCGACCGGATCCTGCGCCGGCTCGAAGCGATGCTCGTGGTCGCCGATCGCGAAAAGTCGCTGGTGATCACCGGCATGG
>Ga0209640_10003929_pt1 | contig 13061 bp, 12 predicted proteins | sample RifCSP10_1_FD_184018 | JGI IMG/M metagenome (GOLD analysis project Ga0209640, IMG submission 184018) | Soil microbial communities from Rifle, Colorado - Rifle CSP2_sed 10_1 (SPAdes) (version 2) | ecosystem: Environmental > Terrestrial > Deep subsurface > Rock core/Sediment | place: Rifle...
ACGTCGTCGTCAACTGGTTCGAGGAGCTGAAACGGCTGGCGGGGCGATAGGCTCTGGGCTCTGGGCTCGTGCCCGGCCTTGCCTCAGCCGGCGACGTCCAATGATGAGAATGGCGTCATCGCCATTGCGCCCGCGCCTGGCTGGAACCTTGAGCAGAAGTGGAGGTCGTCATGTCTCGTCGCACTCGCCTGATTGCCGTGATCGTCATCTCCCTAGTCGTGGTTGGCGCCTGGGTCTCAGCACAGGTTGTGGGTGTCCCGAGCCAAAATGTGGGCGGTCCCATCATCTCAGGCAGCGATCTTGGCTTCCTGGTTGAAACTCGGCGTGAGAGTGCCGTGGTTGGTCGACTGATGGTTCGCGTTGACGGAAAGTGGGTTGAGGCTGATTTCGCGGCAGCCGTGCGAAAGTTGCAGTCGCACTGACGGCGAGCTTACACGTCGGGCACGCGCTCCCGCCACAGCCCCAGCACCTGCTGCGCCGGGCGATCCGACAGGCTGAAGAGCACAGCGTCGCTCTGCGCCTCGGCGGCGTCGCTGATTCCTGCGGGCGTTAGCCGCCTCGGCGAACTGTCCAAGGCGGGTCCAATCAAGACTGGTTCGGCGGACCCGAAACGATGACCAATCAAGCCATCATTCGAACCGTCTCAGTTGAGGAGGTTCTTCGAATTCACGAGATCCTCGTGGCGGATTTCGCGGCAAGCGGCGACCCGATTGGCCGAATGGGCCTTCGAAGCGTTGGTCTATTGGAGTCCGCTGTCAATCGCCAGCACGCCGGCCTTGGATCGGTTCAAAAGCACCCGGAAGCGCTCGGGAATTCCGCGACGCTGGCATTCGGAATCTGCTCTGACCATCCGTTTGTGAACGGGAACAAGAGGACCGCACTCGTTGCACTGCTGGTCCATCTGGACAAGAACCTGCTTTGCTTGCGCAACACGACGCAGAATGATCTGTATCAACTGATGCTTGGAATCGCAGACCACTCTCTTGGGGTACGGACCGACCCGAGGCGACGCGACCGGCCAATGAAGCGCCGCTCAGCGGATGAAGAAGTGCAGGCGTGAGCGCGCGCGGCTCATTCGCAACGTGATGCGGCTTGATTGCGGCAGTCCCACGCGTTCATTCTAACTGTTACCACATGTGATAACATCATCGTCGTGTGGGGAAATACCGGCGAGGCGGCTACGTGTTCATCACGTGGAAAGGTGACCATCCCCCGCGCCACGTGCATGTGTATCGCGATGGAACGCTCGTCGTGAAATGGGATCTCGACAACAAGTGCCCGATGCAAGGAACTGCCTCGCGACGCGTGCGCCAGCTAATCGCCAGCCTCGAAGCCGAGGGCTTGCTGTGAAGATTCGGACCGTCAAGCACAACAACCGGAAGAAGACGTTCGAGCTCAGGACGTCAACGAAGCGGCTCGTCCTCCCGTTCTCGCAGAGCGAGCCGACACCGACGGTGAAGGATCCCGTACGCGAGGTATTCGTGGACGACGAAGCGGGTCGAGAAGCGTTCACCTACGTGCTCAACTCTGGGCGCACCGGGACGGTGCACGTGGAGCAAGTACTGGAATACAACCGGGACCCGAAGTACCTGCGGAACGTGCTGCTCTATCGGCTCACGCTCGAAGCGCAGCAACGGGTCGCCGCGAGTCCCTTGTCGAAGCGGGAGATCGTCCGTCGGCTTGGTACGTCGGCGGCGCAGTTGTACCGTCTGCTCGACCAGACGAACTATCGGAAGTCGGTGGATCAGGTCTTGGCGCTTCTCCAGGTGCTGAATTGCGAGGTCGATCTCGTGGTTCGCCAGAAGACCGCGTAGTTTCGTAAGGGTGTGAGCGACGCGGTTCAGTCCGATCGCGTTGGTGCTTCAAGAGCGAGCTGCGCTTCACTTCACCGTCACCGTCTCCCGCTCTGCATCCGGCGGCACGCCGCGGAGGCCCTCTTCCCGGCGGTCCTCGAGGATGAGCGCAATAGCCTCCGCGAGGCTGCGACGAGCTTCCTCCTTCGTGCGGCCTTGTCCGTTCGCGCCCGGAATCTCTGGGCTGTATGCGATGATCCAGTCGGCGTCACGTTCGAACACCGCGGTGAATTCGTTGTGCATCGGTGATTCCTGCAATCTGCGATACGGCCGGCCAAGGCCGGCTGTCACATGGTGCCGCACGATCACGCCGCCGACACTCTCATGAGAACGCCACGGGCCCAATGTTTTGGACCCAGAGCCCAGAACCGAGAACCGAGAACCCAGAGCCGAGAGCCCAGAGCCGAAAGCCCAGAGCCGAGAGCCGAAAGCCGAGAGCCTACGCGTCCGGCACGCGCTCCCGCCACAGCCCCAGCACCTGCTGCGCCGGGCGATCCGACAGGCTGAAGAGCACAGCGTCGCTCTGCGCCTCGTGCGCCACCGCCGCCCACGAGGGCGCCACGAAGATGTCACGCGGCCGCCAATCGTAGGTCGTGTCACCGACGCGCGTGCGCCCCGTGCCTTCGACCACCACGTAGATCGTCCCATCGGTCTGGCGGTAGGGCTTGCCGTTGAACCCGGCGGGAAGCAGCTGCATGAAGGCCGCGATCGTCGGCATCGTGTACCCGCCGGACACGGGGTTCACGTAGCGCATCTTGATGCCGTGGCACGGATGCGGCTCGCCGTTCCTGCCCAGGCGATCGAGCGCCTCACGGCTGCGCGAGTATGGGTAGTTGAAGATGGGCGACGAGGGTTTGTCGGGCGTGAAGTCCACCGGCAGCATGTTGGCGCCGTAGCGCGCGAGCGAATCGCCGTCGGGGATTGTGTTCGGCTGGATCTCGCCCGGGTAGTGCTCCGCGAAGCTCGTGTCGAACAGGTTGACGATGGGGATGTCGAGGCCGTCGAGCCAGACCGTCGGAACATCGCCCGGGTTGCCGTGATCGTGGTAGGTCCAGGACGGCGTCAGGATGAAGTCGCCCGGATGCATCGTCGTCCGCTCGCCTTCAACGGCGGTGTAGGCGCCGGAACCTTCGATCACAAATCGAAGGGCGGAGGTCACGTGGCGATGGCAGCGTGCGACCTCGCCCGGCTGGATCAACTGCAGCCCGATGTACAGACTTCCGGTGACCCGGGCCTGCCCGCGGAGACCAGGGTTTTCGAGGACGAGCACACGGCGCTCGGCCTCCTTCTCGGTCAGCAGGCGGCCGGCCTCCATCAGGAGCGGCCGCAGGTCGTCGTAGTGCCACAGGACCGGAACGGCCTGTGGCCGGGGCTCGGGAGGGATGATCGCGCCCAGCACTTCCCATAGCGGCGCCGTGTTCCTGGCGGCGAGACGGCCGTAGAACTCTCGACGCTCGGCTGTCAGCTCAGGCTTGGTGAAGAACGTCGTGCTCGTGCCGTCCATGGCCCTGATCCTACTCCCAGGCCGGCCGGCACGGCATCGCTCACGCCACCAGGGGGGCGGTGTCGTCGACGCGGGCGGTGACCGTCATGGCCCCGATTCGATCGATCGTCGCCACGATCCGGTCGCCAGCCGCGATCGGGCTCACACCCTCCGGGGTCCCGGTGAAGATGAGGTCGCCCGGGTGCAGCGTGTACATCGAGGACGCCATCTCGATCAACTCGGCGACCGTGAGAATCATGTGCTGCGTGTTCGACTGCTGGCGCGTCTCGCCGTTGACCTCGATTCGAAGGTCGAGCGACCCCGGATCCGGCACCTCGTCGGCGGTGACCAGCCAGGGGCCCAACACGCTGTAGCTATCCGGCGACTTTCGGAAGCTCCGGTCTTCCGGTCCGCGAATCGAGATGTCCAGACCGATGGCGTAGCCCGCCACGTGCGCCATCGCGTCGCGACGCGAGACGCGGCTCGCCCTTCGCCCGATCACGACCGCCAGTTCCACTTCGTGGTCGGTGCGCCGATCGGCTTTTCGAATGACCACGCCCTGGCCCGGTCCGACGAGCGAGCTGGTCGCCTTGAGGAAGAGCCCTGTGCTCTGAATGTTCAGCGCGCGGCCCGGGTTGTTCTGATGCAGCGCCGGATCGGTGAGCACTTCGTCGGCGTGCTTTCGGTAGTTGACCGGGGCCGCGATGATCTTGCCGGGGCTGGCGACCGGGCTCAGCAGGGTCGCTCCGTCGACGGGCAGCGACGGGGCATCCGCCGCCAGCACCGCCGCCCGTTCTGTTACGCGATCGAGGTGTTCGATGTACACATCGTGCGCCGGGAACGGGTACCTGCACCCGGGGAGGACATCGAGAGCGGCGGTCACGTCCTTGAGGGTCGCGCCGTCGACCACTCCGAGGCGCCCTTCGTTGAAGCGACACAAACGCATGACGCGGTACCCGTCGGCCCACGGAGAAGCCACGAGCCGAGCCGACGCTGGCGAGATGCTTCGTGGTTGCCGGCCTGGGATCGCGGCGCGCCGTCCGAAGACGTCGGGGACTACGGCCGCGAGAGCCGGTGGACGAGTATACTTCGCGGGGCGGAATCGCACAGTCTGACATAACAGTTATGCCGATTCCACCTCCCAGGAGCTCCCGATGAACACGAGCGGCCGCGCGGCCGGCACGATCAACGTCAGTGAGCTGCTCGAGAACAGCCGCATCGGTCCCCTGCAGGTGCGGGTCTTCGCGCTCACGATGGCGTCGCTCATCATGGACGGGTTCGACGTGCAGGCGATGAGCTACGTCGCGCCGGCGGTGGTCGCAGACTGGGGGATCGGCGGGTCCGCGCTCCGCTACGTATTCCCCGCCGCCAACGTCGGCGTGCTGATCGGCTCGCTCGTGTTCAGCGTGGTCGCGGACAAGATCGGCCGGCGGCCGGTCCTGGTCGGTGCCACATTGTTCTTTTCCGTGATGAGCCTCGCCACGGCTACGGCGCAGGACGTCACGCAGCTCCTCTGGCTGCGCTTCATCGCGGGGATCGGCATGGGCTGCATCATCCCGAACTCCACGGCGCTCATCGGCGAGTTCAGCCCGGCGCGGCGACGTGTCACGCTGATGATGTGCATCACCGTCGGCTTCACCGCCGGCGCCGCGATCGGCGGATTCGTCGCCGCGTGGATGATTCCTGCCTTCGGCTGGCGATCGGTGTTCGTCTTCGGCGGGGCGGTGCCACTGGTCGTCTCGCTGGCCATGATGTGGGGGCTTCCCGAGTCGCTCCAGTTCCTCGCCGTACGGCAACGGAGCCGTGCCACGCTCGTCCGCTGGCTGAAAAGACTGGATCCGACCGTCCGCGTCGACGACTCGACCCGGTTCGTGGCGCACGAGCAGAGCCGCGAAGGGGTGCCCTTCGTGCACCTGTTCCTCGAGGGACGCGGCGTCTCGACGGTCCTGCTGTGGGTCGTCAACTTCATGAACCTGCTGGTGCTCTACTCGGTGACCAGCTGGCTGCCGCTGCTGGTCGCGGAAATGGGCTACGACACGCGGACGGCTGTGCTGATCGGCGCGGTGCTGCAGACCGGCGGCACGATCGGCACCTTCGGCCTCGCCTGGATGATCGCCAGGGGCGGCTTCCTACCGATGCTCGCCGGCACGTTCGCGTCCGCCACGCTCAGCATCGCCTTCATCGGCCAGCCGGGACTGTCGCTCGCCGTGCTGGGCGCCATCGTCTTCGTGGCCGGCTGGTGCGTGATCGGCGGACAGCCCGGCATCAACGCGCTGTCGGCGACGTTCTATCCGACATACCTGCGGTCGACCGGCATCGGGTGGGGCCTGGGCATCGGCCGCATCGGCGCCATCGTGGGCCCGTACATCGGCGGCGTGCTGATCGGACAGCAGTGGACGGCGCAGCAGCTGTTCTGGGCCGCGGCGGTCCCGGCCTTCGTCTCGATGCTGACGCTCGTGGCGATGCTGTTCACGATGAAGCTCCCTGCCCGATCCTTGTCGGTGCGAGCCTGACGCTTGTCGGTGCCGGAGTGCGAGTTCGATGGTTGTCGGTGCGAGCTTGATCCTTGTCGGTGCCGAGGGTGTGATCTTGACTCGAGGTACGGAGAATCTCCACCTCGGGGCCACCTTTGGGCACGCGGAAACTGAGCGCTTTCGGGGGAACAGAGCGGGCATTGCTCCAAATCCTCACGGCGCCGGGTGGGCACGAGACATGCTCTTGTCGGAGGCGTGTCGGGCGCTCGCCATTTTTCAGAACTGACGGCCTGGAAGCTTGCAGAAGAACTGCGGGTGGAAACACTCGAGCTGACCGCCAAGGCCGGCTTCGCGAGCGGCTTTCGCGCGAAGAGCCAGGCTGAGGACGCCGTCAACTCCGTCTGTCGCAACATCGCGGAGGGGTTTGGCTGCGAGACTCATCCGGAGTTCGCGAGGTTTCTCAGCATCTCGCGACGTTCACTCAACGAGCTGCAGGACATCCTGCGAGGCGCCCTGCTCAAGCAGTACGTGACCGCCGACGAGCTGGTCCCGGCTCGAGCCCTGTCGTCACGACTCTATCCGGCGCTGAGCCGGCTCATCGCCTACCTCCGCCGCACGCCTGACTACCGGAGGCGTCACGCCAGCAGTCGACACCCGCCTCAGACGGGCTGACCGATGCCGAACGCGGCCCCGAGGTGGAGATTCTCCGTACCCCGGCCGACTTGAGCCGAGCTCCGCGGGCACCGAGAAGCATCGAGATCGCACCCCGCACCGGCACGTATCGAGATCGCACCGACTAGGATCAGGCTCGCACCCCCGGGCACCGACACGCATCAAGTTCGCACCGACACGCGTCAGGCTCGCACGGCGTACCGACAAACATCGAGTTCGCACCGACAAGGATCAAGTTCGCACCCCGAGGTATACTCCCCGCCTCCAGCCCCAGATGAAGTACGCGACGTTTTCGGACGACTCCAATCCCACTCCGCGCCTTGGCATCGTGCGCGGCGACCGCATCGTCGACGCCGCCGCGCTGGCGGCTGCCACATGGCGCGACGCGCCGTCGAGCCTGCTCGGCCTGATACAGCGGGGCCCCGGCGCCTGGCAGCGGATGCGCGAGCTGGCCGACTCCGCCAGCGGCGCGCCCGCGCGGCCGCTCGCCGGCATCAGGTGGCATGCGCCGATTCCCCGACCGCTCAAGAACGTCTTCTGCCTCGGACGCAACTACGTCGCACACGCCGAAGAGGGCGCCCGGGCGCGCGGACAGGAAGTGAAGATCCCCACCGTGCCGGTCGTCTTCACGAAGGCGCCCACCACGGTGAGCGGACCATTCGACGACGTGGTCGTGGACCGCGCGGTCACGCAACAGGTCGACTGGGAAGTGGAACTGGGCGTCGTCATCGGCGTGACGGGACGGGACATCCCCAGAGGTGACGCCCTGCGGCACGTGTTCGGGTACACGGTCATCAACGACCTCAGCGCGCGCGACCTGCAGCAGCAGCACGTGCAATGGTTCAAGGGGAAGAGCCTGGACGGCTTCTGCCCGATGGGCCCCGTCCTCGTCACGGCCGACGAGTTCGGGGATCCGCAGACCAAGCGCCTGCAACTGCGGGTGAACGGTGTCACGAAGCAGGACGGCAACACCGCCAAGATGATCTTCCCCGTCGATGCGATCATCGAGTGGGTGTCGAAGGGGCTGACGCTCGAGGCCGGCGATATCATCGCGACGGGCACCCCGGAAGGGGTCGGCATGGCGCGGACCCCTCCGGAGTTCCTGGTCCACGGGGACGTGGTCGAAACGGAAGTCGAGGGGATCGGGACACTACGGAATCGGATCACGTTCACAAATCATTTGTGATTTGGTGATCTTTGATTGTTGAAACGTTGGTTGATTCGTGATTTGCGATTGGTGATTATGGCCGCCCAATCACCCAATGAATCATCAATCACAGATCAACAATCGACAACGAATCGATAATCAAGAATCACGAATCAGAATCGGCACTCGACGAAACATGATCAACGAAGACAGAGCAGCGATCAGAGAGGTGATCGAGAACTGGGTGCTCTGGCGCGACGCCGGCGACTGGGAGCGCTTCGCCACGGTCTGGCACGACGACGGTTGGATGACGGCGACGTGGTTTCAAGGCCCGGCCCGGCGCTTCATCGAAGTCAGCCGCGAAGGATTCGACCGAGGCGTCAACATCCTGCACTTCCTGGGCGGCTTCACGTGTGAGGTGGCAGGCAGCCGCGCGGTCGCGCAGACGAAGATGACCATCAATCAACGGGCCTCCGTGGACGGTGTGCTCGTCGACGTCGTCTGCACGGGCCGCTTCTACGACTTCCTCGAGAAACGGGGACGCTGGGGCATCGTTCGCCGCCAGCCGATCTACGAGAAGGACCGGATGGATCCGGTCGATCCCGGTGCCGCGCTGTCGCTCGACCGGGAGCACCTCGCACGCTTCCCCGAGGGCTATCGGCACCTCGCGTATCTGCAGTCGAGGAACGGCTTCTCGATCAAGAGCGACCTTCCCGGGCTGCGCGGACGGGCCGTCGAGACGCTGTATGCAGAGGGGACGGCCTGGCTCAAAGGATCGCAGAGCCCATGGAAAGTGGGAAGTGAGAAGTGAAAAGTGGGAAGTAAGTTGGTAAGTTGGTAAGTTGATGCACACGCGGAAGCTGGGTCCATTCGACGTCTCGGCCATCGGGCTCGGCGCCATGTGCCTGTCCCACGCGTACGGAACGCCGCCCGATCCCGAGGCCGCGTCAGCCGTGCTGTTGAAAGCGCTGGACCTCGGATACAACCACCTCGACACAGCCGCCCTCTACGGCTTCGGCGCCAACGAGGCCCTCATCGGGCGCGTGCTCGGCGGCCGCCCGCGTGCCTTCGTCCTGGCGACCAAGGGCGGCATCTTCCGCAACGAACAGGGCCAGCGCGAGATCGACGGCCGGCCGGAGGCGATCAGGCGTCATTGCGAAGAGAGCCTCGCCCGCCTTCGAACCGACGTGATCGACCTCTACTACCTGCACCGCTGGGACAAGCGGCGGCCGATCGAAGAGAGCGTGGGGACGCTGGCGGACCTCGTCAAGGAAGGCAAGATCCGCTCGATCGGCCTGTCCGAGGTGTCGGCGGCCACGCTGCGCAAGGCCCACACCGTTCATCCCATCACCGCCGTGCAGACGGAGTACTCGCTCTGGACGCGCAACGCCGAGGTCGCCGTGCTCCAGGCGTGCCGCGAGCTGGGCGTGGCGTTTGTCGCCTTCAGCCCGCTGGCGCGAGGCTTCTTCGGCGGCACGCTCCGGGACGCGTCGACACTGCCGCCGAAGGACATCCGACTGGCGATGCCAAGGTTTCAGGGCGAACACTTTGCCAGAAACCTCAGGCTGCTGGATGGGTTGTCGGCGGTCGCGGCCGAGAGCGGATGCACGATGGCGCAGGCGGCGCTGGCCTGGCTGCTCGCGCAGGGGCCGGGTATCATTCCAATCCCAGGCACGACGCGACTGGACCATCTGGCAGAGAACGCGGCGGCTGAACGGGTACGGCTCTCCCCCGCTGCGCTCGAACGACTGAACGTGCTCATCAACCCTGCCACGGTCTCGGGCGCGCGCTACAACGCTGCCGTGCAGCAGGAAATCGATACGGAGGAGACTTCCTGACTCACTTCCCCACTTCGAACTTCTCACTTCGAACTTTCATGAAGTACCACGTGTCCCCCGGCTGGCTGCCGTTTCACCCCAACCCCTCGGTGCCGCTGTTCAAGGTGCCCCCTGGCGCCGTCGATGCCCACTGCCACGTCTTCGGGCCCGGCGACGAGTTTCCCTATGCGCCCGAGCGCAAGTACACGCCGTGCGACGCCTCCAAGCACCGGCTCTTCGCGCTGCGTGACCGTCTGGGGTTCGCCAGAAACGTCATCGTGCAGGCGACCTGCCACGGCACGGACAACCGTGCCCTGGTCGATGCGCTCCGTGCGTCGAACGGCCGCGCCCGCGGCGTGGCCACCGTCGCGCGCGACGTCACAGACGCCGAACTGAAGGAGATGCACGACGCCGGCGTGCGCGGCACTCGCTTCAACTTCGTCAAGCGGCTCGTGGACTTCACGCCGCGTGAGGTGCTGACGGAGATCGCGCACCGCATCGCCCCCATGGGCTGGCACGTCGTCGTCTACTTCGAGGCCGTCGACCTGCCCGAGCTGTGGGATTTCTTCACGACGCTGCCGACGACGGTCGTGGTCGACCACATGGGTCGGCCCGACGTCAGCAAGCCGGTGAACGGACCCGAGTTCGATCTGTTCGTTGCGATGATGAGTCAGCACCGGAACATCTGGTCCAAGGTGAGCTGCCCGGAGCGATTGAGCATCACCGGACCGCCCGCCCTCGACGGCGAGAGACACGCCTATCGCGATGTCGCGCCGTTTGCGAAGCGGCTGGTCGAGACCTTTTCCGACCGCGTGCTCTGGGGCACCGATTGGCCGCACCCGAACCTCAAGGGCCACATGCCGGACGACGGGTTGCTCGTGGACTACGTGCCGACGATCGCCACGACCGCGCCGCTCCAGCAGAAGCTGCTCGTGGACAACCCGACGCGGCTGTATTGGAGCTGAAGGGCTGAGCTTGGTATTCTCAGCCGATTGAGGATTCAGCCGAAGGAGCGTCGATGAAGATCTGTCTGGCAGGCACCGGGGCCATGGGCGAGATCCACGTGAAAGCCCTGGCGAAGATCGAGGGGGTCCAGGTCGTCTCGGTCGCCGGCCGCACCGAGAGCGGCGTGAAGGAATTCGCCTCGAAGTGGAACATCCCCTACTCCTCCACCGACCTGAAGGCCTGCATCGATCGCCCCGGCGTCGACGCCGTCATCCTGACCACGCCGAGCGATCAACACGCGGCCCAGACGATCCTCGCGCTGTCGATGGGAAAACACGTCCAGGTCGAGATTCCCATGGCGCTCAGCCTCTCGGACTCGAAGCGGATGGTGAACGCCTCCAAGAAGGCTGGCAAGGTGTGCATGGTGACGCATACACGTCGCTTCTCGAGCCCTCATCGCGAGATCCGTCGGCGCATCCAGGAAGGATCGTTCCACCTGCACCACATGGTGGTCGAGACCTACTTCTTCAGGCGGACCAACCTGAACATGCACGGCCAGACGCGGTCCTGGGTGGACAACCTGCTGTGGCATCACGGGTGCCATTCGGTCGACCTGGCGCAGTGGATCCTCGATGAGCCGAAGTGGAACGTCTGGGGCCAGAAGGGGCCCGACCACGCCGAACTGAAGATACCGATGGACATGACGGTGGCCATGAAGTCGAAGAAGGGGCCGCTCTTCACCATGGCGATGTCGTTCAACAACAAGGGACCGTTCGGCGGGTTCTACCGGTACATCGGGGAAGAGGACACCTACAAGATCTACCGGGATTCGATGACCGATGCGGAGGGCAAGGACGTGCAGCTCGACGGAGTTCCGGCCTTCGATCGCCAGGACGTGGAGTTCATCGGCGCGATCCGCGAGGGGCGGGAGCCGGAATCGAGCGCCGCCAGCTGCCTCCCCACGATGGCGCTGCTCGACGGCATCGACAAGGCGATGAACAGGTAGACTATAGAAAGACGCCGGGTGTGATTTTCGCCGACGTGCAGGGCGAAAATCACACCCGGCGTCGTAACAGGAGCATTCCAATGGGCGAAATCGTTGCTGCAGTCGGCACCTGTCACACACCGTACATGTTCACGCGGCCACCGGACGAGGATCCGCAGCAGCTCGAGCAGGCCGGGCGCGGCATGCAGGAGCTCGGCAAGGTCCTCGACGAAACCAAGCCGGATGCCATCCTGTTCTTCGGCGCCGACCACGTGGAGACCTTCTCCGTGAGCTGCGTGCCGTCGTTCGCGATCGTGGCGGGCGACCGGGCCATCGCGAAGTTCGCGGGCCGAGAGCACAACCTGCCGATTCACCGCGAGATGGCCGAGGACATCCTCAACAAGCTCGTCGTCGACCACAACTTCGACATGGCGTACTCGGAGGATGCCGAGCTCGGTCACGCCTTCTCGATCCCGTTCGAATACGTGATCGGCAAGCGCGACATCCCGGTCATCCCGTTCTTCACAAATGTGTACGTTCCGCCGCTACCCACGCCGAAGCGCTGTGCGGCGCTTGGCAAGGCGGTCGCCGCCATCGTGAAGGGGCGGAAAGAGCGTGTGGCGATCATCTCCAGCGGCGGCATGTCGCACTTCCCTGGCACGAGGAAATATCTGTACCCGGAGTTCGACTTCGACCGCTGGCTCGTCTCGCAGTTCGAGGCGGGCAACACCGACGCGCTGCTGAACATGACCGGCACCCAGCTCGACGAGGTAGGCAACACCGAGATGCTCAACTGGGCGGTGATGTTCGGCGCCATTGGACCTCTGGAAGGCGAACTCGTCGACTACATTCCGACGTGGCACCACGGGCTCGGCCTGATGCGCTTCCTGCCACGGCGCGCGCGTACACAGCCCGCGACGAAGGTGGCCGCCGATTACGGCGGGTTCAAGTTCCTCAACCAGGGCTTCCAGTTCTACAAGCACCCGCCATCGGAAGCCTACGGGCTCAACAAGCTGCTGTTCGAATCGCGTCACAGCGCCGAGTTGCGCAGCCGGATCATCAACGACTTCGAGGCCGTGGCCGATCAGTACGACCTGCACGGCAAGCAGCGCGAGGCCGCCAAGGAGATGATCAACGTCGGCCAGGGCGGCAAGGTCAGTGACCACGTGGGACCGCTCGCCGAGGCCGGCGCGCACCCGCTGCAGGCGCTGATGTCGCTGCACGTGATCTTCTCGACCAGCCACAAGCGCGGCCAGGAGGCGATGGCGGCCGGAGGGACGCACTAGACAACGCCCAACTCCCAAACCTCCAACTCCCAAAGTACATCTCCGCATTGGGAGTTGGGAGTTGGGAGTTGGAAGTTGAAATGGGGAGTTACTCGGTCACGGTGACCGAGATCGTCTCGCACAGTCCCGCCATGGTCGCGTGCTTGTCGTCGCCCACCTGCACGGCGAACCTGTGCGGCCCCGCCGTCAACTGCATCTCGATCGTGTTCTTCCCGTCGCCGAAGTGAATCCAGGGGTCCGCCTTGGGGATGACCTCTCCGACCGGCAGGCAGTCGGTGTCCACGCCCAGGTGGAAGTGGCCCGTGCCCGATCGCACCGTCGTTACCTCTCCGGCGGGCACCGCCGCAATCGTGAACTGCTCGCTGCCGAAGACGAACTGCACCGGGCTCTTCACGGTCG
>Ga0209640_10003930_pt1 | contig 13060 bp, 13 predicted proteins | sample RifCSP10_1_FD_184018 | JGI IMG/M metagenome (GOLD analysis project Ga0209640, IMG submission 184018) | Soil microbial communities from Rifle, Colorado - Rifle CSP2_sed 10_1 (SPAdes) (version 2) | ecosystem: Environmental > Terrestrial > Deep subsurface > Rock core/Sediment | place: Rifle...
CATGAACGCTCGCGGCGACTCCCAGCAGCACCACGCCTACGCCGCACGCCTGCACAACTGGGATCTCCAGCGCTGGACCCACACGGTCCTGCCCATGGCCGAGCCGTATCCGCCCGCCGAGCAGATGCGGGCCTTCTACTGCGACGCCCTGCCGTGGGTCGGCAAGCTGCGCGACTACCAGGTGTCGACCCCCGACGGCCTCGAGTTCGACTGGAACTGGAAGGCCCAGTACAACCAGGCGCTCTACACGGTGCGCCCCTTCGTGTACTTCCACCTCGCGGCGGGGAGCCGGCGGATCATGGTGGACGGCATCGAACCCATGGACGTGCCGGGCGACTACATCCAGCCCTATATCTTCGACGACCTCTACCGGAAGACGATCCACCGCGACAGCGAGACTCTCGGGATGGAGATCTGCATGCCGGTGTGGAAGCACCGGAGCTTCATCGACGCGCACCGCTACGATCACGCCGCCGTGACGACCCTGCTCCTGGTGACCACCGAGGAGACTCAGCTCGAGCACCTCATCGCCCGCAAGGTGGCGGCGGGCGACATCGGCGCGGTCGCCAATACCATCCTGGTCATGGGCAGCGAGCGGGTCGGTAACCGGCTGGCCCGTTTTCTCTGCGTGGTCAAGCACCGGGGCAGCGCCAAGAGCGACGAGATCGCCGAGTACCGCGTCACCGACCGGGGCTTCGAGCTCCGCTGAGCCGCATGGAGCCGGCCGCGCTCGAGCGGCGCCGACGCCGGAGCTTCCGCCAGCTTCCGTCCCGTCGCGTGCGCTCGCCGCGGAGCGCGCTGGGCTTCGTCAACGCGGTCGGTCTCTGCTCCACCTTCCACCGCTTCCCGGAGGGCCTGGCCTGCCTCTGGGAGGCGGTCGTGGGCCGGGCCGCGCCCCGCTGGCCGCGCCGCTCCCACCACGACGCCGGGATCGGGCTCACCTGGGAGCTCAAGGACGTGCTGCCCGCGCGGCGCGAGATCTACTACGGCAAGCTCGTCAAGGGCCGCCCGGTGCTGGTGGCGCTCGATCTCTTCCCCGCCTTCTACGCCCTCGTGCGGGGCGATCAACGGGCGCGCGCCTACCGCACGGAATACGAGGCGGGCCGCCTCTCGCTGACCGGCAAGCGCATCATGGACAGCCTGATGCGCGAGTCGCCGCAGTACACCCGCGGGCTCCGGGCCGAGTGCTTCATGCTGGAGCCGGGAAAGACGCGCGAGTTCGAGCGGGCCATGGGCGAGCTCCAGCAGGGCCTCTGGATCGTGAAGACCGAGGAGCGCTACGAGCCCACCTTCTCGTACCGCTGGGATCTCCTCGAGCGCTGGCTGCCCGACGGGGTCGCGGAGGGCCGACGTCTCCGCCGGCCGGCCGCGCTCGAGCGCCTGCTCGGGCGCTACCTGGCCGGTGCGGCCTACTCGACCCCCGCGCTGATCGCGCGACTCTTCGCGCTCGAGCGGCGCGAGGTGGAGGCGGGCCTGGCCGCGCTCGCGCGGGCGGGGCGGGTGAGCCCGCTCCGCGAGGTGGCCGGCTGGCCGGGCCGGTGGGTGGTCAGCGCCTGATGCCGTCGCCGCCGGCCGGCTTCCGCTACATCGACGTCCACACGCACCTGCATCCTCCGTGGCTCTCCGCGGCGATCCGCCGCTGGTTCGAGGGCCGGCCGGGCTGGGAGTTCCAGTACGGGACCGAGCCCGAATGGGTCGCGCGCTTTCTCGCCGAGCAGGACGTGGAGCGCTTCGTCTTCTTCTCGTACGCCCACAAGCCCGGGCTCGCGCGCGAGCTCAACGCGTGGCTCCACGAGACCGCCCGGCGGCTGCCCGCGGGCCTGCCGCTCGGCACGCTGCACCCGGGCGACCCCGACGTGGTGGACGTGGCCGAGGAGGCGCTCGCCCGTTACGGGTTCCGGGGCTTCAAGTTCCACATCAACGTGCAGCGCTTCTATCCAGACGATCGCCGGCTCTGGCCGGTGTACGAGCGGCTCCTGACCCGGGGCGGGGTGCTCCTGATCCACGTGGGCAGCGCGCCCTGGCCCAACGAGTACGACGGCTTCGCGCGGTTCGAGCGGGTCATGACGATGTTCCCGGAGCTCCAGGTCATCGTGGCCCACATGGGGCAGTTCGAGACCCGGCGGCATCTCGAGCTGATGGCGCGGTGCCCGAACATGTACCTCGACACCACCGCGGCCATGGCCGCGCAGAGCCCGATCTACCGGGAAGGGCCCGGGGCGAGCCCGGCCGACGTGACCGACGCCGATCTCGTGCGGTGGCAGGACCGCATCCTCTTCGGCAGCGATTTCCCGAACACGCCCCACGCCTACGACGAGGAGCGGCGGCCGATCTGGGAGCGGCCGGTGCCGGAGGCCGTCCACCGCAAGATCTTCCACGACAACGCCCGGCGCCTGTTCGGTTTCTAGTGCGCGTCAGGCTGGATCAGATCCCGGAGGCGGGGCGCCACGCGCTCGCGGCGCTCGCGGCGGTGGCCGGGGCCGGGAGGCCGGCGTGGGTGGTGGGCGGCGCCATCCGGGAGCTCCTGTCGGGCGGCGCCGTCGCCGACCTCGACCTGGCGGTCGCGGGCGGGGCTCTCGACATCGGTCGCCGCCTCGCCGACCGGCTCGACGCGCGCTTCGTGGTGCTGGATGAAGCCCGCGGGGCCGGGCGCATCGTGCCACGGGGCGCCGGCGCTTCGATCGATCTCGTGGATCTGCGCGCCCCGACGCTCGAGCGCGATCTCCGGGCCCGGGATTTCACGGTCAACGCCCTCGCGATCGCGGTGGGCGATCTGCTGCGCGAGGGCGGCGCGCCCGTCGTCGATCCGACGGGCGGACTCGATGATCTGCGCGCGCGGGTGGTGCGCGCCTGCGGCCCCGCCGCGATCACCGACGACGCGCAGCGGTCGCTGCGCGGGGTCCGGCTGGCCCTGCGGCCGGGCTGGCGGCTCGACGCCGGCACCGAGGCGGCCATCGCCGCGGCGGCGCCCCTGGTCGCGGGCGTGGCGGGCGAGCGGATCCGCGAGGAGCTGGTGGGCATTCTCGCCGAGCCGGCCGCGGGGGCGGGCCTGCGCCTCCTGGACCGGCTGGGGGTGCTGGCGGTCCTGCTGCCGGAGAGCCTGGCGATGCGGGCGACCGCCCAGCCCCTGCCTCATCACTTCGACGTCTGGGAGCACTCGCTGCGCGCGGTCGAGGGAGTGGACGTCCTGCTCGCCGACCTCGACTCGCTCGCGCCCTGGGGCCCGGCCCTCCGCGCCCATCTGGCCGCGGACCTGGGCGACGGGTTGACCCGGCGCGAGGCGCTCAAGCTGGCCGCGCTCCTCCACGACGTGGCCAAGCCCGAGACGCGGATTGACGACGGCGGGCGCATCCGCTTCATCGGCCACGACTCGGTGGGAGCGCAGCGCGCCGCCGACATCGCCCGGCGCTTCCGTCTCTCGCGGCGCGCGAGCCAGGTGATCGAGCGGCTGGTGGCCGAGCATCTGCGGCCCATGCACCTGGCGCAGGCCGGCCTGATCACGCGCCGCGCCCGGTTCCGCTTCTACCGGGCGCTCCGTGACGAGGCGCACGATCTGCTGCTGCTGGCGCTGGCCGACGCGGCCGCGCTCACCGGCGCCTCTCCCCTGGCGGTCTGGGTGGGCCCCGGCGGGGACGTGGCGCGGGTCCTGATGGCCGGCGCCGACGAGGAGGCGGCCGCCGCCGCCGCGCCGGCCCTCCTGCGAGGCGAGGACGTGATGGCGGCCTTCGGCCTGTCTCCGGGACCGGAGGTCGGCCGGCTGCTGGCCGTGGTCCGGGAGGCGCAGGCGCTCGGCGTCGTCGCCACGCGCGAGGAGGCGCTCGCGCATCTGCGCGAGCTCAGCGGGGGCGGAACTTGACACCCCGCCGGGCGGTTGCCTAGAGTGTGGTCACCCAAAGGAGGCTTGAGATGGTGCTGAGACGTCTCTGTTCGCTCGTGGTCGCCCTGCTCGTGGCGCCGGCTCTGGGATGGGCGGCCCCGCAAGGCAAGATCGTCATCGCGCAGGGTGTGGATCCGACGACGCTCGACACCCAGAACCAGCAGGAGACGCCCGCATCCGTGGTGGCGAGCCATCTGTTCGATACGCTGGTGGAGCGCGACGCGAACCTCAAGATCGTGCCCGCGCTGGCCGCGGAGCTGCCGAAGCTGGTGGCGCCGACGACGTGGGAGGTGAAGCTGCGCCGCGGCGTCAAGTTCCACAACGGCGAGGACTTCAACGCCGAGTCGGTCAAGTTCAGCCTCGAGCGGGTGAAGGCGGGGCTGCGGGCCAGCTCGAACTTCCGGCCCATCGAGAAGGTCGACGTCGTGGATCCCTACACGGTGCGGGTGCAGACGAGCAAGCCCTGGCCGACCTTCACGTCGATCATGGCGTTCCGGCAGGCCTCGATGTATCCGCCCAAGGCCTACGCGGGCAAGGACACCGCGTTCATCTCGCGCAACCCGATCGGGACCGGGCCCTACAAGCTCGTCCGCTGGAGCAAGGACGAGGAGATCGTGCTGGAGGCCAACGACCAGTACTGGCGCGGCGCGGCCCGGATCAAGACGGTGGTGTTCCGGCCGATCCCGGACGACGCGGTGCGGGTAGCCGCGCTGCAGAACGGGGAGGTGGACGTGGCGGTGAACATTCCGCCCCATCTCGCCAAGATCATCGCCAACCATCCGAAGATCTTCCTCTCCTCCGCGCCCTCGATCCGGACGCTGCAGCTCATGTTCGTGACCCACGAGTACGACGCGCAGCACAAGCTCGTCGGGCCCTACAAGGGCGTGACCGCGGACAAGCGCGTGCGCCAGGCCATCGCCCACGCCATCGACGTGGACGAGATCGTCAAGGGCGTGCTCGACGGCAAGGCGGTCCGTACCGCCACCATGCTCACGCCGCTGCACTTCGGCTACGACGCCTCCCTCAAGCCGATCAAGCAGGATCTCGCGAAGGCGAAGCAGCTCCTCACCGCGGCCGGCTTCCCGGGCGGGATGGATCTGGTGCTCAACAGCCCGCAGGGCCGCTACGTGCGGGACAAGGAAGTGGCGGAGGCGGTGACCGGCCAGCTCAACAAGGCCGGGATCCGCACCCAGCTCAAGACCTACGAGTTCGTCAACTACCTGAACAACCTCGTCTACGTCCACAAGCCCGGCCCGGTGTGGCTGATCGGTTGGGGCACGCCCACGCTGGACGCGGAGACGGTGTACGGGCCGCTCTTCCGCACCGGCAGCAACCTGGGCAACTACCACAATCCCGACTTCGACGGCATGCTGGACCAGGCGCAGACGCTCATGGACGAGAAGCAGCGGCTGGCCACGTACCACCGGATCAACAAGCTGTGGATCGACGACATGCCGGCGGTGCCGCTCTACCAGCAGGTCGACCTCTACGGGGCCTCCAAGCGGCTCAACTGGAAGGCGCGCAGCGACGAGCTGATCAAGGCCTACGACATGTCGCTCAAGTAGCCCAAGCTTCCGGTTGACTGGTCACGGGCGAAGACTAGAATAGGGGAGCACAGGCGGCCGTAATTCAGTGGCAGAATGCCAGCTTCCCAAGCTGGACGTCGCCGGTTCGAATCCGGTCGGCCGCTCCAATTCCGAGGGGGTCACGGCGTCGAGCCGTGGCCCCCTCACTCTTTCCGGGGTGCCTCACCGCGGCTGAGCCGGGCCAGGAACCTGGCGAGTTCGCGGGCCATGTCGTCGAACGACTCCTTCAGGTGATCCTTGCTGTCACCTCCGAAACCGCCCATCTGCGCGACGCGCCGGTCCGCGGATCGACAACAAGGGTCGGCACAACCGGCGCATCAAGATCGGGTTCGCGGGTGAGAGCCCGCGGTGAGGCGGGTCAGGCGGGACCGAAGCCGATCACGGTCTGGGTCTCGATCTGCACGGGGCGGAACCGCACCGGCAGGCCGGCCTTGAGCGTCTCGAACGGGATGTCCACGATGCGGCCGAGCAGGGACACGCCCTCGTCCAGCCTGACCACCGCGACCGCGTAGGGCACCTCGCCGCCGCGGCCCCGCGGGGCGACGCGGATCACCGTGTACGACACGATGGTGCCGGCGCCGCCGAGCGGCACCCGCTGCCAGTCGCGCTGCTGGCAGGTCGCGCAGTACTCCTTCGGAGGAATGGCGAGCTCGCCGCAGCGGCCGCAGCGGATGCCGGTGAGCCGGCCCGCGCGCGCTTCCTCGAAGAAGCTCTTCAGGTGGATCACACGCTCAGTCACGGCCGAACAGGCTCACCAGGACCGTCGCGGTATTGCCGCCGAGCGTATGGGTCAGGCCGGTCCGGGCGCCGCCCACCTGGCGTGGACCCGCCTCGCCGCGGAGCTGGGTGACGATCTCCGCGATCTGGGCGGCGCCGGTGGCGCCGATCGGATGGCCCTTGGCCTTGAGGCCCCCCGATGGGTTCACCGGGAGCTTGCCCCCAAGGCTCGTCCAACCCTTCTCGGCGGCCAGGCCACCGGTGCCGGGCTCGAAGAAGCCGAGGCCCTCGGTCGCCACGATCTCGGCGATCGTGAAGCAGTCGTGCAGCTCCACCACGTCCACGTCGGTGGGGGTCTTGCCGGCCTGGCGATACGCGCCCTGGGCGGCGCGCTCGGTGGCGGTCACCCGGGACAGGTCGCGCTTCTCGTGCACGAACATCGTGTCGGTGGCCGCGTGCGTGCCGAGCACCCAGATCGGACGGCGGTGGCGGCGGGCGACGTCCTCGGAGGCCAGCACGAGCGCGGCGCCCCCGTCGGTGAAGGGGCAGCAGTCGAAGAGCTTCAGCGGGTCCGCCACGTAGGCGCTCTTGAGCACCGTCTCCAGCGAGATCTCCTTCTGGAACTGCGCCTTGGGGTTCAGCACGCCGTGGCGATGGTTCTTGACGGCCACGTGGGCCATCTGCTCCTCGGTGGTGCCGTACTTGTCCATGTGCGCGCGCGCGATCAGCGCGAAGACGCCGGGGAAGGTGAGGCCGGCCGGCTGCTCGATCGAGGCGTCCGAGCAATAGGCGAAGAACTCGGTGGCGGACTCGGTCGGGACGTTGAGCACGCGCTCGGCGCCGCCGACCAGGACCACGTCCGACACGCCGCTGGCGATCTCCATCACCGCGTGGCGGAAGGCGGCGTGGCTGGTGGCGCACGCGTTCTCGAACCGGGTGGTGGGGACGGTGGGCAGGCCGAGCAGGGTGGCGGCCAGCGGGCCCATATGGAGCTGCCGCTCGGTCTCACCGCCCGTGACGTTGCCGAAGTAGAGCGCCTGGACCGCGCTCGGGGCGATCCCGGCGTCGGTGATGGCGTCGGCGGCGGCGGCCGCGAACAGCTCGGCGCTGGTCCGATCGTGCTTGCCAAACTTGGTGACGCCCGCTCCGATCACGGCGACCCGACGCATTGGGGACTCCTTGAAAACGTTGATCCCGCGGTACCAGGCATCATACCCCGCCGGCGCGCCAAATGGTCGTGAAAGGGCGCGGGGGCGTGATAGGGTGTGCCGCATGACCGTCGAAGAGGCCCTCCTCGCGGTGGTCGGGGTGATCGCGGTGGTGCTGCTCTTCCTCGGGCTGGTGGACGCGCTCGAGGGGGACCGCCGGGCGCGCTTCCGCGGGCGCCGGCGCCGTCCCGTGCGTCGTGAGCCCGCCCCGCCGCCTCCGCCCCCGGCGGCGTGGAGGGCGGGCGCGCACCGGCCGGCCCCGCCGCCGGCACGGCCCGCCCCCGACCCCGGGGCGGAGGTTCCGCCTCGGGATGCGGCGCGAGAAGCGGCGGTGGTCGAGTGGCGCGACCGGGTGGCCGCGCTGATCCGGAGCCGTGAGCTCGGCGAGGCGCGCCAGCTCCTGGATCCGGCGCTCGCGCGCGACGACGTCGGGCTCGAGACCGCCGGGTTCCTGCTCGAGGTCTGCTCCACCGCGGTGGCGCGTGATCTCTGGCGGCTCCGCCGCGCGCTCGGCCGGGGTGGGGGGGACGCGGTGCCGCTCGACGGCTCGCTCGCGATCGCCCGGCTGCTCCTGGACGCGCCCGTCGCGCAGGAGCTGCCGCGGGAGCAGCGGCGGCGTGTGAGCTGCCGGCTCTGGCGCGGGCACACCCGGCTCGGCCTGCGCCGGTGGCGGGCCGGGAACTTCGACGCGGCGGTCGAGGCGCTGTTCGAGGCTCTCGGGGTGCGCGAGATCGACGAGCGCCGGCGGCGGCTCACCCGCGATCTGCTGGTGCGGACGCTCGAGGACATGGCCGGTCAGCGCCTCGAGCTGATCCTGCCGCTGCTGGGCGAGAGCGACCGCGCCGCCGCGCTGGAGCAGGCGCAGCGGCTCCTCGCCCACATCCATCGGACGCGGGAGGAAGGCGTGTCCGCGGAGGACCTGGCGGTGGCCGCCTCCCGCGCGCGCCAGCTCCTGGACCACATCGAGCAGGCCCCGGTGCGATGACGGATCTCGGGCCCGCTCTCCCCCTCGGCCAGATGCTGGACCGGGCGGCCGAGCGGTTCCCCGACCGGGCCGCCGTCGTGTTCAAGGGCGAGCGGATCACCTGCGCCGATCTCAAGCGCCGCGCGGCCGGCTTCGCGCAGGGCCTGCTCGCCCTCGGCTTGAGGCCGGGCGACCACGTCGTGCTCTGGACGCCGAACTGCGTGGAGTGGAGCGTCGCCAACCTCGCCATCGCCAAGATCGGCGCGGTCACCGTCACCTGCAACAGCCGCTACAAGGCGTTCGAGGTGGAGTACGTCCTGCGGCAGTCCAACGCCCGGGGTGGGAGTGCCCGACGCGATCATGGGGGAGGCGGTCATGGCGTTCGTGATCCCGAGGGACGGTGAGTCGCTCAGGCCCGAGGAGATCGTCGCCTTCGCGCGCGGGAGGATCGCCAACTTCAAGGTGCCCCGGTACGTCGAGATCGTGGACCGGTTCCCGCTGACCGGATCCGGCAAGGTGCAGAAGTTCAAGCAGAAGGCCTACGCGGTCGAGAAGTACGCCCTGAAGGGCCCGGCCTGAGGGGCTCGGGCGCCGCCCGCGCGGGGCGGCGGCTACGGGGCGGCGGGCTGCAGCGACGGGGCGCGGGCGGCGGCGAAGACCTGGAGGGGCACCCGGAGGAAGGTCGTCACCACGTCCGGGTCGAAGTGGGTGCCCGCGGCGTCCCGGATCCGGTCGCGCGCGGCCTCGAGCGAGATGGCCGTCGAGTAGGGCCGGTCGAAGGTCATGGCGTCGAAGGCGTCGGCGATCGCGAAGATGCGCGCGCCCAGGGGAATGGCGGGCCCGGCGAGCCCGAGCGGATACCCGGCGCCGTCCCAGCGCTCGTGGTGGTGAAGCACCACCGGGATCGCGTCGCGCAGGAACGGGATGCGCTCCAGGATCTGCCGGCCAATCTCGGGATGGCTCCGCATGATCGCCCACTCCTCCGGGGTCAGAGGTCCCGGCTTGAGCAGGATGGCGTCGGAGATGCCGATCTTGCCGATGTCGTGCAGGAGCACCCCGCGGCCCAGCGCGTCGAGGGCCGCCTCGGGCAGCCCGTGGGCGCGCGCCACCGCGAGGGCGTAAGCGTGTACGCGACGGGAGTGCAGCTCGGTGCCGACCTCGCGGGTCGCCAGGGCCGAGCCGAGGGCCTCGAGGGTGGCCTGGTAAGTCTGCTTCAGCTCGCCGAGGGCGGCGGCCAGATCGCGGGTGGCTTCCGCCACCCGGTGCTCTAGCAGGGTTTGGTGCTCACGGCGCTCGATCAGGAGCTGGCGGCGCTCGAGCGCGCGCTCGGCCGAGAGCAGGACCTGGTCGAGATTGACCGGCTTGAGGATGAAGTCGCTGGCCCCCTGCTTGAGGCTCTCGACCGCGGTGCGGACGTCGGCGGCGCCGGTGAGCAGGATGACGGCGGCGTCGGCGTCGCGCGCCCGGACGTGCTGGAGGAGCTGCAGGCCGTCCATGAGCGGCATCTTGAGATCGGTAATGGTGAGCGGGGAGCGGTCGGTCTCGAAGAGCTGGGCCGCCTCCCGGCCGTTGCCCGCCATCCGGCACTCGTAGCCCGCGGAGCCGAAGACCGCGTGCAGCGTGGTGCGGATGTCACGCTCGTCGTCCACGATGAGCACGCGGCGGGCCGAGGCGAGCGCGGGCACGGAGGATCAGGCTCCCGGACGGCCGCCGGGGGCGGCCGCCACGTCCTCGTGCACCGAGACGCGGTTCTTGCCCGCGCGCTTGGCCGCGTAGAGCGCCTCGTCGGCGGCCCGGATCAGCTCGTCGGCGGCGGGGGCCACGTCCTCCGGCAGCGAGGCGATGCCGAAGCTGGCGGTGACGCGCCGGCCGTGGGAGAAGGTCCAGGTGGAGAGCACGTAGCGGATGCGGTCGGCGTAGAGCCGCGCGCCGCTCTTGGACGTCTCGACCAGGAGCACCGCGAACTCGTCGCCGCCGTAGCGGCAGATGACGTTGATGCCGCGCGACTGCTTGAGCAGGATCTCCGCCATCGCGCGGAGCGTCTCGTCGCCGGCCGCGTGGCCCAGCTCGTCGTTGACCGCCTTGAAGCCGTCGAGGTCGAGGAGGACCACCGACACGGGATGGTTGAAGCGACGGTAGCGGGAGACCTCTTCCTCGAGCCGGATCGAGAAGAAGCGACGGTTGTAGAGCCCGGTCACCTCGTCCTTGAACGAGAACTCCTTGAGCTGGGCGCTGGTGGACTCGAGCTCCTTGTAGGCGGCGTCGAGGCGCCGCGCGTACTCGTTGACGTCCGAGGCCTGCTGCTCGATGGTGACCAGCATCCGCGAGAAGGACTGCATGAGCGTGTCCACCTCGTCGCTCTGCTGCACGTACTGCTGCACCGCGGTGCTCTCGGGGCTCGGAACGGGCCGCGGCGTGCCCGGGCCCGGCGCGGGGCGGCGCGGCGTATCGAGCGCGTCCGCGTGGCGGACCACCGAGGTGGCGAGGTCCCAGAGCATGAAGCTGCCCGCGGCCATCATCAGCCCGGTCCCGCCCAGCATGACCAGCATCCACGGCAGGTTGCGCTCCTGCGCCTGGGGGTCCAGCAGCGGAAGCGCGTAGGCGTAGACCAGGTACGCGACCACCAGCATCGGCAGGAACGCGGTCAGCGCCATCGCGACCAGGATCTTGCGCTTGATGCGGCGGGCGGCGGGGGTCTGGGCGGCTCTGGCGCGTTTGGCCATGGCGTCAGCCTCCAGGATAAGCGCCGACGGCCCGCCGGTGGGGCGGGAATTTCGGGGCGCCCCCTTCCTTGACGGGGCGCGGAGGCCTGAGGTAGGGTAGCGTGCGATGGCCCAGGAGACGAAAGTCGTCAATCCTGACAGGCAGATTGACTGCACCGGCCTGTTCTGCCCCATGCCGATCGTCAAGACCCGAGAGGCCATGACCCGGATGGCGGTGGGGCAGGTGCTCGTGATGCTCTCCGACGACCCCGCCTCCGACCCCGACATGCGGAGCTGGGCGCGGACCACCGGCCACGATCTGCTCGAGGTCGGCCGCAACGGGGCGGTCTACCGCTTCGTGATCCGGAAGACGGGGTAGCCGCCGGTGGAGTTGGCCGGCGTCCAGCCCGGGCGCGTCTATCTCGACTACGCGGGCTTCGCGCCCGTGGACCCGCGCGTGCTCGCGGTGACCCGCCCCTTCCTGGAGGCGGGCATCGGCAACCCGTCGGCCCGGCATTCGCTGGGGGCGGAGGCGCGCGAGTCGCTCGACGCGGCGCGCGTGAAGGTCGCGCGGCTCTGCGGCGGCGCGTCGGGCGGGATCATCTTCACCTCCGGTGCTACCGAGGCCAACAACCTGGCGGTCAAGGGCGTGATCGCGCGCGCCCGCAGCGCCGGCCCCGTCCGGATCCTGCTGTCGGCCATCGAGCACATCTCGGTGATCAACGCCTGCCGCGACCTGGAGAAGGCGGGGGCGACGGTGGGCTACCTGCCGGTGGATGGCGACGGCCGCGTGGACCCGGACACGCTGCGGGCGGCGCTCACCGCGGACACCGCGCTGGTCTCGATCGCCGCCGCCAATCCCGAGATCGGCACCGTGCAGCCGCTCAAGGAGATCGGGCGCATCACGCGGGCGGCGGGCGTGCCGCTGCACGTGGACGGGGTGGGGGCCCTCGGCCGGATACCCCTCAACGTGGAGGCGATGAGCATCGATCTCCTGACGGTGTCGGGGAACGATCTCTACGCTCCGCCGGGCAGCGGCGCCCTGTGGGTCCGTCCCGGCGTGCGGATCCACCCGCAGATGCTGGGCGGGGGCCAGGAAGGCGGCTACCGGTCGGGCACCGAGAACCTGCCGGGTGCGGTCGGCCTGGGGGTGGCCGCGGAGCTGATGCGGGTGGAGGGCCTCCATCAGGAGGCGGAGCGACTCGCCGTGCTGCGCGACCGGCTCATGAAGGGACTGCTCGAGAGGATTCCCGACTGCCGGGTCACCGGTCCGCCGCGCGCCCGGCTGCCGCACCACGTGAGCCTCGTGCTGCGCGGCGTGAAAGGCGACGGGGTGCTCCTCGACCTGGACCTGGCGGGGGTGGCGGCCTCCTCCGGGTCGGCCTGCGCCTCGCTCACCCAGACGACCTCGCACGTGCTGCGCGCGATCGGCTGCACGCCCGAAGAGGCGGAAGGCTCGCTCTGCTTCACGCTCGGCCGGTGGAGCACCGCTGTCGACGTGGACGCGGTGCTCGACCGGCTGCCGGCCATCGTGGCGCGCCTGCGCGCCCTCGCCGCGCCGCTGCCGACCTAGACCGTTCGCCCCGCGCCCCATGAAGCTCGTCCTGTTCGACATCGACGGCACCCTGATCACCTCGCGCGGCGCCGGACGCCGGGCGATGCGGACGGCGCTGGAGCGCGTGTTCGGCGCCGCGGACGGCATCGACCAGTACGATCTGCGGGGCCGTACCGACACGCGCATCGTCTACGACGTGATGGGCGCGCTCGGCTGGGAGCCGGCGCGGGTGAGGGAGCGCCTCGATGACTTCTTCGAGGCCTACGTGGCCGGACTCGTGAGCGAGATCGGCGACGGCCGCCACGTGGTCACACTGCCCGGGGTGGCGGCGGTGGTGGAGCGCGTGGCGGAGTCCGCCCACGCGCTGCCGGGACTGGTGACCGGCAACATCGAGGAAGGTGCCCGCATCAAGCTCCTGCCCACCGGGCTGTGGCCCCGGTTCCGGGTCGGG
>Ga0209640_10003931_pt1 | contig 13057 bp, 10 predicted proteins | sample RifCSP10_1_FD_184018 | JGI IMG/M metagenome (GOLD analysis project Ga0209640, IMG submission 184018) | Soil microbial communities from Rifle, Colorado - Rifle CSP2_sed 10_1 (SPAdes) (version 2) | ecosystem: Environmental > Terrestrial > Deep subsurface > Rock core/Sediment | place: Rifle...
TGCACGAACACATGGGTCGGAAGTGCGTCTGTCTGGCTTAGCGCTTCATCGACCATGACCGCATAACCGTGCGTCACGGTGCGCGGGACGTCCTCGTAGCCCGGCCACGATGTGTCCGACACGATGAACCGGTGATGCCGTGCGGCGTCTGCGGCGCAGCGGCGCACGGTGTCGTCGTAGCCCGCATCGGTGCGTACGACCTCGGCGCCATAGCGGGCGATCGCGCGTTGCCGCGGCACGCTGCATTGCACCGGCACGTAGATCACCGCGCGGCAGCCGAACATCTGCGCGCCCCAGGCGACGGATCGACCGTGATTGCCGTCGGTCGCGGTGGTCACCGTGATGTCGCGGCCGTGCATACGCACGACCGACAGCACGCCGTATGCGCCGCCCAAGGCCTTGAAGCTGCCCAGCCCGAAGCGTCCGGCTTCGTCCTTGTAGCGGATCGCCGCGACGCCAAGCGCGCGCGCGAGCCCGCGCAGATCGACCAGCGGCGTCGGCTCATAGCCGGGCCATGCGGTGATTTCAGCCTTCGCCGCTTCGAAGCCCGCAAGCGAATGGGCGGCGCGCTCGCGCACCCCGTAAGGCGCGCGCACATGGCGCGGATTGACGAAAATCACTTCCGTGGCCGGCGTCGCAGGTAATGCGTGGCGATTGCCGTCATCACGGTCTCGCCTTTCTGGTTGAGCGTGTCGTATTTCATGCGGATGGCGTCGCGCCCGCCGGACGACCGCGCCGGCGATGACTCCAGCACTTCGGCGATCACGCGCAGGCTATCGCCCGGCCGTACCGGCCTCAGCCAGCGGAGCTCGTCGACGCCGGGCGAGCCCATGCCGGCGGCGCCGAACGCACCGGTGCGGACGAACAGCCCGAACGACAGTGCGGCGGTCTGGTAGCCGGCCGCGACCAGTCCCTTGAACATCGTGTCTTTCGCCGCGATCGGATCGGTGTGGTAGGGCAGCGGCGCATAGCGCTCGCCGAATGCGATGATGTCGTCCTCGGTCAGCGTCGCGGACTCGGATTCGAATTTGCGGCCGACGTGAAAGTCCTCGAAATAGAGATCGTCCATCCGGTCTTCATACAGGCAGCGTCAACGCGTCGACAATGACCCGCACGCGCACCGGCTCGGCGCGGCCGCGCACCTCGATGTCGTGGCTCGGATAGTGCGACAGATCGACGCCGGCGCGCACCGCCAATTCCTCGGACACCACGAGTTGCGCCTTGAACTCCTTGGTGAGCGTCTCCAGCCGGCTAGCCGTGTTCACGGAATCGCCGATCGCGGTGAGATGCGTGGCCGGCCCATAGCCCATCTCGCCGATGATCGCGGGGCCGGCGTGGATGCCGATGCCGATGCGCAACGGATCCGGCAGCTCGGCCGCAAGCGATGCGTTCAGCTCCTTGAGCTTTTCGCCCATCGCGCGCGCCGCGACCAGCGCCTGGCGGCAGCCCTTGACCGGATCGCCGTCGATCCCGAACAGCGCCATCACGCCGTCGCCGATGAATTTGTCGAGGTGCCCGCCCGAGTTCTGGACCGCTTCGCCCATGTTGGCGAAGTACCGGTTCAGCACGAACACCACGTCGTAGGGCAGCCGCTTCTCGGCGAATTGCGTGAACGACCGCAAATCGGCGAACAGGATCGCGATCTCGCGCTCCTGGCCCTGCAAATGCGCCGGCCGCGCGTATCCGGCCGCCGCGGTTGCATTGGGCGGGAGCAGCGGAAGCACCTCGACGTCGCCCTTGGGCCGGGTCTGGCACGCCAGGCGCACGTTGTGCGGCTTGCCGATGCGGTCGAGCACCCGCTGCTCGGCCGATGTCGGTGGCGGCAACTCGTCCATGCCGCGGAGGATACGGACCCGGCAGGTCGAGCAGCGGCCGCGCCCGCCGCACACCGATGCGTGCGGAAAGCCGATGCGGCGGCTCACGTCGAGAATGGTTTCGCCGGCGACCGCCGTGATCGCCCGCCCGCCCGGGTAAGTGATCCGCATCATGCCAAGCCGCTGCTCGATGAACGAGCGGACGATGCGCGCCAGCAAGGTGAATACCAGCAACGTCGGCACGCCGATCCAGATCGAGGTGATCACGGCGCGCAGCCGCTCGACGGTCGCGGGATCGGCCGTTGCGTAAGCCGCATACACCATGCGCTGCCACGACTCATCGGCGGCCATCGCGTCGCGCCCGCCCGCGACATAGCCCAGCAGGGCAACCACCGGAACCAGGATCGCCAGCGCGTAGAGCAGCCACAGATAATCGCGGTACCACGGCCGCAGCCGGAGCCAGTAGTGGATGCCGATCGCGCCGTGCCCCCAGGCGATCAGCAGCGCGGCGGTCTGCACCAAGATGTTGGCGCGGTCGATCTTCCAATGGATCAGCAGTACGGCGGCGTAATTGTCCTGGGCGCCGGCGAGCTCGAAGGCGAGGCGGGTGCCGACAATGTGCTCCGCCAGCAGGATGGGGATCGCAAGTCCGAGCAGGAGCTGTGCGACTTCGCCCGGCGGCATGCGCAGGCTGCGGCGCTCATACACCGCGTACAGAGCCAGCAGAAGGTGCGCCGACAGCGAGCCGTACAGCGCGAAGGTTCCGACAGGTGTGCGCCAGACGGCGAGGAACCATGTCCGGCCCCACTCCATCGCGCCGAGCGAATGCACGCCGAGCGCGTGGTTGAGCAGGTGGCTCGTCACGTAGCCGAGCAGCACCAGACCGGTTATCAGCCGAATGCGGCGGACCAAATCACCCCCGTCCCGGGGAAACTACCAAAAAAACGGGCGGCGCAACCGCGCCGCCCTGCTGTGCCGTGCGACCGTGGTCGTGCGATCACCAGGTGCGCATCGAAGACTGCGGCGGCCTCTTGCCGGCCTTGTAGGCATCGACCGCCATTTTGAGCTCGCGATATTCGTCGCAATTCATGTTGCAGACCTTGCCGAGATGCGCGAGCCGCACCTCGGCCTGATCGAGCTGATTCATCTCCAGATGCGCCTCGCCGAGATATTCGTTGGCGCCGCGATGGTCCGGATTCACCCCGAGCGCCTTCTGATAGAACGCAACCGCATCGGGGTACTTGCCGATCTTGCGATGGCTGTAGCCCATGTAATTCAGCGCATCTGCGTTTTTCGGCTGCTCCTTGAGCACATTGGCGAGCAGCGTGATCGCCTTGTTGTAGTCCTTGCCGTTCACCGCGCGTACCGCGTCCTTGTAATCCTGATCGGGGTTTGCGGCGAACGGGCTGCCGCTGCCGCCGCCCATGGCGTACACAGTCGCGGGGGCGACAAATGCGAGCGCCGCGCCGACGGCAAGCACGCCAACGAATTTCAACATCGAGATACTCCTGTGCGGAATGGCCGAAGTCTAGGGCCGGTCTCAGATAGACACCAATTACAAAAATTTCATCCGCGGCGCACTGCCAAGGAGCCGTCTTCAAGCTTAATCCGATGAGCTAGGAGTAAGGCATTAACTATTGTAAAAGCTAACGATAGTTCGTATTCCCCGAACGCCAGCGGCAGCAATGCGATTTCCGCGGCGACCACCAGATAATTTGGATGGCGGAGGAATCGGTACGGGCCCGAGCGGACGATCGGCGCATCCGGCACGCTGACGAGTCGGGTGGTCCAGAACCGACCGAGCGAGGCCATGGTCCAGATCCGCACCCCCTGCAGCGCGACATAACCGGCCAGCCAGATCCAATTCGGCGGCGTGCCGGGCGGCACGAATACCAGGATCGCACCGAGCCAGAGGACATGCAGCAGCACGAGTGCGGGATAGATGTCTCCGGCGACTTCGACCGCACCGGATGCCATGAGCCGCGCCGTGTTGCGCCGCGCGATGACGAGCTCGACGAGACGTTGCAGCGCCACCGCGCCGACCACCCAGTAAACCGCGCTCATGGCCGCGCGCCTTCGATGGTGAGGAAGGCGGCGGTGAAACCCGGTCCCAGGGCGGATAACAGGAAGCGTCCGCAGCGTCCCGCGTCGAGCGTCCGCTGCAGCACGAACAGGACGGTTGCGGCAGACATGTTGCCGTAGTCGCGCAGCACGCCGCGCGAAAGCTCGAGCCCGCCGCGCTGCAGCTCGAACGCGTCTTCCAGCGCATCGAGCACCTTGGCGCCGCCGGGGTGGCAAACGAATTCGTCGATATCGGACAGCTTTAGCGCGTGCGCGCCGAGGTAATCATGCATCACGCTGCGGAACTCCGTGCGGGTCAGCGTCGGGATATCGCGGGAGAAGATGACGCCGAGACCATCGTCCTGCACCGACCAGCCCATCACGTCGAGCGAATCCGGCCACGTATGCGAGCCCCAATGCGCGAGCGCCGGCCCATCCGCATCGGTCGAAATCACCGCGGCCGCGGCGCCATCGCCGAACAATGCGGTTGCGATCATGTTGCTTTTCGAACGGTCGGCGCGGCGGAAGGTAAGGCCGCACAGCTCCACGACCAGGAACAACACGTTCTGTCCGGGCATGACGCGCGCCAGCATCGCGGCCCGGGCGAGCCCGATCACGCCGCCGGCGCATCCCAGCCCGAAAACCGGCAGCCGCTCGACCGTCCGTGGCAGGTTGAGCCGCTCGATCATCAAGGCATCGAGGCTCGGCGTGGCGATACCGGTGGTCGAGACCGCAACGATCGCGCCGATGTCGCGCGCGGTCAGGCCGGCGCGTACCAGAGCCTCCGCGGCGGCGTGCTCCAGCAGCTCTGCCGCATGGTCCAAATAGAGCCGGTTCTTTTCCGCCCAGCCGTGGTGTGCTTCGTACCAATCGGGCGGCACGCAGGAATAGCGCGTCTCGATGCCGGCGTTGCCGTAGACCGGCAGCATGCGGGCAACATCGTCCGCCGCGGCCGCATCGAACAAATGATGCGCGCGCGCGATCACCTCGCGCTGCGACAGCACGAACGGCGGCACCGATATCGCGAGCGATCGGAGGCGCGCCGGGGAATCGTGGTAGTTTTGATCCATGTCCATTGCGCGTGATCAGGAACTGGCAAATGCGGGTATCGCGAGGCGATTTGGCGCGCGTCTGCGGGCGCATCTGTTCGCCGGCGTGCTGCTCACCGCCCCGATCGGCATCACCGTATATGTCACCTGGTATGTGGTCCACTGGATCGACGGCAACGTAACGCCGCTTATTCCGGACCGTTACAACCCGGAAAACTATTTGCCGTTCGACCTGCCGGGAATTGGGCTGGTGGCCGCATTGGCGGCGCTCACTGCGCTGGGCTGGCTAACGGAATTCCTGATCGGACGCTGGCTTATCGCGATCGCGGAGCGAACGTTGGGGCGCATGCCGCTGGTGCGCGGGCTTTACGCTGCGTCGAAACAGGTGTTCACGGCGTTTTTTGGCCGCACCTCGCCGGCATTCAACCAGGTGGTGTGGATCGATTTCCCGCGGCGCGGGCTGGCGACGCTCGGGTTCGTTGCCGGCGATGCGCCGGCCGAGGTGCGCGCGCGCCGCGGCGCCGAGCTGGTCACGGTGTTCGTGCCGACCAGCCCAAACCCGACCGGCGGATTCGTGTTGTTCGCCCCGAAGAGCGAACTGACGCCCATCGGCATTGCCGCGGACGAGGGCATCCGTTTCGTGATCTCGGGCGGGATGGTGGAGCCGGACCCGCGCCGGGCCCGGATCGTGCCGGAGCCGCCGCCAAAGCCCAGCGCCAGCGCCGAGTTGGGCCGGCGTTTGCGCGGTTATTTTTTCGCCGGGCTGCTCACTGCCGCTCCGAGCGCGTTGACCGTCTATGTCGGCATCGCCATTGTCGATTGGATCGACTCCGCCGTGCTCACGCTTGTCCCGCCGGCCTATGACCCGGAACGGTATTTTGGCATCGCGCTACCGGGGCTGGGCGTCGTGCTGGCTTTGGTGCTGCTGACGCTGGTCGGCGCGATCACCACCGGGCTCTTGGGGCGGGTCATGGTGCGCACCACCGAGCGCGTGCTGGATCGCGTGCCCGTGGTGCGTGCGATCTACGCCAGCATCCGCCAGGTCATGGAGGCGTTACTCAAGCGCGATACCACGGCATACCGCCAGACGGTGCTGTGCGAATACCCGCGCGAGGGACTGTGGACCATCGGGTTTCTCGCCGGCCCGACCCCGCGTGCGGTGCAGCCTGTGGGCGCAGCGAATGACGACAGCGTGTCGGTGTTCATTCCGACCGCGCCGAACCCGACCGGGGGCTACGTGCTGTTCCTTCCTCGGCACAAGGCGACAATGTTGGACATGACGGTCGAGCAGGCGCTGAAGCTCGTCATGTCGAGCGGCATCGTGCAGCCGGAGGCGCCGGAGCTTCAGCCGGAGCGCAGCGTGCGCGCCGCGACGTCGCGCTCGAACAAATAAAGCAGCACCCGGAGCGCCTGGCCGCGCGGGCTGCTGAGCTCCGGATCGCGCGCAAGGATCAGGCGCGCATCGTCGCTCGCCGCGGCGATCAGCTCGGCATGCGCGGCGAGATCGGCGATGCGGAAATCCGGCATTCCGCTCTGCCGCGTGCCGAGCACCTCGCCGGCGCCGCGCAGCCGCAGATCTTCCTCGGCGATGCGGAAGCCGTCGTCGGTATCGCGCATGATGCGCAGCCGTGCGCGCGCCGTCTCGCCGAGCGGCGTGGCGTACAGCAGCAGGCAGGCCGATTGCCGCTCGCCGCGGCCGACCCGCCCGCGCAGCTGATGCAGCTGCGCCAGGCCGAACCGCTCGGCATGCTCGATCACCATCACGGTGGCTTCCGGCACGTCGACGCCGACCTCGATCACGGTCGTGGCGACCAGGATGTCGATCTCGCCGGCGGCGAACTTGGCCATCGTGGCGTCCTTCTCGGCGCCTTTCATGCGGCCATGCAGCAATCCGGTGCGGCCGGGAAAGCGCTTGGCGAGTGCGCTATGACGCTCGGTCGCATCAGCCAGATCGATCAACTCCGATTCCTCGACCAAGGGGCAGACCCAGTAGACCCGCTCGCCGCGCGCAACGGCGCGCGACACGCCTTCGATCACCTCGTCGAGCCGGGCGAGCGGCACGGTCCGGGTGTCGATCTTCAGCCGTCCCGCGGGCTTCTCGGTCAGGCGCGATGCGTCGAGATCGCCATAGAACGTCATCATCAGCGTGCGGGGGATCGGCGTTGCGGTCATCACCAGCATGTCGACCGATGCGCCCTTGCGCGCGAGCTTCAACCGCTCCTGCACGCCGAACCGGTGCTGCTCGTCGATCACCGCGAAGGCGAGGTCGTGGAACGCGATGTCGTCCTGGATCAGCGCGTGCGTACCGATCACGATCTGGATCTCGCCCGAGGCCAGGCCGCTGAGCACAGCGTCGCGCGCCTTGCCTTTTTCGCGGCCGGTGAGCAGCACCGCGTTGAGGCCGGCGCTGCGCGCCAACGGCTCGATGGTCGCCAGATGCTGGCGCGCGAGGATTTCGGTCGGCGCCATCAGCGCCGCCTGCGCGCCGCATTCGACCGCGTTCAGCATGGCGAGGAACGCGACCACGGTCTTGCCGCTGCCGACGTCGCCCTGCAACAGGCGCAGCATGCGTTCGGGCGCCGCCATGTCGGTTGCGATCTCGGCGCCGGCCTGCTGCTGCGAGCCGGTGAGGTCGAATGGCAGCGCGTCCATGACCTTGCGCCGCAGCCGGCCGTCGCCCTTCAGCCGGTGCCCGGGCGCGGCGCGCTGGTTCGCCCGCACCAGCGCGAGCGCAAGCTGGTTGGCCAGCAGCTCGTCGTAGGCGAGCCGCTGCCGCGCCGATGTACCCGGCGCGAGATCGGCTTCCGACTCCGGCGCGTGCGCGGTGCGCACCGCCTCGAGCCAGCTTGTCCAGCCGCGCGCCTTGAGCCATGCCGGATCGTCCCATTCGGGAAGTGCGATCGCACGATCGAGCGCCGCGCGCATGATCTTGCCGAGCGGCTTCAAGGTAAGCCCGGTGGTGAGCGGGTACACCGGCTCCACCGCCTTGAGGGTGGCAAGCTCCGCCGCGGTGACGATCCGGTCCGGATGCGTCATCTGCGCCAGGCCGTTGTAGATCTCCACTTTGCCGCTCACGACGCGGGTTTCACCCGGCGGCAGCGAGCGTTTGAGGTAATCCTCGTGCGCGCGGAAGAACACGAGGTCGAGCGGTCCGGTCTCGTCGTAGGTGTGCACCTTGTAGGGCAGGCGCGGGTTGCGCGGACGCTCATGGCGGTCGACCATCACGGTGATGGTCGCGATGCGGCCCTCGGGCGCCTCGGCGATCTTGGGCGCGAACCGGCGGTCGATGATCCCGGTGGGCAGCCGCCATAATAGATCGACCACATGCGGGCCGCCCGCGACCTTCTGGATAAGCTTTGCGATGCGGGGGCCGACCCCGGGCAGGCCGGTCGCGGAGGCAAATAGCGGGTTGAGGATTGGCGGCCGCATGATGAATCTCTATATCCTACGCGACCCGGAGGTAGCGGTATGTCGAACGGGTTGGCGGTGCGGCGCAAGCGGCTTTTGATGCAAAGCCGCCGACGTGGCATGCGCGAAATGGATCTGGTCCTGGGTGCGTTCGCCGATTATCACCTTGCGACCTTCGATGCCGAGCAGATGGACCGCTATGAAGCGCTGCTGGGCTGTTCCGACCCCGATCTGGTTGCCTGGATTGGTGGTGCGCCGGTGCCCAGCGCGCACGACCACGATGTGATGAACCTGTTGCAAAACTTTAAGATACGCGTATCAACCAATTGAAAAAAATAGCTGAGTTCTCGACCGATCCAGGCCGCATCACGATCGCTGGCGCGCCCGAGGGATCGGAGGGCATCGCGCTCGCGGCGCTGGCCCGCAAGTTCCCCGCCGTGCTGCACATCGCACGCGACGACGCACGCCTGGCGCGCATCGTCGAATCGCTGGGCTTCTTCGCGCCGGATGTGCAGGTGTTGCGGTTCCCGGCGTGGGACTGTCTGCCGTACGACCGGGTATCGCCGAACCCGGCGCTCACCGCCGAGCGCATCGCCACCCTGATCGCGCTCACCGCGCAGCCGAAAGGCCCGCTGGTCGTGGTGACCACGGTGAACGCCGCGGTGCAGCGCGTCCCGCCGCGCGCAAGTTTCGCAGACTGCCTGTTCGGCGCAAAGCAGGGCGAGCGGCTCGATCTCGAGAAGCTCAACGCGTTCCTGGTGCGCAACGGCTACAACCGCGCGGCCACCGTGCGCGAGCCAGGCGAATATGCGATCCGCGGCGGCATCGTCGATGTGTTCCCGCCGGGTTCCGACGATCCCGTCCGCATCGATCTGTTCGGCGACGACATCGAGCGCATCCGCGTGTTCGATCCGATGACGCAGCTTTCGGCTGCGGAGCGCGACGGGTTCGTGCTGGAGCCGGTATCCGAAGCGCCGCTGGATCGCGCATCGATCGAGCGGTTCCGCACCGGCTACCGCGACCGGTTCGGCGCAGCGACCGACGATCCGGTGTACGAGGCGGTGTCGCAAGGCCGCCGCCATCCGGGCTACGAGCATTGGCTGCCGCTGTTCTACGAGCGGATGGAGACGATCTTCGACTACGTGCCGCAGGCCGCGATCACGCTCGACCACAACGCGATCGAGGTGCGCGACACGCGGTTCGAGACCATCGCCGATTATTACGAGGCGCGCTCATCGCTGGTGGCCAGCGGGCGCAACGAGGGCGCGGCGCCGTACCGGCCTTTGCCGCCCCGCATGCTGTATCTCGATCCGCCGGAATGGGACCGGATCCTGGCCAAGCGCTGGGCGGGACAGCTGACGCCGTTCTCGGATTCGGGCGCCGGCGTCCTCGATCTCGGCGGCCGCGCCGGACCGGATTTCGCCGCGCAGCGCGCCGGCGCCGACACCGGCGAGGGCGTATTCGGCGCGGTGCGCGCGCACATCCAGGCGGCCCAGGGGCGGGGACGGCGCGTGCTGATCGCCGCCTACTCGAACGGCTCGCGCGAGCGGCTGCGCGCGCTGTTGGCCGAGCACGGCGTGGCGCAGCTTGCGCCGGTGGAGGACTGGCCGGAGGGTGAAAAGCTCCCCGCCGCGACTGCCGCGATTGCGGTGCTCGCGCTCGAGCACGGCTTCACGGTCGATGACGTAACCGTCGTTGGCGAGCAGGACATTCTCGGTGATCGGCTGATCCGGGCGACGCGCAAACGGCGGCGTGCGGAGAATTTCATTGCCGATGTCGGCGACCTCACGCCCGGCGATCTGGTCGTGCATCTCGATCACGGCATCGGCCGTTATGAGGGGCTGGAGACCATCCAGGTCTCCGGCGCGCCGCACGATTGCATCCGCCTCACCTATGCCGGCAACGATCGGCTGTTCATCCTGGTCGAGAACGTCGATGTGCTGTCGCGCTACGGCTCGGAGGACGCGACCGCGACGCTCGACCGGTTGGGCGGCGCGGGCTGGCAGTCGCGCAAGGCGCGGCTCAAGGAGCGCCTGTCCGACATGGCGGGCGAGCTGATCAAGATCGCGGCGCAGCGCGCGGTGCGGCAGGCCGATCGTTTGCAGCCGCCCGGAACTATGTTCGACGAGTTCTGCGCGCAGTTCCCGTACCAGGAGACGGAGGATCAGGCGCGCGCGATCGACGAGACGCTGCAGGACCTCGCCGCCGGCAAGCCGATGGACCGCATCGTGTGCGGCGACGTCGGGTTCGGAAAAACCGAGGTGGCCTTGCGCGCGACGTTTGCCGCCGTCATGGGCGGCGGGCAGGTGGCGCTGATCGCGCCGACCACGCTGCTCGTGCGGCAGCACTATTCGGTGTTCAAGGAGCGGTTCGCCAACCTGCCGGTCGCCATCGGCCAGCTCTCGCGCTTCTCCTCGCCCAAGGACACCGCGGCGACCAAGCGCGGGCTGGCGAACGGCGAGATCGATATCGCGATCGGCACGCATGCGCTGCTCGGCAAGACGGTGAAGTTCAACAAGCTGGCGCTGGTCATCGTCGATGAGGAGCAGCATTTCGGCGTCGCGCAGAAGGAGCGGCTCAAGCAGCTGCGCGCCGACGTGCACGTGCTGACGCTGTCCGCAACGCCGATCCCGCGCACGCTGCAGATGGCGCTGGCCGGGGTGAAGGACATGAGCGTGATCGCGACGCCTCCCGTGGATCGGCTGGCGGTGCGCACTTTCGTGCTGCCGTACGATCCGCTGGTGGTGCGCGAAGCGATCATGCGCGAGCATTTCCGCGGCGGGCAGAGCTTCTACGTCTGTCCGCGCATCGAGGATTTGGGTCCGATGCGCGAGCGGCTGGCCACGCTGGTGCCCGAGGTGAAGATCGGCGTGGCGCACGGCCAGATGCCGTCGCGCGAGCTCGAAGCGGTGATGACGGCGTTCTACGAGCGGCGCATCGAGCTGTTGCTCTCGACGCAGATCATCGAATCCGGGCTCGATCTGCCGTCGGCCAACACGCTGATCGTGCATCGCGCCGACATGTTCGGGCTGGCGCAGCTCTACCAGCTGCGCGGCCGCGTCGGCCGATCGAAGGTGCGCGCGTATTGCTATCTGACCATCCCGGCCGATCGCGCGCTCACCGAGGCCGCGCAGAAGCGCCTCGAAGTGATGCAGACGCTGGATCGGCTGGGCGCCGGGTTCTCGCTCGCCAGCCACGATCTCGACATTCGCGGCGCCGGCAATCTGCTGGGCGAGGAGCAATCGGGTCACATCCGCGAGGTGGGCGTCGAGCTGTATCAGCGGATGTTGGAAGAGGCGATCGCGGCGGCGCGCGGCGAGAAGGCGGTCGAGGAGGGCTGGACGCCGCAGATCACGGTCGACATCGCGGTGCTCATCCCGGAGACCTATGTCACCGACCTCAGCGTGCGGCTGGGGCTGTACCGCCGCATCGCCGGCCTGGAAGACAAGCCGGCGATCGAATCCTTTGCGGCAGAGATGATCGACCGCTTCGGCGCGCTGCCGCCGGAGCTGGAGAACCTGCTGAAGGTCGTCGAGATCAAGCAGGCGTGCAAAGCCGCCGGCATCGCGAAGCTCGAGGTCGGACCGAAAGGAGCCACCGTTACATTCCGCGACAACGCATTCGCCAACCCGGGCGGGCTGGTGCAGTTCATCAGCGGCGATCTCGGCCGCACCACGCTGCGGCCCGACAAGCTGGTCGTGCGCAGGGATTGGGAAACGCGCACGGCGCGCCTTGCCGGCGCACAGGAGCTCGCCAAGAAGCTCGCGGAAATCGCCGCAGAGGCGCCGGCGGAAGCTACCGCGCCGCCGCCTCGGTCGCACGGTCCTGCTGCACCAGATCGAGGATCTGAACGAAGATCTCAGGCGACTGCGCACCCGAAACGGCGTAGCGCCCCGCGATGATGTAGCAGGGCACGCCGTTGATGCCGAGCCCGCGCGCGGCCTCATCGTCGGCGATGACGGCATCGGCGTCCGCGCGCGAGCGCAGATATTTCGCCAGCGCAGCGCGCTCCAGCCCTTCCGCGGCGCCGATGTCGGCCAGCGTCTCGATGTCGCCGATATCGCGGCCATCGGTGAAGTAGGCGTGGAATACCGCGCCGATCGCGCTGGTCTGCGCACCAAAACGCCCGGCATAGCGTATCAGCCGGTGCGAGTTCACCGTGTTGGGCGTGCGCTCCATGCGCCCGAACTGGAAATCGATGCCTTCGGATGCGCCGAGCTGCGCGAGCTGCTCATAGCGCTGCGCGGCGCGGTCCATGCCGCCGAACTTGCGCGTGAGATAGGTCTTGCGATCCACGCCTTCGGACGGCATGTCCGGATTGAGCTGGAACGGACGCCAGCCGATCCGGATGTCGGTCGCCGCGCGCATCGCCAGCGCCTTCTCGAACCGCCGTTTGCCGACATAGCACCACGGGCAGATGGTATCGACGATGATGTCTACATCCATATGGCGTCACTCTAATCTTGAGCCGATTACGCCGCCACTGTCGCCTCATGCTTCGACCCTTCGACAGGCTCAGGGCTTAGCATGAGGCTTATATTTATGTCCTCATCCTGAGGAGGTCGCGAAGCGACCGTCTCGAAGGATGCGGTCAAATCACGCGGAGGTAATGGACGCTGAACAGGTTGTTCGCGTCGGTCCACACGCGTTCCGGCGCGAAACCGTTGCCGGAGGCGAGCGCCTGGAATTCCTCGATCGCGTATTTGTACGAGTTCTCGGTGTGGA
>Ga0209640_10003932_pt1 | contig 13054 bp, 10 predicted proteins | sample RifCSP10_1_FD_184018 | JGI IMG/M metagenome (GOLD analysis project Ga0209640, IMG submission 184018) | Soil microbial communities from Rifle, Colorado - Rifle CSP2_sed 10_1 (SPAdes) (version 2) | ecosystem: Environmental > Terrestrial > Deep subsurface > Rock core/Sediment | place: Rifle...
GTGCTGCAGAGGAGCGGGCCCGCCGGCACGAGCAGCTGCGGAAGGACAGCCTGGGCGCCATCTACCGGCGGCTCGCCAAGGAGCTGCACCCGGATCTCGAGCGCGATCCGGCCGAGCGCGAAAAGAAGAGCCGCGTCATGCAGGAGATCACAGCCGCGTACGCCCGGGGCAATCTACACGCGCTGCTGCGGCTCGAACTTGAATGGCTTGCTCTACCGAGCGGCGACGCGGCTCGTCTGAGCCTCGACAAGCTGCGGGCGTACACCGAACTGTTGAAGCAGCAAGCAACCGAACTCGCGGACGAAGTCGAGTCGTTACGGCTCCATCCCCGATATGCGGTCCTCATCGTGGAGGGACCGTTCGGCTTCCCGGTGGTCATCGACGGGCCGCGTGAAGTGGAACGACTCGACACCATCATCGCGCAGCTCCGCTCCGCGGTAGAGCGCCTGTCGTCTCGCGACGCGCTCGAGGAGGTGCGCGGCGCTATCCGTGAGTACCGGGACTCGGAGAAGCGACAGACGCTCGCTGAACGGCGGCGCCGCTGATAACGGCTCGAAGACACGACTTGGAGTGGAGAGTATGGCGGGGATTTGTCCCGGCAGGGGCTACGGCAGCTTCAGCACGACCATCTGCAATCCCGGGACGTCGGCGAAGTCCTTGGCGTTCGACGTGAGCAGCCGGAAGTCACGTTGAATCGCTTGTGCCGCGAGCCAGAGGTCGTTGATCCGAACGCGCGGATCTCTGCCGGCCTTTCTGAGCTTTGCGGCCACGATCCCGAACGTCTCAGCGGTTTCAAGGGTGATCCGCAACTGAGGCTTTCGACGGAGTCGTCGGAGCATCGCAGTCGCTCGCTGCTTCTGCGAACCCGGCCGCAGCATTTCCACGCCGAACCGGATCTCGGCGACGTTCACCGGCGAGAGATAGACAGGGTCTTGACGAGTGATGGCGTGGATATCGGCCGCAGCGAGCGTTCCGCGTTCAACCGCGATCCAGAGGCTCGTGTCGATCAGCCAGCCCACGGGTCGCGCAGCTCCGATACACGCCCGCGTCGACCCTTCCGATACGAAGCGATCGTGGCCGACAGGGCGTCCGCCGTCTCGTCGCCAAGCGTGCGATAGAGATCTCCAAACACGCTCAGCGCGTCCTGACGCGGCGCCTCGGGAACGAGCCGAGCGACGTGCCGCTGATTCCGTACGAGCACGACCTCTTCCTGGTCTCGCTCGAGCGCGTCAAGGACGGCGCTGAAGTTCCTCGCGACGTCGGTAACGGATCGCGTCTTCATAGGCCCAGATTATCTGATTGAATCTGATTCCGCAACGATACTGTCCCCGCGATTGTCCCTGTGACGCGCCAAAAGTGGGCTTCCAGGGACAACACTGGCCAATGCGGTCGATCAAGGGAAGTGCTGAAAAGACAGGAATTTAGGCCGGAAAGACGACGATGGCCGAGGGGCTGAAGGACGTTTAGCAAACCGCCGCCTTCAGCCGCTCGGCCACCTCACCGCGGACTTTCAAGTATACGTGACTCAGACACTTGCTCAGAAGCGCTCGACAGCCCGGCCCCTCAGGGCGTGCAGCCGGGCGTCAGCGCGCCATTGACGTAGGAATCGAGCGCCTCCGCCGCCGCCGCCATCGCCTGGCCGGCACTCGAGGACGTCTTGATGCCCTGCGGAACTTTCCCCGGAAGGGTGCCAAGTATAGAGTCGGCCGTCGCGATTGTGGCCAGGATGGGCGCGGCGTCCGACCCGCTCGCGATGCTCAGTTTCGTCGCGATGAGCTGCTTCGCCAAAATGAGACTTGCGTCGCCACGGCTTGGGGCGTCAAGAATCGCGAGCATCTCCGCCTGCGTGTACGTCTGCCCCCCGAGGACGAGGCTCGTCGCCGGCCACGAGGCGGAGTGATTCTTCCAGAAGCCCTGCGATCTCGGGCAGGCGCTCGGGGCGGCGCCGATCGCCGAGTTCGGAACGCTGTCGAAGTAGATGTCACCGAAGCTGTCGGCCCGGCTCGTCGTGAAGGCGACGTAGGCGTTGCTCGCATCGACCGCGAGGCCGAGGTACTCGCCGAGCCATGCGTTGCCCAGGATGTCTGTCGACGCGGCATCGCTCTGATCGGTTATCCGCATATTCGGGGCAAACGTTGCCCCGCCGTCCGTGCTCTTCGTGATGAACACGTCCCAGCGGTCGTCATTCGCGGAAAGCCGCTTGTCGTACCAGACGATGTCAATCGTCCCGTCGGGCTTCACCGCCATGTCCGGATGGATCTGGTCGTTCGTCGTTGTGTCGTCGTTCACCCTCGCCGGCGAGGACCAGGTAAGTCCCCCGTCGGTGGACTTGCTGAAGTAGATGTCGGCCTCGTCCAACCCCAAGGGATCGGCGCTACTGACCGGGTCCCCGGCGAAGGCCAGGTAGACGGTGCTGGGGTTCGCCGGGTCGGTCGCGAGGACTGGGTAGCTCCCGGAAAAGGCGTCCGCAGCGCCAGAGGCGGTCTTCAACTGACCCGTCACGCCGATGATGGGCGTCACGATCCCATCGAGGTTCCGGGCGAGGATGTCTGGGCCGAAGCTGACCCCTCCATCGAAGGAGCGATCGACCATCAGCTTGGCAGGCTGCGCCGACGAGATCAGGACGTTGACGTCGATCCACGCGACGTAGATCGTGCCGTCGGCGGCGACAGCGACTGTCGGGGCGTTCGCGAAGTCGGTGCTCCCGGCGGGCTTGGGCGGGCACGCAGGGGGGCAGCCGGGGTTGTCGTTCACGGTCTTTGGGGCCACGCTCCCGGGGGAGAGACCTGTGAAGTCGAGGCCGGTCGGGTTACCCGGCCCCGGCGGCACCGGTGGCGGCGACTTGGAGTAGTAGATGTCCGAGGTCGGCTGGTTCACGTCGACGTCCTTGATCCAGACCACATGCACGTTGTCGCTGACGTCCACCGTCATGTCACCGCGATCATTGAATCGATAACTCGAGTCGGGGCCGCCCGGGGGCAGCGAGGGGAGATTCGAGTCAATGACAGTCGGATTCGTCGCCGGTGGCGTCCACGTCTGGCCTTTGTCGGTGGACCGCTCGATGAAGATGCCGCTCTCGGGGGCGCTCGCGTTCACGGTCGCGATGTACAGAGCGTAAATGTTCCCCTGTGAGTCCGAGGCGACCGCCGGGTCGAAGATCACGTTGAGGGTGGTACCGAGAGCGGGATGGGTGGGCTGAGCGAGCTGCACGTCGGCCCAGGTCGCCCCTCCGTCGGTGCTGAAGCTGACGCCGAGGGAGCCCGGGACACTGGGGTTCGCCCCGTCGTTGTACGCCACGACAAAGTTTTGAGCATCCGTCGGATTCTGAGTGATCCGGACCTCATTCTGCACGGTACCCGAGAGGTCGCCGTTCACCTTGACATCCGTGCCCGGGAGGGCGATGAGGGCCGCCGCGAGGAGGGACGCGCTGAGCCCGGCCGCCCCAAGGTAAGAAAGAAGCTTGCGCATCTTCACCTCCGTCAACGGCGTCTCGATGCCTTTGCGGCGTCGGCTGCCCGACCTCAGGCTGGACCCGATGGTCCCGGCGCCTCACCCGTGCCGGCGAGGAGCCAAGTATACGACGGGCTTCGACCTTGCAACACCTCGTTCAACGCGCGCACGGCGTGAAGGCTGGCGTGATCGCTCGCCTCCTTCACCGACGCGTCGATGGCGCCGCCGTCCCGTTCCAGGGTCAAGGGCAGCGGGGAGCCAGCACCACCACTGTGGAATATTCCGCATCACGGCGGCCGTTTCTCTGAGGAATATGTGGTTTCTGGCGAATTCCCCCGGGCCCGAGCTGCGGTACCCCTCTTGCCAATCATTGCCGCGTCCTGTGCAACCGGCGGAGCACACACCTATGAGCTTGATCGTGGCCAACGGCCTCACCAAGACGTACACGACGGGAACGGTTCGCGTGGAGGCGCTCACGGACCTGACCTTCACGATCGACCGCGCCTCCTTCGTGTCGTTCATCGGGCCGTCGGGCAGCGGGAAGACCACGCTGCTGAACCTGATTGGCGCGCTCGACCGGCCGACCACGGGCCGGCTGCTGGTTTCGGACACGGACATCGCCACGCTGGACCGGCGTGCGGCGGCCGCATTCCGTGGCCGCACGGTGGGCTTCATCTTTCAGGAGTTCAACCTGATACCTGTGCTCACCGCGTACGAGAACGTGGAGTACCCGCTGCTCCTGGTCCAGCACGTTGCCGCGGCCGAGCGGCGCCAGCGAGTGCTCGCCCTGCTCGACGCGGTCGGCGTCGCCGGCCAGCGGGACAAGTATCCCGACCAGCTCTCGGGCGGCCAGAAGCAGCGCATCGCGGTCGCCCGGGCGCTGGTGACGAATCCGCAGCTCGTGCTCGCCGACGAGCCGACCGCCAACCTGGATCGTGCGAACGCCGCGCTCGTGATGAGCACCATGCGGCGCATGCGCGACACACTGGGGACCACGTTCGTGTTTTCCACGCACGATCCGCGGGTGATGGCAGAGGCGGAGATCGTGTTTCGCCTGGAGGACGGCCGTCTCATGGGCCGTGACATCGCAGGAGCCGCCGCATGACCACGCTCACCAAGATCGCGGTCCGGAACCTGACGCGGTACCGCCGCCGGTCGGTCCTGACCGCGTCGCTCATTGCGATCGGCGTCATTGCGGTCGTCGTCTTCGAGGCCGCCGCCGGGGCGTTCACGGGCCTCATGATCGGCCAGATGACGGACGCCATGCTCGGGCACCTGCAGATCCACCGGCGTGGGTACGTGGCCTCGATCGACAACCTGCCGCTGACCATGATGCTGACGCCGGCTGAGGTCGCGATCGTCGAGAAGACGCTCCGCGCGGAGCCAGAGGTCGAGTCCTACTCGCGCCGGCTCAAGTTCGGCGGGATGTTCAGCAACTACACCGAGACGACGGCCATTCGCCTCAACGGGGTCTACCCGGACGAGGAAGTGCGCACGCTCCCCCTGCTCGCCTCCCGGATCAGACAGGGCACGGCGAGGCTGACAAAGGGAGAGATTGTCATCCCCGACCTGCTGGCGACCGGCATGGGGGTCACGCTGGGTGACACGGTCGTGGTCATCGCCACCAATCGCGACGGCTCGGTCAACGCCGCGCAGCTCACGGTGAGCGGCGTACTCGCCAACATCACGAGCCCGAGCGGTCGCGACGGGTACGTCCACATCGAGGATGCGATGACGCTGCTGCGCATGGAGGCTCCCGAGATCAGCGAGATCGCCGTCCGCCTGAAAGACTTCGACCGGCTCGATCGGGCCGCGGGTGCGGTCCGCACTGCGGTGCAGCAGGCGAACACCTCCGGACAGGCCGGCGAGATGGAGGTGCACACCTGGGAGGGGCTGTCGCCCTTCTATAACGTCGCCGTCCTGATCAACATTCTCGCGCTGTCCGCGACGCTCGGACTTGTCGCAATCGTGCTCGTCAGCGTCATGAACGTGATGCTGATGTCCGTCTACGAGCGCGTGAAGGAGATCGGCACGATGGCGGCCATGGGGACGATGCCTCGGACGATTCTCGGCATGTTCGTCATCGAAGGGCTGTCGCTCGGCGTGCTCGGCATTCTCATCGGCGACGCCGTCGCCGCCGCTGCCATCCTGGTCATCAACGCCGTTGGACCGACCTTCAATTTCGGACGCGAGACGGGGCTGGTGCTCTCGCCGCACGTGGACCTCGGTCAGATGCTCATCATCTCGGCAGTCGTCCTCCTGGTGGCCGTGGTCGGCACCGTGCAGCCGGCGTTCAAGGCCTCGCGCATGGATCCGGTCGAGGCCCTGCGACATGGATAGGAGACGAGTGATGAGACTCGGTGTCGGATGGGTCCTGCCGGTGCTCGCGGGCGCGCTCGTCGCGATCGGGCCGCGTCCGGTCGGGGCCACGATCGATGGGGCCGCGCTGCTGCGGCAGGTGGACCGCCGGCTGAACCCGCCGTCCTACGACGTCTACAAACGCCTGATCAACGTCGAACCCAACGGACGCACGCGCGAGTATCTGCTGTATCAGGTCGCCGAGGGCCGCGAGAAGGTGGCCGCGCTCTTCTTGTCGCCGGCGAGCGACAAGGGGCGGAGCACGCTGCGCGTCGGCGACAACATGTGGATGTACGTGCCGAACGCCGGCAAGCCGATCCGGATCACCAGCCTGCAATCGGTGATCGGCGGCGTGTTCAACAACGCCGACATCCTGAGCCTGGATTACTCGACCGAGTACGACGTCGCCCGTGTCGACGAGTCAGGCGAGGATTACCTGCTCGAACTGAAAGCGAAGACCAGCGCGGTGGCGTACGACCGGCTCAAGATGTGGGTGACCCGGAAGGATACGTTACCCGTGCGTATCGAGTGCCTGACGCCGACGTCCATGCTGATCAAAACGCTGCGCTTCAAGGACATCAAGGACTTCGGCGGTGGCATCGTCCGCCCCGCGACCGTTGAGACCGACAGCCCGCTCTATAAAGGCTCCACGTCCTCCATGGTGTTCGTGCAGATGAAGGCCCGCACGTTTCCAGGCGAGGTCTTCACGCTGACCTTCATGCCGAACCTGGAGTCGATCAGGCGCTGAGCCCGGTTGTGAAGCGATTGCTCTATCCGATCGGCGTGCTCCTCCTGCTGGCGACGGTCGCCGAAGGCCAGGAGCCGCCTGTCGAAATTCCACCGGTCGATCGAAAGCCGTACTCGGCGAACGGATTCCTGGAGCTTCGACCGGCGATAGTCTGGCAGGACACGGACGCCGCGCTGTTCCGGCTTCGATCGTTCACCGACAAGACGCCCGACGCGCAGACGATGCCGCTCAACTCGCGCGTGCAGCTCGACGCCGGCTATCGACGGGGCTGGTTCAGCGCGCAGACGCGGAGCGTCGTGGACACCGGCTATGCGAGCCGCGACTGGACGGCAGATGCCACGGCGTACGAGGCGTATCTGTCGCTGAAGCCCGCGCCGTCGCTCACCGTAGACGCAGGGAAGAAGACGTTGAAGTGGGGCAAGGGCTACCTCTGGAACCCCGCCGCCTTCCTCGACCGGGCGAAGAGCCCCGACGATCCCGCGCTGGCGCTGGAAGGGTTCACGGTCCTCTCGGCCGACTACATCCGCACCTTCGGCGGGCCGCTGCAGGTGATGTCGGTGACGCCCGTTCTGGTGCCGGTTTTCGGCGATCTCAATCAGAGCTTTGGCGAGCGTGGGCACCTGAACGTCGCCGGCAAACTGTACCTGCTCGTGCTCGACACCGACCTCGACGTGATGTGGCTGACGGGCGGCAGCCGGCCCGCCCGGTTCGGGTTTGACTTCTCCCGCAACCTGCGGTCGAACCTCGAGGTTCACGGTGAGTGGACGCACGTGCCGGACGGCCTCACGACCGTCCTGGAGCCCGCCGGCACGCTCGTGCAACGGGAGCAGCCGGCGACACATCTTGTCATGGGTCTCCGGTACCTGACAGAAGCCAACACCACCTTCATCGTCGATTACTTCCGCAACGGGGCTGGGTACGCATCCGGCGAGATGGACACGTACTTCGAGTTGTTCGAACGCGGGTACGAGTCGTGGACCGTTCGCGGCGACGACCGGCTGCTGGCGGCCGTCAGCCGGGCAACCGAGGCCGGATACGGCCGGATGAATCCGATGCGGAACTATGCCTACGGCCGCCTCACCCAGCCGGACGCGCTCGGTGTGCTCTATCTCACGCTGGGTGCCAGCGCCATCGCGAATGTCGACGACGGCAGCTATTCGTTGTTGCCGGAGGTGCAGTACAAACCGGCAGAGAACCTCGAGCTCCGGTGGCTGGCGAGCATTCAGCGGGGTGGGGCGCGGACCGATTTTGGCGAGAGGCAGGCGGACATTCGATTGGAGCTCCGCGCGCGGTACTACTTCTGACGTGGACGAATCAGGCAAAGGATCGCGCGCCAGTTTGGGGTCACAATAAACAACCAGGGTGCAGAGCCTCGGGGCATTCCGTGACAAAGGTGGCGTGTGCTTTCGCGTCTGGGCGCCAGGCCGGAACGTCGTGGAACTGGTGCTCGACCCGCACGGGCCCGCGCCGCGACGCGAGCGTCTGGCGCCGCTTGGAGACGGCACGTTCACCGGCACGCTCGAGACGGTCACGGCGGGCGACCTGTACATGTACCTGCTGGACGGCGACGGCCCGTATCCCGATCCGTGCTCCCGGTTTCAACCCGACGGCGTGCACGGCCCGTCGGCTGTGGTCGATCCCGCCGCGTTTGAGTGGTCCGATCGCGACTGGCGCGGGGTCCCGCTCGAGCGGGCGGTCATCTACGAGCTGCACGCCGGCACGTTCACACCGGCCGGCACCTTCGCCGGCGTGACGGAGCGGCTGCCGGATCTCGCGGACCTGGGCGTCACCGTCGTCGAGCTCATGCCGGTGGCGGACTTCCCCGGATCGCGCAACTGGGGGTACGACGGCGTGAGCCTGTTCGCGCCTTCACGCCAATACGGTACGCCGGACGACCTGCGGCGGCTCGTGGACGCGGCACACGGCCTCGGGCTCGCCGTCCTCCTGGACGTGGTCTACAACCATTTCGGGCCCGATGGCGCCTACTCCACCGTGTTCAGTCCCTTCTATCGATCGTCCCGGCACCAGAGCCCGTGGGGCGCTGCGATCAATTTCGACGGCGAGCAGTCCGGCCCTGTCCGGGCGTTCTGTATCGAGAACGCCCTGCACTGGCTCCACGAGTACCACGTCGACGGGCTGCGGCTCGACGCGACGCACTGGCTGATGGACGAGTCGACGCCTCATTTCGTCGCGGAGCTCGCCGCGCGCGTGCGTGAATCAGTAACGAGTCGTACCGTGCTGCTCGTGGCCGAAGACGACCGCAACCTGGCGACGATCGTCCGGCCTCCGGCCGAAGGCGGGTGGGGGCTCAACGCGGTCTGGGCCGACGACTTCCATCATCACGTCCGCCGCCGCGCGGCCGGCGATCGCGACGGCTATTACCAGGACTTTTCCGGCTCCATGGCCGACCTGGCCACCACGCTGCGCCACGGATGGTTCTACTGCGGCCAGCACTCGGCCTATGCGGGCGCACCACGTGGCACGAGCCCCGCCGGCGTGCCGTTGGAGCGCATGATCGTCTGTCTGCAGAATCACGATCAGATTGGCAATCGCCCTTTCGGCAGGCGTCTCCATCACCAGATCGACCCGGCGTTATTCCGCGCGCTCTCGGCGCTGCTGCTGTTCGCGCCCGAGACGCCGCTCCTGTTCATGGGACAGGAGTGGGCGGCAAGCACGCCGTTCCTGTTCTTCACGGACCACCATCCGGAGCTCGGCCGGCTCGTCACCGAAGGGCGGCGGCGGGAGTTCTCGCGGTTCGAGGGGTTCGCCCATGGAGAGACGCGCGCCCGCATTCCCGACCCGCAGGCGGTCGCGACCTTCGAGGCCAGCCGCCTGATCTGGAATGAGCGCGCGCGCCCGCCCCATGCGGGCGTGCTGGAGCTGTACCGCGCCCTGCTCCGCCTGCGCCGCACGGAGAAGGCGCTGCAGCCGGGCGCCCGCTTCGACGTGATGGAGCTCGACGACAGCGGTCTGGCGCTGGCGCGGGGCGACACACCCGGAGACGCGATGCTCCTTGTCGCCTGGCTGCAGGACTCCGGCGCGTACGCGCACGATCGCCGCGGACCGATCGTGCCCGGCACCCGCTGGAGCGTGATCCTGTCCACGGAAGAACCGAGGTTTCAGGAATCGCCCGATCCGGCCCGGACGCTCGCCCCCGACATCGAGCTCGAGGAATCGCTGGTGGTGAGATTTCGCCGGCCGTCGGCGGTGATTTTGAGGCGGTCATGAGCGGGATCGCGACGTTGGCTTTGCGGACGCTCGCGGACGATCTCGTATCAGTCCGTGTTCACCGGTGCGGCGGCATTCGACGTCCGGAAGGCATCCCACTCGCGCCTTCCGCGTTCGAAGAGACGGAGGATCCGGTCGCTTGCGCGGAACTCGGCGAGAATCTCGGTCTGACGGCTGCTGCGCTGTGTCACCAGCACGTACGCGAGCGTCGTCGCCATGATGGTGCCCTCTTCCGTCCTGGTCGCCTCGAACCTGTTGCGAAAGTCCCGCAACACCTCGTCGAAGGCGGCGCTGTCCCACTCGTCAATCGGCACGTCGAGCCGCAGAAAGTCGCTCAGGACGCTGGCGTACGCCTGGCTCGGGGGACGATGCCAGAACGCCACGTCGGGACCGAAGGCTGGAACGTGCTGGGGTAGGTAGACGACCGCGCCGGCCGGGACTCGCCGGAGGAGCGCGGGATTGAAGCGGCGCAGCTCCTCGACCGACAGCCGCGTCGCACGGCCGACCTCGACCAGCGTGAGGGCGCGGCGCGTGCGCACGGCATGGATCTTCTCCTGGGGGGTGGTCGCGATCAGGTGCGCCACGTTGGCCGCGTTGCCAAACACCATCTCGGCATACAGCGATGAGCGCACGCCGTACGTGCCGTAGACGTCGCGAAACGTGCGTGGCGACAGCCGGCGCAGATCGCGGGCGAACGCCGAGCCGAGGAAATACCGCTCGCGGGCATCGGCTCCGCCCAGCCGCTCGCCGTTGATGAGGACTCTGCCCACGTTGGTCCCTCCGGTGTGGTGCTCGGAGAGCGCCGGGATGAAGCTTCCGTACTTGGTGGCGAGGATCGTCAGGTACGCCGCGCAGTAGGGCGCCTGGGTCGTCTGGTTGTGCCCCTCGATGGCGTACGGCGCCAGACGCTTCAGGACGTTCCAGTTACGCAGCAGCCACTGGCAGAAGCCCACCGCGCGCGCTTCCGACCGGACCGTCCCGTTGAGGCCCGACTCGACGATCGCCTGCGCCAGCCCGATTTCGGCGGGAACGGCAAACCGCTCGTAGATCGCACCCCACTCGCTGAGGAAGGCGCCGTAGCGATGCGCGTTCCGAAGGAGCGACAGCCCGCGAGTGGCGTTCTGCAGCACCGGGCCGACCACCGGCTCGAGCAACTGCGTCACGCGCTCCCGGCGGGCGTCGAGGCGGGCCGGCAGCCGGTGGCCCGCGAGCAGCTGGCCCAGCGAGGCGTCCTCCCACGCGGCCGCGCGCGTCCAGTCGCCCCGGACCGGGAAGGTCGCCAGCAGCCGTCCGTCGATGGCGCTGCCAAAGGCAATGAATCGGTCCGGGACCGTAAAGATGTGCCGCCAGAAGCGGTACGCGGGCCTGAAACGCTGTATCGCGTCGAGATCGACGTGGAAGCGGGCGGTGGCGTGCTGCCGCACCAGTTCCATGGCCGGCGGCCCCGACTGCGCCAGCAGGTCAACGGCCGCGCCGAGACCGAGTGCAACAAGCGCGGAGAGTGCCAGCCGCGTCGCCGCACCCTTCATGCAACCCCCGCTGCGGAACACCGCGTCCGACCGCCAGGCTCACAGAGCACTCCGGCGATTATGCGGAAGCGATCGACGAAGTCAAGCGCCCACGTCAAGCGCCCAGGGTGGTTGCGCTGCCCATCTTCGGTGTATAAGAGTGCCAAACTCGGACACTCAAACAGGGAATGCCCGTTACCGGAAGGAGAGACCCGATGACCATGAGATGCGCGCTGGCTCTGTTGCTTGCCGTGGGGAGCACCGGAGTCTGGGCTGATGAGGGCGGCTGTCAGGAGTATTTCGGTACCTTCACCAGCGTCCTGGTGCCACCGCCCGGCTGCCAGTCGCCCGTCGGGGTCTGCACCTTCGGCCAGCTGATCGGGGACGTCGAGGGCGAATACGAGTTCACCATGGACACGCTGACGTGTGGAGTCGATCCTGATCCGTGCACGTACACCGGCGTGAGCACCGTGACGACCGATAAAGGGATCATCGAGACGCTGGATACCGGGGTCCTCTCCCTTGTGGGTCCAGGCCCCTCCCCGTTCACGACAACCGCGGAGAGCGTCGGCGGGACGCGGCGCTATCGGAACGCCTCTGGCGTGTTCGTGGCGACAGGTGAAGTGGACTTCCTCAACGGCGCAGCCTTCGGCGACTACTCGCTCCAGATCTGCCATGGCACGACGTAGGTAGAGACGCGCCATAATTCCTTCGTGGCGCCGCGTGTCCGTTTCGCCCCGTCCCCGACGGGCTACCTGCACGTCGGCGGCGCGCGCACCGCGCTCTTCAACTGGCTCTACGCCCGCCGCCACGGCGGCACGTTCGTGCTCCGCATCGAGGACACCGACGTCCAGCGCTCCTCGGTCGATATGGTCACCGGCATCCTCGACGGGCTGCGGTGGCTGGGCCTCGACTGGGACGAGGGCCCGGGCGTGGGCGGCCCCCACGGCCCGTACTTCCAGTCCGAGCGCCTCGGCCGGTATCGCGACGCGGCCGCGCGGCTCGTCGCCGCCGGTCACGCGTACTACTGCTTCTGCTCGCCCGAGCGGCTGCGCGAGCAGCGTGAAAAGGCGGAAGCGCGCGGCGAGGCGTGGCAATACGATCGCGCGTGCCTGGCGCTCCCGCCGGAACGCATTGCCGAGCTCGAGGCCGCCGGGGCGGCCCGCGCGATCCGCTTCAAGGTGCCGGCCGCGCACACCGCCTTCGACGATGTCGTGCACGGCCGCATCGCGTTCGACCCGCGCAGCATCGAGGACTTCGTGGTGCTCCGCTCCGACAACCACCCCACTTATCACCTCTCCGTCGTCGTTGACGATGTGGAGATGCGGATCAGTCATGTGATTCGTGGGGACGATCACATCTCGAACACGCCGAAGCACGTGCTGCTGTTCGAGGCGCTCGGCGCCGCGCCGCCGACCTTTGCGCATGTGCCGCTGATTCTCGGCGCCGACAGGAAGCGCCTGAGCAAGCGGCACGGCGCGACGTCGGTGACCGAGTACCAGCGGCAGGGGTATTTGCCGGCCGCGATGGTGAACTTCCTGGCGCTGCTGGGCTGGTCGCCGGGCGACGACCGCGAGCTGATGTCGGCGTCGGAGCTTGTCGGCAGTTTTTCGCTCGAGGGCATCAGCGGCGGCAACGCCGTGTTCAACACCGAGAAGCTCGATTGGATGAACGGGCAGTACCTGGCCCGGCTCTCCGTCGAGGAGCTTGCGGCGGCGGTCGACCCGTTCTTTGCCGCGGCGGGCCTTGCCGCCCGTCCCGG
>Ga0209640_10003933_pt1 | contig 13053 bp, 11 predicted proteins | sample RifCSP10_1_FD_184018 | JGI IMG/M metagenome (GOLD analysis project Ga0209640, IMG submission 184018) | Soil microbial communities from Rifle, Colorado - Rifle CSP2_sed 10_1 (SPAdes) (version 2) | ecosystem: Environmental > Terrestrial > Deep subsurface > Rock core/Sediment | place: Rifle...
GGACCGTTGGGCTCGCGCGACGCTACTTCGAGTCCTTCGGCGCGACGTAGCTTTTCTGGGCGCGCGCTTTCAGACCGCGCTGTGTGACTCGCACGTCGATGTCGTGTACCTTGCCGTCACGTCGTGGCGGAGCGAAGCCAATGAGGTACTGACTGTGCAGCTCGTCGGCGACCTGGGCGAACGCCGCCCCGAGGTCCTGCCCGAGGCGAATCTCCAGGTATCCACCGCCGGTGTCCTGCGCGACGCGCGCGAGACCGGGGTCGGGCAGGTCGGCCGACAGCATCGCCTGGAGGCTGCCGGGACCAAGGCCCGGCACCGGACGTGCGCCCCGGCTCCGCATGCCGATCGCGTAGACCATCACGTCGTCATTGCGCGCGCGCTCGATGACCTCGGCCTGGCTGACGAACCGCTGGCGGAAGCTGGTCGGGCCGCTGTCTTTGCCGTCACTCAGCACGAGGACGACGCGGCGCTGTTCGTTCTCGCCTCCGAACGCCGTCAGTGCGTCGTCGATCGCCCGCCAGAGCGGCGTGGGCGCCTCGGGGTCAATCACTCTCGGCAGCGCGGACCGGAGCTCGCCCGGATTCCCCGTGAACGAGGGACTGATGGTGACCTCGCGGCCGAACGCTCCCACTCGCGCGAGGTCGTCGGGACGCAGACGTACGAAGAGCTGCTCCGCGGCGGCACGCAGCAGCGGCAGGTTGCCCTCCATGCTGCCCGACACGTCCAGCATGACGATGAGACGGATCGGCTGGGGGGAGTTGTCGAACAGCGTGATCGGCTGCGGCTGCCCTTCGTCGCGGACCTCGAAGTCCTTCTGTTCGAGCGTCGGGACGAGCCGGCCGTCTCGATCCGTCACGGTGACGAAGACCCGGACCAGCTCGCGCGCGCCGCGTAACACCGGCTGCTCCTGGCCGGCCGCGCTGATCACGCCGAAGACACAGGCAGCAACTGTGCTGTACGCGAGTAATCGCGTCATACCCACGACTCCTTCATCGGCAGGCCGGCACCCCCTCCACACATACCACAATCTGTCTCTTGGGGCCCTAGACAGGGATCACAGTGACAGTGAACCCATCCTGATTTGGCGCGGCATACTGGCGATGGCGGCGCATGCTCGAGTAGGGAATCGTCACGAGCACGTCGTAGTCCGCTTCCGGCTGGGGATGGATCTGGAGCGTCACCTCGTCGGCCGCCGTCGAAAGGGCGTTCGCGGCGTCCCCCCGGGCGAAGCCAATCACGTAGACCTCGCCGCTCGGAAGCTTGTGCGTCTCGTAGCTGCGATACCGGCGCAGGGCGAACAGCGGAGCGCCGGGAAGGCCCGGCGAGTACGTGAACCCGTACACGCCGCCCGGAAGGGCGTCGACGCCCGAGCCTTCTTCAGCCTCGCTGACGAGCCTCACCTGGTGAGCCAGGCGGAGCGATTCCTGGTCGGCCGTCGAACGAATCTCCGAATAGACGACGCGGGACATGGAACCTCGAGATTATACAGTTCACACTTCTCACTTCTCGCTTCTCGGTTCGTGTTCATGTTCAGGTTCGGTTCGGGGTTCGGGGTTCCGGGTTCGGGGCGCCCGGCGTTTCTTCGAGCGCCCCTGACAGACTTCGACGCTCGTGCCTCGTGGCAATCCTTCGCTCCCTTGCGCGTCTGGCGTTGCGAAGGGCCTCCGCCGACTGAAGGTATTCCATCAGTCCGGTGACCTCCTTCAGCGCAGACTCAGCCATTACGTCCAGTTCCTGGCGAGTCGCTTCGGTGATGTACTGCTTGTCGACAGCATCGCGAAGGTGGTTCTGCGACTCCATCAGCGACGAGCGAGCAATCACCGTGAAGCGGGCGAATTCGGCGGGGCTGAAGCGGCCGAACCCCTCCGCGAGATGCGCGGGAGGGCCCGCGACCGACTCCTCCAGCTGCCGCCGTCGGGCCCAATCCCGCGAGAGTGGTCCATCAGCGCATGCAAGGTAGACGGCCTGCTTGTAGGCGTTGCACCGTTGCCACGCGCGGAGCTCGGTGAAGCGACGGACGGCCGGCGACACGCTGTCTACACGGAGCACACGGCGTGCCGCCGAAAAACAGGCGCATATCGAGACGCCACGTCTCGAGGTACGGAGTTCCTCCCATCACCAACGGTCGCTAAGAACGGAGAACCTCCGAACCTCGAACAAGGAACCCGGAACCGAACCTGAACATGAACACGAACCGAGAAGGGAGAAGTGAGAAGTGTGAACTAGGGGTTCTCGTACAAGGTTACTCCCACTGGACAGGTCACCCCTGTACCCCCCAGGCCACAATAGCCGTTCGGGTTTTTGTGGAGGTACTGCTGGTGGTAGTCCTCGGCGTAGTAGAACGGCGGCGCATCGGCGATCTCCGTCGTGATGCGTCCGAAGCCGGCCGCGGTGAGCTCGTCCTGGAACGCCGCGCGTGAGGCCTCGGCCGCGCGGCGCTGCGCCGGCGAGAAGCAGTAGATCGCCGATCGGTACTGCGTGCCCACGTCGTTGCCCTGCCGCATGCCCTGGGTCGGGTCGTGGCTCTCCCAGAACACCTTCAACATCGCATCGTAGCTGGTGACCTTGGGGTCGAACACGGCGAGAACGACCTCGGTGTGCCCCGTCATGCCCGAGCACACTTCCTTGTACGTCGGGTGCGGCGTGTAGCCTCCGGCGTACCCGACGGCCGTCGAATAAACGCCCGGCGCCTGCCAGAACTTCCGTTCGGCGCCCCAGAAGCAACCCATCGCGAACACCGCCTGCTCGAGCCCGTCCGGGAACGGCGGCGTCAGCCGGGCGCCGTTCACCGCGTGCGTCTCGGGGACGCGCATCGGCGTCTCCCGCCCCGGCAGCGCCTGCTCGGGTCGAGGCAAACGAAGCGTCATCGGACTGCCAGAGATGGCCATTGGTCCCCCATAGGCTAACCTGAACATGAACCCGAACCGAGAAGCGAGAACCGGGAAGGGTGAACAGCTTCCCGTCCATTATGCGCGAAGAGATGCAACCCGACCTCCGGCGCAGACCTCAGCCAGAGGAAGGCCCGCTCGACATCGTGTACGAGGACGAATGGATCGTCGTCCTCGACAAGCCGCCGGGTGTCGTCGTGCACCCGACCTACAAGAACCCGACGGGCACTCTCCTCAACGCCGTGCTGTGGCGCGTGCGCGACCGCGCCGGCGCGCAGCCGGGCATCCTGACCCGGCTCGACAAGGACACGTCCGGCCTCGTCGTCGTCGCGCTCGCACCAGCCGTGCACGCCACGATGCAGAAGGATGCCGCGGCGGGCCGCGTCAGCAAAGAGTACCTGGCCGTCGTGCGCGGTGTCCCGGAGCCGCCGCTCGGGTGCATTGTTCTGCCGCTCGCGCGCGACGCCGCCGACCGCCGGCGCGTGGTCGTCACGCCCGGGGGGGCTTCGTGCGAGACACGATACGAGGTGCTCTCGACGTCAGACGAGGGGCTGTCCGTGCTTCGGTGCGAGCCGGTGACAGGGCGCACGCATCAGATCCGCGTCCATCTGTCCGCGAGCGGCTGGCCGATTGTGGGCGACCCCGTCTATGGCGCGCCGCATGCCTCGATTGCGCGACAGGCGCTCCATGCCTGGCGCGTGAAGCTGCCGCATCCGGCGACGCGCCGGCGCGTGGAGTTCGAGGCGCCGCTCCCGGATGATGTCTCTCGCTTGATCCAGTAATTCAAAATGCAAAATGCAAATCGAATCCCGGATCCCGGATCCCGGATCCCCGATCCCGGATCCCGGATCCCGGATCCCGGATCCCGGTCTCAGAACTTGACGTTATAGAGCAGCTTGAAATTTCGTCCCATCTCCGGCGCCAGGTCTTTGATGAGCGACAGGTGGTTGCGATACAGCTCGTTGGTCGTGTTGTCGAGCCGCGCCGTGATCGTGTTCACCATGCTGCCGCTGCCAAAGGAGTACGACCCGAAGAGCCGCAGGAGCTGGTAGCCTTCGGTTTCCGTCTCGTTCTCGAACAGCCGATCTTGCTTTGCCGCGACGGTCACCTGGCCACCAGCCTGGAAGGCGTTCCGCTGATAGCGCACGCCGCCACGAAAGCGCAGCGGTGGCATGCGTGGCAACGGTTGATCGGTGTCCTTGAGCGTGCCACGCACGTAGTCGAGCCCGAGCTCCACGGCCACGTGGGAGGTCACCTGGAAGTCCGAGTGAGCTTCGATGCCCTGGAGGATGGTGTCGGCCGCGACGTTCTCGAGGATCGGAAACTCGTCTGCCGTCGGAGGCTCTTCGTCAATGCCGCGGTTGGGGAACCGAGCCACGAGCTCGTCGAGGCGGGCCGCGGCGTCTTCCTCCGTCAGGGGCGCCCTGAAGACGAAGTCGCTGATGTCGTTGCGGAAGTACGTCACTTCGCCCGAGGCCCGCGCCGACCGCCAACGCAGCGCCACGTCGAAGCCCAGGGCGTTTTCGGGACCGAGGTTCGGGTCGCTGATCTCGAAAGCGAAATTGCCCGGGTGAGGTCCGAAGTAGAAGAGCTCCTCGAGCGCGGGAATCCGGGATGCCCTCGCAAGGCTGAGCGCGATCGTGATTCGGTCGTCCGCCGCTTCGGGCCGCAGCAGGAGTCCGAGCGAGCCAGAGCCGGTCGTGAAGTCACGCTCGGCTTCACCGCGTGGTTCGTACTTCGCGTGGTCGACGCGGCCTCCGAACTGGAACGTCAGGTGTGGCCAGGTGATCTCTTCATAGAGAAAGGCGGCGTACCCGCGCTGGTCGACGGCCGGCGATAGCGCCTCCTCACCGACGGCGTCGAACGCCCGGTCGAGGAACCATCCGCCGACACTGCCCTTGAGGCGGCCCACCGCGCGGTGCGCGCCCATGACTTCAACCTCCGACGTGTTGTTCTTGAACGCCGTGCCGACCTCCGTGCCCTCCAGCTCTTCGTGCTTGTAGCGCCGCACGGCGAGGGTGGCGCGGTACGCATCGAACGCACCGTCCAATCCCTGCGCACTTCCCCGCAACGAGAATGCGTGCCGCCTCGGCGTCAGTTGAACCCGACCTTCTTCGACGATGGGGATACCGTGCTTTGTGTCGTCGTAGCCGTAGTTGCCGCCAAAGTATCCCTTGGCGCCCGTCCACGAGAGCCCGACGTTGCCAAAGCCGTTCCGCGACTGCGAGTTGGTGAGGTCGCCCTCCGGAGTGGCGACGTCACTGGAACGCCGGCCGCCGCCGCCAAGGTGCAGCGCGACCTTTCCGTTCCCGACGTTCACATCGCCCGCGGCGCCGCCTTCCTTCGCGGCCGATCCGAGGTCGAACGTGAAGTTGCCGCTCGCGCCCGTCAGCGGCTGGGTGGGAATCTCGTCGGTGATGACGTTGACGAGGCCGCCGATCGCGTTGGAGCCGTACAACAGCGTTGCCGGACCCCTCACGACCTCGATCTTCTGGGCCGACGCCGGGTTGATGGCTACGCCATGGTCGCCAGACTGTGTCGACAGGTCGCCAAGGCGCTGGCCGTCCTGCAGAATCAGCACGCGGTCGCCGTCGAGACCGCGCACGACTGGGCGTGAGGGTGCCGGACCAAAGCTTCGTACGGCGACACCCGGCTGATTCTCGAGCGTGGCGCCGAGCGACATCTCGAGCTGCTTGGACAGCTCCTGCCCCGACAAGACCGACGTCGCCTGGAGGGACTCGAACTGGCTTCGGGCCTCCGGACCGACCGAGATGACTTCCTCGAAGTGCAGGTCGAAATCCACCCTCAGCTCGATGGACGGGGCACCGGCGGCCGCCCGTACTTCAGTCCGCCTGGTCGAATACCCCTGCGCGCGCACGAACAGGTGGTAGGTGCCCGCCGGAACGTTGTCGAAGGAAAACGTCCCGTCAGCGGCCGAGACGGCCTCTCGGCGAAGTTCTTCGATGGCGACCGTCGCGTCGCCGAGGGGATCGCGGGTCAGTGAATTCACGAGTCGTCCGGAGAGCGACACGCCTGTCTGGGCAGCAGCCTGGGACGACATCACCAGCGCCACTGCAAGCACGGACACCGCCCGAAAACGAGATAGGAAACTCATCTGCAACACCTCCACGTCGCCAACCGAGGCGACCGTCGGACACGGAACACCGGGAGCCAGAATCCCGAAGACGACCCGGGACCCCAGAACGCCGACCTAGGACCGCTATGCGGCTCGTTACGCGAATTTCGTACTCGTTGTGCCCCGCATAGCGGTCCTAGGCGCGCTGAGCGCGCCCAGAGAAACTGGCAACCAGCCAAGGGCTCTGCGGGGATATCAAGGGCAGAGCCCTTTGCTGGTTACAGGTGGAGAGGTGGTGCGCGGAGCGGAGGCTGCGTCGCCGCAAACTGCGGCAGCGCGCTGAAGACGTCGACGTGAGCGCGGGGGTGATCTTCAACAGCGGGGATGAACGGCTCCCCAGTCGCGGCCGGCGGCCGAACCGTCCGAGTCCAGTGACAGAGGATGCAGTGAAGCGGGTGTGTCGCGGTGCTTTGGGCGCGCCCTATGCTGTGGCCCGACCAGTCGTGGGGCGCGACGACACCACAGACCGGATCATGACAATCGTCGGGATGCGGCGCCGCCGACCACACGGTCAGCGTGACGAGCGAGGCGAGCGCTGCGCTCGAGATCGACCGGGCGCCGGCGCGGAACCAGGCGAGCATTGGAAGTCCAGCGTACCGACCGGGAGCGGCGACTGTCAAGAATCCGCGGTGTTTGTTGGGCTAGGATGTGTGCCGAATGTCGATATCACGCCGGCAGTTCATTCACACCGCGGCGGCAACGGTGGCCTCGTGGCCGTTGACGACGCACGCACGCCAGTCAGTCTCCGTCCCGCGGTCTGGCCCGTTCCGGCACGGCGTGGCCAGCGGCGACCCGCTGACCGATCGCGTCATCCTCTGGACGCGCGTCACCCCGCCAGAGGGGCACAGTGCGACGCGGCCCATCGACGTCGGGTGGCAGGTGGCGACCGATGAGCGATTGACCCGGATCGTCGCGCGCGGCACGGCGCAGGCACCGGCGGAACGCGACTTCACGGTCAAGGTCGACGCCGGCAGCCTCCGCCCGGGGCGGACCTACTTCTACGCGTTCGAGGCTGGCGGGGAACGGTCTCCGATCGGCCGTACGAAGACACTACCCCAGGGAGGTACCAGCCGCGTGCGCCTCGCGCAGGTATCCTGCTCGAACTACCCGACCGGCTACTTCAACGTGTACCGCCGTCTGGCAAACCGCCCCGACCTGGATGCCGTCCTGCACCTGGGGGATTACATCTACGAATTCGCGCAGGGACGGTACAGCGACCCGTCGATCGACAGGCCCGTGCTCCCGATCGGTGAAACGGTCACGCTCCAGGACTACCGCACCCGCTACGCCCATTACCGCAGCGATGCCGACCTCCAGGACGTGCACCGCCTGCACCCGTTCATCGTGGTGTGGGACGACCATGAGAGCGCCAACAACTCGTGGGCCGGAGGAGCCGGGAACCACACGCCCGCCCAGGGCGAGTGGGAGGCGAGACGCCGGGCCGCCTACCGCGCCTACCTCGAGTGGCTGCCGATCCGTGAGTCCAGCCAGGCGGACATCCGTTTGTACCGAGGCTTCCGGTTCGGTTCGCTGGCCGACCTCATCATGCTGGACACGCGAGGCCTGCGCGACCAGCAGGTGAGCGACAAGGACACGGCCGCGCTGGCCGACCCGCGCCGGACGCTGCTCGGCGCGGCACAGGAATCGTGGCTCTTCGACGCCCTGAGAGGGTCACAGCGGGCCGGCACGCGCTGGCGCCTGCTCGGACAGCAGATCCTGTTTTCGTCGTTGACCATGCCGGGCATGCCGGTCCGGAACACGGATGTCTGGGATGGCTACCCTGCTGCCCGCGAGCGCGTGTTCGACATGCTGATTCGAGATCGCATCGGCGATGTCGCCATTCTGACCGGCGACATCCACAGCTCGTGGGCCCTCGACGTGCCGAGGCACCCGTGGAAGGGCTACAACGCACGGACCGGTGCGGGGTCGCTGGCCGTCGAGCTCGTCGCGCCGGCCGTCAGCTCCCCGCCCATGTTCTCGAGTGCGACCCAGCGCGATGCCGCGAAGCTCCTGCAACTGGCCGCCGGTCACTTGAAGTTCCTCGACGGCGAGAGCCGCGGCTACGTGTTGCTCGATATCGGACCGGATCGTCTTCTCGCCGACTGGTACTTCGTCCCGACGGTCACCGAGCGGACCGACCGCGAATTCAAGGCAGCCGGCTTTGTCTGCGAACGCGGATCGTCGAGGTTGGTGCGGCAGTAGCTCGAAGAACAGTGTAGTTCACACGTCTCGCTTCTCCCTTCTCGGTTCGTGTTCACGTTCAGGTTCGGTCCGGGGTTCAGGGTTCGGGGTCGTACAGCTACCTGGTGAACACGATTGAGAACTGTCGGATACCGTCCCCCGCCATCTGGAACGCCGATGACAGGAGGAGGACGGCGCTGGCGATCACGACGGCGTCGACGGCGGCCCGCACGCGAGGCAGATGGAGCCAGCGCTGCATGAGCACGACGAGCGGAATCGCCGCCAGCGCCGGCGTGATCATGGCGAGCCAGCCGGCGAGCGCACCCGGCCATCCCGCCGCGAGGTAACCCACGGCCACGACGTACGCGCCCACCGGTCCCGGAGTGGAGCGTCCGACGAGCACGGCCTGACTCAGTTGCTCGTCGGACAGGACGTGCCGCGTCTCGACGAAATCCTCATGAATCTGCGGCAGTGAGCCCATGCCGGCAAACGAGCTGGCGATGGCCTTGAGCAGCAGGAGGTACACGACGAACGCGCTCATCGGTCCTCGCGCGAGGGCATGGGGCCACCCAGCATCGCGCCCACGGCCGCCGACAGCAGCAGGATACGAACAGGGGTCAGGCCGGCCAGCAGCAGCGCACCCGACACGACGACGATGACCGCCGTGCGCGCGAACACCGACACGTACAGGTACGGGCGCAAGAGGAACCACGCGCTGGAGAAGACGAGCAGCGTCGCCACGAGAACGCCAACGGCCAGCGCCATCCGCACGATCGGATGCCGATCGAACTGTACCACGGTCGCCGTCAGCACGAAGACGACGAGCGAGGCAGGCACGGACGCGACCGCCAGAGCCGCGAGCGCTCCCTTCCACCGGTGCAGCCGCCACCCAAGGGCGACGCAGTAGGCCAGCACGTTGGTGCCCGGCGTCAACCGGGAAACGGCGACGAGCCCGCCGTTGCTCTCCTCGTCGAGCGCTCCGTTGGCAATGAACGTCCGCCGGAGCAGCTCCATGGACGCGAGCCCGCCGCCCAGCGTGCGGTTGACATCGCGGGCCACGGCCCAGGTGAGGTGGGGGAGGGAGATCAACAGGCGCTCGTGAATATCGAAGGGTTTGCCGGTGGAAGTGAGAGTGGTGGGCTCCATGGGAAAGCAAGCCGCGAGCCACAAACCGTCGTTGGGCATTGAGCCTTGAGCATTGCGCAATTGAGCATTTCAGGCCCAGATCCGCACGTCACACGGCTTTGATATACTCGGCCGCCTGCCGGCAAAACGGCCCGTATCGTCCATGGATGCCCCCCGAGAATCCACGCTCGTCGATTCCCGTCAGCAGGCACAGCGCCGGTCGCAGCCCGCTGCGGCGGCGCCTCCAGCAGGCCCGACATCGGCCCGCTCGACGGATCCGGCGGACCTGAAGAACCCCGCGCTGTACATCAACCGAGAGTTGAGCTGGCTGGAATTCAACGAGCGCGTGCTCGCGCAAGCACGAGACGACTCGCACCCGCTCCTCGAGCGCGTCAAGTTCCTCGCGATCACCGGCACCAATCTCGACGAGTTCTTCATGATCCGGGTCGCCACGACGCTGAAGAAGCTCCATGAGGAGATCGAGGACGTCGCCGCGGACGGGTACAACACCGAGCAGCAGCTCGAGGCGATGCGCGCCCGCGCGCGGAAGATGCTGACCGACCAGGCGGCGACATGGGCCGAGCTGCGCCGGCTGCTCGAGGCCGAGCAGATCTACTTCCTCGACGAGGACGCGTGGACGCCGGCCCTCCGGGAGTACCTGAACGGGTTCTTCTCCCGCGAGGTCTGCCCCGTGCTCACGCCGCTCGCCTTCGATCCGGGCCATCCGTTTCCATTCATCTCGAACCTGAGCCGGAACTTCGCCGTTGTCGTCCGTCATGGCGGGCGCACCAAGTTCGCTCGCGTGAAGGTGCCGGACGTGCTGCCGCGCTTCGTCAGCGTGCCCACGTCGATCAGCCCGACCGGCGGCGCGACCTACGTGTTCATCGAGGACGTGATCCGCGCCAACATCCAGGAACTGTTCCCGGGGACCCAGGTCAAAGGCGCGTATTTGTTCCGCATCGTCCGCGACACGGATCTGGAGATCGAGGAAGACGAGGCCGACGATCTGCTCGAGAGCATCGAAGGCAGCCTGCGGCAGCTGCGGCGCGGCGCCATCTCGCTGCTGCACGTCGAGGCCGGCATGCCGACCCGCGTGTTGAACATCCTGGCGGAGAACTTCGAGGTCAGCGACGAGGTCGTCCTCCGCACGCGGGATCGCCTGGGCTTCGGAGACTGGGCGCAGCTGACGCGCCTGCATCGCCCGGAGCTGAAGGACGCGCCGTTCTCGCCGCGCAGTCTGTGGCGGAGCGACGAGGACCCCGAGGTGATCTTCGACCAGATCCGCTATCAGGACGTACTGGTGCACCATCCGTTCGAATCGTTCGCCTCCGTGGAGGCGTTCCTCGGCGCGGCGGTGCAGGATCCACACGTCACGGCGATCAAGATGACGCTCTACCGGATCGGGTCGGACTCGCCGCTCATCCCGATGCTCATCGCGGCCGCCGAGGCGGGCAAGCAGGTGGCCGTGCTGGTGGAGCTCAAGGCACGGTTCGACGAGCGGAACAACATCCTCTGGGCGAAGCGGCTGGAATCGCACGGCATTCACGTGGTGTACGGCTTCACCAACCTCAAGACGCACGCCAAGCTGTGTCTGGTCGTGCGGCAGGAGGCCGACGGCGTCCAGCGCTACGTCCACACGAGCACCGGCAACTACAACCCCGATACGGCCAAGATCTACACGGACCTCGGCCTCTTCACCGCCGATCCCGACATCGTCGGCGACGTGTCGGACGTCTTCAACTACCTGACGGGCTACTCGAATCAGAAGGAGTTCCGCTCGCTGATCGTCGCGCCGGTGCAGCTCCGACCCAGGCTGAAGGAGCTCGTCGAGCGCGAGATGGAGCATGCCCGGGCGGGCCGGCCCGCGCGGCTGATGATGAAGGTCAACGCCATCACCGACGACCAGATGATTCGCGTGCTCTACCGCGCCGCCCAGGCCGGGGTGTCGATGGACCTGCTGGTCCGCGGGATCTGCTGCCTGCGGCCCGGCGTGCCGGGCGTGAGCGACGCCATCCGGGTGCGGTCGATCGTCGGCCGCTTCCTCGAGCACTCACGCCTCTACTGGTTCCACAACAACGGCGACGAGGAGATGTACATCGGGAGCGCGGATCTGATGGAGCGCAATCTCGACCGCCGGGTCGAGACACTCGCGCCGATTCGCGACCCGGAGATCCGCGAGCACCTGCGCGATATCGTCCTCGGCGCCTACCTGCGCGACACCGAGCGCGCCATGGTGCTCGATGCCGCGGGACACTACGAGCGGCCTGCCGTCGAGTCCGAACGCTTCGACTCGCAGCAGTTCCTCATCCGGCACTACACGGACACGATCGGCGACGCCTGAGGATCAATGCACAATGCGCAATGCGCAATGCTCAACGTACTTTGGGCATTGGGCATTGGGCATTGGGCTTTGAGCATTGAGCATTGGGCATTGGGTTAGTTCCCCCGCCTCGGACCGGCGAACGCAATGACGGACGCCATGACCAGCCCGCCGACCGTCACGATAAACGCAAGCGGCCCGAGCGGCCACAGGAGCCCGAGCGCCAGCTTCGTCGCCGGCGGACCGTCCGTCCTCCAGAGCCCCACGGCCACTCCAATGACGTAGACACCGAGCGCTTCGCGCATCTCAGGACCCTACTGTAATGTAGTCCGACGTGACGGACTTCGCACTTACGTACTTCCTACTTACCTTCCACTTCGAACTTCGAACTTTTCACTTTCACTCCAATGGTTAGCGACAGCCACTGCCACTTCTTCTCCAGTCAGTTCTTCGTCACGCTGTCGCGCCAGCGGGGGCGAGGCGACACGGTCGGCTCCCTTTGCGGAGAGCTCCAGTGGGACGATCCCGGCGCCCCGGAGGCGCTCGCTGATCGGTGGGTCCAGGAGCTCGACAGGCACGGTGTCGCGCGGGCGTCGCTCATCGCGAGCGTGCCCGGCGACGAGGAGTCGGTGGCGACCGCCGTCGCGCGATATCCGAACCGGTTCGTGGGCTTCTTCATGGTCGACCCCTCGGCCGAGGACGCCGCCGACCGCGTCCGACACGCGATCGCCGACCTCGGCCTGCGAGGTGTGTGCCTGTTCCCCGCGATGCATCACGTTCCGCTCGGCGACGCGCGCGTCGAACGGGTCGTCGATGCAGCCGCGTCCAAGGCGGGCACGGCGGTCTTCGTCCACTGCGGGGTCCTCTCGGTCGGGGTGCGCAAGAAGCTCGGCCTCCCGAGCCGGTTCGACCCGCGTCTGGGCGACCCGTTGGGCGTCGCCCGACTCGCGCTGGCCTTCCCCCACGTGCCGTTCATCATTCCCCACTTCGGCGCCGGATTCCTGCGCGAGACGCTCATCGCCGCTGACACGTGCGGGAACATTCACGTGGACACGTCGAGCTCGAACAGTTGGATTCGGTACACGCCAGGGCTGACGCTCGCCGACGTGTTCCGGACCGCCGTGTCGGTGCTCGGGCCGTCGCGGCTGCTCTTCGGCACCGACTCCTCGTTCTTCCCCCGCGGCTGGCAGCGCGGGGTCTATGAATCCCAGAAGGCTGCGGCGACCGCCGCGGGTATCACCGAGAACGACCAGGCGCTCGTCTTCGGGGGCAACTTCGATCGACTCTTTGTGTGAGGCTGTGGGGACTCGGGATCCGGGACTCGGGATCCGGGACTCGGGACTCGGGACTCGGGACTCGGGACTCGGGATCCGGGATCTGGGACTCGGGATCCGGGATCCGGG